>Ga0334898_1000591_pt1 | contig 54649 bp, 47 predicted proteins | sample GraSluR3_MG_10_FD_207228 | JGI IMG/M metagenome (GOLD analysis project Ga0334898, IMG submission 207228) | Sludge microbial communities from methane-producing bioreactor in Wageningen University, Netherlands - Granular Sludge_3_08-R3 | ecosystem: Engineered > Bioreactor > Anaerobic >... | reverse complement strand
ATGTCTGTAAACTTGGATGGAGTCGGCATTGATAACAGAAAACCTCTGCGGATCGAGATCCAGCAGAAGTTCTGTTTTTCCGACCCCAGTGGGACCGAAGAGAAAAATAATATGGCTGAAAGCTCCGCTACTCGTCAGACTCTTCGAAATGTATTTCACCTTTGAGCGCTCTTGTGAGGACTTCGCTGACAATCTTGCCATTGTTCTTCTCAATTTCTTCGCCGCCACATCCTGGGTTGCTCAGGATATTGGCTTCTTTGATTGCTACACAGGTAATCTGGTAGATATTATCCTCATAATCGATAAGACTGTTGAGTGGAATGCTCACCTCGTAACTCCTTGATTGTAAAAGGTCACTTTGCTACAATTACATTATCATAGAGATTTCTATCAATAATGTACAGCCCTTAGAACGCCCTGCGATACCCCAAGCGCATATATTGTTTGAGTTGCTTCTCACCCAAATTTGTTGAGAGGGTTCCTTGGGTTGTCACCCAAGGGAGGTACGAACCCTCCAAGAAAAACACCCCTCCCTTTCCGATGAATTCATACGAGAGGGCAAGAGCCCCTCCCAGTCCAAGGATATATCCTTTTGTGGATTCCCAACTGATTTGGCTCATGATACCACCAGAGAGTACCAATGGCTGGAATCGTAGGCTTCTTACGGAAACAGATGCACCAAGAACTGGTGCCTTCCAATATTCTTCCACGGATCCATTGATGGTAGGAAGGCTGAAAGCGAGGTGTTGCTCAGCTCGTCGCCCAAGGATACCCACTTCAAGCGTAGTCGATTCCATTCCTTGGCTTGCTCCCAAGAACACTCCAGCAAACAGGAGGGATGGAGCAAAGGAAATGAGAATCACAAGTGAGAGTACAAGCTTACTGATTTTCACGCTTCCTTGCCTCTTCTATGATTATTTTTGCTACTTCATCTGATTGTAATTCAGTGGTATCGATCACCAAGTCGGCAACCGATGTGTCGCTGTTGTTAATCCCATACAACCTGAGATAGCGCGCGCTGTCATTGGCATCCCGCATTTTGGTCTGCTTGAGGCGTTTTTCAAAGGAGCCGCCTTCACGCTCGGTAATTCGTCTTGCCCGCTCTTCTGTGGTGGCTCTAAGGTACACTTTCAAATCAGCTTCCTTGAGCATCCAGATGGCTAGCCGACTACCCAAAACGCAATTTTCACTTGCAAGAGCCATTTCTACCTGTCTGCGGTCAACCTCCAGATCATACTCGTCAGTCTCTTCTGCAAGCTTGCAGAACGTCCAGAAATCAATCCCTTTCTCCTCACTGAGGGTACGGAACGTAACGTTGATCATCTCATACCCCAAAGCTTGGGCTACCTTGCTGGAAACTGTAGTATTTCCGCAGCCACTCTTTCCACTGATTGCTATACGCACCGTTTCCCCCGTTACTCGATATTACGAACCTGTTCCCTGATGTTTTCCAATCCGTCTTTCATTTTGACCACTTGGATATTCAGTTCCACCATCTGGCTCTTACTCCCAATGGTATTGATTTCTCTGTTCATCTCCTGACAGAGAAAATCAAGGCGCTTGCCTACTGGCTCTCGCTCCTCAAGGAGCGAGAAGTACTCCTTCAGATGAATTGCCAGGCGCTTAATCTCTTCACTCACGGAATACTTGACCAACATGACCGCAACCTCACTGAGAATTCTGTTCTCATCATAGTTCTGGTCTCCGAGCATCTCTTCAAAACGACTTCTGAGATTGGTTTTAACCAACTGTTCGAGTTCATCTGCATGACTGCCCACGATATCCAGTCCAGCTTGAATGACCTCTCCCAACCGCCTCAGGTCTACTTTGGTAGATTCACCTTCGCGTTGCTTGCTCTCAGCAAGTTGACTCAAAGCCTCTTCCAAGGTAGAGAAAAGCAGGAGGCGATATTGCTCACTATCGCTCTCACTTATACTGGAGAGCACTCCTTCACTTCCGAGATAATCAGAAAGCTGTGGTTTGAGTGCTTTCCCGGAGAGTGCAGCAATCTGGGCAAAAGCTTCACTGTACCGGCGTACCGCAGTAGGGTCGACCGTAAGTTGTACATCACTGACCAGATTCTTGACTCGAATATTCACTTCAACATGTCCACGTTTTGCAACGGCTTTCACCCGTTTATCAATCTCTATCTCAAAGGGAGAGAGGTAGTAAGGTATATTGTGGTTGATATCGAGATACCGGTTGTTGTATGACTTCACTTCAACCGCGAGTTGGAATTTTTCGCATACGGATTCTGAGAATCCGTACCCTGTCATGCTGTTCATTGGAAACTCCTTCGGATTTCGGCAATTTGCGGCCCAAGGGATCGATTATTACCAGCACCCATGGTAATACACAACCAACGCTCTTGCAACCAAGTAGAGGCAATCTCCGTAGCTGATTCGTCACTGGGTGCGAAAGCTACCCTGTCACCCATGGTCTCTCTGAGCAAGGAGAACAACCGTAAGGAGGACTCATCATCGGCTGAACCATCATTACGAGCGGAGGCATAGGTATTTTGCACGATGAGACGGTCACAGGTGGCAAGCACTTCGGCAAACTGATGCAACAATGCATTGGTCCTGCTGGCAGTATGGGCTGAGAAGACCACCAAAAGGGGGTACCCAGGATAGCGGAGATGAATCTCTTCCAATGAGGTTCTGATCTCACTTGGATGATGTGCATAATCATCCAAGTAGATGACCCGGCCTGCTCTGAACAGCTCCTCTGTCCTGCCCTTGCACCCTTGATACTTTGCAAGATGGGGTAAAAAGAGCGAGACAAGCGTGGGAAGTACTTCATCTGTTATCAGACCCTTATTTTCAACATAAAGTTTGGGCTCCGGTCGGTCCAACACCATGGCAAGGGAAAGCACCAATGCCCCGACATGGTCATCCACCAATGCCCTCGCGTGGCTGGTTACCGTAAAAGGAAGGTCCTTCAGGAGATCAAGCGTGTACCGGCCACCTGCTACCTCTTTAATGCTAAACGGTCCGTCCGATGAGAATCCATAGCTGAGAACACTGAGATCAGGACGTGTATGCTTTGCATACGAACCAAGTGCCTTTGCTCCAGAATCATCACTGCAATAGATCAGGAATCCCCCACCCTGCAGGTTGTCCACCAGTGTCTCAAAGCTCTTCATCACTTGTGCTTCGGAAGAAAAATAGTCAGGATGGTCGTATTCCACCGAGGTAACCAATACCCCCCGCAGTGAATAGGAATGAAAGTGATCCTGGTACTCACACGCTTCAAAGAGCGCACACTCCCTTCCCCCGGCAGTCTCCTTCTGCGGTGCACCATAGATTGCATAGAACGGAAACTGACCTTCACAGGCTTGCTGCAACAGATGCGTAGCAACAGAACACGTGGTGGTCTTGCCATGCGTTCCTGCAACAGCGTAACTATCCTGCTGTTTGCTGAGATAAGCTAGATACTGTGGATAGGTAGAAAGAGGGAGGGAACGCTTACGGGCTTCCTGGAGGATAGGCAACGCCTCACTGTAGGCGCTGCTGTAGATTACCTCTTTCGCATCAAGGGGAAGCACTGACGCTTCAAACCCCTCAAATACAGCAATGCCTGCTTCCTGTAGGACAGCATCACTGCTAAATATCTCGGCCGTATCGCATCCACAGACAGAGAACCCCCAACGTTGAAGCAACAGTGCCAGACTGGACATGCCAGTTCCTTTGATGCCTACCAAGAAAACGTGAGTTCCAATTGTCTGCATTCCGCCCTCCAACAAAAAAAAGACTGCCGCAAAAGACAGTCTCAGCTTCAAGGATGGTACCTTATTTGGAGGCTACAGCCTTGAGGTGGGCGTTACAAGGCTTGCAAACCTTGGCTTTTTCACCGTCAATTGTTACCTCATAGAGCACCTTTACACCGGTTCTCTTACAAACGGGACACTCGCCTCGGCCACCTTTTACCTCTTCATTGCGAATACCACTACCTCTATGTGCTTTGGACATATACATTACTCCTTACAGGTTCAAACGTTCACTCATCTGACTATACTGGTGGTCGACGCTGTATGTCAAGTACGAACTATTATTACAAGCTTACTGCAAGGGAAACCAAGAAGAGAGGATTGATATCGGTAGAAGAACCCAGGTACCAGGCTGTAGGATACCCGTACCCGATGGCAATGGTAAGGGTATCGAGCTGTGCATCCAGAGCTATGGTTTGTAACCCTCTGCTAAAACTAAAAGACAAGAGGTCTGAAGGGGTTGGTTTTTCTTCTTGGTATCCTACCAGCAGGCTTACAGACCAGTTGGGAAGCAGCTGTAACTTTGTCGAAATCCCAAGACGAAGTTGTCTCTCCTCATCACTGCCAATATTCAAGAAATCAAAGGCACCCTGTACCTTTACAAGATGCAATTGATTGGATGCATCATATGTCGGGGAGCTGACAGAGACCCCCCAATCGAGGGTCTTTAGCACTGAGTCCCCACTGATAATCAAGGTATCATCAGCCCTGGCATAGGCAAACTGGTTGCTCACCACCCCCATCTTGAACCAATGATAATCAAGAAGAAGTCCCATACCGAAAGCAACATTGGAACTGCTGTTCAAGGATTCATACCGTCCAATCGTAGTCTCCACAATATAGTCCAGAAAGGTCTGTTCATTGCGAATCTCAATCATCGGTCGATTGCTCTCAGCAGAAGCCCGTACGGAAACCCCAAAATAAAGAGGAGCTCTCCCGGAAGCCCAGTCAAACTGAAACATCGTAATCTTATGGCCATTGTATATACTCTGACTTGATTCTATCTGTCGGTCCAGCAAACTATTACGATTCTGGACTGTAAAGGCGAGACTCCCTGCACTGAAACTGATGGCCCAGTCAGCGACGGGCTCCACAAGCATTGGATTCGGTTCATTGTTCGCTACATATGTGGACTCAATCTGATCTTGATACCTAAAAGCAGCTAGCAGATGGGTCTCCTCCCGACCAGGGAGTGCCAACAAGGCGGGATTCGCAACAAATGAGTCTGATGCATAGTCCAACGCGAGACCGGCATTCCCCATTCCCCATGAAGCGGTGGATGCAAAATCTAGGGGAAAAGCCTGCAGGAAAGCAAGCGGTAATACGGCGAGCATTCCAGCTAATATCCAGCGTTTCATCAGATTATATTCTCCTTCTTTCCCAGCATACCAAAAAAACACAAATAAGGACACCAATACTTGCTGAACCTTTCTATTGTGATTACACCCTCACTACTGTTACCATAGAGACATGAAAACGTTACGAACACTTTTAAGCGCCATCGGCATCAACGATACGAGCGTTCCCGATACCCAGACCATCGAACAAATTTGCCAGCACTCACAGAGGTGCAAGCCCTTCTCAGTCTTCTTTGCCTTCAAGGGTCTGAGGACCGATGGAAGCCATTACATCAACGACGCAATTGAGCATGGTGCCATCTGCATCATAGCAGAGGAATCGACGCTCCGACCAAGGCTCCCTGCTTCTGTTCACTACTATACGGTGAAACACCCTCACACAGCATTTGCGTTGATGTGTTCTGCCTTCTATGATTACCCGCAGAGGCAACTCGTCATTGTTGGGGTCAGCGGCACAGATGGGAAAAGTACCACAAGTGATTACCTTTACCAGATTCTTCAGCGCCAAGGCATCAAGACAGGATTGCTGACTACCGTCAATATGGACGATGGATCAGGAAAACAGGAATCTCCCTTTCGTCAGAGCACTCCAGAGGCAGACCAACTGCAGGAATTTCTCTATCGATGTACCCAAAATGGCGCAACGCATGTCATCTTGGAGTGCACCAGTCATGCACTGAGCAAAACATTCGACCGACTTGGGGGAATAGAATTCAGTGCTGCCATTATTACCAAGGTAACCAGTGAGCATCTTGAATTCCACCATAGTCTGGAGGAATATACAAATGCAAAGGTAAATCTTGTGCGTGCACTGAAAGAGAACGGGATCCTGGTAACCAGTACGGACAATCCCAGGATTAGCGCATTTAGTGAAGCTCTCACCCCTACACAAAAAGCAATCATCCTTGGCTTGGATGTCCCGATGCGTATCGAATTCATGGGATACCAAGGGGTGGTAGTGGAAATCCTGGGCAAAAGGATACACACACCATTACTCCTTCCCAGCTTGGCAACAAACGCACTGCTTGCCGTGTTCTGTGCTGCAGATCTTCTCCATAAACCTGCAGAAGACCTGCTCCCACTCATTGAACAGATTGAACCGGTCAAGGGACGGATGCAACTGATTGAAAACGCCTTGGGAGTGCGGGCAATCATTGATTTCGCACACACTGTTGATGCATATGAAGGAATATTTTTCTTCGCAAATCGTACCAGTGAGGGAGGGAACTTAATTGCTGTCTTTGGTTCAGCAGGTGAGCGCGATACTACCAAACGTTCCCCCATGGGAAAGATTGCCAACAGGTACTGCTCGACCATCATTCTCACGGAAGAGGATCCAAGATATGAAGGAAATCAGGTGATTTTCAGTGACCTTCGTTTCTTGATGCACAATAGCGCCTGTACCGTGCTAGAGATTGAGGACCGCAGAGAGGCAATCAAGAAAGCAGTTTCCATCGCGCAAACCGGGGATACCATCCTGTTCTTGGGGAAAGGGCATGAAAAGACCATTGAGCGGGAATCAGAAAAAATCCCTTGGGATGAAATCACTGAAGTCAAGCATGCCCTCAGAGCAGAGGAACAAAGAAGACAATGCAAGTAGCGCTACTCTATGGGGGACGCTCAGCTGAGCATGAGGTGTCCATCAACAGTGCATTTACAATTCACCAAGCGCTTCTGCAAGCTGGGTATTCAGTGCTTCTCATTGCTATCACCATCAAGGGGAGATGGTTTTTGCAACAGGAATTGAATCACCAGTTTGATACTTCCCAACCACTGAATCTCAGGCCTGGAGTAGGTATCTTCAAGGGGGAAGAGAAACTTTCCATCGATGCAGCCTTCGCTACCACCCATGGGTATCAAGGAGAGGATGGGAATCTACAGGGAGCCTGTCTGCTCTGCAACATTCCTCTTTGTGGTTGTGATACGGTTAGCAGTGCCATCGGTATGCATAAGGCAATCGCCTCTGAATTGTTTTCCGCCCACGGAATTCCTATTGTTCCTTCCTCCACGATTGACTCCTACCAGCTTGCAACACTCACCCGGGAGCTTTTTCATACAATGTGTGCCACCCATGGGCAGGACCTGTTCATCAAACCAGAGAATGCAGGCTCCTCAGTGGGGGTGGTAGCCCTGCCCAATGCGACCTATCATGAGTTTTTGGAAGCAGTCGAGGATGCAGCTCGCTACAGTGAACGAGTATTGGTACAGCCATACAAGAAATCCATCATGGAGGTAGAGTGTGCCATACTCAGGACAGAAGACGGGACCTTGCATGTGGCCGGACCTGGACGAGTCATAGACCCTGCAAAAGAAAGAGAAGGATTTCTGAGCTATGCCCACAAATACGGGCAGATTGACACAGCTCATATCCGAGTCCCAGCCGAGTTGCCACCCGCCATGGAAAACCGGATCAAGGAGTACGCTCGAAGGGCATTTCTTGCAATCAAAGCCGACGGATATGCCAGGGTGGATTTCTTCGTCCACGGTGACACCATCTTCCTCAACGAGATCAATACCAGTCCAGGAATGACAGAGAAAAGTCACTACCCTGTACTGATGGCTTCCATCGGATTCGATTTACCCTGTGTGGTAACAAGCCTGATACATCATGCAATACAACGAGGAAAAGAGGAGCGAGGGCGTTGTTTCACGCCGCCAAAACCATGATGGAGTTGGAACCTGTCATTTTTCATGTTGATATGGATGCTTTCTATGCAGCAATCGAGGTCCTCGACAACCCCTCATATGCTGGTACCTGCCTACTCATCGGCGGCAACAGTTCCAGAGGTGTGGTTGCTACGGCAAGCTACGAGGCAAGGAAGTATGGCATCCACTCTGCTATGCCGATGGCACAAGCTCTTCGCCTGTGTCCTCATGCAGTGGTGGTCAAACCCCGCATGGCACGCTACAGCCAAGTAAGTTCACAGGTCATGGATATTCTCAGGCAGTTCTCTTCCGATTTGCAACAGATATCAATTGATGAAGCTTTTCTCGACATGACAGGGACCAGAAGATTGTTCGGCATTCCCCGCCAGGCGGGAAAAATACTGAAGGAACGGGTCAAGAAAGAGACAGGTTTGACCATTTCAGTGGGTATCGGAGCCAGTCGCTTTATAGCCAAGATGGCAAGTGACTATGATAAGCCCGATGGGCTATGCAGGGTATCCCAAGGCAAGGAGATTGCCTTCATCGATGCTGTAGGCTTGCAAAAACTCTGGGGGGTGGGGAAAGTTACCCAATCCTTGCTCGCAAAACACCACATACAAACGACAAAGGAACTACGCTCCTACACAATGGATTCTCTGCAGTCGCTTTTTGGGAAGAGCATGGGGCAATTTCTCTATCTTGCATGCAGAGGCATTGATCCAGGAATCTTCTCTGGTGAAGCAAAAAGCCATTCCATCTCAACCGAGACAACCTTTGAGCATGATGTCACTTCTCTCTCCATTCTCGAGCAAACGCTGCTCTCAATGAGTCATGAGGTGATGTTCCGTGCACTGGAAGAAAAACAGATAGGACGGACGGTTGGGATTAAGGTACGGTTGCCTGACTTTACCACCTACACACTCCAGGCAACCCCACAGGGCACCATCTACAGTGCAGAGCAGATTTACCATCTGGCAAAACAGTTGCTGTTGCAGAAATGGCATGATGGAACCCCTATCAGACTGATCGGGGTTGGGCTCTATCAGCTGTATGAAGGGAGTCGGCCCCTGCAAGAGGAGCTCTTTGAGGATCCGTATCAAAAGAAACGGAAGATTGAACAAGTAGTGCTTGCCCTGCAGAAACAGGGCAAGCAGGTATTCAAGGCCAAGAATCTGGAAACACCTACTCCATCAGAGCAGTAAGTTCCTGAACACTCCGCCTGCGCTTGAAAAGCGGCGTATCCTCTTTCTGATAGGCTGGATGCATTTCTGTAAGGGTGGGTTGTCTCTCTGGGTTCTCATACAGGACGCCCAAGGGGAACGGATCACTCTCCATGGACTTTACAAGTGACTGGATCTTGTCTGAGGCGTTCCAATCATCACCAAGGACATAGCTGTGTTCCTTGTACCAGGCAAAGGTGTTCACCTTGTTGAAGGAAACACAGGGATCAAAGATATCAACCAAGGCATATCCCTTATGGATGACAGCTTGCTTGATGACCTCTTTGGTCAACTCACGGTTTCCTACAAAAGTGCGGGCAACAAACCCAGCTCCCAAGCTGATGGCGAGCGCCAACGGATTCAGCGGCTCTGAGATCACTCCTTCACTCTGCAGCGGAGTCTTGAATCCCCTTTGGCTGGTAGGGCTGGCCTGACCTTTGGTCAAACCATACACCATATTGTTGTGTACCAAGTGCACAATATTTGGGTTTCTTCTGATAGTGTGGATAAAGTGGTTTCCCCCTTCTCCGTACATGTCACCATCCCCACCTTCGGCAATAACCAACAGCTCAGGATTGGTCAGCGAAATTGCCGTTGCCACAGGAAGTCCACGTCCGTGGAGACCATTAAAGAAGGAGGTATTCACATACTGAGGCATCTTGGCCGCCTGGCCGATACCACTGGAGATGACAACGTTTGTAGGATCAACATCCAACTCATCAAGACTCTCCTTGAGCAGTTGGAGCAATAAGAAGTTTCCACAACCAGGGCACCATGCTATTTCAGTGTTTATGTCAAATTGAGTTTGTTTCATGCCAGTACCTCCCCGATACGTTCGACCAACTGTTCAACGCTGAATGGACTTCCGTTGTACTTCAGGATGGTCGTATCAAAAATAATTCCCAAATCACGCCTGATCAACTGACCGAATTGGGCTGAAGCATTGTTCTCTACAAGAATCAGGTGCTCTGCTTTCTCCAGTATCTCCCTTGTACCGGAAGGGAGTGGATATACCTGGGGAAAGAATGCAAAAGCAACACCATCATCATCGAGGGTGGCTATCGCCTCTTCAATTGCACCGTAGGTTGAACCCCAGCCTACCACCAAGGTAGTGTAATGCTTCGCACCTATAACTCTGGGTTCAATATCCTTGTATGCCGAAAGCTTCCTCATCCGTTTGTCCATCATGGCTTGTCGTACTGCAGCGCTTTCAGTTATACGTCCTTCCTCGGTATGTTCATCACTATCAACACAGACATAACCTTTCCCCTGGCCAGGTATGGCACGCTCAGAGATTCCTGAATCGGTAATCTTGTACCGCTTATAGGAAGCGTCACTCTCGATTACATGATTCGTTCTTTCAAGCTTGGAGAAATCAATTTTCTCCATGACTCCCTCTCCATCCAGATAATACTGGTCGGTCAAGATGAAGACCGGGACCTGGTAGGCATCCGCTATTTCGAAAGCCTGATGAGAAAGCAACACTCCATCCTCCCAGGTACCTGGGGCAAGAATGACCCGGGGGAAATCTCCATGCCCGGCATAGAGTGCAAGGTTCAAATCGCCTTGCTCAGTTCGTGTAGGCAATCCTGTTCCCGGGCCAGGGCGCTGTGCGAGATGCACAACCACAGGGGTCTCGGTAATCCCCGAGAGGCTGATTCCTTCTGTCATCAGGGCAAACCCTCCTCCACTGGTGGTAACCATCGCTCTTGCTCCTGCATACCAGGCACCGAGTGCCATGTTGATGGCGGCGATTTCATCTTCGGCCTGTTCGACCAGGACAGAGTGGGACCGTTCATGCGATGCAAGATAGACCAGGACACTGGTCGAAGGTGACATTGGATATGAGGCAACAAAGTTGCATCCTCCACTGAGGGCTCCGATACCGATGGTTTCAAATCCCTTGATGGCCTTCATCTTGGTAACAGAAACATCGCGTTGTATCGAGAAATGATAGTCACTCTTTTTAGCTGCTTCCTTTCCAAAATCAAACGCCTTGAGGTTGTTCTCAACCACGCTCTCTCCTTTGCTGGAGAACCGATCGGAAAGCAGGGACCGTGCAATTTCCTCTTCACAGGAAAACAGTGTACTCAACACCCCGACAAAAAACGTGTTGGCATAAATCTGACTGCCAACTTTCTGCATCTGCTCCTTGACATTCACTGGGTACAACCGGGCATCAGTCTTACGTGCCTGAATGTAGTCTTTTTCCCCAATGATGAGGGTTTTCTCATCGATCCGGTCAAGCAATCGATCAAGGCCATCCTTGCTCAGGACGATGAGTACATCAATACGATCAACGAATGCCTGTACACGGCTCGATGAGATTCTGATCTCTGAGGTATTGTTCCCTCCACGGACCCGGCTCATGAGCTCCTTCGCAATAAACGCATGATATCCACTTTTTTGCAACAAGGAGATAACCAGGGATTCGATTGTTTGGAGCCCCTGCCCAGCTTCTCCGGAAAGGACAATACTGTATGATTGTCGTTCCATATAGACCTCCTAATCTATGAGAAAGGAATCATACAATTCCTAGCTCTTTACTTGTCTTTTATAGATGTTTATCTTATCACAGTATCGAAAAAACTCAATGAGCAAAGAACCAAACGCTTGGTAAGCTAAAGGCCCTTTTATATCTCATACGTTGATGAGAACCCTTCAAGTAAGCGCGTATCCATACTCACACTGATTAGATAATGCCTCTCTATATTCACAACATATAGTGAAAAGGAGCAACAATCAATCGTACCAAAAGGATAGTCAACCGCTTTATGAATGGAACCTTTTGCGACTCTGGAGGGGGAAGAGATGCCTCCATGTAGCATTCCAGCATTTCCTCGAGCTGTGAGGCCAGACGTTCACTTTCCATGAAAACCATGGTCTCTGTACTAAGGAAAGAACTTCTCGGATCCATATTGAATGTCCCGATTCCCACGGTAGTTCCATCTATGAGTATCGTTTTCCCATGCAAGGACCCTGGCCCCTGATACTCAAAGATATCGGAGGAACGCAATAATCGTTTCCGATTGTTCAGGTACCCAGCTATCGCCAAGTAGTTGGGACTGACAGCTTCGGAATTGGTAAGGAATATCCTTTCGGCTTCACCGGTAAACTCTGCATGCTTTCTCATCGCCCCATTGATGATGATGTATGGGCTCTGTAGTACGATTCGCTCTCTTGCCGAATTGCTATAGTCTCTAATCGCATAGAGCACTGCAGGATCCTTTGATCCTCTATCTAGTGGATTATGTACCATATGAATCATTGCTACCGGCACACATGCAGGGAGGTCAGAACTCGTTTCATACTTGCTTGCTGCCTCCATATAGGTATTGGTTGCATCCACTACTTTGCGTTCGGTTATCCGAGAAGGTTCTTGCAATTCCGCATATGGTGCGTGCCATAGCGTTTCAAAATAGGAACGCGCAGCATGTAACCCACTGGTAGATACATCTGCATCACCTCGTATCAGCACATCCATATCAAACACCGGTTTGTACTGCTCATCATCAAAGTAATACTGATCTCCGATATTCCTTCCGCCTAGTATCCCATACCTCCCGTCCACCAAGAGCAGCTTGTCATGGAGACGGTGTTGCCATGTCCATGGCTTGAATGGATTGAACGGCTCCCAATACCGTAGCTCTATGTTCTGGTGATGTGTCAGCGCATGAAAAGCACTTCGCAAGGAAAATCGAAGATTATGAAATATTCCATCAAGGAGAATGCGCACATGAACGCCCCTATCAGCAGCAGAGAGCACCTCACCGAAGAAAATATCAGCCGCTTCCCCGGGATAGACCGTATAGTATGCAATATCGATATAGTCTGTCGCATCCTGCAGTAAGTGTATGCGAGCATCAAAACTTTTCAGCCGATCATTGAGCAATGCTGCGCCATCATTGCCATGCAAGGGCTGAGAAGATTCATGCAAGTCTTTAGAAACTTGAGGAGAAATAGCAAACATGAGTATGCCACCTACCAAGGCATAGACTAGATAGCAGAGAATCACTTTCCTCAAAAACTTGGATACCCTTCTCATAGCTATATTTATAATAGTAACATACTGTAGATGCAAATCCCATAGCCAAAAAGAGCAGTCGGTTGATAATCAGGAGTGGAGAATCATCATCAAACCACAACAGGGTGCTTCCTAGACTGAGAATTCCTTATTCCGTGTAAGCAGAACCAATGTAATACTACTCGCAACTAACAACATCAGGATTCCCCCTTGTAGTAAAGGCATCCATTGCAACCCTATAAAAGAACCAACCAATCCAAACAGTGGCGGGGTCACCGTACTTCCTACATAGGCACTGGCCATTTGCAGACCGATGATGCGTTGGCTCGATTCAGGCCCAAAATTCCGTGGAGTCTGATGGATTAAGCTCGGAAAGATTGGAGCACAGCCCAAACCAAGCAAGAGGAGAGAGAACCCTGCAAAGGTCAAGGAAGAAAGGAACAGTGCTATAATGCTGATAAGACAGAGCAGCAAACCCAGAAAAATCATCTGGACATTACCCAAGCGGTAACTGATGAAACCACTTGCCATTCTCCCTGCAGTAATCCCTAGGAAGAACAGCGACCCATAGAATGCCGCATCAGAGGGGAGCAATTGCTTCACCTGTACCAAGTAACTTACCGCCCATAATCCTGTGGACACCTCCAAGGCACAATAGAGAAAAAATGAAAGCAAAGCAAAAGGAAGTGCCTTATGGCGAAGCGTTCCTTTCTGCTGTGAGGGATAGTCCTGTGCAGTTCGCTTCCCTTTTGGGTCAGTCCAGAGGGCAAGAGAGGCTATCAATACGATGACCAGGAGTGTTTGCATCAAGCCCAGCACCCGGTAGCCGTTGCGATATCCCCATTGCAAGGTGAGGGAAAGTCCCATGACCGCAGGACCTGCACTTGCACCCAATCCCCAAAAAGAGTGCAACCAGTTCATGTGGCGTGCCTCATAGTGCAGTGCAACATAGTTGTTGAGGGCTGAGTCAACTGAACCCGCACCCAGTCCGAGGGGAACTGCCCAAAGCATCAGGACAGGAAGTGTAGAGGCAAAGGAAAAGCCTAACAAGGCAACTGCTGTCATTGCCACGCTGACAAGGGTCACTCTTCCCGTGCCAAAACGACGTGTCATGCGATAGCTGGAGAGAGCAGACGCAACAGTACCGATGGAAGAGGTTGCCCCTATGAGTCCTGCACTCCAAAATGGGAGCCCAAGTGATTGTTGCATAACCGGCCATACACTGCCCAGTACACCATCAGGCAAACCAAGACTGATGAATGCGAGATAGATGACAATCAGGAGAGCCACCTCAGGCAACTCCCCAAGTGAGGAAGTAGACCGTTACCAGAACCGCAAGAGCGATACGGTAAAAACCGAAGGCAGAGAAGTCGTGACGACGGACATAAGCCACCAACGCCTTGATACAGAGCAGTGAGACCAGGAAGGAGGAGACAGATCCTATAGCAATCAAGAGATATTCTTCCCGGCTATAGCTGAGTCCCAGCTTAATCAATTTCAACAAAGAAGCACCCGCCATGACAGGAATAGCCATAAAGAATGAGAATTTTGCTGCAACAGATCGTTCCAAACCAATGATGATTCCTCCAAGTATGGTGGAGCCACTTCTGCTGGTTCCAGGAATCAGGGCAAGCATCTGGAAGAGCCCAAGGTATAAGGCATCACGATAGGTAATTTCGGAAAGTTCTCTTACACGGCGTTCCCTTTTTCCCCACGTTCCCTTCTCAAGTACAATATACAACAACCCGTAGACAAAGAGAGCAATGGCAACGACTTCCCAACGATAGAGATATGTGTTCATCAAATCATCAATCAAGATGCCTATCACCCCAGCAGGGATGGTTGCAATGAGTACCTTCACCCAGAGGATGTAGGTCTCGGTCTTCTCCTTGGCATCCTTTGCTTTGGAAAAAGGGTTCAGTGTAGAAAAATAAAGAATAACCACGGCAAGAATTGATGCAAGCTGAATGATGATGAGAAAGAGTTCTCTTGCTTCTGCTCCAAGGCTAAGATGCATCACTTCATCCAACAGCAACAGATGACCCGTTGAACTGATGGGAAGCCATTCGGTAATCCCCTGCACAATTCCCAAAAGCAGTGATTTTAGACCTTCCTGAACCATATGCTCCTCCAATCTTCAGCAAGTCTAAAGCAAAGCGTTCCGCTTTACAAGCTGGATTAATTGTTCATGCATAAGTTCTCCCACCTTGTGTTGATTCCCTGCAAATGATAGATTTGCCGTGTAAGGGAGAGGAGCATGGCACTGCATATTGTTTTGTTTGAACCAGAGATACCACAAAACACCGGAAATATCGCGCGAACATGCGCAGCAGTTGGTGCAACCTTGCACCTTGTGCATCCTCTTGGTTTCAGCCTGGAAGAGAAGTACCTCAAACGTGCCGGCCTTGATTATTGGCCACTGCTCACGATGGTAGAGCATCCAAGCATTGAAGCCTTCCTTGAAGCACACCAACACAATATGTTGTATTACTTCACCACAAAAGCTCCTCAGACCTATAGTGAGGTAACCTACCCCGAGGAAACTTATCTTGTCTTCGGCAAGGAGAGCGCTGGCATCGATGAATCGCTGCTCGTCAAGAATGCAAAACGGTGTGTAAGAATCCCAATGAGGAAAGAAGCACGAAGCTTGAATCTTTCGAACAGCGTGGCAATTGGCGCATACGAATACCTACGACAACAATCCTTCCCATCTCTGCAAGGGAAAGGAACATTACATAGACTTACATGGGAGGCCTGAGCATGGATACAATCGGCATCATTGGATGTGGAAATATGGGTGGCGCTATCGCGGGAAGCCTGCAGATGAAAGTCATTGTCTATGACAGTGATTCACGCAAAGCTGAACAACTTGCGACAAACAAGGCAACCATTACCGTGGTAGACTCGCTTCAAGCACTCTTCAAGGAATGCTCAACCATGCTCATTGCAGTAAAACCGCAGATTCTCTCCACTCTTTACCCAGAATTACAAGCATTGGGAAGCAACAGTAAGCGTTGGATTTCCATCGCAGCTGGGATTCCCCTCTCTGTTCTCACCGAGAAACTGGGAACTCATGAGATTGTTCGATTCATGCCGAACATAGCTGCTCAGTATGGCCGTGCTGTTACCGCAGTAGCTCCAGCGGAGGGTTGTTCCGCATCCCTACGTGAAGATTCCCTGCAGGTTGCATCCTCCTTTGGATCGGCCTTTCTCCTGCCCGAATCACAGTTCTCAGCCTTCATCGGAATCAGTGGATCGGCCATCGCCTATGTGTTCTCCTTCTTGCATGCTCTTGCTATGGGAGGGGTTGCACAAGGGATTGCCTATCCACAAGCTCTGCAGATAGCAAACGACACCCTTAAAAGCGCTACCTCCCTGATTGACGCAACAAAGGCAAATCCAGTGGAACTTGCCACTCGTGTCTGCTCTGCTGGGGGCACTACGATTGAAGGAATGAAAGCTCTCGCCCAAGGAGGGTTTGAGGGGCTTGTCATGCGTGCTGTGGAGGCATCAAGCGAGAAATCAAAAGTACTTGAAGAACAAGCAGCCAAACAAGGGAAATAAGTATTTCTGAAAGAAAGAAAGAAGGGATCAGTATGATAGATTTGAAAGAAATCAAAAGCAGACGAGATGAAATTGCAGAGAATATCAGGGTGAGAAACATGCAGGTGGATATTGATGCCATCATTGACTTGCAGGAAAAGCGCTCAGCACTGTTGAGGCAGGTTGAGGAACTTCGCTCCAAAAGAAACGAGAATGCCAAAAAAATGAAGGGCAAACTCGATTCAGAGTCGCGTAGCACCCTGATTGCCGAAGGCAAGTCCTTGAAAGAATCAATTGCAGAGATTGAGAGTAGCCTCTCCCATATTGAGGAGGAGTTCCAGAAACTCGCGAGGACAATTCCCAACTATGCCCACCCCGCCGCCCCGGTGGGAAAGGAAGACAAGGACAACACCGCAATCAAGTTTGTCGGTACTCCACCCCAGTTTTCCTTCAAACCCTTGGACCATGTCCAGCTTGCTGAACGACTCGACTTGATTGATTTCGATACTGCTACCAGGGTCAGCGGCCCCAAGTTCTATTACCTCAAGCGAGAGGCTGTCATTCTACAGATGGCCTTGGAACGATATGCAATGGATATCGTAATAAAGAAAGGATTCACACCCTTCATCACACCTGATATCGCCAAGGAGGAGATTCTCCAGGGCATTGGGTTCAACCCCAGGGGGGAAGAGAGCAACATTTATACGATTGAGAATACCGATACCTGCCTGGTTGGAACTGCCGAGATAACCCTTGGAGGCTACTATGCAAACCAAATTCTCTCAAAAGACCAGCTCCCGATAAAGATGGCAGGTCTTTCCCATTGTTTCCGCAGAGAAGCTGGAGGTGCTGGACAGTATTCCAAGGGGCTTTACCGGGTTCACCAGTTCTCGAAACTCGAGATGTTCATCTACTGCACGAGTAAGGAATCTGAAGCATTTCATGATGAGCTCCTCTCTATCGAGGAAGAGATTTTCAGCGGTCTTGGCGTAGCCTACCGGGTAGTAGATACCTGTACCGGTGATCTCGGTGCCCCGGCCTATCGAAAATTCGATATTGAAGCATGGATGCCAGGTCGTGGAGAAGACGGTGAGTATGGCGAGGTTACCTCCACCAGCAACTGCACCGATTACCAGGCACGTTCCTTGGCGATCCGCTATAAGGACGATGAGGGAAAGATCCAGTTCCCTCATATGCTTAATGGGACAGCCATCGCTCTGAGTAGGGCAATGGTTGCCGTCTTGGAAAATTTCCAGAATGAAGATGGATCCATAACAATCCCCCCCATCTTGGTTCCCTATACGGGTTTCTCCAAGATAGAGGCACGCTCGTAAGGATGGAAGAATGCAAATCAGCGCACTCACAACCGACTTCTATGAATTGACCATGATGCAGGGCTACTTCTTGAACAAGCACAACCCGAATGTAGTCTTCGATATGTTTTACCGTACAAACCCATTCGAGGGAGGGTATGTGATTTTCGCTGGTCTTCATGAACTGATCGACAAGCTTGAATCACTATGCTTCAGCGAAGAAGATATTGCATATTTGAAGAGCTTGGGAAAGTTTACCCCTGAATTTCTCTCCTATTTGGCTGATTATCACTTCAGTGGTGATTTGTATGCCATGGAAGAAGGTACGGTGGTTTTCCCAGGGGAGCCGTTGCTTCGCATCCATACCAACTTGATCGAAGCCCAGTTGATCGAGGGATTGTTGCTCAACACCATCAATTTCCAGAGCCTTATTGCAACAAAAGCCTCCAGGATGTTACTTGCAAGCAAACAGGGCCTCCTCATGGAGTTCGGGCTCAGAAGAGCACAGGGAAGTGATGGAGCACTCTCTGCCAGCAGGGCTGCTTTCATAGGAGGCTGCCAAGTCACCAGTAATACCCTTGCGGGCAAGGAGTACAATATTCCTGTTGCAGGTACCATGGCCCACTCTTGGATCATGAGTTTCCAGAGTGAATTGGAGTCCTTTCGTGCCTATGCCAATCTCTACCCTGACAACACGGTTCTCTTGATCGACACCTATGATACACTCGGTTCTGGAATTGACAATGCAATCATTGTCGGACTCGAACAGAAACAGAAAGGAAAGAAAATCGGAGTGAGAATCGACAGCGGAGACCTCTCCTACCTTCCTCGTGTCATCAGGAAACGCTTGGATGCAGCCGGGCTTGAAGATGCAACCATCGTGGTCTCGAACGACCTGACTGAAGCAATCGTACAAACCCTGGTCCTTGACGGAGTTCCCATTGACAGTTGGGGCATTGGGACACATTTGGTTACCGGTGGATCGCAATCCTCCTTGAACGGAGTGTATAAGCTAGCCGCAAAGGAAGGAGATGATGGACATTTTATTCCAACTATGAAAATTTCCAACAGCTTCGAGAAAACCACCAATCCCGGCATCAAACAGGTCTACCGGTTCAGTGACGATGATGCAGGGTCGATTGCTGACTTGATTACCCTGGAGAAGGAGAAAATAACCCCGGGAAGAACGTTTGTTTTCTATCATCCATTTGCCGAGGCTGATTTCTTCGAGATGCAAAGCAGCCGCTACACCCATTTGAAGCCTTTGATCAACAAGCAGATGGAAGGTGGCAAGAGAATTGGGAAGAAGCCAAACCTTCAGGAAATCCAGAACTATGTACAAATGGAACTTAATACGTTCCACAAGAGCTACTTGAGACAAATCAACCCTCACATCTACAAGGTCAGCCTCTCTTCCAAGCTTAAGAAGTTGAAGATGGAGCTCCTGGCTGCACAGAGAAAAAAGACAAAGGAAGGACTATAGTTGCTGTACAGGAAGGCGGAGGATGGTCTTCAAATCATCCTTGCTCTTCCGCTTTGGATGGTCCAGATAAATCTCCCGATGTGACCTGCCGAGACGGACCAGATGATGTTCTTTGCAATATGTTTCCATCATTTGGAAGCTCTTTCCCTCGAAGCTGAAAGGACCGGTGTGCAGGAGCGTGACACAGAGTCCATCCTCAATGCTGGAACGATAGATATCCAAGGTAGGGATGCCCTCCTTAAAAGCTAACTCGTCCCTGACTTCCGTGAACAAGGAGTCTGTTATGTCCTCCGGTTCAGCAATCATTGCCGACCAACTCCATGGCTCCCGATTCTCAACTTCCCTTGCCGTCCAGACGCACTCCAAGAGAGGCGGCTCCATTGCTCCGGTACGTTCACAGAGGAGGTCATGCAAGGAAAAAAGCAACTCTGTGGCAAGGCTGTACTCCTCTTCGTTCGAATTCCCCTCTCCATCGATTATAAAATAAGGAACTGAGGGAACCGTACACAAGGAAGGAGTCTCTTTTGCTTTGTAGAGAGACTTCCGTAATGTTTCAACACCCATGATTACCTCCTACATGCATTGCTCGATTGCTTGAGCCAAAATCTGAGCCATCCGTTGTCTCCACTGCGGTGAAACCAAGTTTCTGGCATCCCCTTCATTGGAAAGAAATCCAACCTCCACCAATACAGCAGGCATTCTGGATCCATTGAGCACCCATAGATCACGTTCCTTCACCCCACGATTTCTGCTGGTCACCAATGAGCCATCCATGGCTTCCTCGAAAATGGTAGCCACCACGAGATTCCGCTGATTGAGCAATCGGTTCAGGGAGAGCCCGGAGTGTGCAGCATAGAGCGGAATATTCTCAATCGGAGTGAATGCATCAAGCAAAGTCACCCGCTTATCTTGTGTTTTGGTCAGTATTTCAAATCCTGAAGCTTCATCTGTCATAGCACTGTTTACATGAATGGAAACAAACAGAGCACTTGTGTGTGGCTGGAGTGGAGTCTGGTAAGCGATACTGCAACGCTCCTCAAGAGACAGGAATACGTCATCAGATCGAGTCATGACAAGTTGCAAATGGGGATGGGAGACCGCAAGCAAAGCATGCAGACGTTTGGCAATATCCAAGGTAAATTCTTTTTCATAGATAGTACCACCTGCAAAACTCCATGCGTTGGTAGCTCCTGGGTCATGCCCCCCATGACCAGCGTCGATAATCACCGTTCCCAAGGGATAGGAGAACGGATCTTCTGCACCAAACAAATTCAGTCCACAGACCACCATAACAAGGATGGCAATTATCAGCCTTTTCACGCATTCTCCTTGGGCCACTGGCTGCACAAGGTGTTAAAATCACGCTTCTGCAACCATATCATCCGTTTCTTTACCTCGTCGTTATACACTTCCTTGTCGAAATATCCCTTGTATCGTTTTGCTACGTTCTTCCCCCTGATTTGCTGCACGCTTAGCGCTTTGGTATAGCAACGTGTGAACCCCTGCACCTCACTGCGGTCTTCAATTACACTCTCCCGGTCAGGAACCTGCATCAGCAAATTGCTGTTGAGGGCTAGGTCATATCCATAGAGGTGACAGCGCACACCCCAATCCAGGGCTTGCCAGTATTCACTGTGAATTTCCTCATCAAATCCTCGTAAACGCTGAAACAGTGCCCGGTCATAGAGTCCCAGACAAAAAACGGGATAGAGCGTCGAGCGGATAACTGAGGGGTCAGGAGAGGGAAAATCTGAATCAGGATCCAGCTCGCGTCCTGTGAGACGGGGTATTCTTAGACACGGTATGATTTCTCGGTTGGCATTGGCAATTACCGCACCAAACGCTGCTGGATGTTCCCCCTCGCTCATTGCAGAGAAGAGGAAGGTACCATCAAATTTCACGAGCAACAGGTCACTGCGAACGATGAGAAATAGATTTGCCTGGCATTCATTGGCTACAGCATTTATCTTTTCACCCGTAAATGCATGGGTGGCAAATACCAAAAAGGTGACATCTTTAAACTCCTGCTGCATTGCAAGCATATCGAACCTACCCTCTTGGGTTACCACATGCAGGCTGTAATTCATCTCCCTCACATACCAATCCAATGCCTCCCGCAATTGTTCAGGAGTACCGGTATCGAGAATCCCTATGGCAAGTTGCTCAATGTTGTGCAATTGATTAATCCGCTTACCAATCTCTTGTTTTCTTCGATATATCCGATAGTTAGTCATCATCGCTCAACAACACCAAGTCCTCAGGGCGAAAGATAACACCCTTATGTCCTTCTTTGATAATCTTTTGGATATCCTTGCTGCTATGGCCTGCTACTGCAGTTATTTCAGTACTGTTGTAGTAAGGAACCGCTTTAGCAAACGGTTTGTCATCAATCGTACAAATCTGCACTACATCACCGGCGTCAAACACCCCATTCACCGACACGATGCCCTTGGGAAGCAGACTCTTCTTTGCTATCAGGGCCTTTTTTGCCCCTTCATCGACCACAATGGAACCGAGATGGGAGTTATAGAGAATCCAACGTTGCCGCTGACTCAAACGTTTCACACTGTGTATGCACGTTCCCACTACTTCCCCGCTAAGCAAACGAGGAAGCACCTCTTTTTCATACCCACTGGCAATAATGGTGGTGCAACCTGCCATTCTTGCTATCTTTGCAGCAAGCAGTTTTGTTTTCATACCTCCGGTAGCATGCGTGGACCCTGCACCTCCAGCATAGGACAGGATGGTCGCATCAAGTGAGGTGATGTCACTGAGCAATACCGCTTCCTTATCTTTCTTGGGATCAGCAGTAAACAGCCCAGTAATGTCGGTGAGGATGACTAGGAGATCCGCATCAATCTTGCTTGCCACCATGGCACTCATACGGTCGTTGTCAACGAAGGCCGTTCCGATCTCAGAGGTACTTACTACATCGTTCTCGTTAAAGATGGGAATAACGCCAAGGTCCAACAATGTAAATATACTGTTTCTTAGGTTCACATACGTAAGACGGTTATTCAGATCATTGCGAGTCAACAATATCTGAGAACAGACCAAGCCATGACGTTTGAAAGAACGACGATAACTGGACATAAGCAATGGCTGTCCTATGGACGCACAAGCCTGACGCATTGGGACCTGTTTTACTGGACCCTTGAGTGAAAGCTCCTTGGCACCCATGCCGATGGCTCCACTGGAGACCAGGAGCACTTGGTACCCATGTGATTGCAGGTGAGCAAGCTGATCGACTATCACATCGATGTAATGCTCATCGATGCCCCGCTCACTACTGAGCAAATTGGTTCCAACTTTTACCACTACCCTGCGTACCGATGAAAGATCCCTCATCATAGAACCTCATTACCAAGCAATGAAGGTTTGTCCAGAGGCAAGTCATGATGCAAAAAACTCCGCCCTCCATCCTTGGTATAGGAGGAGACGACCTGTCCAGTTCCCATAACGAGATATTTGGTTGTCATCAGCCCTTCCAGACCAACGGGCCCACGTGCGTGAATCTTTGCAGTACTGATACCCACCTCTGACCCAAGGCCAAAGCGGAATCCATCGGCAAACCTGGTTGAACAATTGGCAAAGACATCTGCAGAATCCACCTCAGTAAAGAATTTTCTTACCGAGTCTGAATCCTCACTCACGATGGCATCGCTATGATGGGAACCGTAGGTCTCAATATGGTTAATCGCCTCAGAGAGAGATTCCACAACATGTATGTTTATCTCGAGGGCAAGATATTCCTTTTTCCAATCCCCCTCCTGATAGGGGATACAGTCGATGATCTTACAGACTTGCTCATCCCCATGGATGATGACTCCTGCCTCAGAGAAGCGCTCCGCAAGCAGGGGAAGGACGTCAGGAGCAATTTGCTTATGTACCAGAAGCGTCTCTATTGCATTGCAGGCTGCAGGGTATTGTGTCTTGGAGTCAAACGCAATTTCTATTGCTTTGGAGATATCAGCCTTGGCATCGAGGTAGAGATGGCAAATTCCATCTGCATGTCCCAGCACAGGGATGGAGGTATGGTCCATGACATAGCGAACGAAGGCATTGGAGCCTCGTGGGATCAAGAGATCAATATCCCCTTCCATCCTCAGCATGGTATCGACATCACTATGGCTTTCAAGCAACAACAGCCAAGCAGAGCCAAGCGAAGAATCCTTACAGCTTTTCTGGATTGATGCTACCAGGGCGCTATTGGTCTGGAATGCTTCCTTTCCACCCTTGAGAATAATGCCATTGCCACTCTTGAGACAGAGGGAAACAATCTGGATCAAAGCATCAGGCCGCGCTTCAAAAATCATACCGATAACCCCAATGGGTACGGCAATCTGTTCAAGCAAAAGCCCTTCATCCAGCTCTCTCCGTTGCTTGATGGTACCAATAGGATCCGGCAGGGAAGCTACCTGCTCCAACCCAAGCAGGGAGGCATGCAGCTTCTCTTCATTGAACACCAACCGTTTTATCAAGGCTTCTTTCTGCCCTGATTCCTTTGCCTGAGCTATATCTCTTTCGTTCGCAACCTTGATGGTTTCCCAGTCACGACGCAGTCCCTCCCCAATCAAATGAAGGAGTTGGTTGCGTTCCGTTTCACTACTGGATGCAAGGCGTTTGGCACGCTTTCTCAGCGAACGAATGCTCTGTTGCAATGCTGTTGATTCCATATTCAGCCCCTTATATACAGTAAGTATACACTAAACTGAATACCGGAAGGTATCAAGGTGGTAAAGAGGGAAGAGCTTCTGTTTTACGATTGCCTTTTAAAATGTATAATGGTAAAATGCAACCATTCGCAACATAGGAGATACCATATGAAATTTCGAAGCATAGTCTTACTACTCTGCATCATTCCGGCCTTGCTTTTTGCGCAGGGTGCCCCTGAACAAGCGATACAGGAACGTGATTACTATCAGGCAGTCGATGCCAACGGGAGAACACTCAAGCTACAGGAAAAACCCTCAAAGGTGTTGATTGCAGGGAAAGCAGGCAATATGCCGGCAAATGCGTTATTCCTCTTCCCTGAAGTCACCACCATGGAGCTGACCATCCCCAAGACAGACCAGGGCCTTGGAGACTTTTTCTCCTTTATCAGGCCATCTCTGGATGACAACCCACGTATCAGCCAGAATGCCAGTGTTGAAGAGATTGCCAGCTACCAAAGTGATTTGGTACTGACCAAGGCAACCCACTTTGAATCAATCGCACGAAAGCTTGATCAACTTGGAGTGGCAAACTTCACGATGAACCTTGAATCCTATGAGGATTGGAAGCGAGAAATTGTTGAACTGGGGAAATTGTTGCAAAACAACTCCCGTGCGCAAGAAATTCTCAATCTCTATGAAGAACGGCTCAACCCAATCAAACAGACAGCAGCCTCAATCAAAGCCCAGGATAAAAAACGGGTACTGCTGCTACAGGCAAATACGACAGAAAACACCTATTCCTATAAAATTGCCCCAGATACCTGGATGCAGACCTGGATGGTAGAAACCATCGGGGCTGAAGCGGTATGGAAAGGATCCAACAAGGCGGCAAACGGTTGGTCGACGGTAAGTTTTGAACAAATTGCTGCTTGGGATCCTGACATCATCATCGTAGTGAGCTATCGCACCCCAACTGACCAGTACATAGAGGCAATCTATGCGTCTGAAATCTGGTCATCCCTTAGAGCAGTTAAAACCAAGCAGGTAAAAGCTAGTCCTTATGATATGATGAACTATATCCAGCCCGTTGCCTCATGGATCCTTGGGCTGCAGTGGATGGCCAGTGAGGTGTATCCTGAACGCTTTCCTAATTTGGATATGAGAGAGGAAGTGGCTTCCTTCTACCTGGATTTTTATAATCTCACCGATGAGGATAAGCTTGGGATAATGGTTGATCGCTACAGCAAATCTGTTGCCATAAACTTGCGATGAACGCCCGCCAACACTACCAAGCAGAACGGAAACGAAGAACAGGACTCCTTCTAGGGATGCTGGGAGCAACACTGCTCTTTGCTTTCCTATTTCTGTTTGCTGGAAGGTATCCCACAGCAGGATTTAGATTTCCAACAGACTGGGCAACCAATGAAATGACACGAAGCATCTTCCTACGCATCCGTCTTCCCCGCATTGTACTTGCCCTGCTTGCCGGGGCAATGCTTAGTGCAAGCGGATTCACCTTCCAGATGCTTTTTTCAAATCCCTTGGTTGAACCAGGTTTTCTTGGTGTAAGCCAAGGCTCTGCCTTTGGAGCTGCATTGATGATTGTCCTAGGAGTCGGTTCCACACTCCTTGTTCAACTGAGTGCAACATTCTTTGGGCTATTGGCCTTGCTTGCATCGTATTTGATTGCTACTCGGTTTCGGTTTGGCGGATGGTTGTTACGGTTGGTTCTCAGTGGAATAGCAGTTTCTGCTCTCTTTTCCAGTGCTCTTGGCGTGGTAAAATTGGTGGCAGAACCTACGAAGGACCTACAGGACATTACCTTCTGGATGATGGGTGGGCTCTGGAACGCATCATGGAGCCAAATCCTTTCAATTTTATGGGTGGTCATCCTCAGTATGGGAATACTGCTCGGGTATCGCTGGAAACTGAATTTGCTCAGCCTTCAGGAAAAAACATCTTTTTCAGTCGGGATGAATCCCAAGCGGGACAGGATCATTCTCCTGATTGTTGCAACAGTGGGAACAACCGTTACCATTTCCATCACGGGTCTCATTGGGTGGGTTGGTTTGATCACTCCACATCTGGGTCGCAAGCTGTTTGGTTCTGATAGTTCCACCAGTCTTCCTGGTTCCATGATTCTCGGATCTTTCTTCCTTTTGGTCTGTGATACCATCGGAAGGACAGTTCTCGCTACAGAGATTCCCATCGGTTTACTCACCAGTTTCCTTGGAGCCATTATCTTCATGATCATCCTTTCACTCAAGCACCAGGAGGGCAAAGCATGAATGCTTTGACAGTGAACCATCTGAGTTTTACTTACCCAAGCGGCACCAAAGCGCTTGATGACATCTCTCTTTTCGTGCAGGAAGGCCAGAGTGTAGCAATCCTAGGTTCCAATGGAGCGGGTAAATCAACGCTTCTCGACGTCCTATTGGGATGGCAGAAGAGCACAGAAGTTTCGTTGTATGACAAACCACTCTCCTCCTATGGACGAAAGGAGCTTGGAAGAACGTTAGCCCTGGTTCCCCAATTTGAGCAATACAACTTTTCTTTTTCTTTGCTGGATTATGTTTTGTTTGGACGCTCACCCTATCTTTCAGGGCTGGGAACCCCCAGCGAAGAGGATGCAGAGATAGCCTATCAGGCACTCTGTGATGTGGGTTTGGAGAGCTATGCGGAACGCCATATCACTACCTTGAGCGGAGGAGAACACCAGCTGTTACTCCTTGCTCGAGCTATTGCACAGCAAAGTTCTATGCTGTTGCTCGATGAACCAACGAGTGCCTTGGACCCTGCCAACCGAAAACGGGTTATTACCATCTTGAAGCAGTTGCATACGAAGGGTAAAACCCTCCTGTTCACAACTCATGATGCAAATCTTGCCTACGACCTGGCTAGCCATGTGGCCATGGTCAAGAAGGGAAGATTACTTTGTTATGGGTCAAAAGAGGAGGTGGTCACTACCGCTATGCTGACCACCCTCTATGACACGGACCTAACTGTCGCTCAAGTCGGCACAAAGACGCTCATTTATTGAGTTCCAGAGGAACAAAGCTGAAGCTTCTTACATCAAACAATCCCATATCTGTAAGCTTGTAGGCAGGAATAACCGGTAATGACATAAAGCAGAGTGTCATGAACGGATCAATCTTCTTGCCTATATGCAGTGCATCCTGTGCAATATGATGAAGGTTGTCCAACTGTTCAGCGATTACAGAACCTGGTTCGTAGCTCATCAAACCCGCTACCTGTTGGGCAAAGGATGCAAGTATTTTTTTACCTTTCACAATGACCATGCCACCACCGATGGATACCAAATGTTCGACTGCCATGGCCATGTCTTCATCGTCATCCCCTGCGACAATGATGTTGTGTGAATCATGGGCTACGGATGTAGCCATCGCTCCACCCTGTAAGCCATACCCACGCAGGAGCGCGAGAGCAACATTTCCCGTACCGTTGTGTCGCTCAACAACAGCAAGCTTGACGATATCCTGATTCTCATCATGAACCCACTTTCCATTCTCTACCCGTACGGTAGCTTCCCCTGCTCCGGTAACTACCCCTCCTGGAATAATGTCAATTACGCGTACATGTGGACTGGAGAGAGACAAGCGAAGACGCTCCACAGAGAAACTTTTGACATTCATCTTCCCGGAGACGCGGTTATCGCGTCCAGCCTGCGAAGCTTCACAGATGATGCCATCTTCAGCTACAAGACTTCCTTTCACATAGACCTGGTGCATGGTGAACTCATTCAGGTCATTACAGAGCAAGAAGTCTGCCCGTTTGCCAGGAGCAATTGCACCTCGGTCAGTAAGATGATAGCAATCAGCGCTATTGATGGTTGCCATGCAGATGGCTTCAATAGGATCAAGACCATCCTGCACTGCGATGCGAACGTTGTTGTTGATATGTCCATCGGTGAGAATGCTTTTCGGCTGCCTATCATCAGTACAGAAGATACAGCGTCTGCTGTTTCTTGCCGTCACTCCTCCCAGGAGCATCAGCACATTCTTGCATGCTGAACCCTCACGGAGCATGACATACATACCTCGACGGATACGATCGTGTAATTCTTGTTCATTTTCGCACTCATGGTCGGTAAGGATTCCCGTGCTTGCATAGGCATCCAGCTCTGCACCACTGATCGCCGGGCTATGGCCATCGATCACCTTATGCAGACGTTTGGCCTCCATAATCTTATCCAGAACCAAATCTGTTGCTGCCACTACACCGGGAAAATCCATCATCTCACCCAGGCCAAGAATCCGGTCATGGTTCAATGCTTCCTTGATATCCTCAGCTTTAAGGACAGCCCCACTATGCTCGAACGCGGTAGCAGGAACACAGGAGGGGACCATGAAGAATGCTTGAAGGGCGGTATTCTTGGATGCTTCCAACATATAGGAGAGCCCATCAAGACCACAGACGTTGCAGATTTCATGGGGGTCTGCAACCACTGTGGTAGTCCCACAGGGGACGACTATATTGGAAAACTCCTCAGGAGTGGCGTGGCTGGACTCAATGTGCACATGGCTGTCAATGAAGCCTGGCAAGAGATATCGTCCCCCTGCGTCAACCATTGTTTCTGCCTCTCCCTGGCCACTAGCAGCAAATCCGGCAATATATCCGTCTTGAACGAGGAGGTCTGCCTCAAACCACTCCTTGTTATATACATCCAATATATGGGCACCAGTGATACACAATTGTGCTTTTTGCCTTCTTGCCGCAGTTTCTATCACTTCCTGCACTATTTTCTTGGTAACCATGCGCGCTCCTTCTGCAACATTCTGCAACGTCTTTCTAGTAGTGTATCACTTCACGAAAATTCTTCAAGGACTAATTTGCTTCGTATTTATACAATATAAATGAAAGGTATCAATACCTCAGGGCAAGCCATGGACTCAGGAGGCGTTGCCTCCTTTTCCACCCCAAGGGACGAGGTATCTCACCTTGCTTTCCCGGCTCTCGCTCGGCAGAGGAACCATTATGCTGATTCCTTTCCTCTCGCTCCGCTGGGGAATAAGAATTTGTATTGATAGTGATATACATATTATTCGCTATATAGCAAAATTTTTTCTAATAATTTAGCAACATTCCTAAAATTATACCCAATAATTTGGTTATATAACAATTGTAACGATTTTTCTGTACGATTTACCATAGATAGGGTAGAATGGTATCAACCTAAACATCTGCAAGGAGTGCATCGATGGAAAAGTTTTTCAAGCTCAAAGAACGAAACACGACCGTCAAGACTGAAGTTATGGCAGGTATTACTACCTTTTTGACCATGGCTTACATTCTTGCCGTCAACCCAGGCATCCTTTCCGAAGCCGGAATGGATTTCTCCAAAGTATTTGCTGCAACTGCAATTGCTGCATCACTCGCAACCTTGGTAATGGCTCTCTTGGCCAATCTACCATTCGCGCTCGCCCCCGGAATGGGCCTTAACGCCTTCCTTACCTACACCGTTGTTCTCGGTATGGGTTACACTTGGCAGTTCGCCCTTACGGCAGTATTCGTTGAAGGTATCATTTTCTTGATCCTTACCGCTGCCAATATCCGTGAGGCAATAGTCAACAGCATCCCAGCAAACCTTAAACGCGCGATTGGCGTTGGTATCGGCCTCTTCATTGCCTTCATTGGTATGCAGAACGCCGGAATCATCGTTGGAGGTGCCACCTTGGTTTCCTTGAATCCTGACTGGTTCAGTGGAGCTTCCGGCCTCGCCATGGTTGGTCTGGTCATTACCGGCATCCTCTTGGCTCACAAGGTAAATGGAGCACTCTTGATTGGTATCATTGTAACCACTATCATCGGCATTCCTTTTGGAATCACCAAGTATGCTGGCGGTTCCTTCCTCCCTCCAGCCCCCTACTTCTTCCCGTTCGAGTTCTCAAACATCTTGAGCATTGACTTCGTAGTCGTTGTCTTCACGTTCTTGTTTGTGGACATGTTCGATACGGTTGGAACCTTGATCGGTTGTGCCACCAAGGCTGACATGATCCAGGAAGATGGATCCATCCCCAATTGTAAGGAAGCTCTCTTCGCTGATGCAATCGGAACTACCGCAGGTGCAATCCTCGGAACATCCACCGTCACCACATTTGTTGAATCTTCCAGTGGTGTTGTTGAAGGCGGAAGAACCGGTTTGACCGCTTTGACGGTTTCTGTTCTTTTTGCACTTTCCTTGTTCCTCGCACCGTTGTTCGGCTCTATTCCTAGTGCAGCTACTGCACCTGCCCTGATCATCGTCGGTGTTATGATGATGAGCCCGGTAAAGGATATCGAGTGGGACGATATGACTGAAGCCATCCCGGCATTCCTGACCATGATCTTTATGATCGTAGCCTACAGTATTGCCGATGGTATCATGTTCGGTATTCTTTCCTTCGTATTGCTTAAGCTGTTCACCAAGAAGACCAAAGACATTTCAAAGATGACTTGGGTTGTTTTCGCGCTGTTCGTGATAAAGATTATCTTCGGCGCCCTCTAAGAGCATCTGCTCTGTTCCTATGGACCTCCTTTTCTCGGGAGGTCCAATTTTTTATCCCCTACCCATCATCTTCTTTCTGCGGTACAATAACACTCATTGAGGAGAATTATATGCGCCCTAACATGATTCGGTTGGATACTGATGCAATATATTTGGTTACCGGTGCTGCCGGTTTTATCGGCTTCCATCTCACCAAACGATTGCTAGGCCTTGGGTGCACCGTCATTGGGGTAGACAATCTGAATGACTACTATGAGGTCACGCTCAAGGAAGACCGACTTAGGCTGCTGGCTTGTGAACAGTTCTTCTTCTACAAAGTTGATCTTGCAGACAGGAAAGAGATCGATGCTATTTTCACCCGTCATCAGGTAACCCATGTCATTAACCTTGCTGCTCAAGCAGGGGTGAGGCACAGTATCGACAATCCTTATGTGTACCTTCAGTCAAATCTTGTAGGATTCCTCAATATCCTGGAATGTTGTCGCCATCATGCTGTAAAACATCTGGTGTATGCCAGCAGCAGTTCCGTTTACGGTTTGAACAGCAAGATTCCCTACTCCACGAACGATAAAGTTGACAATCCTGTAAGCCTCTATGCTGCTACCAAGAAATCCAATGAGCTGATGGCCCACGCGTATACGCATCTTTATCATATACCAACTACAGGACTCAGGTTTTTCACGGTCTATGGCCCCTATGGAAGACCGGATATGGCATACTTTTCATTCAGCAAACGGATTATGGAAGGGAAGAGCATTACAGTATTCAACCACGGGGACATGTGGCGTGATTTCACCTATATTGATGACATTATCACGGCACTGGAACACATCATTCCCAACCCACCAGAAGAGAATGAGGCAAAGGATCGATACAAGATCTACAACATAGGCAACAACAAACCGGTGAGGTTAAGGCAGTTCATCGAAACATTGGAACAGTGCCTGGGAAAGACCGCTGAGAAGGAGTACCTTCCGATGCAACCAGGGGATGTGTACCAAACCTATGCCGATGTTACTGACTTGATGGAAGATTTTGATTTCAGACCCAATACACCGCTTGAACAAGGGCTTGAGGCATTTGTCTCCTGGTTCAAGCCATACTATGGATATTTAAGTCACCATGTATGATGTAGTGATCATCGGAGGAGGGGCAGCGGGCTTGTTTCTTGCGGCAAATCTTCCCACTTCCAATGCATTGTTGCTCGAACACAGGGAAACTGCAGGCAAGAAGCTCCTGATAACCGGTGGTGGTATGTGTAATCTTACCAATACGCAATCGATTGAAGCGTTCCTGCAGCATTTTGGGAGCAGAGCCCAACGTAATTTTCTGCTCCCTTCTTTCCAGGCTTTTCCCCCCTCGGCACTCATGCAATGGTTTGAGACCAGGGGGGTACCCTTAACAGTCAGGGAAGATGGGAAAGTATTCCCGGCTTCGTTGGATGCCCACGAGGTCAGGGATATGTTGGTCAGGGAAAGCAAAGCCAAAATCCAGTACAACTCCAAGATTACTTCAGTCATTCGAGACGGAGATCATTTTAGTGTGCAAACCGAAGGTGGAGTTATTACCAGCAGGAATCTCGTGTTGGCTACTGGAGGAATGAGTTATCCGATAACAGGCAGTGATGGAAGTGGCTATGCTATTGCTAAGGCACTTGGTCACTCCATCATTCCCCCAAAGCCAGCACTTGCCGCCATCATGGTGGAAGCGTATCATTGGACACACCTCGCGGGAAATGCAGTCCGCTCTGCCTATGCAGAATTTCATCACGCTGGTGAAAAGAAACGCTTCCTGCAAGCAACAGGGGATATCCTTTTTACCCACGATGGACTTTCTGGCCCTTTGATTCTTACATCCAGCCGTGAGCTCAAGGCTGGGGATTCCATTACGTTTTCCTTGGTGCCTCTTGAACACAAGGTGCACATTCCCGAACAGCTACTTGTTCTACTGACCTCACAACCCAAGAAGCAGATCACTACCATCCTCAAGGAATTCGGCCTAGCAGCATCCCTTGCTCAGCAAGTAGTTGAGGAACTGGATTTTGAAGCCACCATTACTCCTGCCAATCTAAACAAACGGCAGCGACAGAATCTTATAAGAGCGATTACAGAGAGAAGGTTCATCATCAAAGGCATCAAAGGTTTCAATGCTGCAATGGTTACCTCTGGTGGAGTATGCCTCAAAGAGGTAGAGAGGGGAAGCATGGAGTCAAAGGTAATGGACCACCTCCACTTCTGTGGTGAAATCTTGGATGTTGATGGACAGAGTGGTGGCTACAACCTTCAAGCAGCGTTTTCTACAGCATATTGTACAGCTAATCATATACAACCATAGGAGGAAAATATGGAATATCTTTGGACAACGATAACGGTAAAGAGTATGGAAGAAAGCTTGGAATTCTACCAGAATGTACTTTCACTCCCGATAAACAACAGGATGAAAATGCCTTCTGGTGAGATTGTGTTCTTGGGAGATGGGGAAACAAAGATTGAGTTGATCTATCACGAAGGGGAAGAGTCCTTTTCGAGCGGGAAAAACATCAGCATCGGATTGTCTGTAGAAAATCTCGATGCGTTCATGGAAATGCTCAAGGAAAAAGGAATTCCCATAGCGGAAGGCCCCTTTGCCCCAAATCCTTCACTTCGTTTTTGTTTTGTACATGACCCTAATGGAGTCCGTGTACAGCTTGTGGAACGTACCTGAAATAGCTTGAGCCGGGAGTTAATCCCGGCTCAATAACCCTAGACAATTTTGAAACACAGATTATTTGATGCGCTTTACAGCAGCCTCAAGCAACTCTTCCAGCTTTGCAGAAGGATTCTGGAACTTTGCAAGGAAGATCATAGCAGCAATAATGTACGGCTTGTAACTGGCTTCCTTATACAGAGGTACCAAATACCGGTCAAACACTGAAGCCTCGACTTCGCCTTCCTTACAGGAGAGACCAGTGATGTCAGCGGGTAGGCAGTGCATGTAGAGAGCCTTTCCGTCCTTGGTGGTCTTCATTAAGTCTTCAGTACAAGTCCAATCCTTGAATTTGGCGTTGTTTGCCAAGCAGCGCTTCTCCAGTGCCTTCAAAGCCTCCTGGTCACCCTGCTCAACAATCTTGGTTCTCTCTTCCATGACAGCAAAGGGAGCCCAGCTCTTGGGATAGACAATATCTGCGTCCTTGAATGCTTCAGCCATGGAATCTACGCGCTTGTAGGAACCACCACTCTTCTTTGCGTTCTCTGCAGCGACCTCTTCCACATCAGCCATTACATTGTACCCTTCTGGGTGGGCAAGTACGACATCCATGCCAAAACGGGTGAACAGTCCAATAATGCCCTGGGGGACAGAAAGCGGTTTGCCATAGGAAGGACTGTAAGCCCATGTCATGGCAACTTTCTTACCCTTGAGGTTCTCAACACCACCAAAGTGGTTGATGACATGCAGCATGTCAGCCATGCTTTGGGTTGGGTGGTCGATATCGCACTGAAGGTTGACCAAGGTAGGTCTCTGTTCAAGGACACCGTCGTCGTAACCATCCTGCACAGCCTCGGCAACCGTCTTCATGTAGGTGTGACCCTTGCCGATGTACATGTCATCACGTATACCGATGACATCAGCCATGAAGCTGATCATGTTGGCAGTCTCACGAACGGTCTCACCGTGTGCAATCTGACTGGTCTTTTCATCAAGGTCCTGAACCTCGAGACCAAGCAGGTTACAGGCACTTGCAAAGCTGAACCGTGTTCTTGTGGAGTTGTCACGGAATACGGAGATACCAAGTCCACTGTCGAACACCTTGGTGGAAATATTGTTCTCGCGCAATGCACGTAGTACTTCTGCTACCTGAAATACAGCAGCAATTTCGTCATCACTCTCTTTCCAAGTGTGGAAAAAGTCATTGAGATACATGTTGTCAGTCTTGAGGGTTTTCAGTTCCTCGATCATCTGTTTAATTGTGGCTTTGTCCTTCATGTGGGGAAACCTCCGTACGTTTTGAATCATAAAAAATCCAGACAATGGCACTATACCATGGCAGTGCACCATTGTCTAGATTTATGTTGCAGTTTGTTGCATAATTCCGTTAATCACCCAACCAAGTACGTATATCAAACATAATTGAATAACTCTTGCTACAAATCTTATGACAAAAATCTCTATACAAAGGTTTGGTCATACAAGATTTGGGTTTTCTTATTATAATATGGATTGCACATCACTTAGATATTTGATATTATGATTAACATAATATGTTATCTAGAATATTGACATGGTGGGGTGGATGACACTATATTTCAAGACGAAAAAGTTGCAGAGACAATGTTCTGAAGAGAAAATGATGTACAAAACATTTGGGAAAGAGCTAAGCATAAAACTGAAACAACGCCTTATGGAATTACAAGCAGCTTCCACACTCAAAGATGTTTCCCATTTCCCTCCCGCTAGATGTCATGAGCTCGTCAATCAAGATGGAGTATTTTCAGTCGATCTTGTACATCCCTACCGTTTGCTTTTTATTCCTGCACAAGAACCGTTTCCAATAAAGTGCGATGGGAGTATAGATCAGGAACTGGTAACAGAGATAGAAATTCGAGCTGTTCTCGATACACATGATAAGAAAAATCAAAGGAGGAGCTTGTAATGAGCAATGAGAAAAAAACAAACCAATCGTATCAATATGCCCCAGACTATGCTGTAGCTCCTGGAGAAACCTTGGCTGAAGTCCTCGAGAATCTATCGATGACGCAGAAGGAATGTGCAAAACGATGTGGCCTAACAGAACAGTCCATTATTCGAATCATCAAAGGCTCACAACCTATCACATATGAAACGGCAGATAGATTGGAAATGGTCACCGGTGTTCCTTCCCGGATGTGGAACAATTTGGAACTCCAATACCAGGAGCAACGAAGGAAGATCAAACAGAAGGAAGCATATGAACAAAGCATACACTGGCTGAATGGTATTCCCACAAAGGAATTGATTGCTCGAGGTGTACTGGACTCATCTGCCTCAAAGGCAGATATGGTAGGGGAGACGTTGCGGTTCTATGGGGTAGCCAGTGTTGATGCATGGGAGGACGTATGGATGGACCCAAAAGTCGCTGCCAGACGTTCTGATTGCTTTGAGACCAACATAGGAGCTGCTTCTGCATGGATCAGGTTAGGAGAACTGCAAGCACAGGATATTGTGTGTGCTCCTTTCAATGTAGATTGCTTCAGAACAGCATTGGAAGAGATCCGGAAGCTCACTATCAGTGAACCTGCATTGTTTTTACCTAAGATGAAAGAGCTATGTGCTGCTTGTGGTGTTGCTCTTGTTATGGTCAAAGAGATTAAAAAAGTCCCGTGGAATGGAGCATCAAAATGGTTGTCCCCTTCCAAAGCCATGATACTGGTGAGTCTTCGAGGAAGAGCAGAAGATCTTTTTTGGTTCTCTTTCTTTCATGAGGCCTACCACATACTCCATGGGGAGAAGAAACGACTGTATATTGCTGAGGAGAGAAGTACTGATAAGCAAGAACAGGAAGCAGACCGGTTCGCAGCGAATATCTTGATCCCTGAGGCGTACAATAAAACCATCAGCCAAATTGTCTCAAGAGAAGATGTACTTGCCATAGCAAAGCAACTGGGGGTCAGCCCTGGGGTCGTAGCAGGACGCTATCGTCATCTTACAGGGAATTGGTCGTATTTCAAGGATATAACAAAGTCATTTGACTGGGATGATAACAAGTAGAAGTTTTATTTGTCTATAAAAATTTGGAAGAGGAGGTCTTACAGCTTCAGCTTCCCTTCCAGGTACTTCGTTGCGTTCTTCATCACGCGTGCCGCCGCATAGTCGGATTTGGTGAAAAGCTGGCAGTCCTCGGCATAGCGAACAAATCACAGCCCCCTCTTCTCCAGTTTGCCGCCATTCATCACCCCTGCCTTGAGAAATACGAAAAACAACATCCTAATGTCCTTGTCCCCCAGGCCCATGAGGATATCATGGTCCACGGTATCAAAGAACTTGGATAGGTCCAGGTCCACAACATGGTTGTAGCCCTCACACATGTAGGCTTGGGAGAGTCTCTCCGCATCTTCTGCACTCCGGTTCGAACACCGTTGTCAGTACCTGCACCATCGCTTGCTGTACTATCCTGTCCTTGTCCCTGTCATCACCGATATTGCAGGCTGGGGGACGGGACGCAGACATCCCCCAGTTAAGAGCAACAACTTTCTTCCCATGCGGCCACTGGATTTACCTGCTGACCTTGCAGTTGGACTTCATCACATGTTGCAGACTCATCCTGTCAGCCGGCCTTCTATCCAGTTTCTGTCCGTTGGCTCGGGAATTTGCCTCCGGCTTCCTTCACACGACCACTCGCATGGCCGCACTTGCCCTTGGCTAGTGGTCCTAGTTATTGCTCATGCTGGGCAAACATAGAGCTTGATTCCATCGACGATGGAATCAAGTCCGAAGGATTTTCAGCACCCTAACGATGAAACGTTACAGGTTACATCTTGCCAAGCTCCTTCAAGATTTTCTCCGGTGAGAAGGGCCAACTCCGCATCCAAACACCTACTGCATCGTGTATTGCAATGGCAAGTGCGGGAGCTGCTCCGTTGGTTGCAATCTCACTGATGGATTTAGCACCATAGGGACCTACCTCATCATTGATATCGATCAAAATGGCTTTGAAATCCTCGGGTTGTTCGGCAATCATAGGGACACCGTATTCACTGAATGTGGGATTGATACATACACCATTTTCATCCAACAACATTTGCTCATAGAGTGAATGTCCGATGGACTTCAGGGATGCACCATACATCTGGCAGAGTGCCAACTCCGGATTAATCGGGGTACCGGCATCCTGCAATGCGTAGTACTTCTGCACCTTCACCTGTCCGGTTCTAACGTTTACAGCAACTTGTACAAAGTGAGCACCATAGGGGATGGAGTTGTGGTTGGTTGTGAAGGAACCCTTCCCCATTACCTGACCACGACCCGTACCGGTAAGCGCATCATGACTGAGTGTTGCATAGTCAAGTGTCTTACCACTCTTGGTGCTGTACACCTCACCGGGAGAACGGAGGATTAAGTCCTCTGCTTTCTCTCCCATCTGGTAGGCAGCCTCATCAAGCAGGTTTTTCTTCAAGTCCTGTGCAGCTTTATAGCTGGCACCACCACTGAAGTAGGTGCCACTGGACGCATAAGCACCAGTATCGAAGGTACAGCTGTCAGTATCACCACTGGTAACGGTTACCTTGTCCAAAGGTACGCAGAATGCCTCACTGATCATCTTCGCACTGATGGTATCCAGCCCCGTACCCAAATCGGCACCGCCACTGAAGATCTGGAACGTTCCATCTGTCAGCAGTTTTGCCCAAGCATTGGAGTGATCGAGTCCAGGGAGGCCGCTTCCCTGCTGAATCATTGCAAAACCCTTGCCTACCTTCCAGTCGGGGTCCTTGGAGTCAACCTTCTTACCCCACTCGATCATCTTCGCACCCTGGGTGAGCGCCTGTTCCAAACCACAGGAGCCGACAGGAACCACATTCCCTTCACGACCTTCTCCAAGGCCTTTAAGAATCTCAAGCATGTAGCCTGGTTCCACCTTGTTCTTCATGGCCATGTCGTAGTAATCGATTCCCAGCTTGTCTGCCAACTCTGCCATACAAACCATCAGAGCGTATGTACCCTTAGGGGCACCATAGCCCTGATAAGCTCCCGTAGGAGGAATGTTCGTGTAATACGTAGTCACATCAAACTTCATGTTGTCACACTTGAGCAAAGGCAAGGTTTTACTACAGGCATTCATCGGGACGGTAAGACAATGGTTTCCATATGGACCGGTATTGGCCCTCACGTCCATGTAAACGGCTGTGATGGTACCATCCTTTTTCCCGCCCATCTTGACCGTCATACGCATGGGGTGACGGGTAGAGTTCGCGATAAACTCTTCCTCACGTGTATTGCGATAGTAGATTGGTTTACCAGTAATCCATGTGGCATAGCCAACCAAATCCTCAACCAGGATATCCTGCTTGCTTCCATACCCACCACCGACACGTTCCTTGATGATTCGAATCTTGTTCTCAGGAATCTGGCAAACCCAAGAGACTATTCTCCTTACATGATAAGGAACCTGGGTGGAGGCATTCATGACCAATCGTCCTCCGTCAATCCTTGCATAGGCAAGGTGTGGTTCAAGTGGAGTACACTGAATCTGACTGGTCTGGTAGGTTTCCTCCACCACTACATCAGCTTCCTTGAAACCTTTTTCCACATCCCCTATCTGGCCATGTGCGGCAGCAGCAATGTTTCTTCTGATGTCACCATGGAGCGGGAACTGGTAGACAACCTTTCCATCCCTGGGATCAGCATCCTTGTTGTACTCTTCCAAATTCTCAGGAGCACCACTGCGGTACTCCACGACCCCATTATGGACACGAGGAGCACCCTCTTCCATTGCTTCCTCTACGGTGAATACCGGTTTGAGAACCTCATACTCCACCTTGATTGCATCACGAGCAGCAATTGCCTGCTCATAGGTTTCTGCTACGATTGCTGCTACACGGTCACCAACATGTCGGACCTTTCTATTGAGCAACCTGCGGTCATGTGGACTGGGCTCGGGGTTCCCCTGTCCTGCCTGCATATAAAATACATCGGGACAGTTCTCATGAGTTATGATGGTAACCACACCTTCCATTGCCAATGCTTCCTTGGTATCGATTTTTTTGATGTAGGCATGAGCATATGGACTGCGAAGGATTACCATTGAGTGATATCCCGGTAATACTCTATCTTCAACAAAGCTGGCTTCGCCTGCAACCAATTGTGGCCCATCAACCTTCCCTTTGGGCTTCCCGACATAGGTCAGTTCATCTCTGAAAGAAGGAGAAATCTCGCTCTTGTAGGATCCACTCTGCATTTTCTCCAACGCGAGCTTCACTGCCAGATAGTAATGTTCATACCCCGCATCACGGATGAAGATACCACTGAGTACCTGCTTGATCTGTTCCTTGCTAGGATTACTCTCATGTTCAAGCAACCAGGTAAGGAGCAAGGCTGCAGCAGGGGCATTGTAGGCACTCTGCACTACACCTGCGTCAATCATTGCCTGCTGGATAACATTCAGATTCCGGCTCGTACCCATTGATTCAGCCGTCTTAATCTCAGCTCCATCAGCCTGGACAGCGAGCATTAGATTGGCATAGACAGGAACGTCATTGTAAATGACGGTATCACTGCCGGCAAAGCCTTCCCTATCATCACTGTCACGGACGCTGGTATATCCCAATCGAACAAGCAATTCACGCAAGCTTTCCGACTGCTTGCAAGTCACTGTATGTTTCTTACCATTTACAGTACAGACAATTGTGTTCATTGTGCACCTCCTTTGAGAAATGCAGAGAAGAGTTGTCCCACCCCTTCACTTGCGATGTAGCGCTTGTAATCGGAGCTGCCTGTCATATCATCCACAACTTCAACAGTATGTCGAACTGCAAGTTGTACATCTTCTCTTGAAGTCAGTTCACCGTTCTCGATAGCATTTTCCACCTTCTCGAGTCGTTGGACACCTTTTCCGTGTACAGCGACAAACACTCGTACATGATCAATAACCTGCTCATTGTCTTTGGTTGCACTGAATCCAACCGTAACCGCCGCACGATTCTGACTACTCAATGCATAGCGCAGAGTTCCCACAAACCGGTCATCCTTGGAGAGACTGACTGCCAACAACAATGTACCTGCGAATTGTTTGTGATAGGCATGGTACTCACGGATTGGGATGTTGTCCTCACTGTATACACCCTTCTCAGTCAGATTGGCTGTAAGCAACCGTGCACGGCTTGCAATCAATGCTGGAGCAAGATAGGAGTGATCGCTCATGATGGCAAGATTGCCCCCAATGGTGGCCATGTTCCTTTTGGTGAAGGATCCGCAAAATCGAGCTGCATCCTTTAGCCATGTAGGAATCAGTGGTGAGTCGATCAACTGCTGAAGGCTCACCATGCTACCAATCTTGATGGTGGATCCCTCATCAGTGATGGTATCCAAACCAAGCTTGGAAAGGCTGATAGCAGTCTGTCCTTCAACGGTTGAGTGAAGACGGTTGATCTCCGTCCCCCCGGCATAAAATATACTTTTTGCATTGGAGCGCTTCTTGTTCAAAGCGTCTTCAGTAGTATTCGCTATGAGATATTCCTGTATCATACAGCCTCCTCATTGGCAGCCTGTTCCATCATACGCTTGCTGATGGCATTTGCCTTTTCAGCAAGTTCCTGCTCGTCATATCCGACCAGCTGCCCGTGGTCGACTACAACCTTTCCGTTGATAATTGTGTAATCTGTGTTGTGGTTGGTTCCACAGAAAAGCAAACTTGCAACAGGATCACTCTGACTTCCTGCGTATGGCAATGTAGAAACATCAAAGATTGCCAGATCCGCAGCCCAACTTTCTTCCAGACGGCCAACGTTGGAGAAGTTCAGTGCTTTTGCACCATTCTCTGTTGCCATGGTGAAGGCCTCATCTGCACTCAGTGCATCCGAGCCATACCGCACACGCTGGAGGAGCATCGCCTGGCGGACCTCTGCGAGCATATCGGAACTGTCATTGCTTGCACTTCCATCTACTGCAACCGCTACATTGATCCCCATCGGCAACATCTCCTTCACACGGCAGATACCACTCCCCAGACGCATGTTCGAGGAAGGACAATGAGCAATATGAGATCCAGTCTTTGCGAGGATTTCCAGTTCTTCATCATTGAAGTGGATGCCATGGGCATAAAAGACATCGTCCCCGATAAGGTTACACTCCTGCATCAGAGCAAGAGGACGCATCCCATACATCTCCTGGCAGAAATCAGCTTCATCATAGGTCTCACAGAGGTGGGTATGCAAACGTACTCCATACTTCCTTGCAAGTTCAGCGGTCTTTGTCATCAAGTCCTTGGTGACACTGAAGGGGCTGCAAGGAGCCAGGGCTATCTTGTGCATAGCATCCGGAGCGCTGTCATGATAGGTCTTGATGCACCGCTCACTATCTGCAAGGATCTCATCCTCAGTCTGGACAACGCTGTCAGGAGGAAGTCCCCCATCCTTTTTGCTCAAACTCATGGAACCTCGTGTGGGACTGAAACGCATTCCCAAGGTATCTGCAGCCTCAAATTGCAGACCCATAAGATCTCCCTTGAAGGAGCGTGGATAGAGGTAGTGGTGGTCAGTGGTAAGTGTACATCCAGTCTTCATCAGCTCGGCCATTGCAAGCATCGATGAGTAGTAGACTGCTTCTTCATCCACATATTTCCACACCTCGTAGAGGAACGTCAGCCAATCAAAGAGCTTTGCATTCTGCACAGCTGGATGATTTCTGGTCAGTGTTTGATAAAAATGGTGGTGGGTGTTGACCAAACCTGGGATAACCACATGGTTAGAACAGTCGATCGTGCGACCCTTTGCTGGAGCAGCAAGTCCACCCTCGGGAGCAATTTTGGCAACCTTGTTGTTTTCAATCAACAAATCGGCGCCCCAATATTTCTTGCCATCGAATGTAGGTTGTAGACAGTAAATGTTCTTCAAAAGAAGCAAGGAACTCATGCCTGTATATCTCCTTCTTCCTGCAAGGACACGACAAATGGTCGTCGATGCTACACTTGCAATACTTTATGAGGACGGCATGCGGGTAGTTCCGCAAGGAAGGAGTGGAGAAGGAAGGGGGCAACTCCACAACCTTGGTTCTTTCTGGATACCCTGCAGGCAGAGCCCCTTTTGCACCTGCCGGGCTAGTTCTTATGTTTCACCATTATCTTATATCATAAACAATGAAACATCATATGCTCCAAACAGCCACAAGGCTTCTTACCCTGTGGCTGTAGTATACCATATTCATCGAGTATTATTCTACGTACTACTTCTCCAATGAGTAGGGAAGCATTGCATAGAATGCAGCACAAATCTCAAGATCATCTACACGGTTGATTTCATTTGGCGCATGAGCCTGGGACTCATCACCAGGGCCGAAACCAATAGCAGGGATCTTATGACGGCCAGTGGTAGCAACCAAGTTGGTGGAGAATGTCCACTTATCTACTACGGGCTTCTTTCCAAAGAGAGCTTCATGGCTGGCAACACCAGCTTCTACCAGAGGGTGGTCTGCATCAATCTTCCAAGTGGGGAAGTACAGCTCTTGCGAGTACTCTTTCTTGGTCCAACCAATCTTCTCATAGTTGGGCATCTCAACGACGATAGACTCTGGATCATCACCGGTTGCCTTGCTGATATACTCACGTACCTGTCCAATAGCAAGCTCAGCATCCTCCCCCCAAGTAAGACGGCGGTCAAGATAGAGCATTGCGTAGTCAGCGACAGCACATTGGCTTGGTCCCTTTACATCCATCTGACTGACGGTGACGGTTCCCTTACCAAGGAAGTTCTCTGCATCCGGCTTGAGGTCTTTGTTCAACTGCTCAATGGCAAGAGCGGCTTTGGCTGCCTTGTAGGCTGCACTCACACCACGCTCAGGTGCACTGCCATGACAGGAGATACCCTTGAGGATTACCCTGATTTCCATACGCCCACGGTGACCACGATAGAGGCGGCAGGTGGTAGGTTCTGTGGACACTACCAAATCGGGCTTGAAGTTTTCTTCCTCAATGAGGTACTTCCAGCACATGCCATCACAATCTTCTTCCATGACGGTAAAAGTGAAGTATGCAGTATACTCTCCACTATAGCCAAGCTCCTTAAGAATCCTACCGGCTGTGATCATGGAAGCTGCACCACCCTTTTGATCGCTTGAACCACGACCCCAGACCTTACCATCCTTGATCTCACCACTGAAGGGATCGAAATCCCAGTTCTTCAGATTTCCAACCTCAACTGTATCAATATGGGCATCAAAGGCAAGCTTCTTGGGACCATTGCCAACGCGGCCGATTACTGAGCCCAATCCATCAATATACACTTCATCGAAACCAGCTTCTTCACAAAGGGTGACGATGAGACGGCAAACATCCTCTTCCTGGGAGCTGTAGCTCTTGGTTTGCACCATCTTTGAGAGATTCAATGCCGTGTAATCGCGATACTCAGCAGCCTTTGCCCTAATTTGTTCCTGAATTGTCATGTTATTTTACCTCTTTCTTCCTCTATTCTCTTGTGCGTCGTAATCAGACCGTTACGGAGCAATTGTATTAACTTTTTCCCAAACACGCCCTGCAACTTTTGCTGCCTCATCGTAAATTTTCTGTACATCAAGACCAGGGAATTGATGGTTTTCCATCACCAGTTTTCCGCCGACCATGACGCTTTCCACACAGTTGCTGCTCATACCCCATACAAAATGGGTTGCAGCATTGTCTGCCACCAGTGGGGTTGGTGCATGGTAGTCACAGATGTTCAAATCAGCTTTATAACCTGCAGCAATCTTCCCGTACTTTCCATCAAAATATTTCTCAACCAACTGATTGCCACGACTCATGGCGGTCACAAAATCGGCAGGCCACCAAGAACCACCCTGATCTTTATGCTTGAAGAAGGCTATCTTGAGCTCTTCGAACATATTTCCACCGCAGCCATCTGTTCCAATCACCAAATTGTCAACCTTCTGGATTTGTTTGAAGTAACCAACGTTGTTGTTCATGTTGCTGCGGCCATTGTGCGCAAGGAACGTACCATGTGCGTTGATCTTTTCTACCTCGGCTTCATTCAACCAAAGGCCATGCACCAAGAGAGAGTTATCAGTCAAAAGCCCAAATTTTTCCAATCGGTCTACGATATCTAGATTGTACATATGATGACTGTGCAACACATCATACCTGTCTTCTGCAACATGGAGATGCATGCCCGCACCTGTTTCAGTCATTGCCTCACTCATTAGCTTCAATCCGGCATCAGGAATGGTGAATGGGGCGTGTCCCCCGATCATTCCACGAACCAGTGAACTACTTTTTGCAGCCATGGCAAATCGAACGTTCTCCTCGATGCCGGCTTCAACTTCTTTCATTCCACCATTTCTGTCGGTGACTTCGTAGCAGGTAGCTCCGCGCACCCCAACCTCTTCCATACCTTTGGCAATGGTGTCCAAGGATCCGGCAATGTAAGATGGGCTTGCATGGTGGTCAATGCAGGTAGTGGTTCCACTTGCAATGGCATCAATCGAGCTGATCAAGGAGCTGTAGTAACAAGCCTCCTCATCCAATGCACGATCGATACGCCACCACCACTCCTTTAGGATCTGAATGAAGTCGGTCTGTGGGCCTGCAGAGGCAAGCATGCCTCTGGAAAGCCCTGAATAATAGTGATGATGGGAACAAACATTGCCTGGGATTACCGTCTTGCCTCTTCCATCAATAACTTTGTCTGCCTGTATGTTCTCTGCTACACCCTTGCCTACCTTGGTGATGACATCATCAACGATGACGATGTCTACACCTTGTTGCACCTCAAAAGGCGGCTGGGTCTGCATGATCCGAGTTTGTTTGATTACCGTAGTAGCCACATGTTCCTCCTTACGCTTGTACGTACCCAAGCAGGTAGTTGTATGAGGTGTAAACCTCTTCAATCAAGGCTGCAACTTCGTCAGTAATGCCTTCCTCTTCTCCTACCAGGATACCGTCTCCATCTATCTCGCACTCGTAGATTTTTCCATCAAGGCGAACCAGGATATCTTCATCCTCAACAACAAAACCACTGTTCTCTGAGCTCTCAAAATCATCCTTTCGGCTAAAGAGCGTAAACTTCTTTCGATAAGGACCTCCATCATAAGGGCAGAATGTTTCACAGTTGCCGCACTCGTTGCAGTATGCATCGAGGTGAAGAATCTGGAATGGGTCTGCAAACAAACCAATGTTTCTTACATCGATTGCTACATTTGCACGGTTAGGACATACATCCACACACTTATTACAGAGATAGGAGCATTCCATGCATCTAGCAGCTTCAGTGGCTGCAAATTCCTTATCGGTGAACTCCTTAGAAGTGAGTATATGGCTCTTTTTATCAGTCACTTCAGCAAAGAACTCATTTTCATCCTGTTCGAGTTGTACCCTGTCCTCGTCGCTCATCTCTTCTTCTTCTTCGAATGCATCATCATCGTCTTCATGGTCGTGATCACAATGCTCATCGTGCACATGTTCATGTTCATCCTCTTCAGGACCAAGCACCTTGTCGATGGCTGCCTCAACGGCTGCTCGGGCACTTGCAATACACCTGACAACAGTGGAAGGACCACTCTGGGCGTCACCAATGATGTACACATCGGAAACTTCTGATTCCTTGGTCTCTTCATCTGCCTTAACCCAACCTTTTTCGTTGACAGGCACTCCGTACCAAGTAAGTTTCTCTGCATCGGCATGCTCACCAATTGCAGTAATCATGGTGTCAGCTTCAATGGTGAACGTCTCGTCAGTTGCTACAGGTCTTCGTCTCCCACTGGAATCCTTTTCACCAAGTTTCATCTTGCGTACGGTAAGCATGTTTCCATCGAAACGTTCAGGATTTGCCAAGAAGATGAATTCAACATTTTCTTCCTTTGCCATACCATACTCTTCAAGGTCGGCCGGCATCTCCTTCTCTGTTCTACGGTAGATTACGGAAACTTTCTCAACTCCCTTGATTCTGGTCGCGGCGCGTGCGCTGTCCATCGCGGTGTTACCACCACCGACAACCACGACATGTTTGCCGAGTGAGAGTGTTGAGGGGTCTTTCCTGAATGCAGAGAGGAATGCGAGAGAGGGTCTTACCCTGCTTCGGTCACCCTGCAGGGGGATGTCATTGTCAACTTCGCTTCCGATCGCATAGAAGATATAGGTATAGCCTTGCGAACGCAGCGCCTCTACCGTCATTTTCTCTGAATCGACTCCATAGTTGAACTGTACTCCATGCGCCTTGATGAACTCGACATCACTCTCAATAGCTTCCACAGGAAGACGGAATCCAGGAATGACATGGCGTACCACACCACCTGCACTCTCTTCCCTTTCAAAAACTGCAGTATCAAAACCAGCTCGAGCGAGGAAATATGCAGCAGAAAGCCCTGCAGGACCTGCACCAACAACAGCTGCCTTGATATCAGCCTTATCGGTCGGGCCTTCCCACAGTTGCTTGTACTCTTCAAATCCGTTTTCTACAGCTATCCGCTTCATATCACGAATACGTACGGCGCCTTCATAATCCATACGGGTACAGTGCAGCTGGCACTGGTGGTCACAGATGTGGCCGGTGATAGCAGGAAGGGCATTCTTGTCATAGATGACTGCCAAGGCTTCGCCATAGCGGCCCTGTCCAACAAGCTGTACATACTCTGGTACGTCCTGATGAATAGGGCATGCTGTTTGGCAAGGAGCAACATAACAATCAAAGAGGGGGAGCTTCTCCCCAATCTTTACGGTATCAGTTCCCCTGAAGTCTTTTTCAGTCACCGCATACTTTCCATCTCGTGCATCTTCAGAGAGCTTCTCAAGTTTCTTGACATCAATACCATCCATTTCCCAGGCGTCACTCGTTTCCAAGATTTCCACGAGTTGCTTCATGCGGGTATATCCACCGGGCTTGAGCATATCGGTTGCCAAGGTAATGGGTCTGATACCACTCTCGAACAGGGCTTTAATGGTAAAGGCATTGGCTCCACCGCTGTAACTGATGGGAAGTTTGCCGTCAAATTCCTTGCTGAGCTTGAGTCCCACCGTTGTGGAGATGGGAAGCAAGGCACGACCCGACATGTACATCTCACCACCGGGAAGTACGCCCTGGTCATTGACTGAGCCAAGGGTGTTGGTCAGTTTTACACCAAAACCCTTTCCTTCTTTCTTTGCAAGATCCACCAAGCGATGCAACATCGCAATGGCATCAGGATACTGCAGGTCATGTTCAAAGCTCTCTCTGCTGATGGTAAGGTAGTCAAACCCTAGATCATCAAGGATTTTGCGGACAGTATCAAATCCGAGCAATGTTGGATTAAGTTTCACGAAGGTGTCGACTTTCTTTTCAGTAAGCATATAGGTACAGATTGCTTCAATCTCTTTTGGAGGGCATCCATGCATGGTGCTGAGGGTGGTCGATGGGCTGATATTCCAGCTGATCTTTTTGCTGATGCCTTTGACCTTCTTCTCAAGGCCTTCCCAGGGAGTGCCTTCGAACAAACCTTCTTCTAAAAGTGCTTCCAACTCATTCAAGTATTCTACGAAACGTTCGTCCTTGCGTGCATCAATCATGGAATCGATGAATTTCTGCATCTTATCCGTCTTGATACCTTCTAGGTTATAGCCTACAGACATGTTAAAGATAAAGGAAGGTTTCTCAAATTTCCCGTTCTGCATGACTGCTTCAAGCAGATGAAGGATAATCCAAGCCTTCGCATATTCATCCCATGCTTTAGAGAGGGTGAATTCACTGGACCACTCTACGTTGTATCCTTCATCTCGTGCATCAATACAGGGCTTCTCAATTTCCAATGTATCGAGCACCTGTACTGTTTTCAACTCCATGAATCGGCCACCGACAAGATAGCTTGCAATGATATTCTGGGCCAACTGGGTATGGGGGCCTGCAGCTGGTCCGCAGGGGGTGGCACAACTCTGGGAGAATACGTTCAAGCTGTGCTTTCCGCTCTCATGATAAAATTGTTCTTCGGCAATGCCGAATATTGCATGGTGATTTCTGTACTCACCAACGATACGGCTAATAAGTTCCGTGAAGGGAACCGGGCGCATAATGTCTCCCATTACTCACTCCTATAAAAAGGTGTCGCCGGGTTCACTACCCGACCCTTTCTCATTCTAATGCAGTTTGAAGAGAAGTCAATATTTTTTGCAACATTTCGCAACAAATATAAAAACTCGCTCTCTTTCTCTGATTGCATTACTCCAGATGCATTTTGTTCATAAAAAGAACCATACGGTAATGAGTATAGCATTAATGTCCTTTTAAAAAAACGCACTTTTCGCTAGTATTTGCGTTTTTAAATACCGCTTAACGCAAATAAGTTTTCAAAAATTCAACTTTCACGAATATTCTCTTTACTTTTTTTCTCTTTACGGTATACTTGACTAGTCAAAAAAAAAGTAACCAAGTGTCACCACGGAGGAATAGGCATGCTAATTAATTTGAATGTCAATGAAGAAGTACGGAAGAAGAATATCCAACGTTGTAGGGAGAAAAATGTCTTGCTTCCTACCTTTAAGCAGATGATGGATCCTACAACCGTACCCGCTGATATTAAAGAAAAACTGAGCCATGTAGGGCTTTGGGACGTCGACCCCTTGAACCTCTTCAGGATCACATGGAAGAACGAACCTACCAAACAGGGCGGAACCTTCGGGGGTGTGAACTATATTGAAGTTCCTCGAGAAATCACCGGTGTAAAAGCAAGAATTCTTGCATTAGTCGGCAAATGGTTCCCAACCGGTGCACACAAAGTTGGTGCAACGTATGGTTGTCTCGCCCCTGCTTTGGTTTCTGGAAACTTCGATTCCGTTAATCAGCAGGCTGTCTGGCCTTCCACTGGCAACTACTGTCGTGGTGGTGCATACAACAGTGCACTGCTGAACTGTGACTCCATTGCAATTCTCCCTGAAGAGATGAGCCAGGAACGTTTCAACTGGCTTAAGGAAGTTGCAGGCGAAGTCATTGCCACTCCTGGTTGTGAATCCAACGTAAAGGAAATCTTTGACAAATGTCACGAGCTCGATGCAGAACGTGGAAACCATATTGTTATTTTCAACCAGTTCGACCAGTTCGGCAACTACCTCTGGCACTACAAGGTGACTGGTGCTGCTATCCTCGAAGCACTCAAGCAAGAGAATGTTGCACCTGAGAATGTCCGCGGTTATGTTTCAGCTACCGGTAGTGGTGGCACCTTGGCAGCAGGCGATTTCCTTAAGGAACATTTTCCTAGTCTGAAGATTGTTGCTGCTGAAGCGCTGCAGTGTCCTACACTTCTGCGCAATGGATTTGGCGGCCACCGCATTGAAGGTATTGGCGACAAGCACGTTCCTTGGGTACACAATGTAAAGAATACTGATATGATCGCAGCTATTGACGACCAGGATTGTATCGATCTCTACCGACTGTTCAATGAACCTGCTGGTATCGAGTATCTCAAGAAGATAGGCTTGGATTCCAAGGCTATCGATGAGTTGCAACTCTATGGTATCAGTGGCATCGGCAATGTCCTGGCAGCTATGAAGGTGGCAAAGTACTACGAGCTGACTGAAGAGGATGTTATATTCACAGTCCTTACTGACAGCTCGGAGATGTATACCTCCCGCTTGAAGGAACAGGATGAGATCCAGGGCAAGTTTGACGAGAGTGCTGCAATACGCGCACTTGCAGCTTGTGCTCATGCTCAAGGTATCGACAACTTGAAGGAACTCACTTACTACGATCGTCTGGCTGTACACAACCTGAAGTACTATACTTGGGTTGAACAGCAGGGCAAGACCTATGAGGAAATTAATGCACAGTGGTATGATAAAAACTACTGGAAGGATATTCCTGCAATGGCTGACCAGATCGATGAGTTGATCGAGTCGTTCAACAAGGAAATCTTGGCCAAATAGGTCAAGCAAAGCAATAAATGCCGGGCCTTGTGTCCGGCATTTTCTGTATGATGAGGAGGAACCATGCGTTTTACCTATGAATGTTGTGACTGCGGTACAGTCTATGAGACGGATGAGGTATTCTATCAATGCCCTTCCTGTGCCAAGGAAAATGACGGCACTTCATTTCCAAAAGGGAATGTCATTGTTAAATTGAATAAGGAAGATGTGGAAAAGCTGGCAAAGCAGGACCATGTGACTATGTATGATTTCTTTCCCTACCCTGTCCCGGATAAGGATGCCTACCCTGTGGGAGGAACTCCTGTTGCAAAGCCAAAACGGCTTGCCTCCAAGTACGGTTTGAAAAATTTGGTTTGTAAGCTTGACAGTGCACTCCCGTCAGGGTCCTTTAAGGATCGTGCAAGCCAGTTAATCGCTGCGCAGGCTCTGTATCACAACCAACACAAGATTGCCTTGGCCTCAACGGGGAATGCCGGAGCTGCAATGAGTTGCGCCGGGGCTGCCTATGGTCTAGAAATTGTGCTCTTTGTTCCTGCAACGGCTCCGGTCAACAAGTTGATGCAGAGTGTTCTGTATGGGGCTACAGTTGTTCCGGTAAAGGGTAGTTATGATGATGCCTTTGCTCTCTCTATTGCATATACTGATGAGTTCGGGGGAATCAACAGGAATACTGCTTACAACCCGATGACTATCGAAGGAAAGAAGAGTGTTTCCATCGAGCTTTTTGAGCAATTGGGACGCAAGATACCCGATGTAGTATATGTCCCTGTTGGTGATGGCTGTATCTTTGCTGGTGTATATAAGGGCTTCTATGACCTGAAGGAAGCTGGTTTGATTGAGAATGTTCCTAAGCTTGTTTGTGCACAGAGTAAGCAGAGTAATGCGATCAGCAATGCTTGGAAGAGCGGTGACTTCACCAACCTTCCTAAGGCCACCACCCGTGCCGACTCAATCAGTGTGGAGAGCCCTGCCAACGGTAGAATGGCAGTGAGGTACATCAAAGAGAGTAATGGCTGGGCAACAGAGGTGGATGACGGGGAGATTCTCGATGCACAGTTCGAGCTTGCCAAGGAAGCAGGTATTTTTGTAGAGCCTGCAGCGGCTTGTGCATGGGCAGCGCTCCGTAGTGACAGTGAAATGCTTAGAGAAAAGTTTGGTGAAGAAGTAGAGGTATGCTGCTTGCTTACTGGCACAGGTTTCAAGGATATGGCAGTTTTTGAGGGAAAAGTTTCCATTCCAGAGGCTATTGATAACAGCAAAGAGGCTGTAAGGAGGCGTTTCAGCTAAAAATATTGAGAAAAGCGGTGTCAAATGGCACCGCAGTCTCCTTTCTCCTTTGACAAAATAGCCCGCTTACAGTACCTTTTGTCCTGTGATGAGGAGTTTCGTATGCAGAACTTTCTAATCGGTCTTGGTATTGGAGTAGTACTTGCTATCGTCCTCTTGGTTAGCATGTCGGTCAAACGACATAAGGAGATCCTTGAAACAAACAAGGAGACCGAACGTCTGAAGCGGATGTTGACTGACCGAATGGACTTGGAAAGTGAAGGTCTGTCCAAACTGAAGGAACAGAATGAAGAGCTGAAGAAGCAGAATGAGAATCTCCGCATCACGCTGAACACATATTCACAGAAACCAGGAAGAAAGGAGCTCGCTCGTTTGCAGGTCTACCAACTTGCTGTCGACCGACTTACGATTAATAGTCCTGGCTTTGGTGCTGCTTGGCAGGCAGCGCTCAAGGAGAGTGAGAATGAGTTCCAAAAGACCTATGTCGGGGTACAGCCATTTATCAAGCGTCTGATTCCGACCAAGACAGAGGCAAATGTTCTCCCCCGTACTATTGATACGGAGGATGATAAGTAAACAATAGCCGAAATGGTGGAATTGGTAGACACAAGGGACTTAAAATCCCTTTTCAGCAATGGAGTGCGGGTTCAAGTCCCGCTTTCGGCAATAACTTATTTTATTGTAAATACTTAACATCTTTTTCTACCTTACTTTAATCAAATCCCACTATGCAGTTTCCCCCTGAATTAACATTTACGTTTATTAATCTACGCAAATTCTGCGGAGATTAGGGTAGTTAATCTACGCAAATATTGCGTAGATTATATTTGTAAATGATCTGCATATCCCAGGATGAAGCAACAACACAAGAGTTCTCCCACTAGTACCTCAAGCTAGTGTGTCTATCAAATTCCACCACTAACATAATCTCAAAGTAAGTCTGATTCTATCCACGCACCTAAACGAGGTGCGACCTAGGTAATATGCCATGTAATAGCAGGTTTCCAGTTTCAATCCACGTATCCATTACAGATACGACTACTATATGCTCAAAATATTGCAGCAGAAATCATATTATTGAGCAATCGCTTGACTTATTTGCAGTATCACATGCTGTATGTGACAAATAGCGTCACACTGAAAAGAATTTTATAATTTTTGATCAGTTGGGAATTCCTTAACCATGTTTTCAATTGCCCCTACTTCCATCCTAGTACAAGCTCATCCCATGGACAGTAATGCATTTAAATTAGACCTAAACCATCACCGGGCGGCTACTGAGGGTCTCTTACGCTCTACTGCATCTGACAGAAACGATGCCAATAGAGGGTAGATGACCTGTGTAGTGCAGAGACAGCAACCATACTCAACTGTGCATTGCAGAGCCATGGAGCCATCTATCCACTTGCATTATCCAAGAAGCAAAGGTTGCAGTTATATCCAGTGATAAGAAAGCTGGGATAGAAAAACAACACCAATAGTATTCATGTAGTGAGCGTATCATGAGATATTTCACTACCTTGCAACAAAGTTTGGGCTGCGTTATAACAGTGCATATGCAGACACTACCCCTTCATATGATTGATTCTCACTTCCATCTGTTGTCCATTGAGCGTAAAGGCATTGAAGTGGATTCCCTTCTTAACACCATGCAGGAACACTCCATGGAAGGCATCGACATCGGGCTCGAAGCCGATGACCTGACTGCGCGAGCAAAGCGTTTTGCCGCCTATCCTTTTGTGCATCTGAGCGGTGGGATCGGGCCATGGGGAGTGAAAGAAGGAGAAATGCCAGTAGAGAGTCAGCTGGAAACACTGCAAAAACAGCTCGATGAAACCCACGCGGTCGCCATTGGCGAGATTGGGCTGGATAACCACTGGGACTACGGGACCAAAACTGTACAGGAAGGGCTGCTCCTCTCGCAAATTGACCTTGCAGAACAGAGAAACCTTCCCGTTATTTTCCACAATCGCGAAGCAGACGAGCAATTCTTAACACTGCTTAGAAGTCGTGGTTTCTCCAGAGAGGGAGTCTTCCACTGTTTCCAGGGCAGCGAAGAGCTTGCAAAGCTCGCCATCCATAAAGGATTCTTCCTCTCCTTTGCAGGGCCTCTAACCTACAAGGCAAACAAAGGGATGCAGGAACTCTTTGTAAAGATACCTGCCGAGCGCATCCTCTTGGAAACTGACAGCCCTTATCTCAGCCCAAATCCCATGAGGGGGAGACCCAATACTCCCTTGAACATGGAGCATATCTATCGATTTGCTGCTGAATTACGGGGTATGGAGCTAGCTGATCTGATCAGGCAGGTACAAAGCAACTTCCATTCCTTTCTTAGAGGTTGATGGTCTTCCACTTGAGTACGCGGACCCCATCTTTTCCTGACAACAATGCCTTCATCGCAGCTACAAGATCTGGTACCAATACCCCACTTTGTTGTTTCTGAGGGATCATGGAGAGATATTCTGCAGGAACCACCCATTGTATGGATTCATCCTTCAGCAACGGGATTGCCCAAGGACCGAGAGACGGGGCTACTATCGTAATCACCTGACGTTCCTTCAACATCCGACTCACACGATCAGCGAAAATACTATCTTGTTCATCTTTCCCTTTGAGGAATACTAAATCACTTGGGAAAAAAGCAGCAAAGCGTTCCGCATCTGCCTCGCCTACCAAGGCAGTGAGCAGGTCGGGATATTGCATAGTATCTAGCATGACTTCTTCGTCAATTTGCCAAAAGTGTTCAAAAAAAGAAGCATATTCTGTACTTCTTCCTTGCCCAACCAGCATTGCCGGAACATTCGTATTTTTCAGCTTCATACTCACCAAGGGGGAAGCAATGATGAATCGGCTTCGTTTATTCACTGAATCAAGCAACTGGTCCGCATCCAATGTGAGAGAGACTTCCTCAACATCGAGCAAATAGCCAGATTGCAACTGCGTGAAAAAGAGTTCGCGTTTTTGGACTGCTAGCACTGTATCACTGTAAGGGACATCCACAAGAAAGGTTACCCGGGGCAAGAAGAGGGGAAACACGAAGAATGTTGCAACAAGCAACAATACAAGGGACAAGGGCAACACAATCCTTCTATTCATGCCAAAAACTGTACCAATCGCGTTGCCTACAGTCAAGAAACAAACGGATACTGGTTGACCAGTTTTGCCATATTGGCTACATTTCCTGACTTTGACAGCAGAAATACGTAAAAAAGCTTGCAACTTATTCAGAAGCAAGCTTTTATTACTTCACGAGAACAACAGAAATATGGTTGGATAGATTCAGTCCTCGTAATCTTTTTTCTTGGT
>Ga0334898_1000590_pt1 | contig 54694 bp, 55 predicted proteins | sample GraSluR3_MG_10_FD_207228 | JGI IMG/M metagenome (GOLD analysis project Ga0334898, IMG submission 207228) | Sludge microbial communities from methane-producing bioreactor in Wageningen University, Netherlands - Granular Sludge_3_08-R3 | ecosystem: Engineered > Bioreactor > Anaerobic >... | reverse complement strand
TGACCTTCCCCCCGTTTTGTGGACACTCAGTTAAGACACGGTGATTGCTCCAGTGTCGGTTGTGGTCTGGCGGCGGATTCGTACTCAGCCGGGCTGACCGAGCCCAGCGAACTGTGCCGCCGCTGACGATTATAGAACACTTCAATATACTCAAATATCTTCGCCTTCGCTTCATCTCTGGTCACGAAGGTCTCGTGATGCACCAGCTCCTGCTTCAACGTCCCCCAGAACGACTCCATCGGCGCATTGTCCCAGCAATCACCTCTCCGACTCATGCTGGTGATAGCCTGATGCTTGCGAAGAAGCTTTTGGTAGTCGCCGGCCGCGTACTGCTTGCCCTGGTCGCTGTGGTGGATCAGCCCCGGACCCGGGCGATACCGAGCCAGCGCCTGACCAAGCGCGCTCAGGGTCAACTCAGCATTGATCCGATGACTCATAGCATAGCCGACCACCCGGCGGGTGTACAGATCCAGCAGTCCGGCCAGATACAGCCAGCCCTCGGTCGTCGGGATATACGTGATATCAGCCAGCCACACCCGGTTCGGCCCATCAGTCGTGAAGTTGCGCCCCAACAGATTCGGTGCCACCGGCAAGTTGTGCTTGGAATCCGTCGTCGCCTTGAACTTCTTCACCGTCTTCGGCCGTATCCCATGAAGTCGCATCAGCCGCGCCACCCGCTTCTCGTTGTACCTATACCCCTGATCGTGCAACTCATCGGTCACCCGGGGGGAACCATAGTTCCGCCGACTCTTCAGGTACGCCTGCCGGATCAGCGGCAGCAACTGCCGATTCGCCACCGACCGCGCACTCTCCGGACGAACCAGCCAGGCATAATAGCCGCTGCGTGAGACCCCCAGCACCCGGCTCATCAAGGTAATCCGAAACTGTGTCGAATGATCCCGCATGAAGGCATATCTCACTTCGACCGGCGACTGAAGACGGCCAGCGCTTTTTTTAAAATGTCCCGCTCCTCGGTCACATCGGCCAATTGCCGCCGCAACCGACGCAGTTCCTCCTGTTCCGGACTCTGATGACCCTTGCCCGGAAACGCCGCCTCGCCCCCTTGGGCAAACTGGCTGCGCCAGCGATGCAGCATATTCTCGCTGATCCCCAGATCCCGCGCCACTCCGGCCACTGTCCGCCCGGCCTCACGGCTCAGCCGCACCGCTTCCAGCTTGAACTCCCGGTCGTACTTCCGTCGATTTGATCCTGCTGACATCTGAACACCTCCGGATAGTAACATAACCCTATCCTTTCGATGTGTCCACTAATCCGGGGGAAGGGCAGTAATCACCGGCATCCGTGATCTTTGGGCTCGTCGATGCAGGACTGAAAAGGACCACATGATTTCTTTCCGCCAAAGGTGCAACGGCCAGAGTTACGCTACTGGCGACTGCCCCGAGCACGACCTTAGTGTCACTCGTGGCCACTATCTTGTTAAACGCTGAGACACCTTCTTTTGGCTCTGCTTTACTATCCTCGACCAACAATGTGAGGCGCTTACCATCTACACCACCTTCCGCATTAATCTCCTCAACCGCGAGTGAAGCAGCATTCTGAGGGGGGATTCCCCACTGAGCCGCTTCGCCTGTGAGCGGAAGAATGGCTCCAATTGTTATGGTGTCAGGCTGCTTTCGAGTTGTCAGGAGCACAACTGCGATCACAGCGACGACGACAATCGCTGCAATTCCGATCCATGCCTTTTTGTTCATGACAAGACCTCTCCTTCTATATGAATCATCTTATTGTCATTCCCCGAGAGCCTTATGCAGCTCCTCAATCTGCCTCATGGCCAGCGGCGAGGGCTTACTCTTGCCGCTTTCCCAGCGGTTGACCGTGCTGAAAGTCACGCCGACCTTGGCGGCGAACTGCTCCTGGGTCAGGCCTAATCTCGAACGTAAATCTCTGATCTTCTTTGCCAAATTCTCATCCCCGGTCTTTGGTGTCACTTTCTTCCTGGCAGTCATCGTATGGTTCCATCCCGTTCCAAAGGCCATCGCAAATAATATGGCGTATGATATGAATTTGTTGTCCAGCCTGTCAAGTCCTTTTTCCCGTCCGTTTTCCGGTTCCTAATCCCCCTCCGACACTTTCAGACAGGCTCCGGTAGATATCACAGCGACAGGGCTCTCCGCCTGTCCCGCGGTCTGCAATCCGCGGGCGGAACGAGTGTCCCACCGGCATAAAACGGATTGTCGCGACATGACCGGAGAACCGAATGGAGTTATTTGCAACCGACCGTGATAGGCTGGCTTTCCTGCTGGAGACTGACGCCGCGCTTGACCTGGACTTCGAGGCGCTCGAAGCCCTGGCGGGCGATGTCTCCGAGGAACTGCCTCCTGAGAAACGGCCCAAGTACATCACCAATTACATCGGCTCGAAGCAGAAGCTGGTCGATTGGATTTGGAAGCACACCCCGGAGGGAGTGTCATCGGTGGCCGACGCCTTTTCAGGGTCGGCGGTCGTGGCCTACATGTTCAAGACGAAGGGCCTGCGGGTCCTGGCCAATGATCGTCTCCACTACTGTTATCACGCCGCCCGGGCCATTATCGAAAACGACAGCGTCCGGCTCAGCGACGAGGACCTTGAGGCGCTGCTGGCCGACAATTCCAGGGCCGGGAGCTTCGTCCGCGACAACTTCAAGGGCATCTTTTTCGCCAAGGGCGTCCACGCCCTGATCGATACGATCCGGGCCAATGTGGACCGGCTCTCGGGCTTCAAGAAGGACCTGGCCCTGTTCGCCCTGGGCAAGACCTGCATGTCCGGCAAGGGCGGGTTCGGGCATTTCTCTTCGTCGACCCCATACGGCAAACGCGAGGACACCCCTGAGGAGTTCAAAGACCGTTTCCGCAAGAACGTGGCCCGCATCAACGCCCTGATCTTCGACAACGGTAAGGAATGCAAGGCATTCCGCAAGGATATCAACGACTTCCTGCCCGAAGCCAAGGTCGATCTCGCCTATTTCGATCCGCCCTACGCCACGGAGTTCTCGACTACGAACTACGAAAAGGCATACCACTTCGTGGAAGGGCTGATGACTTATTGGGAAGGACTCACGCTCGTTAAGGACTCCAAGACCAAGCATTACGAGACCGACCACAAGACCGTGACCCGCGCCAACGCTGCCGAGTTCTTCGAGACCTTCCTCGGCAACGCGAAACACATCCCGCACTGGTTGATTTCATACCGCGACCACGCCTTCCCCACCGAGACGGAGATGCGCGAGATTATCACGGGCCTTGACCGCGAATCGAGCATGCGTTCCCGCGACCATCACTACGCCATCACATCGCACCACGGTGACGCCTCCCACGCCAAAGAACGGTTGTTTATCTGTTCGCGATCGGCGGGACGGTCTACCAAGGCAAACGCCGACGCATCCACCGAGACCATGACCGCGAAGGCGATCTGGGAGGAAACGGAGAATGAAATCCGCTACCGTGTCCGAGACCCGGAGCAGTTTGAACCGGATAGCTTCCGACGCAAGACGCTCGAGGGGGTCGAGGGCGTGGCCATCATCATCGGGCGGTTGAAGAAGGAGTTCGTGCCAGAAGGCGGCAATCCGCGCTCCATGGTTCTTCAGGCCTACCGGTTCGCCCGCAAGACGGAACAGAATCCCGACGGCTGGACCATGGAAAGGGCCAAGGAATGGATCGGGAAGAACGATGCGGAAAAGGCGGCTGATGCGGCCCTGCGGGTGGATGCCAATCTTCGTGCATTGGCCGACGCCCCGTTGGGGGACTCCGTCGAACTGCTCACCTGTCAGGCGGGCAAGGCGGACCCCGTCCGGGTCACCGGTTTCATGGGCAGCAAGTACCTGATGCTCGGCTGGATCGAGCGTCACGTGCCCAAGGACGCGGAAAGCCTTCTTGACGCCTTTTCCGGCGGCGCGAACGTGGCCTACCACTTCAAGCGCAAGGGACTGAAGGTCATCGCCAACGACCTGCTGCGCTTTCCCTATCACCTGGCGCGGGCCGTTATCGAGAACTCCAGTGAGACCTTGAGCGACGAGCACGTCGAGAGGCTGCTCGCCCCGAACGCGGACGCCGGGACGTTCATCGTGGATCATTTCTACGGCTATTACTACACCAAGCCGGTGCTCCACTGGCTGGACCAGGTGTGGGCAAACATCCAGAAGTTGCCGGGATATAAGAAAGACCTGGCGTTGGCCGCACTCGGAATCACCGTGAAATCAAAGAGCGCCTTCGGTCAGTTTTCCCGCTCCAAGATGAACCGAAAAGCAAACCTGGAAACGGCGGCCAGCCTGGAACAGTCGCAGCTGTCCAATCCGCCTCTGTCGAAGTTCATCGAATCCTTCAGGCGTTCCATCCGGCAACTCAACAACCTCGTGTTCGACAACGGCAAGGAGTGCAAGGCGTTCAACCTGGATGCGGCCGAGGCCGTCCGGCGGTATGGATCGAATGTCCTGTACCTCGATCCGCCCTATGTGACCGAGTTCGGGAGCAACGACTACGAGGATTCCCTGCATTTCATCGAAGGTCTCATGACCCGCTGGGCGGACAAGGCGATCCATTCGAATCCGCGCAGGAATTTCCCTTCGAGAACCCGATACACCAAGGAGTCGATACGGTCCCTGCTCGAGACTCTGGCGGCTGATGCCCGCGGCAAGTACGGCACCGTGCTGTTGTCATACCGCGACCGGGCTTATCCGCGGGAAGATGAGATCAAGGAGATCTTCGCCGAGCACTATGGCCTGGTCCGGGTCCACGGCATGGAAGTCGATTACAACATCGCCAAGGATATCGGCAGGGAAGGCAAACACGCCCGGGAACTGCTCTTCGTTTCATCCAAGTCCCGGAGCGCCCCTCGTTCGGCGGCCGCCAATTCCCGGGCGTCCTGCCACACGTCCATCGCTGTTGAGATTGACGCTTCTAGTCCCGTGGCTCTTAACGCCGAGGCAATGGACTTTGTCAAGAATGAGGGCGATCCACAGTTCACATTCATCCTTTGCCGCGTCGGCACCAACAAGAATGGTGATCACTTCACGGCCGAGGAGCTTGCGGCCCGCTATACGACCGCCGTCAATAAAAAGATCGATCTCAAGCATTCCCAGGAATTCACGGACATCGTCGGCGGAGTAGTCTCGGCGGAGTTCATCGAAGACGAAAGCGGTGGCCGGATCGAATGCGTGGGAGAGCTGTATGTATCGGACAGTCTTCATGCACAACTAGCCCACAAGCTGATCAAGAAGGGGATTGTCAACCAGGTCTCGATGGAATGCGACTACGAGGAAGGGGAATGCTCGGTTTGCGGCAAACGGGTGCAGTCAAAAGACGATTACTGCATTCACCTGCGCAAATACAAGGGGAATGAGTTCCAAGGAAAGCCAGTCTTCGAGATTCTGCACGGCGTGACTTTCACCGGTCTCGGCCTCCTCGACCGCAAGGGTGCCGATGATAACGCCCGCATCACCCAGGTCGCCTCCGAGCAAGGCGATCAGATAGAAACTGTTGAAGAAGGAGGTCCACCGATGGACGAAAAGCAGAAAGCGAAAAGCGAGACGGCCGAAGCCGCGGCTCAGAAGAAAGACGAAGGCGGTGGAGGCGCTGTCGATGACAAGGCGCGCGTCAAGGAGCTTGAGAAAGAGAATCAGGAGCTCAAGCAGCAAGTGCTCGCCTTGCAGAAAAAGCTGGAGGAGATGGAGGCCGAGCGCAAGGCTGCGGCCAACCGCAAACGTGCCCAAAAGCTCATCCGCAAGATGGAGGAGCAGAATGTCTCCTTCGGCGAAGACGAGGAACGCGAAAAGGAAATCGAACGGCTTGCCGGGCTCTCGGACGAAGCTTTCGCGGCCACGGAGACCGCCATGGATCGCATGATCCGGTCAAACGCCGAGAAGGCTGAAAAGCAAAAAGAGGAGGACGGAAAGGAGTCCGACAAGGCGAAAACAAAGGCCGAGTCCCAGAAGAAGGACACCCCCATGCGCAGCGACGCCGGTGTCCGACCGAGGGACGTGGACGACCAGAAGAACAGCCTCGAAGACAAGCTCAAGAACGGCTTCATGGCCGCCTATCGGCACCGTGTGGCGTCGGCCGCAGGCGAGCCCGTCGCAACCAACTGATAAGGAGGAAAGAACATGCCTTTCATCAATCCCAATCATCGCGGCCTCGCTTACGGCGACGGCTATATGCAGGGTGACGGTCAACTCGGCCAGGTGGTGAAGATCTCCGGCGACGACCTGTTCGCCGTGAACACCGACCCGACGGCCAGGTCGTTCGGCATTCTGATCAAAGACTACAACAACGGCGAGATGCCCGGCATTTACTGCATGGGCGGCGTCTACGAGACCGACGTCTTCGAGGGGACCGTCAATCCCGGCGACGACCTGAAGGTCTCGGCGAATGGCAAACTCACGGCGGGCGTCCAGGCCGGCGAGGAAGTAATCGCCCGGGCCATCTCCGCCTCCGGCGGAACGATCAAGTTCCGGCTGCTGATCTGATTAGAGGAGGAAACCTATTATGGAGACGACCCAAGTGAACGTGCATAGCCAGGAATACATGGAAACGATGGCACGCCTGATGTCCGAGGCGCTGGAATCCCCGGAGGGAATGCGCGCCCTGGCCGCGGCCATCGCCGCGCCCATCGAGCAGGAGATCAAGCGCAAGGAGATCTCCTCGCTGCTGCTGACCCGCCATACCCTTCCCAAGGGCGAGCGTCCGCTCTACCAGAAGAAGCCGAAGGTCAAGGCGTACTGGATCAGTAACGAGGGCGAAGCCCAGGAACAGGAACTGGGAAAGGACGAGGTAGAGTTTCCCACCCACCGCATCCATTCCGCGCCGATGGTCGACGTGTCGGTGCTCAAGAACGGCAATATCGGTACGCTGATGGACATTCAGACCTCTGCGGCCGACGAAATCCGCAAGGAGATCGACAAGCGGACCATCACCGTGCTCTCCGCTTCGGTCCCGGCGGGAAACACCGTCGAGGTCACCGGCAACACGCTGACCGAGGAAGCCCTGAACGAGGCCGTTTCGATCATCGAGGACCTCGAACTTTCCGTGAAGTACATCGTCATGCGGGGCCGGCGGTTCAACGATCTGCGCGGCTGGAACCTCGATCCTCAAACCAAGGCCGAGCTGCGCGCCAAGGGAGTGATCAAGAACTACGGTACCGGTGGCATTCTGCTCACCGCGGCCCAGTCCCTCGATGAAGTGTTGCTCATTCCCGACGAGGAGGTGGGCAAGATGCCGGTGAGGGAAAACCTCAAGACGGAAGCCATCGAGCAGAAGACCCGTTTCAAAACCGGCTGGCTGGTCTGGTCTGAAATGGGACATGGCGTAACCCGCCCGGATGTCGTGGCCAAGATCAAGATTCTCGGCTGATGGAGGTGATTCCAAATGAATAAGGTGAAAAACGTCCGTCCGGGCGTCCTCATCATAGCCGATGCGCGACTGCGTCTCGAGCCTGGCGAGGTGTTGGAGGTCGAATATCTGACAGCCCACATGGAACAGGCCTTGTCCGCGGGACACCTGACCCGTATCGGCCAAGAGGGAACGAAGGCGTCGCAGCCATCTGAAAAGCCGGAACATCCCCCCGAGGAACCCGACGAGAGCGACCTGTCCAAAGTGACGGCGACAGAAGCGATTTCCCGGATCGGTACTGAAAGCGATACGGACCTGCTCAAAGCCCACCTTGCCAACGAAAAGCGGCGCACGGTCATCGATGCGCTGAAGAAGCGACTGGCGGAGGTGGACGGTGGCGCTGAGTGATTTCGTTGCAACACTGAGAACCGACCTGTCGGACCCTGCCGGTGAGCTGTTCACCGACGAGGTATTGCAGCGCTGCATCCTCAAAGGCGTCCACCGACTGGCCCGTGATCTGGAAATATCCCTTTCGGTCGCAAACGGCGAGATCGTTCCGGAGCCTGAAGGGGAAACGCTCGAACTGCTTCTGCTGCTCGGCCAGATTCATGCATGCCAGGTCATGCGTGCGACCACGGCGAACGCGTTCTCGTTTTCGAGCGGCGACAAACGGGTAGACAAAACCAAGCAGCCCCAACACTGGGCCGAACTCGAAGAGGACCTGAAGGCCGTCTACAAGCAGCGATTGAGCGATATCAAACCGGGAGCCGCTGCGTCGCCCGAGGACTACATCATCACGCCTGGTGGTCTCGCCCCGGTGATTTACGAGCAAGGAAGCGATCTGTGACTCTTTTGAGCGACCAGGAAAAGATCCGCGCCGCCGATGATGTGAAAGAACTCATCCTGGCGTTCGGACAAGAGGCGATGCTTCTGCGTGCCGTTCACGGCGAGCGACTTTATGGCTCCGACGACGCCGTTTTCGAGGAAATCGGGACCTTTCCGCTCGAGTTCGTCGAGACTCCACCGGAGGACCTGAACAACAAGATCGACGCCGTGGCGTGTGTTCTGCCGGTCCAGGATGTTCGACCGGAAGATCGCGTGCAGACCGGCGCAGACGCATTCCGTATTCAAACCGTGGAAGAAGAGCGCCTGTTCGGCGTAATCACCCACAAGGTCCTCAAACTGGTCCGGCTGCATGGGAGTTAAACGTTTCGGAGACTGGGACAAGGCCAAGGCGAAGCTGGCCGCAAACCCCGGCCCCCGTCTCGCCCTCGCCCTGCGTCAGGCGACGATCAAGAATGCGCTGCTCCTGGTCCGGGAGATCAAGCGCGGCATCCGCAGCCAGGCTCCCGGCGGAAAGCCATTCGTCAAACTCGCCGAAAGCACCATCAAGCGCAAGGGCGGAAGCTCTGCCCTGATCGATACCGGCTTCCTGGTCAATTCCATCACCCAATGCATTCTGGCTGATCGGGCTTTTGTCGGACTGCTCAGAGGCACCGTCAACAAGGACGGCGACGATCTGGTGAATATCGGTGCCGTGATGGAGTACGGAGCCACCATTCAGCACCCGAACGGAGCGGTCATCGTCATCCCGCCCCGTCCCTTCCTTCATCCCACCATGGAAAAGTATCGCAAACAGGTCATCGAGAATTACCGGCAGGCCATCCGCACGGTGCTCTGATCCCTGCCCGACACTTCCCAAGCCGCTCCGGTAGATATCCAGCGGAAGCATAACTGTCCGTTTCGCGGGTATCGCGGCGGGCGGCCTTTGAAACCGGAGGTGCCGGACCTTGGAAACCGTTCGAATCGTTGTTGAAAGCTTCATCCGCCTGGTCAAGGCGGAGATCGACCCGGATGCGGTGCTTGTCGCCGCGGACGACGTGTTCGAAGTGCCCAAGGTTCCCAGCCTCATCCTCCAGGGCCCCACACTTGTCGAGAACGGCGACCGCCGCACCCAAGCGCGCATGGTGGAAAAGGACGTTCCGAACCTGAGCTACGAAGAATGCCGCCATCCGCGCCTCTATCACCTGGATTTCGACGTCATCGTCACCGCCGCACATGAAGGCGAGTTGCTCGATCTGCAGGAAAACGTCGCCCGATTCTACCAACGCCACCCGGTTCTGATCGTGGAAGACCGCGGGACGATAAATCTCACCGAGATCACCCCGCTCGGTGGATTGCGCCGCGTGAACCTGTCGGACCTCCGCCAGAGCAGCGGCCGATGTCGAATCGAGGACTGCCCCGTCTACGACGGCGTCGTGCTGACGGGCCCGCTGGTCAAGGACAGGAAATTCGAGTTCCGGGACGGCGTGGAGGAGGACCGGCTCTACACACCATGAAATAAGGAGGCACTGTCGTGATCGAAATCAAAAATCTGCTCTTTCAGCCTTTGACGTTGCACCTCGCGGGCGACGGTCGGGGCCTGCACCTGAATCCCCGTGAAATCAGAAGCATCAGCGACGACGACCTATCGCCCGAGATCGAAGCCGCGGCGAAACGTGGTCTCGTCTCGCTTTCGGGAGGGTCGGCACCGCCGGAAACGATCCCCCGTTCTGAGAAGCCGCTCGATGAACCGCCGGAACAGGAAGACGGCGGAAAACCCAAGCCCAAACGGCGCAAGCGGAGGTAGACCATGGCGACATATCTTTCACCCGGCGTTTACACGCGGGAAATCGATTTCAGCTTTTATGTGAAACAGATCTCCACTTCCTCTTGCGGCATGGTGGGCGTGGCCGAGCGCGGTCCGATCAACAAACCGGTACTGGTCACCAGCTGGGAACAGTTCATCAACAAATTCGGCTCCTATCTGCAGGCCAGCCACCTGGCTTACGCCGCACGAGCCTTTTTCGACAACGGCGGTTCGGTGCTCTATGTGAACCGTATCGCCCACCTTTTCGATCCGACGGACAGAGACAGTCTGACCGCCGTGAAGGCCTCGGCGACGCTGAAGGACCGACGTGCGGCCGCAGCGGCGCTCGAGACCGGCACCGAGGGGACCGACCGCATTACCTGGACGGCACGGCAGGCCGGTGCCGCCGGAAACGGCATCACCGTCGAACTCATCGCTTCCGGGACCGATACGCCTCTTTCGGTGGATGTCAGCGGCCAGGCGATCACGGTGAACCTCTCGACCGACAGCGCCGGGGACCCGTCAGCAACGGCGGATCAGGTCGTATCCGCCATCGCCGCGAAAGCGGAGGCCGACGCTCTGGTCCAGACAGCTTCCGAGGAGATCGGTGTCGTGCAGCCGGCCGCGGCGGCGAACCTAACAGGCGGCCAGGACGCCCAGGACACCCTACGCGTATTCGCAGCGAATGAAGGCGTTTGGGGAGACTGCATCAGCGTCCAGGTCGAAGACGGATCGCTCGATCCTGCGGGATCGTTCAACCTCGTGGTCCGCTACAAGGATGATGTCGTGGAGGTCTTCAAAGACCTGTCCATGGACGAGGCTGCTCCGAACCATGTCGAGCTGGCCGTCAACGAGCGTTCCGATTTCATCACCGTCGAAGATCTCGGAGCGTCTTCAGGCGTCGCGGAGGATCGTCCGACGACCGGCTTGAGCGCTCTCTCCGGAGGCGACGACGGGCTTACGGGCCTTGACGACGCCGACTACACCGGGGACCCGTCGCAGCATACCGGCTACTACGCTTTCGACGAGATCGACGCGCTCAACATGATCATGGTGCCGGGCGTGACCACGGCGGAGGTGATTCATGCCGGTGTCGCCTACGCGGAGAACCGCAAGGACCTGATGCTCCTCGCCGAAACGCCGCTCATGCTGGAACCGCTCGAAGCGGTGGATTTCCGAAAGGGACAAGGCATGTACAACCATGCGGCGTTCAACTCGTCCTACGCGGCGCTCTACTACCCCTGGATCGAGATCAACGACCCGGTCACGGGCAAGCGGAAACTGATTCCGCCGTGCGGTGCCATCGCCGGCTGTTTCGCCCGCAGCGATCAGAAGAGCTATGTATGGTACGCCCCTGCGGGCATCGACCGCGGACGCATCTTCAACGCGCTGTCCCTGGGATACAGAACCAGCCGCGGCGAACGGGACGTTCTCTATCCGGAGGGCGTCAACGTGATCGCCTCCTTTCCCGACAGCGGAATCAATATCTGGGGCCAGAAGACGTTGCAGAGCCAGCCGTCGGCCTTGGACCGCGTCAATGTCCGGCGGTTGATGATGTATATCGAGGAGGCCGTCGCCGAGTCTTCCCGCTTCGTGGTCTTCGAGTCCAACAACCCGCAAACCTGGCGGTCGTTAGTCCGGCTGGTCAATCCGTTCCTGCAGGACATCAAGGACAAGGGCGGATTCTACGACTTCGCCGTCCAATGCGACGAGGAGACCAACACCCCGACCGTGATCGACCGGAACGAGCTCGTGGCGCGCATCTTCGTCAAGCCCACCAAGACGGCGGAATTCATCGAGCTCAACTTCGTGCTCACCGCTACGGGGGCCGACTTCAAAGAAATCTTCACGACGGGGTAAGGAGGTAAACCATGCGCAGCGGCAATATGCCCAAGAGCTTGTATCAAAACTGGCAATTCGCCGTCGAGGTCAACGGCTTCGATGTGGTGCTTTTCAAGAAGGGCCAGGAGCCCAAAACCGAGTTCGAAGAGGTCGCTTTCGCTCCGGCCGGTTCGATGTTCGACCAGAAAGTGGCCGGGCGCGTCAAGTTCGAAGACATCAACCTGGAAAAAGGGATTCTCCAGGACGGCTCCGACGAGGCAGCCCGGGAGTGGATTAAGAAGCAGGTGGACGTCAACGCCGTTGTCGGGGGGCTTCCCAACGACTACATGCGCGACATCGACATCGTCCGTTACGACCGCACTGGAAACGAAACCAGGCGTTGGACCCTGCACGGCGCGTGGATCAAGGTTCTGGAATACGACGAGCTCGAGGGCGCGAACACGGACAACACCATCGAGAAGCTCACCATTAGCTACCAGTACTGGACCTAATCCAAGGAGATGAACCATGCACGTTTTTGAACTACCCAGCGGCGTCGAAGTCGAGCTTCGGGAAATGACCGGAGCCGAGGAGGAATTGCTCACCAATCAGCGGCTCATCCGCACCGGCGATGCGGTGAATCAGGTGCTCAGGAACTGCATCGTGCGCCTGGGTGCCAACGATGAACCGGCGGTGAAGGATGTGCTCGACCTGCTCTCAGGCGACCGCCTCTTCATCCTGGTCAAGCTGCGGCAGATTTCCCTCGGTAACGAAGTGGAACTGGAACTCACCTGTACGAATCCGGCATGCCGCGCGACGAATCTGGTGACCATCGACATCGAGGAGCTTGAAACGACCCCTTACGGCGAGGCCCGGGAATTCGACTTCACGCTGCCCGGCTCGGACCGCAAGGTGCGGTTCGGCTACCTGGATGGCCACAAGGAGAAACGGTTGGCCGCTCTCAAAGAGCCTTCCATCTCTTCGGCCATGCTCATCCGCATCATCGATATCGACGGAGCGGCCCCAAGCAAAAAGCTGATGAACGATATGTCTCTGCGCGACCGCAGCGCCCTGCGGCAGGAGATGCTGAAGGTGGACGCGGGCATCGACACCACGCTGGAGGTCGACTGCGAATCCTGCGGAACACGCATCCGCACCCGGCTGGAGGTGGAACCGGGTTTTTTGTTCCCCGGAGTTCGCTTGTAAGAGACGCTTTCTTTCTCGCCTACGGCGGGCTCCATTGGAGTTATTCGGAAACACGCGCGCTGCCGCTTCGGGTCCGCCGCGAATTCGTGGAGGCCCTGGAGCGGCAGCTTGATTTTGAGCGTGAGGAATTGGAGCGCAACCGAGAATGAACGGAGATCTCGGACTCGGCGTCATCGTCTCCATGAAGGACGCGTTCTCGCAGAACGCGGCCAGGGTCCAGACGTCCATGCAGTCGCTGGACGCCACGGTCGCCGCTTCCAGCGAGCGCATGACGCGCAACCTCGACCGCATCCAAAAAGGCACCATGATGATCGGCGCGGGCCTGGCGCTCATGGCCATGCCGGTCGGTCTTGTCGCCTCCACCGCCGCCACGCAAAAGGCCTTGGGCGAAATGGCATCGCTTGGAATCAAGGACCTCCGTGCCTTGGAGGATGCTGCTGAGAGTTTCACCAACTCCTGGGCAGGATACAGCAAGGCCGAATTCATCAGCGCGGCTTATGACGTCAAGTCGGCGTTGTCGAGCCTCTCCGACGAAGCCGTGGGCACCTTCTCCGCCATGGCCGCGCTCACGGCCAAGGCCACTAAGGCCAGTATCCAGGAGATGGTCGGCACCTTCACCACCGGGTACGGCATTTTCAAGCCGATCATGGCGGATATGACCGACATGGAATGGGCCAAAGCTTTCTCCGGTGCCATGGCGCAGACCGTGGCGTCATTCAAGACCACCGGGGCACAGATGGCGGACGCCATCAAGAACATCGGCGCGGTGGCCGCCTCGTCCAATGTCCCGTTGCAGGAGCAACTTGCCATACTCGGGCAACTCCAGACCACCATGCCCGGTTCGGAAGCCGGAACCCTGTACAAGGCGTTCATCATGAAAGCTGCGGAGGCCGGCGAGAAACTCGGATTGTCGTTCGTCGATTCGACAGGACGGCTGAAGGGGATCATCTCTATTCTTGAAGAGGTCAAAGGGCGGTTCCCTGACCTGTCCCAGGCCGCCGCCCAGGTGGAGATCAAGAAGGCCTTCGGTTCCGACGAAGCAGTGAAGTTCCTGTTGCAGATATCCCAGGGCACGGAGGCGCTGGAGAGCAACATTCAGTCAGTTGCGCAGGCCATGAAGACGGGTACCGCTGTCACCGAAGAAATGGCGCGGGCAATGAACATCGATATCGGGAGCCAGTTCCAGGTTTTGCGCCAGCAGGTCCGCAACCTCGCTGAAATCCTCAGCCGCACGCTGCTACCAGTGGTCACGCCGATAATCCAGGGGATATCCAAAGCCGTCCTGTTTTTCCAGAAGCTTGCACGTTCAATGCCGGGATTGACCAGGGTCCTCCTGACCTTGTCCATGGCTCTGGGTGCCGTGCTGGTCGTCGTCGGAGGAGTGATCGCCGCGGCTGGGACCATCGGCCTGATGCTTCCTGTTATCAAAGCAGGTCTCGCGGCCATGGGCGCCGCCATAGCCGGTGTAGGTTCGGCCTTCGCTACCTATTTCCTGCCCGTTGTAGCTATCATCGGTGCCGTGGTGCTCGCTGTCTATCTCCTCAAGCGGGCATGGGAAACCAACTTCGCCGGTATCCGGGATACTATCCTCGGAGCGTGGGAAAAAGTGAAACTCGTTTTCCAAGGGATAAAGGCACTGATTACGTCCCTCTCCGGCGGTGCCGGGACGATGTCAGCCGACTTGGCGCAGAAACTCGAACAAGCAGGGTTGATGGGATTAGTCGTCACAGTATTCCGTATCTATTACCGGGTGCAGCAGTTCCTGACCGGTTTGTGGCAGGCCTTCTCCAACGCTTTCGGAAAGATCAGGGCGATTCTTGAACCGGCTGTCCGAGCGCTTATGCAGGCATACGGCGCACTATACAAGGCGATCTTCTCGGTCATGGAGATTTTTGGTCTAGCGGCTACATCAGCCGATGCCTCTTCCTATCGAAGCCTCGGAGAGACCCTCGGCACCGTGCTCGGCGTCATCGCCAAGGTGGGTGCGTATATTCTGAAGTACATGATCTATAACCTGGTGTTAGTCGTCACCGTTGTTGCTTGGGTGGTGCGTGCGGTTGTCTGGCTGGGCAAGACCATTGTCACGGCTTTCATCGAAGCGGGAAAGTTTATCTACAAGTTTTTCCTCCCGATCCGGCTTCTGGTCCAAGCCCTTCGCATGGTGGGACGGGTCGTCTACGCGGTTTGGCAGGTCCTCACCGGCGATATCTCTGTACGCGACGGCCTGAAGTCAATCGGCGGTGCCGTGTTCGACTTCCTGGCAACACCGTTCCTTTGGGCGCGAGATGTGATCGTCGGTGCCTGGAATTTCATCAAAGGGCTGTTCTCTTCCATCGGAGGGTTTTTCACTGCCATCGCATCGTCATTGGTCACCGCATTCATGGACATGCCGCTGGTGCGAACCTTGCAGGATGTCTTCGGAGTGATGCGGGATTTCCTGTCGGGTGACACAACCTTCTTTGAGGCAGGCAAGCGGCTGCTTATTGCCCTGGGCGAGGGCATCTGGTCGGCAGTGACCTATCCTGTCGACATGCTGGGAAAAGCCCTCGGTAAACTGCGTGAGTTATTGCCGTTCTCCGATGCTGAAAAGGGTCCGCTGTCCAGCCTTACCCGAAGCGGCATGGCCATTCTCGAGGCTCTGAGTGGAGGGATTGCCAAGGCCGCTCAGGTGCCTGCTCGTGCATTGAGTCAGGCATTCGGTTTTGTGGACGACATGTTGGGTCAGGCCACCGTGCCAATGGTGCAAACTGGCACTCTATCACTCACGCCTGTCCTTGCAGGAGACATTCCGGCTTTTGCGGAGAGCATTAGAAGGCCGGAGCCGACGGTGGTCGAAACGATCACTCGTGCTCATCCTGCCCCGGAGCAGGCGCGCCTACTCGGTGAGACAAGGGGTTCGCTCTTTTCAGGTAGCCTTGGGGTACCTGCCGCACCGACCGGAGAGAATCTCCGAGTGATGATTGAGTCCCTGCTTGGAAAGCTTGATGCGATGGCGGACCGACCTATTGATGTCTCTGTCACCACGCTTTTGGACGGTCGGAAGGTCGCTCAGTCCGTGTATCGGGATATTCGTGAACGTAAGATCAAGAACTACGAGACGCTGTGAGGAAGTGAATGTCCTGGGACCAGAAAGAGATAACAGCGTACCTCGTGGATGTGGAAACTGGCGATTACCTGGATTTCCAGTACAACCCTAACGACATCCTGGACGACAAGAGTGCGGCTTACGCCACCATCAAGATACCGGGGATGAGCCATCCCCGCTACCAGTACGTGGCCGGTGAACCGCGCAAGATCGGCTTCAAATTGCTGTTCTTCAAAGGACCGGTCAAAGAATCCGTGGATTGGTTACGATCACTTCTCTACCCAGAGCACACAGGAACTATGCTCAAGAACGCACCGCACCGCGTTCTGTTCATGTTCGGCGATCTCTATCCGGGCGTGCTTTGCGTGGTCCGCCAGATAAAAGCTCGTTTTTTCAACTTGTTCGACCGGGATAGCCTACTTCCTCAACAGGCCGAGGTCGAAGTGATGCTCGAGGAGTACATAGACGAATCGGTGGACTATTCGGAGGTGCGCGGATGATCGGTCGGCGATCCAGATACACGGCGTCCATTCTCTACACATCCGCCGAAGGCGACTTCCTGGGTGTGCGCCCGAGCATCGACACCGGACCCCGGCCCGACGACCGGTTTCACACGGTGGTCGAGGGGGACCGGGTCGATCTGCTCGCCCATCGCTATCTGGGCCGGGCCGATCTGTGGTGGATCATCTGTGATTACAACGACATCTTTTTCCCGCTGGAGCTGGAGCCGGGGTCGGTCCTGCGGATTCCATCGGTGGAGCATGTCCAGATGGAACTGATCGGGTGAGGTCGCGAATCAGGGGTCTCTGTTCTCTTCCAGTGAAGTCAAGGTCTTCCAGATATTATCGACAGAGAACGGATTGAAAGTTAGAGTGCCTCTGACTTTAAACTGTTGCTCCCCGTTATAGAGAACCGCTCCCGCAACAACATGCTTAAGACCCAGATCTCGGAATCGCTCCAGGGCTTTTACAAAGTCCAAGGAAAAGGTCCCGGCCGACTTGATCTCCACCGGCGTGAGTTGACCTTTCTCCCTGATGATCAGGTCGACCTCATTGCCGTAGGTATCGCGATAGAAATAGAGTTCCGGTCTTATTCCCTTGTTGAGAGCGCCCTTGGCGACCTCCGCGATCACGAGGTTTTCATACAAGTTGCCGCGCAGGGGATCGCGGGATGCCTGTTCCTCGGTGTGAATGCCCAGTAAGAAGGCAATCAAACCAACATCCGTGAAATATATCTTAGGGGATTTCACAACGCGCTTCCGAATGTTCTCGAAGAATGGCGGCAGTTCAAATACTACATATGACGCCTTCAGCACGCTTATCCAGTTCTTAATGGTTGTGCTGGATACCCCCACATCGTTCGAGAGCGAGGAGAGATTGACGATCTGTCCCACTCGGCCGGCCAACAGGGTGAGGAACTTCTGGAATTGTGCCAAGTCGCGCAAATGAATCAAGGCCCGCACATCGCGCTCGACATAGGTTTGCAGGTAGCCGTTGTAGAACCTTCGCGGATCGAGCCCCTCTTCGTGAAGCCTGGGATAAAATCCCCGGACTATCAACTCGAAAGGTGTCCACTTCGATTTGTAGCTGCGGAGTTCTCCAAGCGAGAAAGGCCACAGTGTCAGCATGGCGGTTCGGCCCGCCAGCGACTGACTGATAGCTTCGTGCAATCGCGGTTGGTGACTTCCAGTAAGAATGAACAGGCCCGGCTGTCTGGACTTATCGACGATTCCCTGGAGATATGAGAGCAGGGCCGGAAGCCGTTGTATTTCATCCAAGATACCGCCGCCCTCCATCTGGCCAAGAAATCCTCTCGGGTCAGCTTCGGCTGCTGCTCGGACATCCGGATTTTCCAGGGAGGAGTACGGCTTGTCCGGAAACGTCATTTGAACTAGGGTGGTCTTGCCCGATTGGCGGGGTCCCAGGATGGTCACCACGGGATACTCAGCGGCCGACTGGACCAGCTCTTCTGTGATACTTCGAGTAATCATGGCATGATTATACTCAATTATCGTGAAAATCGCAAGTTAAACTTTGGATTTTCACGGTTTTTTCTAACAGATACCGGGATTCCAGACGTTTCAAATGCAAAATTGCAGAATTTTGTCTCTAAATGACTTAATCCTTGCCAGCTCGCTTAATCCGACACCTCGCCCCCCGCGCCGGTAAGTATCCGTTGAAGTTCGCCATGAAGGCGGACCAACCGGAGACCGGCGTATGGATATCGACACCTTCAAACCGACCTTTCTGATCCAGATCGAGGGGCAGACCCTCTCGGCGGACATCACCCAGGAGATCACCTCGTTCGTCTTCGAGGACAACGAAGAGGAACTCGACGTACTGGAGCTGGCCGTCACCGACCGGAACCTCCAGTTCGTCGACGATCCACTGTTCCAGGAAGGCAACGAGATCGTCGCCCGCTTCGGGTATGTCGACAACCTCTCGCCGCGCAAAAAAGCCGTCATCAAGGATATCGACTACGACTTCCCGGAGGACGGTGACCCGACCATCCGCATCAAGGCCTACGACAAGGGCTTCAAGCTCACTGGGAAAGAGAACCAGAAGGTCTGGCAGAAGCCCGCGCCCGGCATCCTCTATTCCGAGATCGCCGAGGAGATCGCCTCGGCCAACGACCTTACTCCGGTGGTCACGCCTACCAGAGGCCGCCATCTGCGTGTGACCCAAAGCAACGTCTCCGACGCGCAGTTCCTTAAGGAGCTTGCCGGAAAGGCGCGCGACAAGGACGGCGACGGCGTGACCGGGTACGTTTTCTATATCCAGGACGACGAACTGCATTTCCATCCCCGCGATCTGGACGAAAAGCCCGCCGCGGTTCTTGAGTACTTCACCGACCGCAAGGGTGTACTGCGCTCATTCCGCCCCTCGACCCAATCGCAGGGAGCAAAGGGCGCGGGTGTGGAGACCAAGGCAGTGGGCGTGGACCCACGCAAGAAAGAGGCGGTCGAGCACAAGGCCAACAACGAGACCACTCCTGAGCGAACCTCCCTCGGAAAGCGGACTTACCTAGTGGACGGCAACACCGGCGAAGGCGCTTACAAGGAGCAGGAATCCGGACAAGTGATCCCCACCTTTGACCGTTCCGAGGGCTTTCACGAGGAGCCGCGACAGGAACCGGCCCAGGACCTCTCGGAGAGGAAATTCCGCGAGGCCGAACTCCGCCAGGTGGAAGCCGACGCGGCGACCATCGGCATCCCCACCCTGCGCGCCAAGCAAAACGTGGAACTCAAGGGCGCAGGCCGCAAATTCTCGGGCGTCTACTACTGCCATTCGGTCCGCCACGCATTCGGCGAGGGCGGATATCACTGCGAACTGAAACTCAAGAAGAACGCCCTGGGCAAAGGGGCCGGCGATAAGTCAGACGAGGCTAAGGGTAAGCAGAACGATCAGGAAGCGCCACCCACGCCGAAGGAGGAACCGCCGCCGATGGTGACCATCGACGCCGACAGCGGGCAAAGGACGTGAGGTGCAACTAAGTATGGGAGACTTGAGCAAGAATTTCTCAAATAGCGAGTTCGCTTGCCGGTGTTGTGGCAAGGCCGAGGTCAATCCGCACCTAGTGGAAGCGCTACAGGAACTCCGCGATCTAGCCGCTGTGCCGGTTCGAATCACCAGTGGCTACCGATGCCCCGAACACAACCGGGCTGTGGGTGGCGCTAGACAGAGTCAACACCTGCTGGGCAATGCCGCAGACATCGTCGTCAAAGGTCTTTCGGTGGTCAAGATGTATGAACTCGCCGCACAGGTCCCGGCCTTCCGGAACGGCGGGATTGGGGTCTACCCTGAACAAGGATTCATCCATGTCGATGTCCGTGAGGGCCGCGCCCGCTGGGGAAGTCTCAAAGGCAAATACGTGACACTTGCGAAAGTACTCAAGCAAACAGAAGGAGACGAACATGCAACAGCTTGAACAGATTTTGACATTCATCCTCGATCACAAGGAACTCATCGCGACCTTGTTCGTGACTTTGATTACGATCATCAAGCTGACCGCTTGGGGTAGGGCCAGGGCCGCTGCCCTTGACACGGTGATCGGAGTAATCGAGCGGTTCGGCGCTAAGGAAGTCAAGGAAGGCGTTGCGGCGCAGGAGGCTACACTACCGGCGGCGGCTAAGGATGCACTTCAGTACGCCGTGGCCAAGGCTGATGAAAAGAAGAAGCCGGACAGTCTTGCAACCCGTATTGTCCGTGAAGTTCTGCGTGGCATTCTGCCCTGGTAGTCCGGAGGTTGCTCATTGATCGAAACTCAGGACAGACAGCACGAGGAGCGCTACAAAAACCGCTGGTACGGCAAGTACCGGGCCTTCGTTCGGGACAACAATGATCCGGAACGGCTCGGTCGTTGCCGCTTGGAAATCCCGGCCGTACTCGGCACAGGTAAGGAGAACTGGTCGGACTGGGCGTGGCCCTGCTTTCCCTACGGCGGCAACGAGGACGTCGGTATGTTTCTCATTCCGGAAGAAGGCGCGTCGGTGTGGGCTGAGTTCGAGGGGGGCAACGTTCAATACCCGATCTGGTCGGGCGTATGGCTGGCCAAGAGCAACCCCGGCGAACAACCGGAGGAATCGAAACGCCTCTGTTCCGATCCGACCTGCCATGACTGTGAGGACAAGGTCGAGCACAAGGCCGATCGGCGCGACAACCTGGAGCACAGGAAATACCATGGCCATCCGCCGTATTACTGCCCACGCCGCAAGGTTCTTCTGAAAACCGAAACCGGGCACACTATCGTGCTCGACGACCGCGATGAAGAGGAATTCCTGAAGATCATCGACCGGTCCGGACAGATCTTTCACATGGATTGCCCCGTAAAGCGGGATGCTCAATCCGGCAATGCCTTTCGCCGCGGGACCAAGGACGCCGAACGGGGCAACCAGCTCGACATCGGCTCGGACATCAAGGATCAAAAAGCCAGGGTCGAGATTACCGACCTGTGTCGTCAGTTCATGCGCTGGGAGGCCTGGAAGGACAAGGAGAAAATCCACATTCAATCCTGCGACAAGACACGCGCCCGCTGGCAGAAGATTCTTATCGACACCACCAAGGGGCGGGAAAAGGTTCTCGTCTGGGGTCTTTGCGGCACCCAGGAAATCCTCATCGATTCGACTGCCGGGGCCGAGATGATCCGCTTCACCGACAAGGCCGGGCAGGTCGTCGTGATGAACGCCGTCCCCGGTCAAGAACGCATCCAAGCCACGGACAAGTCCGGAAGCGCAATTCTCATGGACGGCGTCATGGGCAACATCATCGTGCGCTCCAGCAACAAGGTGCTGATAAACACATGACCAAGACTGTAATGCAACCCGAGATATCCCTGGTAATGACCGTCTACAACCGGGAACGGTTTCTAAGCGAGGCCATCGAAAGCGTGTTGACTCAAACCCTCTCAGATTTCGAACTCGTCATCTGGGACGACGGTTCGACCGATTCGTCATTGGAAATCGCGCGCAGCTATGCCGAGAAAGACAACCGGATCAGGCTGATCGAGGCTGAACACAAGGGACGAGTGAGTTCCCTGGTTTCGGCCATCGCTGAATCATCCGCACCCTTTCTCGGCTGGGTTGATAGTGATGACTTGCTGTCGCCAACGGTTCTCGAAGAAACATCCGCAGTGCTCGCAGCCCACCCGGAAGTGGGTCTCGTCTACACCGATTATATCGTAATCGATCAGGATGGAAAAGCCAGAGGATACGGGCGGCGTTGTCGCATTCCATACTCCAAGGAGCGACTGCTTCTCGATCTCATGACGTTTCACTTTCGGCTCATGCGGCGGTCGGTCTTTGACCAAGCGGGCGGCATCAACCCCTCATTCGAGATGGCCATGGACTACGATCTCTGTCTGCGACTCTCGGAAGCCACCGAGGCCAGGCATATCAGGAAGCCGCTCTATCGGTACCGTAACCACCGGGAGAGCCTATCCAGCAGCCGTCGCGTAGAACAGATGCACTACGCCAAACGAGCCATCTCGGAAGCACTGGAAAGGCGCGGCCTGGCCGATCAGTTCGAGGTCGATCTGCAAATCCGTGGACGATTCTCGTTGAAGAGGAGACACCCCGATGGATGAGCAGAATCGAGATCTTCCCATTGATCGGGATCAGAACGAGCGCCTCCTCGCCCGAACCTTTGAGTCATGGCGGGCCGAGTTCCGCAGCATCCTTGAGGACCACCGCCGGGAAATCCAGGCGCGACTCGAGAAGATCGAGCGCGAGATCGAAAAGAAATCGGACAAGGAAAACGTCGATCTCCTGGCCCGGAGTATTCGTGAGGAACTGCGCCGCAATTCCGATGACATCAAGAATCTATACGCTGGTTTGAACAACAAGCTGGGCATCGAGACCATGTGGAAAGTGGTCGGCCTGGTCTTGGCGCTCGGAAGCGTCTTTGGCGGCATCGTGGGTTTTCTCGTTCACCTGTTTGTAGGGATGTAACCATGGCAAGACCTCAAGCAAGAATGGGAGATATCTCCTCGCATGGCGGGATGATCATCACTGGTGCGATACGAACTGTGGTGAACGGCAGGCCGGTGGCGCGCATGGGCGATCTGCATGTCTGCCCGATACCAGGCCACGGCGTGACACCGATTGTTACCGGGAGCTTAGATACCGTGACCGAAACGATGCCTAACGCCCGTCTTGGTGATGTCGCTGCCTGCGGCGCGGTGATCGCGACCGGAAGCCTGGATACGAATGCCAATTGAGGTGCACGAATGGACTGCCAGGAACTACAATTACGATATTGGGATGTGTTTCCGAAGAGCATCAAGGTCTCCGTCAATTCGTGGGGTGTGACGATCCCGCTCTCTATCCGCGGTGATCCGACCGGCGATCCGGAGTTTGAAAGCGCGGATTCAAGTATTGCCTGGGTGGACGGAGATGGGCAAGTGAATCTTGGATGGCAAGCCGGTTCGACGGTGATCATGGTGTACGACTCAGGTAATCGCGACAGTGTGCGGTATGTCCAGGTAGAGGTGGTCGACCAGGGTGGTGGAGGCTACGGCTTTGATTAGACGGAAGGAGTCTTAACAAATGGGTGGCGGATACGGCGGAGATGATGGACCGGTTATTGAACAGACCAGTTCATCGCCGTCCCATTACGAACTCATGGCGCTGGTGCGCATCCTCGCGTCCGGTCTCGGGGTGTGCCCGGACGGTGACGAGGGAATACCGTATCTCCTGCAAATCAAAGACAGCCTGGCCGAGATCAAGGACATTCTCCTGCAGAGCCATCAGGCATCCGAAGCCCTGCGTGCCGAGGCGCAAACAGTGTTGGAGGCCCATGCGGAGAGCGCCCAGCAATACATGCAGAACGTGGAGCAACCGCAGCCGCCGGATTACCACCCCTTCCTGGCCATGCCCGCCGGCACTTCGGTGCGCGAACTTCCGGACGGCGGGAGGCTGTTCACCCTTGCCGACGGCGTAATGGTCCGTGTAAGTCCGGCGGGGGTCCTTACCGCATTCGGCACCGACGGCACCTCCACTGAATTGGAGCCCGCCAAAGGCGGAATTGTAACCCTGCCGGACGGCAGGGAATTGACATTGAAGCCGGAAGCGGTCCTTGTCACCCACGAGGCCGCTGGTATTGAAGGATTGCCGCTGGATATCGATCCAGTGCAAACGTCGGAAGACCGCTATCGGGTCGAGCTTCCGGATGGATACCGCCTGGATGTCTCCCACGGGGATCGGACGGCCTTGATCGGTAACCCGGTCGGCACCGTGGACGTCCTGAGCATCACCCGCATCGAAGGTATCGGAGAAAAGGTGACGGTGCGCCTGGTTCCCGGCGGAGCCAAGGGGTTCTCGATGCAGGAGAGCGGTCATAAAGGAATCATCGAGGCGGAAGGAACGATCCACCTTTCTATGGCAAACGGTCTCGACCTTGTCATCCGCTTTCCGGATGGCATCGATGCCGGCGGGGACGATGGCCAAGACGATCAGTCCACGATCATCTGCGAGGAGTGCGACTGATGAGTCTGGACTTTCTCGGCAGAGGGCTGAAGTTCCCTTTCCGTTTCCAGCGACGCTCGGGCGGAGCCCAGATCTCCTCGGCCACATCCAGGGAACACGAACACATTCAAGAAAGCATCATCCAGATTCTCGGCACGCGCCCCGGCGAACGATTCATGCGCCCGGAATTCGGCTCCCGCCTCAAAGACCTGGTGTTCGAAGCCAACGACGAGGTGTTGAAAGGGCTGATCCGCCATTATGTGATCGACGCGGTCAAGCGGTGGGAAAAACGGGTCGTCATTACCGACGTCTCCTTCGACGACTCGCCGCAGAATGTCGACAGCAACCTCCTGCCGGTTCGTATCTCGTACCGGGTCATTCAAAGCCAGGTGGAAGGAAATCTGGTCTATCCCTTTTACCGCGAGCCTCGCCAGGTATCCCAGCCCCGACAATTCCGCGTCTCCGTCGGTAAGTAACAAGCGGGTCCACCCGGCTGTCCGGGGACGGCCCCTGTTACCGAAAACCGACGGATGACCGGAGATGGGCAGAGCAAGCATCGACTATACCAACAAGGATTACGAGTCCCTGCGTCGGGAGTTGCTGGCGCGGGTGCCGCAGTTGACCGACCGCTGGACGGATTTCAATGCGTCCGATCTCGGTGTGGTCCTGCTGGAGCTCTTCTGCGGGGTAGGCGATATGCTCGCCTACTACCTCGATGCCCAGGCGGCCGAGGCTTTCCTGCCCACCGCCCGACAACGACAGAACGTCATCAATCTCTGCAAGCTGGTCAGCTACCGGCTCGACGGTCCGGTGGCCGCTTCAACCTCCCTGCGTTTCACCCTGGCCGCGCCCCTCGACGCGGACCTGATCATTCCGAAAGGAACGGCGTGCAAAGCCCGCCTGGAAGAAGGCGACATCGTATTCGAAACGGCGGCGGACGCGACGATCCCAAGGGGACAGACAAGCGTCGAGACGGGCGCGCGTCAGGGCGAAAGCAGGACCGAGACCTTCACGGCCACGGGCGAACCGAACCAGTCGTTTCTCCTGTCAGAAACGGCGGTGGCCCATGGAACCATCAAGATCACCATCCAGGCCGAAGAATGGACGGAGGTTCTTCATTTCCAGGAGAGCGACAGCGACGCTCGACATTTCCAGACCGACACCGACGGCCTCGGCCATGTCCGCATCTTCTTTGGCGACGGTTTGCGCGGAGGTGTGCCTCCGGCCGGGGCCGAAATCAACGTCGAACACCTCGAAACCCTGGGTGCCGGGGGGAACCTCGGATCGGACCTGGTCTCGGAGCTGCTGAGTCTTGTCTACCAGGGCGGCGAACAGGTCTCCTTGACCGTCACCAACCCGGCCCCGGCGACCGGCGGCGCGGACAGGGAATCTCTGGAACACGCCCGCAAGCAGGCCCCGGCCGAAGTCCGGTCCCTGTGGAAGGCCGTCACCAAGGACGACTACCAGGCGTTGGCCGAGGGTTTTCCCGGCGTGGCCAAGGCCCAGGTGCTCGACGTCAATGACTGCAAGAATATCCGCTACTACCAGGTCAACCTGGCGGTCGCCCCTGATGGAGGCGGCCCGCCCTCGGCGCTACTCAAGCAAGACCTTTCCTCTTTCCTCGAATCGCGCAACGTCATCACCATCGAGATCAATCTCTTCGATCCGGTCTATCGCTCCGTAGATGTGGATGCCGAGGTATACGCCTATGCGGGTGAAGACCTCGACCTTATCCGAAGCCGGACCGAGCAGGCTATTGACGAGTTTTTCGCCTTTGAGCGCATGGCGTTCGGTGTGCCGGTGCGTTTCTCGGACCTAGTGGCCGTGCTTGATGGCGTGCGAGGCGTAAGCCATGTGCAGATGTACGCCCCGCAGCAGGACATCGATATCAGGCCCGGTGAGATCGCCGTCCTCGGCCAGGTGAACCTCGACGTCAGGAGGGCATCCTGATGTCGTCCTATTTCGAGAAGAAACTCATCGATCTTCTTCCTCCCCTCCATCGGGAACGTGACGAGACCGGGGACCTGGAGACCTTCCTCAAGGTCCCGGCCGTGAGTCTGGACGAACTTAAGCTCCTGGCCGACCGGTTCCCTGAAATCTTTGATATCGACCGGTGCGAAGATCGATTTCTTCCTCTCCTCGGCGAGATCGTGGGGCATCGCTTCGATCCGCTTTCCGACGCCGCGAGGCAACGACGGCTGATTCGCGAGGCCGTAGAAATCTACCGGCGCAAGGCGACCATCCCGGCCATCGGGCGCTCGCTTACCGACCTGGGGTGGCAGGGGCGGATCGACGAGACCTTCCGCAAGGTGCTACGTCTCAACCGCAGGTCCATTGTGGGCCAGGCCAAGCTGCCCGGCTTGATCTACAGCCTGGGCGTTTACCGCATCGATAGTGACAACATCGTCCAGGGAATCCGTCCCGGATTGGTCTTTCACCATCCGGCCGGAACCAAGGTCTTTTTCCTCCAGTGGCTCTACTCGCTCTTGTCTATGGAATCGGATTTCCAGGCGGTCATCAAGAAAGTGGTGGAGCGGGTTTGCCTCGGGCACCTGCACGAGACCTTCGTGGTCAGCCACAACGCCCTGAACACCGATTATCACCTGACACGCAAGAACAAGACCTGGGGCTGGTGGCGGATCACAGACGGCACCACGTTGATGCAGGACGTGGAACGCGCCGCGGTATGCATTTCCCGCTGGCACGGACGAACACAGCGATTCCGGCTGAATGTTGGAAACCTCAACGATGAGCGGCTGCCCAACCTATGGGTCAGCGAACGTCGGGCCGCGTTCTGTTGCGAGATCGATACCAAACCGTCAGAACCTCCGGTCGACACCTTCATCAGGCTCGCCGGCCAAGACCTGAACCGTTCCCGTCTCAACCGATCCGCGACCGCCTGCCGGGTCCAGTTCAGACAAAAGGACCTTCTGTCCGAGGCCGATCAACCGGCTTCAGAAATCACCGGCGATAGGCGCACCCATTGTTACAGCTATCGTTCCCGGCTCGACCAGTGGCTCAGGGTAGGTCATTCCCACCTCAATGACATAGACAAAATCTCCGGCGCGGCCACCAACAGGCATCTCATCATCATAGCCTACGCCGGCTCGGATTGGTCGGAAGTCAGCGGGGCCTGGGATGTCGTAGACCGCTGGCGCGCACGGAGGGCCGGTTTCGCTCTGAATAGTCGGCCGCTCAACATCACTGAACTTACTGACGCGTACGTCACCGAGGCGCGAGCCTCGTTTGAACTGACCGTGGACACTGGCATTCCCCGACGCCATCGCGTGGAAACCCTGCTGCTCAACAACCGCAGGCTCAACCACACAGGGCTGCGGTTGTCCATAGATCGAACCCGACCGATGCGGCTGGGACTCATGCCGCTCAACGCCGCCGGTCTTCGCATCTCAAAGCCATCGTTTCGATGGCTCTTCCGGCAAAGGGACGACCACGCCGAAACACAGGCCGGTTTCGAAGCGGCGGCCAATCAATACACGGTCACCCAATGGCCAGCGGCATAGGAGGAATCAATGGCGATTCACTTGTTTGAAGACAGCGCTATGACGCAGCAGATATCCGAAGGCGACCTCTCGAACCCCGACGACGACACCTATAACGGGACCAACGGAGAGGCGAAGGACAAGGAACTCTTCATGGCGAACGAACAGACCGTTCTCGCTTCGCCCCTGGCATCGGGAGAGACCTCGCTGCAGTTGGCCGAATCGCGCTTCACCGACGGCGAAGTCATCATCATCGACTCGGAACAGATGCGCATCCAGAGCGGCGGAGGAACCACCACTTTAGGTGTGGAGCGTGGCTACGGAGGAACGACACCCGCCGCGCATGCCGATGGATCGCCGGTCTACTCGGGATACGACTACACTGGCCTCGTGATCGAACCGGTCGACACCGCGGGCGGGGACGAATCCGACTGGTACGCCCTCGCCCTCACGCAAACGGAACTGGACATGGCAATACCAGGTGCTCCTCTCAACCTGGGAGACAAAACCCACGATGTTACCATCTCCTTTTGGAGGCGTTGCATTGTGCCGGCAGGAACCGCCGTTCAAAACAAGACGGACTTGAAGCTGGGCATCACGGGTACCGAGAACCCGGTCCTATAGGAGAAGATTATGCCTTATCACAGCACTTCTGGGATGGCTGACAATACAGCAGACCTGCTGGTAAAACTCATGACCTTCCTTGTTGATACCGTTGGTTGGTCTCTCCACGATGATGGCTCCGCCGAGGCAGAGCCTTACTACGTTTTGAAGTCTTACGGAGAATCCAGTGCGGAAGACATCTACCTGCAGTTCATCGATGACACGAACCCCGACCGCATCGCTGTTCGCGGCAGTCTCTATTGGGACGCCGTCGCCCATGCGGGTGTGAAGGAAGCGTATCACAGCAGCTACGCTTACATCAAGACAGTGGACGCCTCACAGTTCCTGTACTGGATTTACGCCGACCTCGATCATGTCTACATCGTGACTAAGGTGGTGGCCACTTACTACGGCCATTACAGCGGATTGATCAAGAGGTTCTGGTCGGGAGCGGTAGCGATAACCCAGGCAGCCGCCACTCCCGGAGACGACGTTGTCGTGCAGGTCAACGACGCCACCCTATTCAATATCAATAGCTACTACCTTATCAAGGATGATGCCAACATCGAGCGCGTCCAGGTGACGGCGGTTGACTATGTGTCGACTCCCAACACGATAACACTGGCCACCCTCGCAAATGCATACTCAGCCGGGGCCAAGATCGGCGAGGACCCACAGCCGGTTATCATCGGGCGGTATCAATCACCGGGAAGCTTCTATGCCCTGAATAAGTTCGACGGCTGGTCAAGCACCTCGGGACAAACCGGATCATGTGCAGCAGCGCACGGCAATCTTCACACCGCATGCGACCCGGACATGCGGTACGGCCTGGTCACCATGTTCCCCTGGCTTGCGGCCCTCACCTCGAGCACATACAAGGAACTGCGCGGCGAATTGATCGAAATCTACGCTGTCGGCAACGGGGCCGTCGATTCCGAAGACGTGCTCGATATGGACGGATCAATCTACCGGATCTTCAACATTTCCGGGGTTGGTTGGTGCGCGGTGAAGGAGTAAGAACATGGCTGTCAGAAAAGGAAACCAGAAGGAGATCACCAAGAAAGCGGCACGGGCTGTACCACAATTCAGGACCTCTCGGTTGATTGGCATTGCGTACCGGATACGCGGAAGGTTGCGACGTGGCCACTCATAAAGGCAATCGTTTCACTCTGCAAACGCACTCGGGTTGTGCGGTTCCGATGAACCGTGCCCAGGGGCCGGTCTTTCCAGCGGCTGTATACGAGGCTGTCGGAGCGACAAGTTCGATACGCACAGTGAGGCATTACGCCGATGCTGCCATGCGCGTATGGATTCCATTTGCCGTAGAAGTCGACTCACAAGCTCGTATCGTACATCCCCTGCTGTTGGAATTCGATTCCCGCATGTGGATCGTGCGCCTCTCGCAGACTGAGACGGACATCTCCCTACTGGTGGTTCGACCTTTTGTGGTCAACGGCGACACGCGGCAAGCAGTTTCCGCCGCACTGGAACAACATGAGGATACCGGGCAACGGGTTGTTCGACAACTGATGAGTAGCTATGACGTCGGGCAGACGATCTTCGCTGTGCTCATCAACGAGAGTCACGTGATCCAGACCTAAAGGAGGAAATTACATGTCATTGGGACTGATAGTCAAAACCGGCCGCATCCTCACCGCGAGGCTGCTCATGGGCGATCCCATCGAGGGTATCACCCACTGCGCCATCGGTGAAGGAGACGCCACGTTCACCGACCCGTTGAACCCGCCCGCTCCAGAGATTGACCAAGTCGCGCTCAAGAATGAAAGGGCCAGAAAGAAGCACTACAAGCGCACCTTTCTCAAGGAAGACCCGGAAGGGACGCTCATCGTCAACGGCATTCACTACATCGAGACCGCCGAGGAAACCCAGACCATCGGCGTTTTCTTCCGTTTCGAGGAAAGCGAGGCCAACGGCATCACCATTCGGGAATACGGGTTCTTCGGCGGGGATGTGGCATACATCGCCGGACTCCAGTCGGATTACGCGGCGAACGGCGTCTACCACCCTGACACCAATCCGACCGGCGAGGTACTCGATCCCGGATACCTGTACGAAGTGAAAAACATCCCCGACTTCAACAAGACCTCTGATACGCGGGTGGAGCTCGTCGGGGTCATCAAGATATAGGAGGAGCGACCATGTCCATCTCGCGCGAAACATTCGATCCGGCAAAAAACTACAAGCGCGTCCGCTACCATCAGGACCGCGACCTGCTCGACTCGGAGTTGAACGAGCAGCAGGACATCATCAACCACGAGCGGAAGAAGATCGCCGACATGCTCTTCAAGGAGGGCGCGGTGATCAGCGGGCTCGGAGTCACGGTCACCGACAACGTGCTTACCGTGGCCGAGGGCTTCGTCTACGTCGAGGGATACATCGAAAAGGTCACCGGAGCGGTGTTGACCTACGATCCCGCCAAGACCTCGGGTGCGGACTGCGTTTACGTCGATCTGCTCAAATACAACTACGGCTACAACCAGGACGCCGCGCTCATCAACCCGGCCACGGGCGAGCCCACCGCCGAACGGGAGAAGTGGGTCCTGACGCTCAAGGACCACGACACCAGCGGCGAGACGCTGCCCAACAACGTGACCGAGCGGAAGGTCGTCCCGGTCTACAAGTTCGACCGCGAGACCGGCGATGTGACCGCCACGGTCCAGGAAAAATCCAACCTCTTTCTGCGTGACCTGCTGGGAACGCTGCCCGGCAGCCGCATCACGGTGTCCTCCATCACGGAGGACCAGCTCGCCTTCGCAGCGGCCGAGGGCTTGAACTCATTGCTTCAGAACCTGGCCGAGCGGACCTTCGACCAGGCCGGCAGCTACCTGGTCAAGGGACTCGACAGCTTCATCGGCGACAACGACGGGGACAACGTCGAGGTGATCACCAACGCCGGGCGCGCCTACATCCAGGGCTTCCGCCTGCAGAAAGATCTGCCCACGACAACGATGGTTCCCAAGTCGGTCGCCACCAAATCGGTGCGCGGCGAGCAGAAGACCTACAACGTTGGCACCAGGCGCTATGCGCTCAACAGCACTCCCCTAAAGGAAACCACCCAGGTCGAGGCCATCGTCGAGATCGTTTCGAATATCACCCGCGGTTCGGTGGGGGGCGGCGAGGACCAGCTGACGCCCAATCCGGTCGTGGACATCCTCGAGGTGAGCCAGGGAGCGACCGTTTTCCAGGAGGGTGTGGACTGGCAGCAGTCCGGAAACTACGTGGACTGGCTCGGGTCGGGCAATGAGCCGGCCATCGGCACCACCTACACCGTCCGCTGGACCTACACCAAGCAGATGATCAAAGGGACGGACTATGTGGACGGGGGTTGGTTTGGACGCTCCGGCCATCCTGCCGCCGACGAATACTTCTACCTGGTCACCGCTCAAAGCGCTACCGGTGAGACTCACTACGACGCTGCCCAGGCGGTTTCCCGCAACACACTTGCCGGGGAAATCAATCGCCTGTCGTGGCTGCCGGTCAGCGGGGCGACCGGGTACCGCATCTACCGCGGCACGCAAAACACTGACCGCGCCGATTTCCAGAGGCTCAAACAAGTTGGGGCGGGCGTGACTTCTTATATGGATGATGGCGTTGACGAGATCATCGGCGGCAACCCGCCCGCGACTAACACCAGCGGACTGACCATGTCTGCAGCCCAAATCTTACCCGCGGGCTTGAGCCTTATCAACTTCGGTCGAACCGGGCTGGGCGACGACCCGGTGGACGGTTCGAACTGCAGCGTTGATTACGACTATTACCTCGGCCGCAAGGATATCATCTACGCCACTACCGGCGAGATCAAACGTCTGGAGGGCGCGCCCGCCGACTTTCCCAAGCTGCCGGTTGTTCCTGAGGGAACACTGGGACTTTGCAGCGTTGACTGCCCGCCCGACTCGGTGGCGATGACGGTGCTCAACTTCGGGTTGACCCGCATCACCATGGACCAGATTCACGAGATCATCAAGGACGTAGAAGACCTCAAGTACAACGACGCCCAGTTTCAGATGAACAACGAGCTTCAAAACCGGGACGCCCAGACCAAGAAAGGTATCTATTCCGACGACTTCTCCAATGACGCCCAATCGGACATCTACAACAGCGAATGGAGCGCACGAATTGACAGCGTGCGGCAGTTCGTGGCACCTGACCGGATTGCTTCGCCCCATGTGCTCGAAGTGGACGAGGCCGCAAGCGACGCGCTGTTCAAGGGAAGCCTCGTTCTGCTTCCCGGTACGGAACATGTCCTGGTCGAACAGGCCGACTGGTCCGAAGTCAAAAACATCAATCCGTACGCGGTGTTTGAAAAACCGGAAGCGGCGGTTGAAATCACACCGAACATCGGCCGCCTTGGACAGACCGGCATCGCGGTAGTAGGTTCCAACTTCACGCCCAGCGCAACCGGGGTCACCGTTCGCTGCGATGGACAGGTGGTCGCTTCCAACCTCAACGCCGATGCAGCTGGACGGGTGATCGCGTCCTTCACCATTCCCTCAAATGTCCGCAACGGGAACCGCATCGTCGAAGTCAACGACGGCACTTATTCGGCGCAGACCAATCTGCAGGTCAACGATCCGCTGGTGATCACCCGTATCCAGCGCATTGTGGTCAACCGCACCATCGTCCAACGGCAGACCATCGTCCAGCAGGTGCCGCCGCGCATCATCCGCGTGCCGGTGGTCCGCACCGTCTGGCGCTGGCGCTGGCGAACCCGACGGCGCGATCCCCTGGCGCAGACCTTCAGTTTTACGCAGAACCGCGTCATCTCGGCGGTGGGTGTGCAGTTCACCCAAAAGGACGCGTGCATTCCGGTTACCGTCCAGATCCGCGGCGTGACCACCGGTCTGCCCAACGAGGTCGTGTTGGCCGAAAAAGTCATCTCTCCGACCGAGATCAACCTGGGCGCGGAGACCAAGATCACCTTCGACGATCCCTTCTACGCGGAGGCGAACACCAGCTACGCGGTGGTGCTGCTCACCAACAGCACCAATTACCGGGTGCGCATCGCCACCTTGGGCCAGATGGGACAAAACGGTGTCATCACCCGCCAGAGCTATCCCGAAGGCGTCTTGCTGGAAAGCTCCAACGCCGAGACCTGGACGCCGCTCAACGGCTCCGACCTCACGGTCAAGATTTACGGCTACGACTTCCAGCCGAGCGGTGAAGTGCGTTTCCTGCCCATCAGCGGCGCGCAGTTCAGCGAATTGAACCTCGACGAGTATTCCTCCATCCCTGAAGGCACCGGCATCGTTTGGGAGTATTCCACCGACGGCGGAGCCACCTGGGACGCCATCGTGCCGGCCGAGGAGGAGAATCTGCCGAATATCGCCGCCGATGTTCTGGTGCGGGCCGTGTTCAGCGGCAGCGAGGCCAACGACTCCCCCGCGCTCAACTTCAAAGACGTCAACCTGATCGGGTATCTGAACAACACCACCGGCGCGTACATCACCCGCGAGAACGAACTGACCCAGGGGGTGGAGTCCACCAAGGTCTACACGCAGATGAATATCCCCAGCGGTACTTCGCTGAACTGGTTCGCTTCCAACGACGGCGGTGCGACCTGGGAACCCATGTCCATAGCAACGACCCGCGAGATCGATCAGGAGTGGACCGAGTATACGCTCACCCGCACTTTCGCAGATCCAAGCGGCACCAAGGTTCGCTACAAGGCGGAGATGACCGGCAACAACCTGGTCTACCCGCGCATTCACACCCTCGGCGCGACGCTGAGTTGATGGAGGCATGGCGATGATCGTTCGACAGCAAGGCGGATTGACCGAGTTCATTCCCTCCCCGCAGGAAAAACGAGAGGGCGTGCTGCGGGATCACACCCTGCGCATGCTCGAGAATCTGGACACCAGACTGAAACGGATCGAGGAGGAACTCGGGTTGCCGCCGAAGGAGGCGGAGGCCTTCTCGAAGGTCATGGCGCGCATACACAGAGAAGAAGCCGAAGCCCGGCGCATCAATGAGAAGATGATCGCCGCCGGGGTAAATCACGAAGAGAGGATTGAATCATGAATATCACCGTTCAAAGCAATACAGACACCATTCTGGAACTCCCCAGCCTGCCGGGCACGCTCGGACCGGGAAAAACGACCACAATTCCCGCGATGACCGAGGACCTGGTCCGGGCCGTCGATCTCGGGCTCTTGCTTGTGCCATCCGGCGCGGAAGCGCCCGAGGGTCTGCCCCCGGTCATCTTCGAGCATCACTATCCCCAGGTGCTGCCCCTTGCGGTGGACAGAGCCTATTACGGCCGCGTCCTTCGCGCTCCCGGCGGTTTTCACGACGGCACCGCCCTCCGGGATTTCATCGCCTACTATGGAGACGGCGACGGCTTGAACTGCGCGTTCTCCGATGACGGCATCAACTGGGACAACGAAAAAGAGGTCACGGGCATCGCGGCGGGCGGCTACCATGTCGTCTGCGCTCTGGAAACTCCGGATCGTCTAAGGATTCTCTACTGGGACCCGAACGTTCCAAACCAGCCCTATGCCATGGCCGGTCTGCGCTCCGCGATCTGCAATCCCCAGGTCGATGCCTCGGCGTTCACCGAAGACACCGCCTGCACGGGAGACCTTGTCACCGAGGGAAGCGAACCGGTCTGGAACCGAGGCCACTACGGGCCCTCGTTCCTCTGGTACAACCCGGAGCCGTCCTCCGCCCCCGGCAAACCTTTCACCTGGCGCTACGCCATGCTCTTCATCGCCTCGACCGGCGGCAACGACAGTCTCGGTCTGGGTTACTCGGACGACGGGTTGGACTGGCGACTGTATGGAAACGCGCCGATCCTCTCCGGGCTGATCGATGCTCAGGATTGGGAGGGAGCGAACGGCTATGTTTCCTCCTGCCACGTGGAGCGTCTGGCCGACGGCCGCTGGTGGATGCTTTATTCCGGCGGGGAAGCCGGAAACGCGGGGATCGGGTACGCCTGGTCCTGGGACCGCATCCATTGGACCAAGGCCGCCTTCAGTCCCGTGTTCCAGGCCGGCCAGGGGCCCTTCCTCGAGCGCTGTTACACACCCTGCCTTGTCACCGACGCCGACGGCTCCTTCCTTATTTACCGGGCCGCCAAGGACGCGGATTCCTACCGGACCTTCGTATCCCGACTCCGCGCGCCGATTCTCGGTTGGCGGGATATAATAGGATTGGACCGGCTCGGACAGGGGCTCACCGCGCGGGAAGCCATCCATCGCGGGGTCGGCACCGAGGCCGAACGCGACGCGACTATCCCAATCCCATCCGTGGGCGACGAATGGTTCAACACAGATCTCTCCGGCGGCGGAAAATGGGAGAAACACACCGGAACCGAGTGGAAGAAGAGCTGACGGCCAGACATCGCTATTGTCATTCTGAACTCATATCCTTCCCAAGGTGAGGTCCTGTTCTGGAGGCATGTGGCTGAAATAGCTGCAGGAGCTGGGCTTCAATTGCCGATCAGATTTTTCTTGATTTTGGTTTCCAAATGTTATAACGTTTGCAATAATGATAAGAAGCCTTGGTGCGACGTGCCCATTAAGCAGAGGACGAGTCGATGGCACCTGAAGAAAGAGATTATCCCACGCTGGTGAAAGAGGTTCGCAATCAACTCGGCCTCAGCCAGGAAGACCTAGCACGTGAACTGGGCGTCAGCTTCGCCACCGTAAATCGATGGGAGAACGGCCTGTCCAGACCATCCAAGCTGGCGAAAGCTCAGCTTGACGCTTTCTGCGCCAAGAGGATCAAACAAGGAAGCCTGAAGCTGCCCTGACAGGTAGGTTAGCGACGAGAGGCATGAACGGGAGTTACGGAGACATTAAGGAGCGATGGTGAATAACTTCGGCGAAAAGGTCAGTTTCATCTGGTCCGTGGCGGATCTTCTGCGTGGACCCTACCGGCCCAATCAGTACAAAGACGTCATGCTACCACTCACGGTTCTCCGTCGGCTTGACTGCGTGTTGGAACCTACCAAGGAGAAGGTGCTCGAAAAACGCAAAAGCCTCTCCGGGGGCAAGGTCAAGAACGTTGACCCCATCCTCTGCCGTGTCACAGGAGTGCCTTTCTACAATACCAGCCGTTATTCGTTCGAAAAGCTCAAAGGCGATCCCAACAACATCGCCGCCAACCTCACTAACTACATCAAAGGCTTCTCAACCCGCGCCCGGGAGATCATCGAGCAGTTCGGATTCGAGGAACACATCGGGAAACTCGACAAGGCCGATCGTCTCTATCTACTCGTATCGAGGTTCTGCGATATTGATTTGCATCCGAATTCCGTCTCCAACATCGAGATGGGATATATCTTCGAGGAACTCATCAGGAGATTCAACGAAGCATCAAACGAAGAAGCGGGCGATCACTTCACGCCGCGTGAAGTCATTCGTTTGATGGTCGACCTTCTCTTCCTGCCGGACAACGACATTCTCACTACCAAGGGTATCGTCAAGACACTATACGACCCAGCATGTGGAACAGGCGGCATGCTCTCCGTTGCTGAGGACTACGTTCGCGAGTTTAACCCCGACGCCAAACTGGAGGTCTTCGGCCAGGACTACAATGCGCAAGCCTACGCCATTTGCGGGTCGGATATGATGATCAAAGGGCAGAACATCGACCACATTGCCTTCGGCGATAGCTTCACTGACGACCGCTTCCCGCGCCAGCAGTTCGATTACATGCTGGCCAACCCGCCGTTCGGTGTGGAGTGGAAACCCGAAGCCGATTTTATCAGGCGAGAAAACGAAGAGCAAGGCTTCGGTGGTCGTTTCGGTGCTGGGTTACCGCGCATCAATGACGGATCTCTTCTCTTCCTACAACACATGATCAGCAAAATGAAGGACCCGAAGGAAGGCGGTACCCGCCTGGCAATTGTCTTCAATGGCTCACCACTTTTCACGGGAGGAGCCGGCTCGGGAGAAAGCGAAATTCGCCGCTGGATCATTGAGAACGATTGGCTTGAGGCCATTGTCGCCTTACCTGATCAGCTCTTCTACAATACCGGCATCTACACTTACCTCTGGATTGTCACGAATCGGAAAGAGCCGAGCCGTAAGAGCAAGATTCAACTCGTGGACGGAACCAGCTTCTTCAAGAAAATGCGAAAATCCCTCGGCAACAAACGCCATGAGGTCTGTGAGGACCAACGCGACGACATTACGCGCCGGTATGGCTCCCTCAAAGAAAGCGAGCATATCCGTGTCTTTGACAATGAAGACTTTGGCTTCCGACGCATCACTGTGGAGCGTCCGCTCAGGCTCAATTTCGCTGTCGACCAGGAGCGCATTGCACGACTCGAGGAGACTAAGGCCTTTGCGAATCTTGCCACCAGCAAGAAACGAAAAGACACAAAGGCGGCTCAAACCGAGATCGCTGAGGGTCTGAAACGCCAGAAGGCGATTATCGCGGCTCTCTCCGGCCTCGCGGCCAAAGGCATGATCAAAAACCGAGATCAATTCGCGGAGATGATAAAGCGTGCGTTCAAGGAGGGCAATGTCGTTGTCCCCGCTGCGCTTTTCAAGGCGATCCTCATGACCTTGGCTGAACGAGACGAAACAGCGGATGTCTGCACCGACGCCAAGGGCAATCCTGAACCTGATCCGGAGCTTCGTGACTACGAGAACGTGCCGCTCAAGGAAGACGTGGACGAATACATGAAACGGGAAGTCCTGCCCCATGTGCCTGACGCATGGGTCGACGAATCCAAGACCAGGATCGGGTACGAGATCAATTTCAATCGCTACTTCTACAAATACACGCCGCCCAGACCGCTTGAGGAGATCGAGGCTGATCTCAAGAAGATCGAGAAGGAAATCGCCAATATGCTCGCGGAGGTGACGGAATGACAGAAAATCTGCCCGTTCCGGACGATTCCAAGATACTGATCTATCAGTCTGATTCCGGCGAGACCCGGCTCGAAGTGCGGCTTCAGGACGAAACCGTCTGGCTGACGCAAAAGCTCATGTCGGAGTTGTTCGATAAGGATATTCGGACAATCAACGAGCACATAAAGAACATCTATAAAGAGGGTGAACTGGAGCCGGATTCAACTATCCGGAAATTCCGGATAGTTCAAGTTGAAGGCACAAGGCAGGTTCGTCGCCTCGTTGATTTCCATAATCTCGACATGATCATTGCAGTCGGCTACCGTGTTAAGTCTGCGGTTGCGACCCGGTTCCGCCAGTGGGCCACTGCCCGCTTGCGTGAGTATATCGTCAAGGGTTTTGTCCTCGACGACGAGCGGCTCAAGGGCGGCAGCGGGCTGGTAGATTACTTCGACGAACTACTTGCCCGCATACGTGAGATTCGTGCCAGTGAAGCGCGGGTCTACCAACGAATTCGCGAGATTTTCGCGCTGGCTCAAGACTACCGAGAGGAAGAGCAGGAAACGCAAGTTTTCTTTGCAACCATGCAGAACAAGATGCACTATGCCGCAGCGGGTATGACGGCGGCAGAGATCGTCCGGCAGCGAGCTGATGCCGGCAAAGCCAACATGGGACTCACTTCCTGGAAGGGAGGGCGGGTACTCAAGCGGGATGTAGGGACGGCAAAGAACTATCTCGACGCCAGGGAGATTGACACTCTCAACCGAATCACCGTGATGTTCCTCGACCAGGCCGAGTTCCGCGCCCAGCGGCGTCAGGATATTCGTATGCACGATTGGGAAGGATTCCTCGACAAGTTTCTGTGGGATACAGAATTGCCAGTGCTATCCGGTTCCGGCACGGTCAGCCGTGATAAGGCTCTCGAATGGGCGCAGGGACAATACGACGCATTTGCTGAACGGCGGCGGCTGGAGGCGGAAGCCGAGGCCGAGACGCGGTACGTGGAAGATCTTCGGAAATCTGCAAAGGTGTTGGAAGCGCGGCGCAAGAAGACAACCAAACCGAAGAAGGCTACAAAGAAGACGAAGGCTGGCAAGAAATCAAAGGCCAAACAGAAGCCACGCGGGAGGGGCCGAGAATGAGCAGGCAGCCGTATCCCAAATACAGGCCGTCAGGAGTTGAGTGGTTAGGCGAGGTCCCTCAGCATTGGGACGCGATACCTCTCAAACGCACGTTTGTCATTCTGAATGGCTCGACACCGAGAAGTAGTGAACCAGCTTACTGGGACGGGGAAATCCCTTGGGCTACACCAGATGACTTGGGCGACTTAAAGGGGAATACCCTCGAGACAACCCGAAGGATGATCTCACAGGAAGGCTATGAGAGTTGTGGTACATCATTGGCCCCTGCAGGCAGTCTTGTACTCTCAACGCGCGCTCCGATAGGGCACTTGGCGGTAGCAGGGATTTCCTTGTGTACGAATCAGGGATGCCGTTGTCTTGTCTTCCGTAACACAGATGATCACCGCTTCTACTATTATCAGCTACTTGCCGCAAAGGGAGAACTTGAATCCTGGGGACAGGGCTCGACGTTTAGGGAACTCAGTCGCGACAAACTGTGTGCAGTGCGTCTTCTAAGTCCTCCTTCCCCCGAGCAACGCGCCATCGCCGCTTTTCTTGACCGCGAGACGGCGCGGATTGATGCGCTGATCGAAAAGAAACAACGACAGATCGAACTGCTCCAGGAGAAGCGAACTGCCCTGATACATCAGGCCATTCATCATCCGGGGACCAAGGACCTTCGCCTAAGGCATGTTGCTAACCACGTGTTGAGACCGATTGATCGTAAGGACGAAGAAGTATACACAGCAGTTGGATTATACAACTGGGCACGTGGCATCTTTCACAAAGAACCCAAAGCGGGATTCGATCTCGGGGATTCAGAGTTCTTCTGGCTCAAATCAGATGATCTGATTCTCAGTGGGCAATTCGCGTGGGAAGGTGCTGTTGCGTTGGCAAATGAGGAAGAAGAGGGATGCGTTGTCAGTCATCGCTATCCTGTACTTCGGGGAAAACCGGATTTAATGGATACTGCATACCTCTGGGCATTCTTCACAACTAAACGTGGACACTTCTTTTTGGACGATCATTCAAGAGGCGCAGCTGGGCGCAATCGACCGCTGAACATCAATACCTTGAGCAAGGAAGTCATTCCAGTACCACCCTTGATTGAACAAAGGAAAGTGGCAGAGCATGTGTATTTCGAAAGAAGATTTAAGAAGGTCATTGCCAGTTCGATTGATCTCTTGCAGAAATACCGCGCTGCCCTGATTTCAGCAGTAGTTACAGGCAAGATCGACGTCCGCAAGGAGGTGGCGTGATGAACCCATATGTCCCTCAGACTTTGCCGCTTGAATCCATCGACTGGGCCGCACATGTGTCCCTTATCGGCCAAGCCAATGCCGCCCTTGCGCGATACGACGGAATGCTGCAGAGCATCATAAATCCGGAGGTATTGCTCTCGCCATTGACAACCCAGGAGGCCGTCTTGTCGTCGAGAATCGAGGGCACCCAGGCAAGTATGGAAGAAGTGCTGGAATATGAGGCTGCTCCAAAAGAACATATCGAGTCGTCAAAATACGCGGATATACAGGAAATAATCAATTACCGCCGCGCTATGCGCATGGCGGTGACGAGACTCTCGGGGCGTCCGCTTTGCCTCAATCTTTTCAAGGAGTTGCACAGCATTCTTCTCGACAGCGTGCGTGGCAGGGACCGAGCGCCGGGCGAATTCCGCCGGATACAGAACTATATCGGCCCGCCGGGTTGTTCCATCGAAGAAGCAACCTTTGTACCACCGTCCCCGGAACGTGTCTCCCCCGCGCTCGATAACTGGGAGAAGTATCTGCATTCTGACGAAAAGGACCGTCTGGTTCAGCTTGCGGTAGTCAAGGCCCAGTTTGAGATCATTCACCCGTTTCTTGACGGCAATGGCAGAATGGGACGGATGTTGATCCCGCTTTTCCTGTTTGAAAAGGGACTGCTCTCAAGCCCGATGTTTTATCTCAGTGCTTATCTTGAAGCGCAGCGAGAAGTCTATTATCATCGCTTGCAGTCCGTTTCAGCAAAGGGAGACTGGAACGGATGGATTTCCTTTTTCCTCAGGGCCGTTATTGAGCAGGCTGAAACCAATTCCAGGAAGACACGGGAAATTCTCGACCTGTACGACCGGATGAAACAAAGTCTGCCCGAGATCATCCGGTCACAATACGCAGTCCAGGCCATTGACGCCCTGTTTGACAGACCGGTCTTCCAGATTTCAGATTTTATAAACCGGTCAAAGATACCGGAGGCCAGTGCTCGGAGGATATTGAATGGTCTCCGGGAGAATGGGAGTGTCAAGGACCTGCGAGCCGGGGGTGGTCGAAGAGCAGCGGTCCTGATTTTCCCGGAACTGATTGCAATTACTGAAGATAGGTCTTGATTTTCATGCTTGAAGGACAAAAGCGTTTGTCTTGCATAATTCGGCAATAATGCAAGTCATAGGAGTTTGAGACTCACAGATGCAAAAGAAAACTCAAATCGGTGACTCTGGGAGAACCTCACGTTGAAGCGCAAAGGCATCACCATGATAGAGATTGCCAAAGGCAACATTCTCAGAGCCGATGCAGAGGCGTTGGTCAATACGGTGAACTGTCTCGGTTACATGGGCAAGGGCATCGCCCTTCAATTCAAGAAAGCCTTCCCCGACAACTTCAAGGCGTACGAGCGCGCCTGCCGGGCAGAACAGGTGCACCCCGGTAAGATGTTCGTGTTCGAAACCGGCAGCATGCTGAATCCCAAATACATCGTCAACTTCCCTACAAAACGACATTGGCGCGGCAAATCACGGCTGGAGGATATTGAGTCAGGACTGAAAGCGCTTACTGAAGAGGTCAGAAAGCTGAAGGTGTCATCCATCGCAGTTCCGCCCCTGGGTTGCGGTCTGGGTGGACTGAGTTGGAGGGTTGTTCGCCCGATGATCGAGAGAGCTTTTTCATCGCTTCCGGAAGTTCGAGTGCTGCTATATGAGCCGCACGGAGCTCCGGAGGCCAAGACTATGCCGATACGGACGCAACGCCCCAAGATGACCGTGGCCAGAGCGCTGTTTATCGCCCTCATGACGCAATACAAGGAAATGGCCTACCGGCTGACATTGCTCGAGATTCAGAAGCTTGCCTACTTCCTTCAGGAAGCGGGTGAAAACCTACGACTCAAGTACGAGCCGGGTCTTTATGGGCCTTACGCCCACAACCTGAACAAAGTTCTTGAAACCATGGAAGGGCATTTCACTCAGGGCTATGGCGACACGCAGAAGCCGGACGTTGAAATCGAACTGCGCCCCGGGGCTTCCCGAGTAGCCAGTGAGTTTCTGCAAACACACCAGGAGAGCCGAGCACGTCTGGGGCGAGTAGCCGGGCTGATTGAGGGCTTCGAAACACCTTACGGCATGGAGCTTCTGTCCTCGACTCACTGGGTGGCAAAGCATACGGATAAGCCTGCGCGAACGTCTGACGACGCAGTTCAACTGGTTCGTGGTTGGAACGACCGTAAGAAGATGTTTCGTCAAGAGCACATCCATATCGCATGGAGAAGATTAGCCGAGAAGGACTGGGTATCAGAATCGGAGAAGGGTTGATGATGAAGGCTATTGCAGGACGGGGATCGCGACAAATCACGACTTGGATCGCGAAGGGCACTCAGTGGAAGGATAGCTGTGACCAAAGTATACAATGAAGCGGCTTTTGAAACCGCCATTGAGAACCACCTGACGACAAGTGGCGGTTACGCTAAATGCGATCCGGACACCTTCGACGCGGAGCGCTGTCTGTTCCCACGTGAAGTGCTGGCCTTTATCCGGGAAACTCAACCTAAGGATTGGGAGTACCTGGCCAATCTTTAGAAGGAGAACGCCGAAGAGACACTGTTTGACGACCTGTGCCGGGCACTCAACTCGGAGCACGAAGGTTGCCTTTCTGTCCTGCGACATGGATTCAAGTGCTTCGGCAAACTCTTCCGCGTGGCCTACTTTGCCCCGGCAAGCGGTCTCAACCCCGACACGCGCAAGCTCTACGAAGCAAATCGTCTGACTATCACTCGCCAGCTGCGTTACTCGGTCAAGCATGGCAATACTCTTGATGTCACGCTCGCCCTTAACGGTATTCCCGTCGCCACGCTGGAACTCAAGAATCCTATGACTGGCCAGAACTGGCGGCATGCGGACACGCAGTACAAGAATGACCGTGATCCGTCTGATCTGATCTTCCAATTCAAGAAACGATCCCTGGTTCATTTCGCGGTGGACACCGACGAGGTCTACATGACCACGCGTCTTTCTGGCCGGAACACCAGATTCCTGCCCTTCAACAGGGGCTTCGGTACTGGTGGTGGCAACCCCGAAAATCCTCATGGTTGCAAGACAGCTTACCTGTGGGAAGAGGTTCTGGAACGGCACAGTTTTCTCGACATACTCGCAAGGTTCATCCATCTCCAGACCGACGAGAAGAGACTCGGAAGCAAGAACGTCAAGCGTGAGACGATGATCTTTCCGCGCTACCATCAACTTGATTGCGTGCGAGAACTGGTGGCTGACGCGCGCGGAAATGGAACCGGGACTAACTACCTTGTCCAGCATTCGGCCGGCAGCGGGAAATCGAACTCAATTGCGTGGCTGGCTCACAGGCTGGCTAGTCTCTATGACGACCAAGATGAAAAGGTCTATGACTCGATCATCGTTGTAACCGATAGGGTCGTACTTGACCAGCAGCTTCAGAATACAATCTATCAGTTCGAGCACAAGCAGGGTGTCGTTCAGAAGATTGACACTAATTCCACCCAGCTTGCGGATGCACTTGCTACCGGAGTTCCCATTGTTATCACCACACTGCAGAAATTCCCCTTCGTGACAGAGAGAATAAGTGACCTGCCGAAGCGGCGATACGCTGTGATAATTGATGAGGCTCACAGTTCCCAGGGCGGCGAGACAGCGACCGAGCTCAAAGGCGTGCTCGCCGGTGCGGCTATCAAGGAAGAGGCGCGCGCCAAAGCTGAAGAAGAGGGATTGCCGGACTACGAAGAAGAGATCTTGCGCACTATGGCCAAACGCGGCCATCAGCCCAACATCAGTTTCTTCGCCTTCACCGCGACCCCCAAGTACAAGACGCTTGAGGTGTTCGGTACTCCCGCCGCCGACGGTAAGCCTCTTCCCTTCCACCTATATAGCATGCGGCAAGCCATCGAAGAGGGCTTTATCCTCGACGTGCTCAAGAACTATACCACGTACAAGACCTACTACCGGTTGATCAAGTCCATCGAGGATGACCCCAAGGTGGACAAGCGTAAGGCTGCCCGGGCGCTTGCTCGGTTCATGAGTTTGCATCCACACAACATCGCTCAGAATACCGAGGTGATGGTCGAACATTTTCGTCATTTTACCATGCACAAGATCGGTGGAAAGGCCAAGGCTATGGTTGTCACATCCAGCCGCCTCCACGCTGTCAGGTATAAGCAGGCGTTCGACAAGTACATTGCCGAGAAAGGCTACACTGGGATCAAAACGCTCGTTGCTTTCTCCGGAACGGTTATTGATCCGGACGCGCCCGGCGTTGAATACACGGAAGTGGGCATGAACAAGGGCATCCGGGAGAAAGAGTTGCCGGAACGTTTCGGCACGGACGAATATCAAGTGCTTCTGGTTGCCGAGAAGTATCAGACCGGCTTTGACCAACCGCTTCTGCATACGATGTATGTCGACAAGCGGCTGGCCGGCATCCAGGCGGTGCAGACCCTCTCCCGCCTTAACCGCACACATCCCGGTAAAGAAGACACATTCATCTTGGACTTTGTAAACGAACCAGATGAAATCCTGGCGGCTTTCCAGCCTTACTATGAACAGACCCTCATCGGCGAAAGGGCTGATGCAAGACAGCTCTATGAGCTTCAGGCCAAGTTAGACGCACACCAGGTGTATTACAAAGCGGAAGTGGAAGAATTCTGCAGGGTCTTCTACAAACCTAAACGTAGCCAGACGGCCGCGGATCATGCCCGGATGAATGCATGTATCGACCCTGCCGTGGGTCGGTACAACGAGCTTGAAGAGGACATCAGAGAGGAATTCCGCAAAACACTCGTGGCATACAGAAATCTCTATTCCTTCATGTCTCAGGTGATTCCCTTCCAGGATTCGGACTTGGAGAAGCTATACTCCTACATTCGATTCCTGCTCACCAAGCTGCCGAGAGGCGACCGCGGGCCGGTCTATAACTTCGATGATGAAGTGGCACTGAAGTATTATCGGCTACAGAAGATTGGCGAGGGGTCAATCAGATTGGAAGCTGGCAAAGAGGAGCCGGTATCCGGGCCGACCTCTGTCGGCACCGGGATCGCACACGGAGATGAAATCGAACTCTCCAAGCTGATAGATATCCTGAACGAGAGATTCGGCACCGAGTTCAAGCCCGCCGACCAGCTCTTCCTGGATTCGATTCGGGAGGATGCAGTGGCCGACAGCGACCTGCGTCAAGCGGCACTCGCCAACACGATGGAGAACTTCGGTTACGTCTTCCTCAAAGCGCTGGAAGGTCTCTTCATCGACCGGATGGAACAGAATGAGGAAATCACTGCGAAGTTCATGAACGAGAAGGAGTTTCAAGACATCGTCGGCCGACATCTGCTTAAGCAGGTCTATGAACAGATTAGGACTGAGGAAGAGGGGGCAGATTAGTGGGTCGCGCATCAAAGAAGCAAACAGTTATTCCCCTGTTCACCCGCGAGGCCAACATTAAGAGACGTCTCCGACGCCATCTAAAGAAGCTGGGGTTCACAAAGGACGAAGATGGTCGTCTGCAACCTCCAGATCTCACGAAAGACGCAATCCGAACCATGCATTCCGAGCAGCGCGCGACACGCTTGAAGGCTGAGCGTGGATTCATCAAGCACAGGTGGGAATCCCTCAGCAAGTACTTCGCGTGCGGCACAGACATCGATCCCAAACGTATTGTCCCACACCTGGAACTGATTCAAGGAGGAACCTGGCAATCGGATCTTTTCCGGCTTGCGACTCTGGCGTGGAGTGTGCCTGTCTCTCAAGGTTACGGACGTCGCATGCGTTTTCTGGTGTGGGATAGGTCGAATGACAAACTTATCGGCCTTTTGGCCCTTGGCGATCCGGTGTTCAATCTCAGAGCTCGCGACGAGTGGATCGGCTGGACACTCGAGCAGAGAAGGTCCCTCCTTGTTAACGTGATGGATGCATATGTCCTGGGGGCAATACCTCCTTACAGTATGTTGCTCGGTGGCAAGCTGGTTGCCTCGCTCGTCGACACGAAGGACGTTCTGAGTCATTTCACCGAACGCTATTCAGACTCAGAGGGCATTATCTCAAAAGAAAAGAAGGGCGCTCGATTGTGTCTTGTGACAACCACATCGGCGCTTGGCAAGTCGTCACTATACAACCGCCTCTCTTTGAATGGCAGGAAGATATTCGAGCCGATAGGATACACATCAGGATGGGGGCACTTCCATATACCGGATGCTCTCTTCTCCACAATTCGGGAATATCTCGAAGAACGTGGGGATTCCTACGCCGGCAACAATCGCTTTGGCGAGGGACCAAATTGGAGATTGAGGGCAATCCGGAAGGCGTTGACCATCATTGGCATGCCTCCTGACCTGTTGCAGCATGGAATTGGTCGTCAGCTATTCGTCTGTTGTATGGCCCGTAATGCGTGCAGAGTCCTAACACAGACGGTATCGAAGCCAAACTACAGTGGCTTACTCACAGTGGAAGAGACCGGTAATCTTGCCAAAGAGAGGTGGCTAATTCCCAGATCGAAGCGGCGACCGGAATACAAGTCATGGGACAAAGCCGATATGCTTTTATTGCTTTCTGGTAAAGCCGTCTCAGAGCCGGTCCTCAAAGCCGCATCTCTGAGCCGAGGAGGATACTGAGGCAAATGACATTAGCACATTTTGACCTTGAGAAGATACGTGAGAAGATTAGATCTGCCTATAGAGCAGATGATCCGCTCCTGGCGAAGTTCCGAGAATATGCTCGCCGGCTTAGTGGCAGTGTAAAGGCATTGCGAACATACTCCGTGAATGCCGTATCATTTGTCTCTACAGATGGAGGTGATAATCGGCTCACGTTCAATCCGGCGATTGTCGAACTCGTGCGAGTCGTTGATTCACGCGGAAATGAGTGTGCACTCGATGCCGTACCCGGTACTGTCAAGCTGGCAGAATTGCAGGATCGAGTCGATCCTACGAGTCCAAACCTCGTAGTTCCTCTCAGCAGGCTATGCAACGATCTTGGCGTAGGGCAACAACTGGGAAAGCTATCTTATCTACTCCGTGGTCTTGGTGAACCAGGTAAGAGCACGGGGGCAATGCGTTGCTATCGCGACATTGTGGAATGGGCGGTTCTATATGACCTTGTCACTAACCCGAGCCTCCGTTGGGGAGGTGACACGATTCTTGTTCGCGATGGTTTACTGAGGACCAAGTCGTTTAAGCGGGAGGTGTTCCCTATCATCGATCAGAAACTGCGTGAAGGCATCGCTGAACACAGCAAACGCAACGTCGCGCTATCGCTCGTTGGCGTCGCCAAACAGAGCGCAGTTCTGAGTCGGCTCGCTGTCGCCCTGGAATTGGAAGCCACATTCCACAAGCCTTACCCGTGTTACGCGCAGGTACCAGACGATATCGAGCAGGACTGCTACAATTTCGATTTGACATGGTTCCGAACTTACGAATCAACTGAGCCGGAAGAAGACGGACGTAGGCTGTATCAATCCATGGGGCGGATGTTCCTGGTCAAATTCGGAGATCGTCCGCTTGATCCCGTATGGCCAGTTGACATTGCCGAATGGCAGGTCGGCAACGCTGAGAGGATTCTTGGCCAACTCGTGGTAGATGCACAGCAGGGATTCCCTATACCGGATTATCCCATGTGTATTCAGCAGGCCCACGACTACGCAAAACTCACTGGTCTCGAGATAGAGGTCCTGCAGGATATGCTCTTTCAAGGTGTTTGTGAGCGCCTCAACGATGAAGAATCTGAGAGGCTCCTTCGAATGAAGCACCTGGGGCGGTCCTTAGCGGGAATCAGGTATAAGGAGGGATAGAAAAATGCTCTTCGCCCAATCGGAAGTCTTTGGCACCTTCAAGGGCTTCACTGAGAAGGGGCTCGAGTTCGCCGCCGAGATCGTCGCACCATACGATGCAAGCATGCTAGAACGGCCACAACTGGGCCAATTTCTACTGATCGAACTTGGGTCACCGGAGGAGGCGTCCCTCGGACGGATAACCCGCTTCGTGCCCACCGGTCTTCTCGCTGGCCCTGAAGGGGAAGACTACGTAAACACAATGCAGAGGCGTCAGCAAGATGTACCTGAGGACCTGAAACAGCAACGCCTAAAGTATCGAGTCCATATCAAGTTGTTGGGCGCGGTCCGTGTTGTCAATGGTACTGTTCGGTATGTTCCTTCCCAGCGGCGGCTTCCGCATCTTGGTGCAAAAGTGGCATTGCCGAGTTCAAGTGTGTTGGGAGCATTGTGCAAGCTTGGTGGAGGGATGACCGAACTAGGGGATTATGTTCTCGGAGAGTACGTTTACTCCGGAGCCGGGGCTTCGCTGGGAGGCGACGTATTCCGGGCAATTGACCCACACTTGCCTGTTACTTTTGACATTCATAATCTTGTTTCTCGGCGATCCGTGGTGTTCGCGCGCGCGGGCTACGGCAAATCGAACCTTATTAAGTTCCTAATGGCAGAACTTTATAAGGATCAGCCACAAACGGAGAGCGGCATTGATGTCGGTACGCTTATATTTGACGCTGATGGGGAGTACTTCTGGCCGGATCGGGTTAGGAACCGCCCTGGGCTTTGTGATGTTCCGCATCTTCGTGACAAGTTGGTTGTGTTCACAAACCGCCCGGCCCCAAGTCCTTACTATGGTGACTGGAAAGCCGGAGAAATTAAACTCGACATCCGTGATTTACCTGCAAGAGATGTAATTAGCATTGCCGTATCGGCAGAGCGTCAATCTCAACAGAATGTGCTGAAGCTCAAAGCCGTGACTTCGACGGCCTGGCGAGAGCTTGTTGATCTGATTTACAGCCAGGGTCTACAGGCTTCTGACAACGATATCGGTAGATTGCTGGGGTATCAAGGACAACAGATCCAAAACGCCTCGGCAGAGATCGCGGCCGCTCGAAGCAACATGACTGCAGTAGTTCGGACCCTCCATGATCCTAACAGTCGCGTTCTTGCTGGTACTATCAACGGCCTGCAGCGTGGCTCCATAGTTGTTTTAGATATCAGTCTATTGAGTTCCGGCGCTGGCAACATGGTTGCGGGGCTCGTCTTGAGACGTCTTTTTGCCCACAACCAGGAGAACTTCACTGGTGGGAGGCCCATCATTCCGGCAATCGCTATCATCGAGGAAGCGCAAAGCGTCCTTGGACGCAATCTTGATGAATCAAGTCCGTTTGTAGAGTGGGTCAAGGAAGGTCGCAAGTACGATCTAGGCGCAATACTCATAACACAGCAACCAGGCTCCATGGCTCCGGAACTGCTGAGTCAATCGGACAACTGGTTCTCATTCCACCTGTTGTCGGAAGGGGATGCGCGGACACTGGGGAAATACAACAGCCATTATTCTGATGACGTTTTGTCGCATCTCATTGGGGAGCCCATTTCCGGGAATTGCTTCATGTGGAGTGCTCCCCACCAACCCTTTGTGCTTCCCGTACGCGTGCGCGACTTCGAGAGGCTTTACCGACAACACGTAAAAAGCGATTCCAACGAACCTGCACTCGGCGACACTCGAGCCAACGCGATTGTACGCGCTGTTGGCGATTCCCAGCATCGTCTTGCTGAAAAACTGAAAGGGCAACTTCGGGGGCCTAACGTGAAATACGTGCGCGTACCAAGCGCTATGCCCGACGGCTCAGATGGCGTGGGAGTAGCAACGGGACAGTTGTATTACTTGATTAAAGATATCAAAGAGGCTTCGGATACTACCCCAGAGGACACCCTGAAGGAGTTGCTCCTCAAGATGCTGCTTGGCGAAGGGGAAGTTCACGAAGCACGGCATGATGCGGCCGGGAAAGACTACTTCTGTGCGAGTGAGGATGCTTGGACCAAAGTGCTGGGACGAAAACCGGACGTGAAAGAAGCATAGCCAGAAGGAAGGGAAAGAAATATGAAGACACCTAAACACTCCCTCCGCAAGATAGTCAGGTTCTTGAACAACACTGACGAAGATGGAGGGTTCTGGCTACCCAATATCCAGCGACCGTTTGTTTGGGGCGAAGACCAGATATGCCGTCTCTTCGACTCGATACTGCGAGAGTATCCAATCAGTACTCTACTGATTTGGAAAACGAAAGCGAAGGCCCGCCATCGCAGATTCATCGACAACTATCGTAGCGGTCTTCGCTTAACTGACTTCTATGTCCCCGAAAACGACAAGAAGAAATGTCTCGTGTTGGACGGTCAGCAGCGGCTTCAGAGTCTCTTCATCGGTCTTTGTGGAAGCTATGAAGGGCGAGAACTCTACCTTGACATTCTGAGTGGGGAAATCGCCGCGCCGGATGATGTCAAATTCAGGTTCACATTTCTTGACTCTGAGAAAGCTGGTTTCCCTTGGATCAAATTCAAGGACTTAGTCTTTTACACAGCCGATCCATTGACTGCTGCCGAGGAATTGATCGCCAAGGCTGATCACAATCTCTCCGCCGATGAGCGCCGGAAGATCAGCCGGCACGTGGGAGTGATATTCAAGACCTTTCACTCCGATGACGGGATTTCATATCAAGAACTCGATAGCATTGAAAACGCCGACCTGTACGCGGAAGATGATGTGGTCGAAGTGTTCATACGCGCCAACTCCGGGGGAACAAGGCTGGGCAAGTCTGACCTGCTTTTCTCTTTGCTTAGTTCAAGCTGGGACCATGCTGACATGCAGATGGAAGACCTGTTGTCCGACCTCAATCGGCACGGATTCGGATTCACTCGCGACTTCGTCTTGAAATCATGTCTCACCATCCTGAATCAGGGAGCACGGTATGAGGTCTCGAAATTTCGTAAGCCAGGTGTGCGGCAAGAAATCGAAAGCAAATGGCAGGACATCACAAAGGCGCTCAAAGATGTGCTGGATTTTGTCCGCGGCAAGACTTTCATCAAGTGCGACAAGGCACTACCGTCTTATCTCGCATTGATTCCCCTGGTGTATGCCCGTTATCATTTTCCAGACGGTTGGAAGACGGCGAACGGTATTGACAACTACCTCCTCCGTTCTTTGATCAGCGGGGCGTTCAGTGGGACGCCCGACCAGCTCATTGATGACTGCGTGAACAAGATAAAGAAACTGAAAGGCCTCGACGTTAATCATATGTTCGATGCTATCCGTTCAAGGGGGCGAAGCCTTGAACTGACCGAGGACCGGTTCTGGCAAATGGGCTACGGTTCCGATTCCATTCACCTGCTCTTCAACTTGTGGTATCAGGAGTTTAATTATACTCCCGCATACGAAAACAACCTGCCGCAGATTGATCACATTTTCCCGCAGAGTGCGCTGAGAAAGATAAAAGAGGTCAGCCCCGAAACCGGCCGCCGAAGCATCATCAAGTATAAACAAGACATCCGAGACCAGTTGGCCAATTGCATGTTACTCACTCAAGCAGAGAATGGCGCTGGCGGCAAGTCGGATACGCCTCCGGAGGATTGGTTTGCCGACAAGCCGGAGAGCTACTTGGACATGCACCTTATTCCGCGAAACAGAGACTTATGGAAGATCGACCGCTTCGAAGACTTCATAGAGGAGCGTAAGCAGTTAATCAGAGGCAAGTTCTCGTATCTGCTGTCGCAGAAGGTGGAAGGTTCTGCTGACATCCAGCCTCAAGCGATGCCCAGGAGTGCGGAATAGTGCCCCCGGATCTGCAACAGATTGAGTACGGGCGTGGCATGCTCAAGGGCAACATTACGCCGGAGGACCTAACGGCTAAGGCTTGGCTCAGTGAGGAGATCCCTGAGGACGTGAGGAAGGCCATAAACGATGAAGACCTCCTCAACCTCGGTGGTAACTACGGGGACAAGGACGTCGGCTCACCGGTGGAGTACGATCATCTGATACTGGTCCTGGTGAACAGCACGGTTGAGATTACGGTCTTTAACCGTGGGATTAAACTGTTCACAAGTGACGATGAACGCGTTCGACACATACATCGAGTTCTGTGCAAGCTTGATAGAACGGAAGAACGCTGATGTTGAAGGCGAAGAACGATACGGCGAAGGTCCCCTGGTCTGGCAGTATCGCAGCCGTTCAGCCCCGCATTCGCCTTATGCGGTCCTTCGACGAACGAAGCCACAGCTACCACGGCTACGTCCTCCGCATCAACGGGACATGTGGGTATGAGACAGGAGAATTCCTGATTGCCGTCGGCAAAGGCGCACACGAGAAGCATCAGTTTCATGCTGGAATGGAAGTCAGCGGCCATTCAGTGCCCGTGGATGATCCGCGACTGGAGATAGGCGGATACTACAAGACGAGTCGAATCAAGATCGAGAAGAGCAGTGAGGATGCGCCACCTGATGGTCCTCCCTTCCTCGGAGTGCCGCCCGATTTGCCCACATACCGGGAACGCGGCCATTGTCGTTTGGATGCCCGCACTTATGACGCAAAGTGTTTGACTTGCATTTGGGGTTGTCGCATGCCGGTCGAGATGATCATTGACCAGTGGAATCCATCGCAGAAGAAGTACCGGTTTGAGACATTCTGTTACGGCCCAAAAAGCTGCTCACTTTACCGGGCTGGTGCGACCCGCAAAGTCCCCGGTCGCCGCGGCATGACCTGGGAAGAGGAAGACTGGGTTGACGAGGAAGCCACATCACACCGGGGGTCGGACGAATGAAGGAGAGGTTCACTGCAGGAATGGTAGAATAACAAATGGACCCAGCCCTGGCCATTCCATTGAAGGAGTATAGATGAAATTCGTCTCTCCTGATTCCATTACGTTGAGCCGAGTATACTTCACAGAATTCGACCGAGTGACATACTCGCAAGTCGCTTGGACGGCCGCGGATGTTGAGGCCATTCGTCGGAACATGGAGCGTAAACTCAAGCTCGTCGCACTCATCAAGGGACACGTTGTTATTGCAGCTTCGCATCTCCTCGAATCAGAGTTGGCTCATGAGGTGTTGTTCCCGCATCCCAAGCTTTTCTCCACAGGGGTGATTGTGCCGCCCTCTGTGCCAATAATAGTGGGACAAAGATCGGGTGTAGCACAGAGGGTGAGATGTGGAGCGAATGATGTCGGAAATCGTTGTCCCAGTGAGCACGGAGGTCGTGGCGGCTCGTCGCCGGCAGTTCACCGGCGCGTACAAGCGTCGGATTCTGGACGAGACAGATCGTGCGCGTCCGGGTGAAATCGGTCTGATCCTTCGTCGCGAGGGGTTATATTCCTCCCAGTTGGCCAGTTGGCGTAAATGGAGGAGCGGAATGACGACCCGGAAGAAGAACGGCAGCAAGGACGCGGTTGACCTGGCGATGTATCGTCAGTTGGAGAAGGAGAACGCGAAGCTGAAACTGAAGCTTCGGAAAGCCGAGGCGATGTTGGAGCTTCAAAAAAAAGCCTTGGCGCTTCTGGACGAGGACGAGCCGAGCGACGGGAGCGACTCGTGAGCCTGGCCGATGATCGTCCGGCGGTGTTGACGTTGTCGGAGGCGTGCCGGAGTCTCGACCTGCCACGCTCGACCTACTACCGGGCCAAGGGAGATCCGGAAGGGCGACCCCAGAGGCGTCGGTCATCCCGGCGGTTGACGGTCGAGGAGCGTGAGCGGGTGTTGGGAATACTGACGAGTGATCGTTTTTGCGATCAGCCGGTTCGCCAGGTGTGGGCGACCTTGCTGGACGAAGGGACGTATCTGTGCAGTGTGCGGACGATGTACCGTATTCTGGCGGAACACCAAGCGGTGCGGGAACGTCGCCACCAGTTGCGTCACCCGGCATATCAGCGGCCGGAGCTGTTGGCGACAGGTCCGAATCAATTGTGGAGCTGGGACATCACCAAGCTGAAGGGTCCGCACAAGTGGACGTACTTCTACCTGTACGACATGATGGACGTGTACAGTCGGAAGGTGGTGGGCTGGTTGGTTGCGGGACGGGAGTCCTCGACGTTGGCGGTGGAGTTGATCCGTCAGTCGTGTGCGCGGGAGGGGATCAGGCGTGACGAGCTGACGGTCCACGCCGACCGTGGTTCCTCGATGCGTTCCAAGCCGGTGGCGTTTCTGCTGGCTGATCTGGGGGTGACGAAGACGCATTCGCGGCCGTACACGAGTACGGACAACCCGTATTCGGAGGCGCAGTTCAAGACGTTGAAGTATCAGCCGGACTTCCCGGAGCGTTTCGGGTCGATCGAGGATGCTCGGGCGTTTCTGGGGCGGTTCTTCGGCTGGTACAACGGGGAACATCGTCACAGCGGGATCGGTTTGGTGACGCCGCAGCAGCGGCACGATGGCACTGATCGGCAGGTCTATCGGGATCGTCAGGAAGTATTGAAGGCGTTCTATGAGCGGCATCCGGAGCGGTTTGTGCGGGGTGTGCCCGTGCCACCGGAGCTGCCGGGCGAGGTCTGGATCAACAAACCGAAACCGGACCAGCAGGCGGCCTGATTATGAAACAATTTGTCTCATGCTTATTGACACATTCCA
>Ga0334898_1000589_pt1 | contig 54759 bp, 49 predicted proteins | sample GraSluR3_MG_10_FD_207228 | JGI IMG/M metagenome (GOLD analysis project Ga0334898, IMG submission 207228) | Sludge microbial communities from methane-producing bioreactor in Wageningen University, Netherlands - Granular Sludge_3_08-R3 | ecosystem: Engineered > Bioreactor > Anaerobic >... | reverse complement strand
CCAAACCCTCAGAAAAAATTTAACCGGACAGTAATGTAATTTTTTAATTATTAGTGCTCTCCGGTAGAAATGGTAGATTCAAGGAAATATACTGTATCTTTATAAATCTGATTACTAATAACATTTATTATCACCCAGAAAGAAAGAGTTGCATAAGCTCTACGATTTACTTAAAATTATTCAAGCATGAGACACAAAAAAATTATGATTTACATTAATTATTATGTTACACTCTGAAAATACTTTAAGTCTTTCTATAGTTACCATCCCGGAGCATACGATTTTCTCCCCCTAGAAAGTGCTTTATAAAGTAACAATATCATTTGCTAATACCCCCGCTTCAAAGACAATTGAGGATGACAAAAATTAGATAAAATGTCGATAAAGAGAATTGTCAAATTTAAGGAGTAAATCTAAAACAATGTTTATAGCCGTTTCATCACCGGTATAATAAAGGATCATGGGCTATTTAGCTAATATTTAAAAAAAGTAATTTTGCTATATTTCTGTATACATCAAACAAGAAAGGAAGAGGAGAGGTTGAAATGAGCTGGCAAAATTTATATGATAGTAAAAAAAGATCACTCGAAGATGCAATTAAAACAATCCAGTCAGGTGATAGGGTCATAATGGGTCAGGCAGCAGGGGAAGCTTTTCCTCTATTAGAAGAGCTTTGTCGCCAGAAAGAACGTTTGCAGGATGTTGAAATAATCCACAACTGTGCCTTTGGAAGATCAGAATATTGCTTTGCTGGCATGGAAAAAGCTTTTAAATATAAAACATTCTTTGTTGGCCCTGGCTCTAGAAAAGCTATTAAAGAACAAAGAGCTGATTTTATTCCTTTATTTTTCTGGGAATTTCCCCGTATTTTTAACGAAAAGATTATTCCTGTGGATGTTGCACTTGTCCATCTTTCACCTCCTGATGAAGATGGCTATTGTAGTTATGGTGTAAGCGTTGATTACATAAAAGCTGGTGTAGCAAATGCAAAAGTCATTATTGCTGAAGTCAACAAGCAAATGCCTTATACATATGGTTCATTGATCCATATTTCAGAGATTGACTATCTTGTTGAGACAGACAGACCACTGTATGTGCTTGAACCCCCTGTAATAACAGATGTTGAAAAAAAGATCGGAGAAAATATTGCTGCCTTAATTCCTGATGGGTCAAACTTACAGCTAGGTATTGGCGCTATTCCGGATGCTATTCTTCATTTTTTAACAGATAAAAAGGACCTTGGTATTCATACAGAAATGTTTTCAGACGGTGTCGTTGATTTATATAACAAAGGAGTTATTACAAACAAATATAATAACCTGAACCCCGGTAAATTTACTGCGACTTTCTTAATGGGCACCAAAAAACTCTACGATTTTGTTCACAAAAACGAGAATATCAGAATGTACCCTGTAGATTATACAAACAATGTTATGGTTGCAGGCAGGGTTAATAAGCTTATGTCAATCAATGCAGCATTAGAAGTTGACCTTTTCGGTCAGGTCTGTTCAGATACCATTGGCTACAGGCAATATTCTGGTGTTGGAGGGCAGGTTGATTTTGTCAGAGCCGCAGGCCTTTCTAAAGGTGGAAAGACAATCATTGCTATGCCATCAACAGCTAAAAATAATACTATTTCAAAGATTGTTTTAAAGCTTACTGAAGGCGCCTGCGTAACAACATCAAGACACGATGTTGAATATATTGTCACAGAATATGGTGTTGCCTATCTAAAAGGAAAAAGTGTTGATGAAAGGGCAAAACTGCTCATTAATATTGCTCACCCTGATTTCAGAGATTCACTTGCCAAACAAGCCTGTGAGGCAAATTTAATTACAAACTGTGAATGTTGTATAGCTACAAACTAGTAATTACTAATGAAAGGAAGAGTTAGAAAATGCAAAAAGCTTATATCGTCTCTGCAAAGAGAACAGCAGTAGGATCATTTATGGGATCCCTGGCTAAATCGTCAGCTGTTGACCTCGGTGTGGCTGCATCAAAAGCCGTTCTGGAAGAGTCAGGCGTTAAACCAGAACAAATCGACGAAGTTATTATGGGAAACATTCTTTCAGCAGGTCTGGGGCAAAATATTACCAGGCAGATCGCTATTAAATGCGGTATCCCTGAAAGTGTGCCTTCCTATACAATCAATAAATTATGTGGTTCTGGCATGAAGTCACTGCATCTGGCTTATCAGAGCATTCTGCTGGGCGAAGCTGATGCTATTATCGCCGGTGGCACAGAAAATATGACACAGTCACCATTTCTTGTCAAAAACGCCAGACTGGGGTTTAAGTTTGGAAACCAGACTTTAATTGATTCTATGATCAACGATGGGTTATGGTGTACAATGAATGACTATCATATGGGTATCACCGCAGAAAATATTGCCGAAAAATATAATATTTCAAGAGAAGAACAGGATGCATTCGCCGCTGCCAGTCAGCAAAAAGCTAGTAAAGCTTCTCAAGACGGTGAGTTTGTAGAAGAAATCGTTCCTGTACAGATTAAAAAAGGCAAAGCAGTTGAAGAATTCAAAACAGATGAATATATCAAAGCTGATACAACAGCAGAAAAATTAGCAAAACTAAGACCAGCCTTCAAAACAGACGGCACAGGCACTGTTACCGCTGGTAATGCGTCCGGTCTGAATGATGCTGCGGCTGCATTGCTTATTGCAAGTGAGAAGTTTGTTAAAGAAAACAACCTTAGACCACTCGCAGAAATTACTGGCTTTGCTTATGCCGGTGTAGATCCTAAAATTATGGGCATCGGGCCGGTAGATGCTGTCAAAAAACTGCTTAACAAAACCGGTCAGAAAATTAGTGATATAGAACTTTTTGAATTAAACGAAGCGTTTGCTGTTCAGTCTCTAGCGGTTCTCAAAGATCTGGGCATTAATCCTGATCTGGTTAACGTCAACGGCGGTGCAATTGCTATCGGCCACCCGATCGGTGCATCCGGTGCCAGGATCGTTGTCACCCTTCTACATGCTATGAAAAAGAGAAACATGAAAACAGGCCTTGCTTCTCTTTGTATTGGTGGTGGTATGGGTATCGCTATTACTGTAAAAATGGTTTAATAAATCAAATAACGTTTAAAAGTACTATATGAAAGAGTCTTTAGGAGGAAGTTAAGATGGAAATAAAAACAGTATCAGTTATCGGCGCCGGCACAATGGGTTCTGGCATAGCTACAGTGTCTCTTTTGTCTGGTTATGAAGTCAACCTGCTTGATATTAAACAAGAATTTTTAGATGGTGCAAAATCTAAAATAGAAAAAAACCTTCAAAGAAGTGTAGATAAAGGAGTTATAACCGATGAAGCCCGTACCAGCGCTATGAATAATCTGCATTTATCGTCAGATTTTAGCACTGTTAAAAATTCTCAGCTTATCATAGAAGCTATCGTAGAAAATATGGATATCAAGAAAAAACTTTTCACACAGCTTACAGAATATGCTTTAGATGATGCAATCATTGCTTCTAATACATCGGCTTTAAAGATTACTGACCTTGCTAATTTCCATAAAAAACCTGAAAATGTCATCGGTATGCACTTTTTCAACCCTCCTGTTGTGATGAAGCTTGTTGAACTGATCAGAACAGAACTGACAGCACAGAAAGTTTTCGATCTTTCTAAAGAGTTTATTCTTGAGCTAAATAAAGAGCCAGTAGAAGTTAAAGAATCACCGGGTTTTGTTGTTAATAGAGTTCTGGTTCCGATGATAAATGAAGCAGCCATGATCTATGAAGAAGGTGTAGCCTCAGCAGAAGATATCGATAAAGCGATGAAGCTTGGTGCAAACCACCCGATTGGGCCACTTGCATTAGCTGATATGATCGGTATTGATGTTTGTCTGGCTATTATGGAAACACTTCAAAGAGACTTTAACTCTGATAAATATAAGCCGGCCAGAATTCTTGAGCAGATGGTTAAAGAAGGAAACCTCGGTAAAAAATCCGGTAAAGGGTTTTTTGACTACGCAAAACAATACGCAAGACAATAGGAGGTGTAATTAATGACTGAAGTCGTGAAAAAAATGCCTGAACTTGTGAAAAAAATGACCTTTACTGCTGACGAATTTACCTTTGTTAGTGGCAGGAAAATCAAAGATGTCAAGATGGGCTATGAGACCTGGGGCACGCTTAATGCCGAGGGAACCAATGCTATCTATATCTGCGCATTCCACTCTGGCACTGGCCATGCTGCAGGCAAATACCGTGAAACAGATAAAAAGGCTGGTTACTGGGATGCCATTATCGGCCCCGGCAAGCCTCTCGATACAAACAAGTATTTCTTCGTCAGCGCTGACAATCTCTGTAATTTGAGGGCTTACGACCCGGACGTCGTAACCACCGGCCCGGCGTCGATTAATCCGGAAACGGGGAAGCACTACGCCCTTGATTTTCCTGTGATAACGCCGAGAGATATGACGAATATTCAATATCAGCTCTTGCGGTCATTAAATGTCAATAAATTGCATGCGGTCATTGGTGCTTCTTTAGGCGGTGTGAATGCTTACGATTGGGCGGTCGCCTATCCTGATTTTGTGGAGCGGGCCATTGGTCTCGGTGCTGCACCTATATTACCAGCCTGGACTATCGAATTTGAATCGGTCTGGAGTCAGCCTATCAAACTGGATCCTCGCTGGAACAATGGCAACTACTACGACAAAGAGTTGCCTATCGACGGCTTTGCTTTGACAATGAGAATGTTATCCATCATCACATATTCGCCCGACTGGGCACGCAATACGTATGACCGGAAATGGGGTGACCCGGAAAAGGATCCTGCGCTTGCCCTCACCAATACCTTCCTGATTGAAAAAGATATTGGCGAAAAAGGGTATATCAGAACCAGGATGTCTGACCCCAATCATATGATATATCTGAACAAGATGGTGCAGATGGCTGATATCAGCAGGGGATTCCCGACCTATGAGGACGCCATCAAGACTATCAAGGCGAAGATACTCTTCTATGCTACGAACAACGATCAACTGTTCGCACTGCATCATGTTCGGGAGCATTACGAAAAATTCCTCGAAAATGGTGTAACAGCTGAATTCCACGTTCATGAAAGCCCGATAGGACACATGGCGATCGTTCTGGATACAGAGAAAGTTGCTCCAGTTTTGGAGAAGTTCTTGAATAGCTAATACGAAGTACTATCAATAGTCATCCCCAATATATATTGGGATCTATAACAAATGTCATAAGAAATCAGATTACAGAAAAGATTTCTATCGATTATTAATAAATCATTCAAAACCGGAACTCTAATTTTCCGGTTTTGTCTGTATTTCCTGATTTTATCAGGTATTTTTACATTCTGTCAGGCTCTTGTTCTGCTGTGGCCTTTTGCAATGAGCAATACTACAAGCGTATCTTCTGGTCATAAGTAAGCAGAAGATACAGGGCAACTATATTACTCATGTCTCAGTGCGTCGATAGGGTTGAGTTTTGATGCTTTATAGGCCGGGTAGAATCCAAAAAATATGCCCACCATACTTGCAAAAAGAAACGATAGCAAAATTGACTCTATTGAAATCTTTACAGGAAAGTCTATAAACCTGGCCACTGTATGAGAAGCAAAAAAGCCAAGCATAATGCCAATAAGACCGCCAATAACAGAAAGAATAACTGACTCAACCAGAAACTGAAGTCTTATATCCCACATTTTAGCACCAACTGCAAGCCTTATTCCAATCTCACGTGTTCTTTCAGTGACTGAAACCAGCATAATATTCATAATACCTATACCACCAACAAGAAGAGAGACCGAAGCTATACAGCCAAGTAAAATACTCATTACCTGTGTTGACTTTTGTGCAGTTTCAAGGAATTGTGAAATATTTCTTACCGAAAAATCGTCGTCATCTCCTTTTTTGATGCTATGAAGTTTTCGCAGAAGCTTTGTAATATCTTCTTCTGCTGTATTAAGAGCTTCTTCATCTACTGTCTGTACCATAATCATGCTAACCATGCCAGGAAACATTGTTCCGAAGAGTTTTTTTTGTGCAGTTGTTATGGGTACAAGAACAACATCATCCTGATCGAAGCCTCTCAGGTCCTGGCCTTTTTTATCAAGGACACCAAGAATTTTAAAAGGGGTTCCCTTGATTCTGACTGTCCTTCCTACCGGGTTAAGGTCACCAAAAAGGTTAATTGTAACAGTATTACCAACAAGACATACCTTGGCAGCAGATTTAACGTGGCGTTCAGTAAAGGGTTCGCCCAGAATAATCTTCCAGTTGTTAACGTTGAAATAAGACGGTGTTGATCCCTGAATTGATGTGAGGGTATTTTGATTTTGATAAACGACCTGTGCACCTTCAGAAAAGATAGGTGCCACATCTTTAACAGCTGGGATATTGATTTTTATTTGCCTGGCGTCTTCAAGTTTTAATGTTGGTATTGATCCTGAACCCATGCTGATACCCCCACGAATTGAAGAACCCGGTCTGATAATCATAATGTTACTTCCCATACTGGAAATCTGGTCAGCTATTCTGGTTTTTGCGCCATGCCCTATTGCAAGCATAACAATAACAGAACCTACGCCAATGATAATACCCAGAGATGTCAAAAATGACCTCAGTTTATTACTTCTCAGGGCTCTAAGTGATATTTTAACTGTAGAAAAGATATCTATCACGGGTTATTGTCTTCTTTTAACTGACTATTTTTCCATCACTGAATCTTATGATTTTCTTACCGAAGAGGGCTATATCTTCTTCGTGAGTAACTATAATGATTGTTTTGCCTGAATTTTCGTTTAAGTCTTTAAAGATTTTCATAATGTCTATGCTTGTTTTAGAATCCAGATTGCCGGTAGGTTCGTCAGCAATAATGACAGGAGCATCATTAACCAGGGCTCTTGCTATAGCAACTCTTTGTTGTTGTCCTCCTGAAAGCTGAGAAGGAAGGTGATGTTTTCGATCTGCCAACCCAACTATATTAAGTGCTTCTGTAGCTTTTTGTTTACGCTCTCTAGAATGGAAGCCAGCATAAACCATGGGCAATTCAACGTTTTCTATGGCGGAAGTTTTTGATAGCAGGTTAAAGCCCTGAAAGACAAAACCTATGTATTTATTGCGTATTTCAGCCTTTTTGTTTCTATTTAAGTGGCTGACATTAATATTGTTGAGCAGGTATGTTCCTGAAGTAGGAGAGTCAAGACAGCCAAGTATGTTTAGAAGGGTTGATTTTCCTGATCCTGATGGGCCCATGATAGATACAAAATCACCTTTTTCAATCATCAAAGTAATATCATCAAGGGCATTAAATGATGATTCTCCCATAATATAAGTTTTAATGATATTTTTGATTTCTATCATAGTCATATTAGAACATTCTCGTTCTTCTGAAATTTCTACGGGATATTTCAGATTTATCTCCGGTTGCTATAATGACCTTCTGGCCTTCTTTCAGGTTATCAGAGATAATTTCAGTATAGTTATCATCACTGAGGCCGGTTTCAATTTCTATTCTTACAGGTTTATCGTCTTTTAAAATCCAGACACCCTGACGGTTATACCTTACAGTTTTATCGTTGCTTTCTGGTATAAACTTTAAACTGGCACCGGGAACCAGCAAAATATTTTCTTTTTTTGTTGTTACGATAGTTACATCTGCTGTCATGCCTGGCATCAGCTTTAAGTCATCATTATTAACGTCAATAATGACAAAATAAGTAACGACATTTTGAATGGTTTCAGGTGAATTTCTTATCTGTACTACTTTGCCTGAAAACATATCTCCGGGATAGCTATCCACAGTGAATTCAACGACCTGCCCGACCTTTACCTTGCTTATATCAGCTTCTGAAACGTTAGTTTCTATCTGCATCTTGGTTAAATCTTCAGCTATAGTAAAAAGTGTGGGAGTTTGAAAACTTGCAGCGACAGTTTGACCTACTTCAATATCTTTAGAAATAACTATACCGCTTGTAGGAGAGATTATTCTGGTATATTTCAGGTTGGTCAGTGCATTATTTAAGACAGCTTTTGCCTGTTCAATTTTTGCTTTAGCAGATTCAAGTTCAGCTTTAGTAGAAAGGTATTCAGTTTCAGCGTTTTCAAACTCTATTCGGGCTATCAGATCAGTTTCATAGAGTTCTTTATTTCTGTTCATAATTCTTTCATTATTTTTCAGTATAGCGATCAGTTTATCATACCCGGCCTGAGCAGCCAGAACACTGGCTTTAGCTTCAGCAACTTTAGCTTCAAACAGGGCCGGATCAATAATAGCAAGAAGCTGACCATTGATAACTTTTGTGTTGTAGTCTACATAAACTTCTTTGATGGGGCCAGAAACCTGAGAACCTATGATAGTTGTCTTAAGGGGTATAATGGTTCCTGATGCTGTTATGTATTCAGCTATTTCACCACGTATTACAGGTTCTGTTTGGTAGTATATTACGTCATTATCTCCCTTAAAGATATAAAAACCACTTACAACAAGCATTAACAGAATTATTATTGCTATGATAGCATTTTTCATTAGTTATACTCCGTTAGAATGTGGCTGTTAACTCAGGAATATCAGTACCTGTAGCTTTTTCAATATTAAAAATAGCCATGTTATACTCATAAAGATTTTCGAGATAATTTAATTTAGCGTTTACAAGGCCTATTTCAGCATCTTTAACTTCAATGATGTTACCTGCGCCCAGCTCATAACGCCCTGATGCCAGGCGTAATCTTTCTTCTGCCTGTTTTACAATCAGCTCTGTCAGAGGTATTCTTTGCCGGGTCTCTTCAAGCTTCAAGAAAAACTCTTTAATTTCAAGATATATAAACTGTTTTAGGTCTTTAATATCTGCTTCTCTTTTTAATACTGTAGCTTTAGCCTCTTTGATTTTATTATGCGTCAGTAACCCATTAAAAACCGGCACGCTCATCACTGCTCCTACTGACCAGGAAGGATCCATGGATCTATCGCCCCGTGCTCCAAAGGCTGATTTGGCACTTATGACAGGATAATATTCTTTTCTAGCATATCTTTGAGTCTGTTCTGCCGAGTCTTTAGAGAGATAAACAGATTTGAGGTCAGGCCTGAGTTCATAGGCCTGATCGATCAGGCTGTCGAAATCGGGTGTATAGTCTGCATATTTGAGTTCTCCTATCAGTGAATAACCGTTAAAACCAGGCAGCCCCATAACATTGTTGAGATACTCAATAGTGGCGTAGAGATCATTGGTAGCAGTAATAAAATCAAGCCGGGCATTATTCAGGTTGACTTCAGCTGTAATAACATCTATTTTAGCTTTAAACCCGGCATTATAGAGCCTTTCTGCCTGCTCAAGCTGTTTTTCATAAAGCTCTATAGACTCTTTATATACATCGCAAGTTTGCATCTTCAATAAAACCAGATGATAATATCTTTTGACATCAAAAACGACTTCTCTTACACGGTTTCTCAGGTCTTCTGTAGAAGCATCATAATTAATTTTATTGATCTTTATGCTGGTTGGCGTTCTGCCAAAGTCATATAAAAGCTGATTGAGACTAACGCCCGTAAAGAAATTGTTGTGGTTATTATCTAAAGCATCGTTGCTAATAGAAGAATTGTATCTATCATAGCTTGCTTCAACATTTATCTGCGGAAAATAGTATGATTTAGCCTGGCCTATTCTGCTTTTAAATATATCTGTGTTTAAAAAATAAGACTGTATAGAAGGGTTGTTTTGCATTGCTATATCTATGCATTCATCTAGAGAGAGTTCTGAATTTAATTTTACAGGCTGTTCTGAAATTAATTCTTCTGCTAAAGCCCTGCCTGTATACATAAACATAGTTAATATAAATATTAAAAATATCTTTTTAAACACTGACTGCTGACCTATCATTTCTTTCTTTAAACATGTTATACGATGAAAATAGAAAAATGTTCATTAGAAAGAAGAATTATTTTGTTGTGCTTAATAGTACAGGTTATTACTTATGGGTATAGTAAAATGCGCCAGTTTGTCCAGACAATTTTTTTCATAGACCTTTTCCTTCTGGATGTAAATTTATAAAAAGCGAAAAAGCAGGTAGAAAATTGGAACCTAAATGGGTGGGAATTAAGAGAACCTGCCTGGTGCAGAAAAGCACTGATACAAAGATCAGTGCATATCTTAAAATCTTAAAAAATTTTTGTTTATACCATTCCACGTAAATAATTAATATATGCTGATAGAATTCAGTTGGGTGTTTTTGCCCGCTGTGCGGGCAAAAACACCCGGCCTCTATAATCTGGAATCTATACATTACTTTCAAGGATCAGTATAGCTAGAGTGGTTGTCTTGTATTGAGTGCATGTTGCCTGTAAGCCTGAAGTTCCTGTGTTCTAAGTTTGGATTCTTCGGTCTCAAGCGTTGCAAGTTTCGGTGTGGTATCGTTAGCAATAAGGTAAGAAGCTCCTGCTGCCACCCTGGCTGCTTCATAAAAGATTTTTGGATTAATATTTTCAGGTGTATCTTCTGCACAATGATAGGTCGGGTGGTTGGCCCAGTCAAAATCCCACACAATGCTGGCTGCCGGTATACCGTATGTGCTGAACCTTATTGCATCTGACCCCGGGTCAACTTCATGGTGTACTTTAGTTTTTACGCCAAGCTCTTTGCCTGCTTTGACAATGTTGTTGATTACTCCCTGAATTTCTGGCATCTTTTGATCCCAGATATCAAGCTTGTTGCCAGAATTAGCGGCAAGCATTTCAATATTTAATACCTCTACCTGTTTTGCTAGACCTTTTGCTACCAGCTCTTTTGAAAGTTGATTGGCACCCAACCATCCTGATTCTTCACCTGTTAGTGCAGCAAAGATAACTGATTTCTTTGGTGGTTTGCCTTCAGACAGAAGACGGGCAATTTCAATCATTGTTACTGTGCCGCTGGCGTCATCGTTTGCCCCCGGGAATATAATGTTATTCTTCATGTCTTTACCGAGATGATCATAGTGACCAGATATGATGATATATTCATCGGGTTTTTCGGTACCTTTAATCATACCTAAAACGTTTGAGGTTTTAGCTTTCTCATAATTGCCATAGCGCATAAGCTGACCGTAGATGTAAGGTCCTTTTCTCATTGAACGCACAGGATATTTAGGCATTTCAAATTCCTGATAATAATTGTTCAGGCCCAGCTCTTTAACTGGTTTCAGGCCAAATTCATTAAACTTGCCTGCAATATATTCTTTGGCTTTTTCGATACCGGGTTGTCCAACACCTCTTCCTTCTGTTTCAGGGCCAGCGAGCTCTTTTAAATATTTCAAGAGATTTTCTTTTGAAACCTTATTGGCTATTTTTACAACATCAGAAACTTCAGGTGAAGTAGGCTTGCCGGTAAAAACTATTATTTTGCCTTTCTGAACATTGTTTTTTAGATTTTTAACCGTGTTAAACTTTGCCCCCTGCAAATCAAAACTTGCATTTACTCTCATAATCCCCCCAAATCAATTTAAAACTATATTGTAAATTCCCCATAATTAAATTTCGTTGCCTCATTTTAGCGCAAACATAAGAATTTTGTTATCCTTTTCTAACAATTTTTTACGTAAAAATTTCATGATTGACCTTTAATTACCACCAAACCCCCTTCTTTAAAAGGGTTTAAACTTATAGATTATATCAAAATAACTATCAGAAGTATTTAATATAGACCATAGTCAAAATCCAGTTATTCAGCAATGTTATTTCAAAGGTTTATTCATTTGTTTTATGATTACAAGATAATTGAAAAAAATGGTTGAAAGACTATAATCTATTGAATGTATAAAATGATTTTTAATAGAGAAATATCAAAAATTACTCCATCAATAAAGATTATTGTTACTGGTTTTGTACTTATATTGTTGTTTATTATTGCCGGATGCAGTAATACACAGTTAAACCCTGAAAAAGTAATGATTTATAATACTGCACAGAACCATTTTAATAGCAAAAGTTCTACGAGCAGGGTTAAATCACTGGGTATGTTTGTAAAGGTAGGAGATGAACGATCCAGAAACTATCTCAGAAAAGCCTTAAAGGACAAAGATGTTATGGTAAGATCTGCTGCTGTAGATGCAATTGTAAATCTTGATGGGGTTAATTCTCTGGATGACCTCATTAATTCATTGTCAGACAATGATAGAGGTATTGCAGAGAAGGCTTCTTCGTATATTAAAGGGTTTGGCAGTAGTTCTGTATCTCCACTTTTAAAGATTTTTGATAAATCTGATTCAAAAGATCATAAGTTGGATACCATAAAAGCTATGGGTATTGTTGCTGATAAATCTTTTATAGACTTACTGGGGAGGATTGTTGTTGATTCAAGAGATTATAAAATGAGAATTGAAGCTATTAAAGCGCTTTCAAATTTTGAGAATCCAGTTGCAGAAAGTTATATTGAGGCAGCTTTAAATGATCGTATTATAAAAGTTAAGGAAATAGCTCTAAAAAGTATCCATAAAACAGGTAATGAAAACTTTGTAAGAAAAATGGAACCTTTGCTGGATAATCAAAACCCCAGGGTTGTAAATCTTGTCATTGATGCATTGATTGAAAATGATCATGAGAGTGCTGTTTATCCGTTGATGAGAAAGCTTAAAACACTTGAAACAGGCAATGACATGAGTGATAAAATATCAGAAGCCTTTGCCAGACTCGGTTCTATGAGTACTGTAAATACATTTATATCGTCTTTAAATGATTCAAAACAGTTTGTGAGATATTCCATCCTGAAAGCTGCTATTGATGCAAAAGAACAACCCTGGAGCAAAGAAGTTATCAGCCATGCGACAGAAAATAATATGCCAGAAATCAGAAATATGGCTATCCTTGCTTTGAGAAATATTGAAACACGTGATAGATCCGGTAAAATATTTGAAGCCCTATATGATTCAGATCCCAAAATAAGGATAAACGCTATAAAAGCTCTTGCAAACTTACCTGATGCTGCTGTATATAAAGACGAGTTTGTTAGAAAACTTAGAGATGACAACTATGATGTGGTTCTTGAAACAATTCATGTTATACCTGAAGTTGATTCTGACTGGAATTTAGAATTATTAAAAACTGTTCTAAAAAAAGAATCAGATCAAAGATTGCTTATAGCAGCCGCACATAGCACAGGAAAGCTTAAAAATACTACAGGAGCTGCAAATACACTGGCAAAACTCATGACGGATGAAAGAGAAGCCCTTGCAAATGCTGCTGCAAATGCAATTAATAACCTGCCAAAAGAATATGCAGTACCTGAAATAAGTGTATTGCTTGAGAATGAATCTCCTGAAATAAGGTTAAGAGCGGTTAATACACTGGCACAGCTGGGTGATCCAGACTCAAAGTCTTTGTTACAGCTAATGATCAGCGATCCTGATGTTAGAGTCAGGCTGGCAGCAACAAAAGCCCTGGATACTATCAACCGGAAAGAAGAACTACAGAACGTCATAAACATGCCTGGCATTCATATGGAAAAAAAGCAATAAAACCTGTAAACCTTAAGAAATGTGAATTGTTAACTTTTGTTTCTTAATAAATTGTTGTATTTCCTGCTATTACCCTTGTAAAATCTTCGAACTGACCCGATAATAGAAATATAAGCTATAAAGGAATATTGTAAACAAATGAACTTTAGCCTTAACACAATGATGATGACAATGACAATGCCCTCTGGAGGGTTGTAGTTTCTGTGCATCAGATGATAAAGGCTAATTAAAATAAGTACAGAACCGCCAGTCCTCCAGAAAAAAGAAGGCTGGCGGTTTTTTTATGCACATTAAGGAGATTTCAATGTTAACAACAGTTTTAAATACTATGACAATGACAATGACCATGACAATGGCCATGTATTACTTGTGCGGGTATTATCGAATGTGAAACTTTATAATGTATATAGTTCAGGCCAGCCGATACCCCGCAAAACAAGCAGAACGGCTGGCTTTTTTAATTTTTTGGTATCAATAACTTTAATCATACAAGGAGGAGGAAAAATGTCTCAATATTTCATAGAAAGAAAAGTTTCAAGCAATATAAGGGCCAGTATATCGATTCCGTTTCATTTAAGAGAAAAATTTAATGATGAAAAGCAGATAACAGTCATTATTCAGGATGAAAGACCGACAGTAAGAAGTCTTTTAAAATATATCAAAGAACAATTACCTTTTTTAAGTCAGACAATACTTAATGAAAAAGATGAGTTATGCTCTTATATAAGCTTATATCTTAATGAAAAAAATGTTCGTCAGCTTGAAGACCTTGATACGCCTATTGAAAGAGAAGAAAATAATATTGTTTTCAGGGCATCCATCGCAGGAGGGTAACATAAATATTATTAACCCTTATTATCAGTCTTTAATAAGGTGAATACTGGTTTTTATAAACATATTTAAATCTTTCAGTGTTCAGAAAGCTACTAATTTCTGACTTCCCGGAGTTGTGAGATTATTTCTCTTCATCTAAAATTACCCGGATGAACTTCAATAAAGATCAGTGCATAACTTAAAATTTTTTCGATTTTCAAAACCCAGATCCCGCCCACCCTAAAGGAAGGCATGGGGTCTCTTCTTTTTAAAAAAGAAGCAAAAACTTTTCACTACTGGCTTGCTAACTTCGTATACGTGCATTGAAAACCAGGGCCAATCGGCTCGTTCAACCCATATTTTCACTTTAATATTATTGAAAATCGAAACCAAAAAGTCTATTGTTATAGTTATGCATTAGTCTTCAATAATGGAAGTTGTTAACAAGACTTTATTAACAAGACTTTTTAATATATTTGTAAGATAATATTACTAGAAAAGTTTAACAAACATTAAACAGGTGATAACTATGCCGGATAAAAACAAACTCTCACCCCTTGATATTCCTACACGATCAGAAATAACAAGGAAAAAGGCTTACTCACTAATTGTTATGACTATTATATTATTTGTTATAGTAGGTATAGCAATTATTTCAATAAATCTCGGGCATACTATTGCTTCTACTGCGCAAAATTTGCCGGATGTCAGTTTGCTTGAAAACCACAAACCCTCAGAAACAACACTTATTTATGATATTAATGATAAACTTGTTGCCAATATTCACGGGGATGAAGACAGGGTAGTTGTGCCCTTAAGCAAAATTTCACGAAACCTACAAAAAGCTGTTCTCTCTACAGAAGATGATATGTTTTATGAACACCACGGCATTAACCTTAAAGGTATATTCAGAGCGCTTTTAATCAATTTTAAAACAGGAGATTCTATTCAGGGTGGCTCAACGATAACCCAGCAGCTTGTTAAAAATCTATTTCTTACCTCTGAAAAGACTCTTCAGCGAAAAATTGCTGAAGCAATACTTTCTGTAAGGGTAGAAAATCGCTATAATAAAGATAAAGTACTTGAACTCTATTTAAACCAGGTTTACTGGGGCAATCGTTCATATGGAATAGAAAAAGCTGCCAGACGATATTTTAGAATACCTGCAAGCGAGCTTAATTTAGCCCAGTCTGCATTGTTAGCCGGGCTTCTCAAAGCACCCAGTGATTATTCACCGTATACTAATTTTGATAAATCTAAGTGGCGTCAGGGCATAGTCTTGCAAAAAATGTTAAATGATGGTTATATAACAGAAAAACAATATAAAGAAGCTATTGAGTATAAATTCAACCTTGTTCCACCGTATGAGCAATCCAGTAAACACCCATATTTCGTTACTTATGTTATTCAGGAACTTGAAAAAACTTATGGCAAAGACGTTGTAAGACGTGGAGGGCTGAGAGTTTATACAACACTTGATCCTGAAGTGCAAAGTCTTGCTGAAAAGGTTATTCAGGATGCTGTAAAAAATATGCCTGCTTATACACAGGTTAAACAGGGGGCACTTGTAACTATTAATGTTGATAATGGATATGTTTCAGCTATTGTTGGTGGTGTAGACTTTGAAAAAAGCAATTTTAACAGGGCTACTCAAAGTAAACGTGCATTAGGATCAAGTTTTAAGCCGGTTGTATATCTTACAGCCTTTAGAAAGGGTGCCTTTACACCTGATACAATGATTCAAGATGCACCTATAACACTTTCAGATGGCTGGACCAGCTGGAGCCCCCACAACTGGGATAAGAAATATATGGGTAATATGCCAGTTAAGAAAGCTCTCTATCTTTCAAGAAACACTCCTACTGTAAGAATTGCCAATAAAATCGGGACAGATGCAATTATTGAAACAGCCAGACTGCTTGGTATTAAGTCTCATATAGATAGAAATCTTTCTATTTGTCTTGGCTCATCAGGCATTCCACCTATTGAGCTGGCAACAGCATTTGCAACCATTGCAAGAGGCGGTATCTATATTGAGCCTATTGTCATTAGAAAAATTGAAGATAGTCAGGGCAAAGTTCTTGAAATAAACCAGCCTCACCCGACCAAAGTTATTGATTCACACTCTATTACTATACTAACAGACATTCTGGTAGATGTTGTAGATAAAGGTACTGGTAGAAGTGCTAAATTAAATGATCGTGTTGTTGCAGGCAAAACAGGTACCTCTGATGAAATCAGGGATATCTGGTTTACAGGCTTTACGCCAGATACTGTTACAGCTATATGGATGGGTAACGATGCTAACAAACCTCTTAAAGGGGTATTTAGCAGCAACTGTGCAAAAGTATGGAAAGATTTTTCGTCAAAATATTATGAAATAGTTAATATACCCCCAAGGACATTTGAAAAGCCCTCAAAGATAGTCACAAAACGCATTGATCCATTGACAGGGCTTTTAGCTAACCCTGATACGCCGAATGCTGTCGAGAAAAAGTTTGTTGAAGGAACAGAACCTAAAAAGTATACCCCTTCAAACACAGTAAACAAAGCTATTTTACCTAAACTTGATACAGGAAACCCATCAAAACCAAAAATCGAAACCAGGCCAAACGCTGAACCTCAGGGTTAGTAAAAGGCAGGGCTTATTTTTTAGTGCATAATATAGAATAAATAGCTTTGGCCACGCAAACATCATCCACGAAGTACTCTACATCGAGTTCGCCTGTTAGCTCATGGTTATTGTTAAAGGCCAGTCTATAGGTTTCTGTTCGTTCCCAGTAAGGGTCGTCGCTATTTTGAAAAGAACTCATAAAAACGGCCATATTATGATAAAGTCGTTTTGGAGGGTCTGTAACTTTAAAAGATTTAGTGCGTTCACGGGGTATATCAGCCTCAATGGAGTCAAAAACCACCTTTATAAGCTTTGCTCTGCCACTCCAGGATCCGGTGAAGGCCTCTGCTGAAACGCTTGCAATGGTTGTTTCCATATCTTTTTCAAGAGAAGCTATTTTTTCTTCTTTTTCTGAAAGCTGATCGATATATTCCAGAGAGGCTTTGCTGATTTGCTGTTTTTGCATTTCAAGCACATGTATCTGTTCTAAAAGGTAATCTCTTTCCGTAAGCAACTGGTTTTTCTCATCCATAAGCCTTTCAACAAGCATAATAAGATGAAGTGTTCCTTTATCAGGAGTTTTGAGATTAGCATTGTTAATTATTGGCTTATTTAAAGGTTTTGTTGTTTTAGGGTCGGGGCTTTTTTTAACTGGTGGTGACGGTGCAGGTATTTCAGCATTGAGACGGCTTTTAATATCAGATAATTTATACCCCAGTGCCAGGTATTTCTTGACGTTTTTGAAAAATTTAATATGTGAATCATTGTAATACTTTTTGCCCTGAGTATCATGCGGTACCGGAATACCGAAATATCTTTCCCACTGGCCAATTTGCTCTGGCGTTACCCCTATATTTTTAAGTACTTCAACGACTTTGCCGGCCGTATACACCCTTTACCTCCAGTGTGTTAGAAAATCATAAGTCATTTTTAATATACCACTGTTATCTGTTGATGCATATATTTGTTGTTCAACATAATCTTTCATATGCAGTATGCCTTATGATACCGGATTTGCTGGCAGGTTAACAAATTTAAATATTTTTTAAAAATCGAAATCCAGAAAATCTATCATCCTGGTTAAGCACTGGATCCTTATTTTTCTTTTTGCAGGTAAGATTTAGCGATGATAGGGTAATCGTGGTTAAAGAAATCTCCTGGTTCAAATTGCCAGCTGACAGTATTCTCATTTATTTGATTTCCATTTGTTTTTGTAATAGTTCCTGGCAATTGAAGAGTATATTGAAAAGAATACTGGTTAAACATATCAATACTGGTATAATAAGCTCCCAGTGGATCTACCTTATTGGCAATAGCAACTGCCCTGAATTCTTCTCTAACAAGTTTTTTCAGGTCATTATATAGTTTTTCCTTTTCTTTTTCTGAGAGCCCTGCATTGCGCAGTCGAAACATTTTTATTAATTTTGAATTCTTGTTTTCGTTGTTTTTATTGTCTAAATAGTCAATGAAAGTCTCTATTTTCAAGTCTTTATTAAATTCATTGATTTTATCAAACATTAGTTGCTTTTCGTGCGGGCCGATAATGTTAAATTGATTTACTGTTTCTTTAAAGGCTGTTGTTTTATCCAGAAATAATTCTGTAATATCTCTTGCATCTTCATATTTAAAGTTTTTAATATGATTTTTGCTAATTTTATAGAGTTTTTGAGAGACTTCTTTTTTGTTAAGGTCAAGATATCTATGAAACTCGTTGGTAAAAATTATTATATTAGCAGAATCTTTAAATATTTCAAGGTAATTATAATTTACATAATCAGTATTATCAGTCATTTCAAAGCTTACATAATTTCTTGAGGCTCCATTGAACTGACTTTTCTTGTAGTAATCAGATTCAAGATCGTTAATAGATTCAAAAGATTTAGTAGCCTTATAAAAAAAAGTATTTGAAGAGATGTTTTTATCTATTTTCCAGGTTTCATCTGAGGGCAAAATAAAACCTTTTTCGAAGATATCAGGGAGGTTTTTCTGTATGAACTTTAACTGACTGCTATTTATAGGTTTATAAGCGTATTCTATAGACCTGTAGGCTGTTCCATCATCGTGTATTCTGGTAAAAACTGATACTGTGATCTTATCGCATCCTGAAATAAAAATAACACTTATTGATATTAGTAATAATGTAAATGATTTAATAAAAATCTGTTTCATCAATTATGGTTCCTATTTTAACTGGTTCTCTGGCGTTTGAATTAATTGCAGACAGGGCAATAGATGCATTCCACAGAACCTGCGTATTTAAATTTTGAATAATGTTTCTTAGTTGTTGTATGGTTGTTTCGCCTCTGTTATAGGCATCAGGATAGAGTGAAATATAGACTTTTGAATCCTGTATGTTTATTCTTGCGGTGTTATAAGTAACATGAACTGGCGTATTGATATTGATGTATTCAAAAAGTTCTTCTGCGTCTTCTACCAGCATTCTAACACAGCCGTGGGAGCTAAATTTCCCTACAGACTGGGGGCTATCGGTTCCATGTATTCCAAATTCGCCTTTGCTATCAGCTTTAAACCCAATCCATCTTGTGCCTAGCGGGTTAGTGGAACCTGCCTGTATTCTTGAATAGCCTACAGGTTTATAGGGGTTTTCCCATCCCGGGTTTACAACTTTTCTAATGACCTTAAACTGGCCTGTGGGTGTCGGGAACTGTGCACGTCCAACACCCACAGGATAAGTTTTTTTAACCTTACCATCCACGTAAAGGTCAAGCGTACGGGAAGGTATATTAATTACAATACTATTTTTTTCTATAGCAATTGCTTTTAAAGAAACAAAATTGGCTAATATTATCAATATAAGTAAGATATAAGCTCTCACTGAGCTTCAGGCCTCCTCTGTTATCCTTACCAGTAACCTCTGACATAACCACCTGTCGAAGGTTTTGAAACAGGCTTTGAAACTGGTTCAGGCTCAGGTTCAGTATAGATTGGTTTTTCTACCGGCCCTGATGAAGTAGAATAAGAAGGCTGATAGGTTGATACACTGGGTGTAGTTCTGTAAACTGGTTCTGGCTTTTCTTCATATACAAAGGTTGTATCATAATTGATAATATCATTTAATGGTGATGTATCAATTCTATCTACATTCGATGTTGGAACTTTAACAGTATAATCAATTACAGCAAATTGACCTGTTTTATTATTGCTTCCTTCTTGCTGAACGATAAACCAGATGTTTTTATCAGCCGGATTTGAAAAGTTTATAGGCACAACAACTCTGGAATTTTTAGGTATTTCAACAGAAACATCCATCAAAGGTACCCTGAAATAAACATTTTGATTGCTGGAGTTTTTAATTTCAAGATTAAGTGTTTCACCGGTTTTAACATCATACTTAAGAGGTGAAACAAGCTCTTCGCTGAAGACATTAAGCTGTCTGGCTGTTTGTGCAAAACTTGAAGACCCCACCATTAAGGCCATACTAAGGGCTATAAGACCTGTTGTTAACTTTTTGAACATTACCGTCCTCCATTCCTTCTCAACAAAACATTTGTTTATTCTAATTTAGCAGAATAACTGGTATTTTGTAAATTATATTAACATTGAATATTTTTACATAAGCAAAATTATATTCTTAAGGTCAGTGAATAACTTAAAAATTTTTCGATTTTCAAAACCCAAATCCCGCCCACCCTAAAGGAAGACATGGGGTCTCACTCCCAGGCTGCGCCTGCTCGTTCAACCCATATCTTCACTTTTAAAATTTTTGAAAATCGAAAACAGAAAATTGATTGTTATTGTTATGCATTAGTCTTTTCTTGAAATTGTCCTCAAAGTCAAAAAAAAGCCCCCTTGTCGGGGGTTAAATCTTTTATGAGAGAGTAGAGAGATTACGGAATTTATTTAGAGGAATTTTTGAGAGGAGAGAGATGAGATTTTGTTTTGAACTTTTTAACTGCCTTGTATTTATATAAAAACAACCAAGCTGGTTTTTGGAACAGTTTGTTAAGAAATATTAAACAAATACCTTTAGAAATTTTTTTGATGGGTTGAGATAACTAATATAAAGGTGTTAAGCAACAGAAGCTAAATAGCCTTGCAATCCACCCGGTATACATCCAGGATTGCCACGCCGGGCTTAAAGCCTTCCATATAATGATGATTGACAACATCAATAGTTTATTGAATGCCTGAATTAGTATTAAATAAAGACTCTATTCGAAGTGGATTTACAGAATTTGAATTCAAAATGGTATTATTCGTCAACAATCCCCTTATATCTGGTTAGCAGTAGTAGATACGTTCATCAAGACCTTTGAATTCTTTGTGTTAAGCTCAATTGAGAGTTCACCGTCAGTTATGCTGCTTATGACTGCATAATTTTCTTTTACCTTATTATGCTGTTTTTCTGAGCTGGTTACAGGTACGTGGAGTACTTCTGTGTTTCCCTGTCTGAAAATAACAAATTTATCCTCTCCATTATCCTTATATTCCAGGAGATAGAACCCGGCAGGTATTTGATGATTCTTGCTGTAAACGCTTACTGGCAACCTGAGAAGTGCATAAGGGCTCGGGTTGAGAGGATCCACTTTGGGCTGGTCTTCTTTAACTCTTTCCATTCTTCTTTTTTGTACATAATCTCTCTGCTTTGGGGTTAAACCATACTTCTCTATAGTTGCTTCAGCATCATCCATTTCTCTGGGCGATATATGACGGGCATTTTCAGGATACGAAATGTCTACAGTCCCATAATAAGAATCTTCCTGATAATAATCACTTTCATCCCTGTAAAAATCAAAATAATGAGCCCCTTCATTCAAGTTTGTTGATTGAGCCATAATACTTTCAGACATTAAAAATGCCAGCAATATTATAATAACTGTTTTTATTGGTAAATTTATCATATTTACAGATCAACTTTTTTGTGACTCTATATTTAAAGTATACTTATCCTTGCCGGTGCAGGCAATTTAATAAACAAATTATAACAACTATGTAAAAATGAAAAATGCCTGCTGTGTAGATACTTTGATTGTTTAATTAACATGGATCCAAACATAATACAACTAGGATTAATTATAATTGCCTTAATATTGCTGATATTCTCAGTTATGGTTATAATATCAGCGTTAAAGCCTCTTAATGCTAAGAATATGAAGCAAAAATTATCTACTGCCCAGGTAAAAGAGGCTCATGAGCTTGAAATAATTGATAAAGAGAAAGACCCTGTGAAAAAAGCAGATGCATTGCTTGCTAAAAACAAGTCCCATGAAGCTATTAATGCATTGAAAGAGGCTGCCAGACACGATACAGACAACATTAAGATCTATAGAAAACTCGCTAACATCTATAAAAACCAGTCCAGAATAGATGACCTGATAGCACAGTATAAAGTGATACTGGAACTTGAACCATCTGACGGAGAAGTGCGTAAAGACCTTGCAAATATGTATATCAAGAAAAATAAACATTCTCAGGCTTTAGAGCATCTGAAAATATTGATGAATAAAGACCTTTATTACGAAGATGCCTGCCTTAAAACAGGACAAATTCAAAAACAACAAAAAAAATTTCAGGAAGCAAGGGCCACCTTTGAGCAGGTTCTATCAATTAATCCTAATAACAAAGAGGCTAAATTTCACCTGGCCATGGTGCTTGAGGTCTTGAAAGATTTTGAAAAAGCTGTCCTGGTCTATAAAGATCTTTTAAACTATGATACTGGCAGCAGTAAAGTAAAAGAACACCTTGCCGCTGCTCTATGCAATCACGGAGTAAACTGCTTTCAGAATAATGATGTGCCAGGAGCTATGAAATATTATGAAGAAGCCCTGAAATATGATGACACTAATCCTGATATATACTATAATTTAGGGAAATCATACTACCATAATAACCAGTACTCAAAGGCTATTGAATATTTTAATAAGGCATCAAATATAAACCCTGAGGATCTTGACCTTATGATAGCCATGGCTAATACGCTTGATGCAATGGGAGATGTGAAAGCATCTCTGAAAAAGTTTAGAGATGCGCTTAACATTAACCCTGATGATGCCAGAGTTCATTGTGCATACGGTGCAGCACTAGGCAGCAATGGAGATATTGAAGGAGCTATAAGAGAACTAGAAGAAGCTGTACGCTGTGATCCTTCTTATGACGAGGCCCATTATAATCTGGGTGTCGCTTATGAGGCATCAGGAAGAATTGGCGAAGCTATCGATCAATATCAGGCAACTATAGATTGCACTCCAAACCATTATGAGGCTATTTCAAATCTCGAAGCTATTCAGCAAGAAATGAACAGTGCAGAAGAAGAATAACCTAAAGCATATTCAAAGGATCAATATCTACAGTAATTTTGACATCTTTTGCAGTGTAGTTTTTAAGTATGCCAGTAATTAGAGAGTGCCCGTGTGTTGATAAAAGGTTTTTAATAAGTATCTGAATCCTGAAGCGATTTTGAATCTTTGGAATAATACACTCTGCCGGGCCGAGGATCTCAATTTTTTCTGATAAATCAGCAAAGTTTTTAAACAGAATGTCTGAAAGCCTCATAGCTTCAGCAAAAGCCAGAGCATAGTCGTCAGAGGTAATTATAACTCTTATAAGCTGACTGAACGGCGGATAGTTATACTTTTCCCGCTCAAGAATTTCAAAAGCATAGAAAGAAAAATAATCCTGTTTTTGTGCGCATAGAATGGGGTAAATATCAGGTGAATAGCTTTGAAATATTACTTTCCCCGGAACTTCTCCTCTGCCTGACCTGCCGGCAACCTGAGTAAGGAGCTGAAACCCTCTTTCCATAGATCTGTAATCAGGAAAAGTAAAAGAGCTATCAGATGCAAGCACACCAACAAGGGTTACGTTATGCAGATCAAGGCCTTTTGCAACCATCTGGGTTCCAATGAGTATATCAGCTTTGCCAGCTGCAAAATCATCTATAATATCGTAATGAGCTTCTTTTTTAGTAGTAACATCACTATCAAGCCTTAAAACACGGGCTTCAGAGAATTTACGGATAACCTCCTGTTCAACCCGCTGGGTGCCTGTGCCATAGTGCTTAATATAAGGGCTCTCACACTCAGGGCATTTTTCGTAGGTATTAATCTTATAATTACAGTAATGACAGCGCAATTGGCTGGCAGATTGGTGATATATCAGCGGTATAGAGCAATTTTTACATTCAGCTACATATCCGCACGCCCGGCAGAAAATATAGGTTGTAAAGCCTCTGCGATTAATTAACAGTATTATTTGTTGTTGATGTTTCAATCTTTCCTGAATTTCATAGCTAAGGGTTCTTGAAAAGATAGATTTGTTACCGATTTCAAGTTCTCGCTTCATGTCAATAATGCTGATATCTGCCATTGGACGCTTTTCTATACGATAAGGCAGAGTAAGAACCCTGTTATTGTTAGTGGCCCTGTAATATGTTCCAACATCAGGGGTGGCAGAACCAAGTATAACCTTTGCACCAAAGCGTCTAGCTCTTTCAATAGCAACTTCTCTGGCATGATAGCGAGGAGAAGGATTGTCTTGCTTGTATGCTGACTCATGTTCTTCGTCAATAATAATTAGCCCTGGGTTTTTAGCCGGAGCAAAAACTGCTGATCTTGCCCCTAAAATAACTTTTATTTCTCCTGAGTGAATTTTTTTCCAGCTGTCAAGCCTTTCTCCTGTTGAAAGACTGCTATGCCAGATTCCTACAATTTCTGCCCCAAATCGTGCAATCATACGGGCTGATATTTGAGAGGTAAGTGTTATTTCAGGCACCAGATAAATAGCTGATTTGCCTTCTTTGAGAATTTTTTCTATTGCTTGAAAGTATACTTCTGTTTTTCCTGATCCGGTGACGCCATAAAGCATTACAGGTTCTGTAGCATCTTTATTTTCAAGGTCTTTTTTTATGTAATCAAGTGCTTTTTTCTGTTCTTCTGTCAGTGTAAATTTTTTATCGGGTTTTATTGAAGCGTATCGCTGGAGTGGGTTTCTGTATTCCTGTATTTCTATTATTTCGACATTACCGGCACTTTCCAGCTTTTTTAGTGTAGGCCTGGTTGTTCTGGCCAACTTTAAAAAATCTTTCACTGGAATAGTTGTATCTTCGTAGCTTTTAAAAGCATCCAAGATGGTAAGGTGTCTCTTGTTTTGCGTATCAGCATTCAAAAACTTAACATGTTCAATCAGCCTGGGCTTTGACCTGCCGGTGTTGACAATGTTTCTAATAAAAATATACTCTTTATTTTTAAGGTTTCTTAACAGTGAATAGAGCCTGTTTCTGGCTATTTTAGTCTTATGGCCAATAGTAGAAGGACCAAGTTCAGCTTTTTTCGAGTTTATCAAAATTGCTATAATCTTTTTTTCATCGGAATTAAGTTTTTCAATATCAGCATCTTCGATCTTTTTAGCGAGTTGAACCACTCTTTTAGTTGAAGACCATAGCCCTGAAGGTATTGCAGCGGATAAAGCAGAAACAATTCCGCAGGCATAATAGTTTGAGACCCATTCAATAAACTTCAGGTATTCCAGGTCAAATAAAGGTTCATCATCAAGTATATCAAAGATAGACTTAAGCTTAATATTGTCAGGAATATAGTCTGTAAAACCAACTATATAACCAAAAACAGGATCCTGTTTGCCAAAAGGGACTGAAACAGGGAGTCCAATACCAACCCTATCTCTTAATTCTTCCGGTATAGAATAAGAGAAAGTTCTCATGTTAAGTTCTATGGCAGGTATATCAACAATTACCTGGGCATATTTTTGTTTCACAGTCATTTAAAAACCACTTTGCATAATTTTATCATCCTGATGCCTTTTATAGTCTGCTGGCAAACATTCTGATAACCAGAAATAAAACCCGAAATCATCCTTTTAAATATAAGTTAACACTAATCAGAAGAAAAATAAAAAAATCTTTTCATAATGGTAAATATAAATTACAATGAACATTAGTGCGGTCATTGTAGAATGTAAATGCATTAAGAACCCCGGCAGGGTTGATTCAAGAAATAGAAATGTGGATAGATAATGATAATTGTTATTGACAACTATGACTCATTTACTTATAACCTTGTGCAGTACCTCGGTGAACTAGGACAATCTCTTGAGGTTTACCGCAATGATGCTATAACACTGGAAGAAGTTGAAAAGATTTCTCCCTCGCATATTTTGCTATCTCCTGGGCCTTCAACTCCTTCAACAGCAAGAATTTCAAATGATATTGTCAGAGAATTAAAAGGCAAATATCCCATTCTTGGTGTGTGTCTAGGGCATCAATGTATTGGTGAAAACTTTGGTGCAAAGGTTGTTAGAGCTCCTTATTTAATGCATGGCAAAGTATCAACAATATTTTTTAACGACAATGAACCTATGTATGCCGGTATTAGACAGGGTTTTACTGCTACAAGGTATCATTCACTCATTATAGATAGAGAGTCAATTGATAATACACCACTTGAAATTACTTCATGGACAGATGATGGCATTGTTATGGGAGTCAGACATAAAGAATACAGTAACCTTGTAGGTGTTCAATTTCATCCTGAGTCAATATTAACTGATTATGGTCATCAATTACTTGAAAATTTTCTTTATATGAAAGGGCTATGAGTTGATAAAGCGGCTTATTGCAAAAGCAAGTAATAAACAGAATCTTACTATTGCTGAAGCCTACCAGGCTTTAAGTTATTTCACAGGTACAGAAGCTACTGATGCTCAGATAGCAGCATTATTGATGGCTCTAAAAATGAAAGGTGAGACAGTAGATGAATTAACAGGCTTTGCCTGTGCCATGAGAGAAAAAGCTTTGCCTGTAAAATATACTTCTCATGAGGTTTTTGACTGCTGCGGCACTGGTGGAGATCTTGCTTCAACAATCAATGTTTCAACAGCGTCAGCTATTGTTGCTGCTGCGTGCGGGGTATATATTGCAAAGCACTCTAACAAGAGTATTACCAGTATGTGTGGCAGTTCAGATGTCCTTCAAGAGCTTGGTATACCTTTATGTGTAGAAGCCAATCATGTTTACAATCAACTTGATACAAGCAATATTGCATTTCTTCATGCCCCTAGCTTCCACAACTCAACAAAAAGAGTTGCAGGTATACGCAAAGAACTTGGCACCAGGACGATTTTCAATTTACTGGGCCCTCTTACAAACCCTGTTATGCCAGATGGGCAACTGCTGGGGGTAAGCAGTCCTGAGCTGTGTTCTATTGTGATAGAAGTTCTGAAAAACCTCAAAACAAAACGTGCTTTGGTTGTTTGTGCCTCCAGGCCCCGCCTTGATGAGTTAAGTATTGCTGGCCCAACAATGGTTTATGAACTTGATAGAGATAATATTTCTTCTTATGAACTTAACCCGGAGGATGCCGGTATTCAAAGAGCTTCTATAGATAAAGTTAAAGGATCAGATCCGGCGGCCAATGCAGTCATTATAAATGATATACTGGAATCAAAGATAACAGACGCCAGAAGGGATATTGTTTTATTAAACGCCGGGGCTCTATTATATATAGCCGGCAAAGCAGGATCCATTAAAGAAGGTGTAAATATCGCAGCTGTAGCTGTGAAAACAGGCAAAGCATACGAGAAGCTGTTAATATTGCAGTCTGATACTCTTTTTTCAAAAAATAGATAGACAACATTTTGTTGACTAATTTGGATATTCTGAGAATTTATATTATTTATCAGGTTGCAATCATTTTGAAAAGCCTGTTTTAACCAGAGAAAGATCAGTGCATAACTTAAAAAATTTTCGATTTTCAAAACCCAAATCCCGCCCACCCTAAAGGAAGGCTTGGGGTCTCACTCACAGGCTGTGCCTGCTCGTTCAACCCATATTTTTACTTTTAAAATTTTTGAAAATCGCTATATGTTCTGCTTATACACTGATCTTAATAGGGTTTTGGGCTCTCTGAATAACTTGTATGTTTATATTATTGGTTTTAAATTTGTTCAAATGTATAATTAAGTTTGATATTAGACAGAATAAGGCAGTACTGAATTATCATTTTAAAAACTTCTAAGTTCTCAGATTCAAGAAATTAGTGCCTGGGTCGAAAAAATTTAACCTGATAGTCAAAATAATAGTAAATTTTATATTATTTTTAGGTAAAAAATCTTTAATGTTTAAGAAAAATAGTTTATTCTTAAAGTATAGCAGGCTTTACTAAGATCTGAAGAGAAAAATCAGGCAATTATAGTGATTTACAATGATACTGGCAGGGTCATTAAATATTGACATCAACTGAACAAAATAATAATTTTCATAAGATAAACTGCTGTCTGGCTAAAGAAACAGTTTATACAGTTGTTGAAAGTATAAAAATGTTTATACTTTCAATAGAAAACGAAGCAGAAGTAGACCTCAATGGGCTTCTTGAGACCAGAGACATTCTATTAAAAGAAGTACAGGATAAAGCTTCAAAGCTAAACAGCCTGAGAGAAATCAGGATAGATGAACATTATCACATATCTCACAATATTAATGTCGCCAGCATAGCAACAATACTGGGTGTAAAAATAGGCCTTAAGCAGGATGAATTGAAGCTTTTAATGCTTGCGGGCCTGGTTCATGATGTAGGTAAGATTAAAATACCTATTCAAATTCTCTTAAAGCCTGATAAGCTTACATCAAAAGAGTTTGAACTCGTAAAGCTGCATGTTCCGCTGGGGTATAAGATAGTCAAAGATGAAATAGGGCTCCATAAGACGGTATGCAGAACCGTTATGGAACATCATGAACGCTATGATGGTTCAGGTTATCCAAGAAGACTTTCAGGACACGACCAGCACCAGTTTTCACAAATCATTGCTGTTGCAGACATCTTCGATGCTCTTTCTTCTAACAGGGTTTATGCAAAACCTAAAACGCCAGCCGAAATAGTTAAAGAGATGCTTGCGGTCAGCTATGCCTTTAACCCTCTCATATTGCACACTTTGATTCATATGATCAGGTTCAGCATCTAATCAAATCATTAATTTTTTTATATATATTTCATTTGATGATGTTAATAAACCGTTATCGTACTATAATAAAAGTCATTGCATAACTCAAAATCCAGAAATATGTTTAGTTGTGCCTTAGTATATATCACAGCGGATATTAAACAGACAGTTGAAATATGAAAACCAAACTCTTAAAAAAAGATAGACGGGCTGAACCTGCCCCACTTGAGAATAAAATGTTTTTTATTGGCATTTCTTTAGGGGAAAATAACACCGCAGAAACCAGTGCTGTTGTATTAAATCGTAATCTTGACCTTTTAAAAGTTGAAAAACTCTTTACGAATTATGATATTGAGGTCTTTCTAAAAAACTTTCCAGGAACCTATGACTCAGTTATATGTATGTCACTACCCCTGAATGCTATTGAAATTGAAAGCAAATGGAGAAGAGAAGAGAAAGATATACACGCTTTTAAGCTCTATAACAGTTCTGAAGATATGTTCTGGGCTGACAGGTTTTCTGAAAGGGGCAAAGAAATCTTTGAGACACTTAAAATAACAGGGCATTCAATATATCGGTATCACATACCTCTTTCCAAGATAAGGCTTAATCTTATGCCACCGTTTAAAATGCGCTCACAGCCTGGTTGCAAGTATCTGCAAACAGTCATTAAAGATAGACTGTCAGTAAACAATCTTCCCAGTAACCTGATACCTATAGCAGCACTTGATGCAGTTATTGGCGGTTATACCGGATGGCTTATGGCTACTGACAAGCAAGGGTCAGGTTATGAGTATATAGATGATTATCTTGATCAGAAAGTAGTTTTGCCCCTCAAAATTAATCCGAGACCGGTTGATGATCAGGAAGTTAAGAAAAAGAAGAAGAAATGATTGCCAACTCAAAACTATATTTTCTTGTTTTTCTTGGTCTGATACCACTTGTATTAGCTGGTATCATACAGGTAGCGTACTCGTTTTTTAACCCTGGCAAGTTTCCGATGGCAGGGCTGGAACCTGTAATTATTGCACTGGTTATCATATATGATGTATTGCTTTTAATAATCTTTCTTACAGATATTATCCTGAGTATTCATCCTGATGAACTAGTTATATCAAGGGAAGTAGCAGATAAACTTTCTATCAATCGATATAATGAAGTAACTTTAAATATATCAAATTTCTCATCAGACACTCTGACCGGCATTATAAAGGATGACTCACCTGAAATGCCAGTATATCAGCTTACTAATAAAAATAATTATGTTAGTGCAAAAAAATTCAATATATCTCTTCCTCCTGGTTCAAAAGGAGAGCTTGTATATTACCTTAAACCTGATTATAGAGGCCATTTTGCCTTCGAAAATATTAATATACGCTATCTTTCACGATTTAAACTTTTCTGGAGACAGGTCAAATTCAACTTTCCTAAAGAAATAAAAGTTTATCCTGACCTGGTAGGGCTACAAGAGCTATCATTTAAGCTTACAAGATCAACAGAAGTAGGTGAAACCAGAATAAGAAAACTGGGAGAAGGTACTGAATTTTCATCTTTAAGAGAATATATCATTGGAGATGACGTTAAAAGAATAGACTGGAAAGCTACAGCAAGAAGAGACTTCCCTATAGTCAGGACATTTGAGGTCAGCAAAGATCAAACAATACTGATATTGCTTGATGCAGGCCGTATGATGTCTACCAGGATTTCAGGGCTGAGCCGTTTTGATTGGGGGCTTAATGCAGCTCTATCACTATCTCTTGCAGCACTGTCTAAAGGTGATCAGGTTGGTGTAGGAGTTTTTTCTGATACACCGAAGCTGTTTATACCTGCTAAAAGAGGAAAAATAAATTTAAAAAATATCATTGAAGGTATTCACGCTATTCAACCAGAACCTGTTGAGCCAGATTATGTTGGTGTTCTTGCAAACTTTGCCTCTTTACAGAAAAAAAGAGCTCTTATAGTAGTTATAACAGATTTAATTGATGCTATAGCCTCAAAAAGTCTTCTTAAAGGGCTTGCCCATCTAGCCCCGAGGCATCTGCCTTTTTGTGTAACCTTTAATGACAAACAGATTATACAATATGCTCACCAGCAGGTTGAAACGCCAGATGATGTTTTCAGGCAATCGGTATCTATTGACCTTTTAGAGCAGCGCAAGCAGGCATTGAATACGCTTATTCGCAAGGGTGGCTTAGCTCTTGATGTTCCACCCGAAGAACTAAGTAATGCTATTGTGGATAAATATCTGACTATAAAAGCCAAAAACATGATATAACTAATTTCTGACGTATTGAAAGCTGATTCTCAGAGGATAGTCAAGCTGTCAAAAGACAACTGATTCCAGAGGTATTGAACCATCAAAAAAATCCGGTAAAAATTATGCTTTAAAAGCATTGCTTTTTGCGGCTTTCAGCAGACAGGATCATATTTAATATTTACTTTACCTGCCTTAATTTCCGCTGGCAGCTCTGGAAAATAAGCCTTTGAGTTTAGACAATAGTATATGTTTGCCGCTGTCTTTTAAACGAACCCCTGTGGCCTGAGAGATGCCTTTTTCTGCTTTTTCAATTACATCTGAAATACCCGGCCCTGCTGCTTTCTGGTGAGCATAATATAATGGATCATCAAGCTCTGCCAGGTATCGTTTTAGCTGCTGTATAGCATCTTTAGAAAGTTTAGCCGGCTTAATCTTTACGTTGGTAGCTTTTGTTTTAAACTTAAATCTTATGTCGTCTCCGATATTACGAACTGCAACTACTGCACCTGTTATAGTAGCTGTTATCAAGGCAAATGCCCTTTTGATATGCTTTAACCCTTTGTGTAAAAGCTTTTTAGCAGGCCCGCTGCGTGCTATATCATCCGAGGTAGTTTGAGCAAATCTGGCAGCTCCACGCACAAGACCCCTGGTATGAGAAAGAGCAATACCATTAAATGCCGGCTGATAGTTTTTGTTAGCAGAACTATTACCCTTGAATGGTGTGACATTCAGGTTATTCTTGAGCGCATAACTACCTTGAAAAGAAATGTTCACTACTCTCTATTTCCTGTGATCTCTCTAATGACCGTTAACTCTCTTACTTATCTGTATCCCCAAAATTTGTTGATAACAGTCATCAGCATTAAAAAAGGAACAATAAAAAAGTTGCTATCTTCAGAGACTAACAAAGTATACTACGAACGTCTCAAAGCGTCAAGAAGGCTGATTTAGAAAGCCTTTTAGAAACCGGGATACAGGGGAAAAGTTTTACAAAACTTAATATTTTTACCAGTTAAAGTAAATTTTTTTCTTGAGCGTTTTTAAAAAATTAGTACAACTTCTCTTCAGGTATCTCATAAAATGATTAATAATGTAAGCTTAACGCCAGTACCAGAAAGAAAAAAGCAGGCACAGCAAACCAGAAAGTGCTGTAGCTTTTTTGGCAACACTCCAGCAATAGTGACAGGAAATGTTAAAGCAGTTAATACGCACGGTGATAGCCTGAATATTTCTTCAGGAAATAACCCTTCTGGCTATTATGCTCCTCAACCGATTTACCCGGTGTTTAAAATACCGGTAGAAACAATCAAAAATAAGTTTATCAGTGCCATAGATGGTTTATTGCCTTATGGGGCCGGTACTCCTCAGAGCTGGCAAGGGTTCCCTCAGAGAAATTCATATCACGATGCACCCGGTTTCAGGCATAATTTAACTCTAAACGGAAATCATACATTTAATAAAGGCATTCAAAACGGCTGCATAGACTATCACGAAAAAGAACTGGCCACTAATCAACTGGCCTATGATGCCAGTCTACATTATCCACAGGGCACAGCGGAACACAATGCAGCCTTAAACGGTTTAAATTTATTGAATTCTATTTTTCAGGGGCCTGTCTATATGCAAGCACAGGGACTCATCAGGCCTGAGTTTGATAAAAACCGTAACGGCAAATTTGATGCCTATGATGTAGAAATGCTCGCTATGCTAGATGGAGACCCGCATACGCTGTCTTCAGATGATCTAAATATTGCTTCTACAAACTTTATAATGAAAAAAAGATTTTAAACCTGCCCAGGCTAGAAAGTTTATCCTTAAAAAACTGTTATCAGTTAATAATACTGGTTTATGGCCCCCATTAAACAATATTTTCAAGATAACCTGTTAATGGTGCAAAATATTGCACTATGGCTATCAAGATAATGGCCGCAGCCAGCAATGCAAACAATACCACAGGATAAGCAAAAACCTGAAGTCTGCCCAGTTTTGGAATCCTCGAAAGGTAAGCGTTGAGAGTGTATAACTTTTCCATACTATATTCTCCATAAGAACTATTTTTTTGATGTGTTACTATAAAAAATGATTAGTCAAAAGAATAATATTATTTCCTTTTGCTGGACATTCATTTTAAAGGATAATAATATAATACTACAAGCGACAACCTTTACAATCTGAAAAATTGTAAACATAGTAACCGAAAGGAGAGGAACGTGGAACAGGACATCGTTGATGTTGTAGTCGTAGGAGCTGGACCAGCAGGTATAGCCGCAGCTATGGTCTTGGCCAGAGCAGGCAAAGAAGTTGTTGTGCTTGAAAGAGGTGATTATCCGGGATGTAAAAATATGTTTGGCGGTGCCATTTATACACAACCAACTGCCGAGCTTTTTCCTGAATTCTGGAAAGATGCACCTGTTGAACGCTTTAACACTGAGCACCGGTTTGCATTCCTGACAAATGATTCAGCCGTTACAATGGGTTATAAGAGTGATGTACATGCCAAAGAACCTCACTACAATAGTTTTACCGTAAAAAGACCCAAGTGGGATAGATGGTGTGCTCAAAAAGCTGAAGAGGCAGGCGCATTCATTGTTCCCCAAACACTTGTAGTGGAACTCTTAAGGGAAGACGGCAAAATTGTTGGCGTTAAAACTGAACAAGAAGACTTTAGAGCAAGAGTAACTATTGTCGCTGAAGGTTGTAACTCTTTGCTGGCCAAAAAAGCCGGCCTGCACCCTGAATTGAATCCTGAAGATGTTGCCGTGGGAATCAAAGAAGTTATTAAACTGCCTAAAGAAAAAATCGAAGACCGGTTTAACTGTGAAAACGGCAGTGGCGTAATATATACCATTATTGGCGGCCCAATGGAAAATATGATGGGTATGGGATATATTTACACCAACCAGGATTCTGTAGTAGTTGGCCTTGGCGTATCTCTGGGAGATCTTAAAGAGAAAAAACTTAAACCCTATGATCTGCTTGAAGATCTGAAGAAGCATCCTGCTATTCGCCCACTAATAGAAGGCGGAGAACTGGAAGAATATTCAGGTCACCTTATACCAGAGGGTGGATACAGGTCTGTACCAAAGCTTTATACTGATGGTTTAATGCTGGTAGGCGATTCCGCTATGCTGGTAAATAATGTACACTGGGAAGGAACCAACCTTGCCATGGCCAGCGGCAGAATGGCAGCCGAAACAGCACTAGAAGCTCTTGAAAAGAATGATTTTTCAGCTAATACGCTTTCATTATATAAGAAAAAACTCGATGAGAGCTACGTTATGAAGGATCTTAAATCTTATAAAGACGTTGCCCACTTTGCCGAGAAAAATAGCCACATTATGATGGGCTTCTATCCAAGAAAAATGAATGAATTCATGGATACCTTTGTCGGTGTAGACAGCGTTCCGAAGGCCAAGAAGTTCAAATCCTTCATAAGTAATACTATAAAAGAAAGATCCATACCGGCAATGATAAGCGATTTCGTTAAATTTGCCAGAATAGGCGGAGGTGTAATTATCCGATGAGTACACATAATAAAATGCCCGAACATATTGATGACAAGCTGTTTACAGTAAAGTATAAACCTGATTCAACAAGCCATCTTGAACCTGATCAGGAAAAATGTAAAGAATGTCCTACAAAAATATGTACTTATTTCTGTCCGGCTCACGTCTATGACTGGGACGAAGAACAGGAAAAGCTTATTGTAGGTTATGAAAACTGTATAGAGTGTGGAGCCTGCCGTATCGGATGCCACTTTGTATCTATTGAGTGGAGATACCCCGGTGCAGGGTATGGCGTAACCTTTAAACACAGCTAAATTAAAGTATTTTCAACAGGGGGCGTGCATACAGTACGTCCCTGTTGTTTGGTTAAAAGCAAGAAAGGGGTTCATATATGACAGTAGAACTAAAAGGCCCTTCCAGCAATCAGTTTAAGAAATATATTACCGGTAAAACAATTGTTGAAATAAAGGTTATGACAGGTGAAACTATCTCAGGACACATTAAATGGTCTGATGATGATGCAATTTTTATTGAAACAGAGGCAAAAACCAGCATGCTGATAATGAAAAATGCTATTATTTATCTTTATACCCGCTGCCCTGAAGGTATTGGCGAATCACAGTGTAATCAATAAAAAGACTAACAAATAACTATCACGATAGAATTTCTTGTTTTTTTAATTATCTACCATTCGTTATTAGTTATGCCTGACCTGATCTTCTGATGAGACCAGTTTTCAGGCTATCAATTCTATCAATGAAAACTATTCCGTCGAGGTGGTCGACCTCGTGCTGAATGGCTACAGCCTCAAGTTCGCTGGCAGAGAGTTCAAAGAAGTTTCCATCGATATTTTGAGCTCTTACGGTAACTTTTTTACCTCTTTTTATATCAGCTAAATATTCTGGTATGCTCAGGCATCCTTCTCTGACATACTTTTTTTTTGATATGCTTATAATTTCAGGGTTGATTAGAACAAAAAGTTTATCCTGAGAAGATTTAGCATTTATATCTATTGTGACAATTCGCTTCAATATGTTAACCTGTGGAGCAGCAAGCCCTACAGTGCCTTTATAAAAATACATTGTTTCTATCATATCATTGACAATGCTCTTTAATTCAGCATCAAAGGTTTCTACCGGAGCACAAACAGTTCTCAGTGCTTTATCAGGATACAGAACTATTTTTAAAACGGTCAATGGGCTTGCTCCTTTAAAGTTCGCATAGCTCTATTTCTTTGATGGTAAGGTCTACGTTGATTTCTTCAGCTTTGTTTTTAAGTTTTTGAGTAAGTTTCAGCATATCGGTTTCAGCGGGTATTCGGGTTTCGATCATCATAATGTATACCGGGTTGGCTTTTTTGCTGATCAGTTTTGAGTTAAAATCAGTAATGTTGACCTTATGTTCTGCCAGTATATTTGTAATGTGGTAGGCTATGCCAGTTTTGTCTGATCCTGAGACGCTGATAATGTGCGGTTTGTAAGAATCAGAGTTCAGGCCATTGATATCGTTTTCAGCAATGTGTTTAATGCTGGTAAAAAGGTTAAATTTGGTTTCTACAGATTTGAGAGCCTGTTTCATTTCTCCGATATTAAAATCATCAGGTGTTGATATAATAAGTATCATTGCAAACTGGTTGCACAGTATGGTCATGGAGGCATCTTCAATATTGCATCCTGTTTTAAACAAAACTTCTGTGAAGGCTCCGACGATGCCTGGCTTGTCTTTGCCGATGGATGAGATGACGTAGTTTGGCATAAGCATTTGCCCTTTTTGGTTGTTAACGGTTCTTTAATGATATATGATCAAGAGGTTTTTGGCAATAAAAAGGGCTTATTGCTTCTGTGAGCGTAATAAGCCCCAATGCGAGAATACAAGGTGTATTGTGGAGTGGACTAACAGGAGTTATAATTTTTAAACCGCTTGAGTGTGCTGTAAAACCGTTTTTTATTGCCTCTCATAAATTTCTGGAAAGCTTTCTAGAGATAGCCGAACTTCTTGTTCATAAGTCGTCTTCTGTTAAACATTTCACGTTCCATTTTCATTTGCTTGCTGTAGGCAATTTCTTTTTGTTTAATCTGCTCTGTTAGGGCTGAGTGGCTGATTGCATAAACATATGTGCCATAAAATCTTTTTCTGACTACAAATCCGTTATCCAGTAAATGTTTTAAGGCAGTCGAGACATTGGTTTTATTGGCTTTGAGTTCGTGTGCAATCTCTCTTGGAAGGCAATAACCGTTTTTAATTAGGTTAACTATTTCATTTTGCCTTTTAGTGAGTTTTCTAATATCCATTTTTGACTCCTTTAAATGTTTTTCTCGATCCTGACCTTATTATGATTTATTTAGCAGGAATATTCCGTAATATTGGTCACCTTAAGGTTGTGATTTCTATCACACAGGGCAGTTAAACCCTTATCTGGCAGGGGTTTTGGTTTGCAAAACCAGAAACGGGTTTCTGTTAATAGCTATTTATTAAGAATCATTATTAATTATAAAGTTAAAAAATCTAAGGATTCTGTTTTTTTGGGGTTCATATAATAAACGTCAGGCGGGTGTTTTAGAATTGTTTAATTCTTATGTCGCCTGGTATAAACGTTATAAATAACATTTTGCTTTTTAAGGTATAACTTTTGAGTCATCCTTGTATGATAAAAATAACAGATTATACATTGATTGCAACTCAGTATAAGTAATCATATTCTGACATTACTGTCCGATTAAATTTTTTCTGAGGGTTTGGTTTTTGGGCCTGCGGGCCAAAAAACCAAACCCGACCTATCTCTTTGCTGAATCCTGTTTAATAAATTTTGCCAGTTTCTTTAATTTAACTTCCTGAATTTAACTTCCTGTAAAATTATCTAATCCAAAACAGATATTATGACAGGTTTTATACATCTAAATAAAATCTTTTGCCGGACACCAGTGATATTCTGAAGGTATAAAACGGTTTTCTTATTCTTCTGGTTGTTCAGAAGGTTCAATGTTTTCTGGTGCAGGTTTTTCTGAATGTTTTTTATCTTTTTTTAGTTTTTTGCCCTGTTCATCAATTTTTTTAGTTGCAACCTGAATGCCTTTTTTTGCTATATCAGTTTGAGGATTAATTTTAAGAGCCTTTTCAAAATATTTGAGGGCTTTTTCATACTCTTTTTGATCCAGGTAAATGTTGCCAAGAAAAACATTTGCCCTGACATCATACGGGTTGGTTTCAAGTGTTTTGCTGTAGTATTTGAGTGCTTTATTGACTTTTCCCTGTTTTTCATATAGGTTTCCGAGCAAATAGTTAGCGTCAGCAAAGCCAGGGTTAAGTTCCAGTGCTTTCTTTAAAGATTTAATAGCATTATCATGTTCATTTTTCTTGATGTAAGCAACTCCCATGCCATAATAAGCACCGGGAAAAAGAGGATCTATATTTATACATGACTGATAATGCCTGATAGCAGTGTTTAATATGGCTTCGTGATCTTTCTTTTGAGCTTTGTAAAGCTTTTTTAAATAAGTATTTCCAATATGATAATGTGATACCGGGCTATCAGGTTCAATGCTGGCAATAACGCTTTCTTTATATGAATCAAAAAGCTTATCATAAGATTGAAGTTCAATATTTCCCTGATAATCAGGTGTGCAGCCTGAAACAAAAATAAACAAGAGTGCTGCTGCGAATAATTTTTTCATATAAAAATACTCCATTAGTGTTTGTCAGGAAAGTTTTGTAAGTATTTCAGGCCCCTGTTTAGTAATAGCTACAGTGTGTTCAAAATGAGCAGATGCTTTTCCGTCGTTGGTTACAACGGTCCAGCCATCAGACAGCGTATGAACATCATCACATCCAAGGTTAAACATAGGTTCAAGACAGATAGTCATACCTGATTTTAATTTTGGCCCAGGCTGCCCTGTTCTGAAGTTGTGTATAAAAGGTTCTTCATGCATGTTGCGTCCTACACCGTGCCCCCCATAGTTTCTGACAAGGCCCAGGTTATATTTTTTGCTTATGTCTTCAATCGTTCCAGAGACTTCTTGCAGATAGTTAGTAGTCATGCAAGCTTTAATTGACTCATAAAGAGCCTCTTCAGTAGCTTTTAGAAGCATTTGCCTGTCTTCAGGTATCTCACCAACAGGCACTGTGATAGCAGAATCACCGACAAGGCCTTTATATGTAGCTCCACAATCAATGCTTATGACATCACCTTCCTGAAGAACCCTTTCTTTAGAGGGTATGCCGTGAACAACTTCTTCATTGACTGAAGCACATATAGTACCCGGAAAGCCGTGATATCCTTTAAAAGTAGGTATAGCCTGATGGTTTTTTATTATGGATTCAGCTTTTTCATCTAGTTCCCAGGTTGTAACACCGGGTTTAACCATTTCTTTCAATTCATATAATACCTCAGCTACGATACTTCCTGCTATTCGCATCAAGCTGAGTTCATATTTTGACTTTTTAGTTATCATTTACTGCTTTTAATACCTCTTCAAATATTTCTTCAACTGATTTATTGCCGTTGATATTCTGAAGTAAGCTTTTCCTGATGTAATATTCAATAAGAGGTTCTGTTTCATCTTTGTATGTTTTGAATCTGCGTTTAGTGTTTTCCAGGTTATCGTCTGAACGCTGGGTTAATTCTCCACCACATTTGTCACAAGCTTTTTCATTAGCCGGTGGGGCAAATTTCAAGTTGTATTTAGCACCACATTGAGCGCAGGTACGGCGATAAACAAGCCTGTCTGTCAGAATAGACTCATCAACTTCTATATTGAGAACACAGGATAACTCTTTATTAATTTCTTCTAAAATGCTGTCGAGCCCTTCAGCCTGAACAGTATTTCTAGGAAAACCATCGAGAATAAAACCATTTTCAGTATCGGGTTTAAGTAATCTTTCTTTAATAATGCCAATAACAATCTCAGGTGGTACTAATTGTCCTTGTTCCATATAACCGCTGGCAATTTTACCATATTCTGTACCTTCACTGACAGCAGCACGCAGCATGCTTCCTGTATCTACGTGTGGTATATCAAGCTTTTCTGCCAGTATGTCAGCCTGAGTACCTTTTCCACTGCCGGGAGCGCCCAGAAATACAACCTGTACTTGTTTATCTGTCATTGTTTTAAAAACCCTTCATATTGTCTTGCTAACATATGAGTTCTGATTTGATTGACAGTATCTAAGGCTACACCGACTATAATGATCAAAGCTGTTGCCCCGATACCCTGTAACGTAGTTATATTAGTCATAGTAGTCGCCATAGACGGTATTAAAGCAACTACACCAAGGCCGATGGCTCCTATAAATGTAACTCTTCCTAATATTGTATCAAGATAATCGGCTGTTGGTTTGCCGGGTTTGATTCCCGGTATTGCACTGCCATATTTTTTCAGGTTATTAGCGATATCTTTCGGTTGCATATTAGGCATAATGGAAGCATAGAAGAAAGTAAGGAATACAATAAGAGCAAAATAGATGAAATTATAAGAGAAAGAACCAGGTGTAAAGAGTGTATTCAGGAAAGCAATAACTTCCTGCACAGCTCCTGGAGCCTGCATACTTATGTTGTTTAACACTCCTATAACAGTTGCAGGGAAAAGCAAAATGGCAACTGCGAAAATAATAGGCATAACTCCACCAGGGTTAATCTTAAAAGGTATATGAGTGTTGCCGCCACCATAAACTTTATTTCCTACCTGCCGTTTAGCATTAACAATAATGATTTTTCTCACTGCTTCGTGCATAATGACAACCATAACAATGGTAACAACAAATATAGCAAGCAAAATTAATAGTGCTGCCTGTCTTGTCGGGTCATTAGCGACAGCATCCCATGTTCTTTGAGAATAGACCGGTATACTGGCAAGAATACCGAAGAAGATTAATAGAGAACCCCCGTTACCTATACCCTTTTCAGTAATTATCTCACCAAGATACATAACAAATACTGCACCCGTAACCATTGAAACCATAGCGCCAATATTAAACAGTACAAGGTTAACATCACCCTGGTATGCATGTGCCCTGTTAACATAGCTTAACAATACTATAGACTGGAAAATAGCCAGCACTACAGTAAAATAACGTGTGTATTGCTGTATCTGTCTTCTGCCAGCTTCGCCTTCTTCTTTCTGAAGCTCTTCAAGTTTAGGTATAACAGCTGTTAAAAGCTGCATAATAATACTTGCTGTAATGTAGGGGCCGATACCCAGTGCAAAAATGGAAATTTGTCCGAGAGCGCCGCCAGAAAACAAATCAAGAAAGCCGACAATGTTATTGCCGGATGCAAGATTTAAAAACCTTTCTGCGTCAATACCATAAACAGGTATTTGAGCTCCAAGCCTGAATATGACTAGCATACCCAGTGTAAAAAGCAATTTTTGTTTTAACCCGGAGGCCTTAAAGATATCAGCAAGGTTGCCAAGTTGTTCAGGGCCTGGCATTTTCATACTTGCCATATTATATTACCTCGGTGGTTCCACCTGCTGCATTGATTTTTTCTTTTGCACCGGGCGTAAAATATAATGCTTTAACAGTCAGGGCTTTTTCAAGTTGACCTTTGCCCAGCACACGAAGATAGTCAGTGTTTTTAGGTGCTATACCTTTTTCAATAAGAAGGTCAAGAGAAATCTCTGTTTCTTCAAGTTTATTCAGGTCTGAAACATTGATAGAGAAAGTTTTAATTGGGTTTCTGGAAGTAAAACCTTTTAATTTAGGTAATCTTCTGAATGCCGGTGTTTGACCACCTTCAAAACCTCTTTTGTGTTTATTGCCTGAGCGTTGCCCTTCACCTCTATGACCACGGCAGCTTGTTTTGCCATGCCCGGATGGTATACCTCTACCTTTGCGCTTGGGTTTATGTGTTGAGCCTTCAGCTGGTTTTAAGTTTGTTAAAGTAATTTCACTCATCTTATATCACCAATACTTACTCTACAGTAACTAAATGTTTTACCTTTTCAATCATTCCCCTTATTTGCGGGGTATCATAATGTTCAACAGTCTGGTTAAGCTTTTTAATACCAAGAGATCGAACAATTTTTTTGTGTTTTTCCGGTCTGCCAATGATGCTTCTGACCAGTTTAACTCTAATTTTATTTGTTTCTTCAGCCATGATTTTTTGACCTCAATTAATTTAACATTTCTTTAACTGATAAACCTCTCATTTCGGCAACCTCAGAAAACCTGCGAAGGTTTTTCAGTGCGTCAATGGTAGCTCTGGCTACGTTAAGGGGTGAATCAGAGCCCAGAGATTTACATAAAATATTTTCAATGCCTGCAAGTTCAAGTACTGCCCTTGCTGCTCCGCCGGCAATAATACCGGTACCAGGGCCAGCAGGTTTTAAGATAACTTTGCCGCTATTGGCCCTGCCTATAATCTGATGCGGAATGGTTGTTTTGAAGATAGGCACATCAATAAGGTTTTTTCTTGCAGTAGCAACACCTTTTTGAATGGCGCCAATAACCTCATTGGATTTACCAATGCCTATACCTACCTGGCCTTTGGTGTTACCAACTACAACTACTGACCTGAAACTTAACTTTTTACCACCTTTAACAACTTTTGTTACCCTTCTTATCTGGATAACTTTCTCTTTCCACTCTGATTGTAGAGCTAGAGACTTGTCAGATTCAGGCTTTGCAGATTCTGATTTTGAGCGTCTTATTTTTCTTTGTTGCTGTTCCACTTATTTATTTTCCTCTCTATACTTAAATGAGTTATTTTAGTTACCCGAGTTAAGACATTATCAAACACAAAAAATATGAAAAAATCAACAGTTAAGGTTTATTTGCTTAACAATTTACGTTAAATAAGTTTAAAAAACGCTATATCTACGGAGTATAAAACAGGCACTAGCAACCATTGCTTATAGAATACAAAAAGAGCCCTGATTTCAGTCAGGACTCTTTATTATGTCAGATTTATTCTTAATGGCCGCCACCGCCGCCCACACTACATGAGCCAAGGCCGGGATTTTTTTCTTTAACAAATTGCAGTGCAATAATAGCACAGAATACAGATACAGAAGCCACAACAAAAGCAATAGACCAGTTGTGAGACATACCAAGTTCAGTGGCCATAGGTGTGTGTCTTATGAGATACCCTACACCGAGGGCAGAAATAAGCTGCGGCCCTGCAATAAACATATTAAATATGCCCATCAAAGAGCCTTCTTCACCTTCTGGAATATAGTCACACATAAAGGCAAATGGTATAGACAATATAGTAGCCCAGGCAACACCAGCACATGCCATCATAATAATAGCGTGAAGGGGTGTAGTCAGGAACGGTGCAAAGAAAAAGGCTACGGCAAGGAAACCCAGGGTTACAGAATAGATAGGCTTTTTACCCAGCTTTGTACAGAGATAACCGATAGGTATTGAAAGCAGCAGTGGTATAAAGTTAAATGCTACCAGAGCTTTTTGAGCTGTGTTAGTAGCTTCAAGATCGAGTTTTTTCAGTTGAGTAACGGTGTATATTCGGTAGAATTTTTCAACAGTACCCGGAAATGTCAGCACATCACTGAATTTATCATCATCAAACATCAGTTTGTCATCTCTGCCATATGCAACATATTTTTGAACTTTGTTATTAACCTTGACCATTTCAGTATCCAGAACAGCAAGTTCTTTTTCAACTTCGATGTTATGTATAGCAAAGTTCATTTTGCTTCTTAGCTCAGGGTTTAAGAAAAATGGATATTGAATAAGAAGCATCTTTAGTTCAACCAGGTTTTTCTGATATACATAATCTTTAAAAGCGCTGTTAAGATTGTCATTTAGCTTGAGAAGCCTGCCAGAAATGACTTTATCAGGCATAAAGTTTTTGGCCAGTTCTTGAAGTCTGGGGTTAACATCAGATTCAAGAATAGTTTTGCTGCCGGCAAAATTTGATAAAAGCATATCCAGCTGGTTGTTGATTTCTCTATATTTATTGGTTTCTACTTTAATATTTACTTCAAGCTGAATGGCTTCAGGTTTTGAGAGTTTATTAAGGTCATCTTTTACTACCTGCTCAAAATTAACCTGAGATAGCCCTGTCTGTGTAATTATATTTGAAGCCATCTTATTAGAGGTCAGAAGCAGCTTCGTTTCAGGGTCAAATTTATCTCTGATTTCATTGAACTGATCGTGAATAGTTTCCTGTGCTTTGAACTCTTTAGTAGATAAATCTGGAACGTGATAAATATTATGAACTATAAAAGGAGTCAGATAGATGAACATACACATAACGCCCATCCAGGTAAGAAACTGAACCCCGCATATTTTATGTATTTCACGATTACAGGTAAAGAATAATTTAAATGATTCTAATATAGATCTTTTTTCTTCTTTCTGTTCAGTTTGTTGAGACTGTTCAGCCTGTTCAGTATTTCCATCCTGTTTTTTAGAAGATCTAGCATATTCTTTTATCGTTAAAGATGTATACACAATAAACAGTATCAGAGCCAGTGCAGCCATAAAATATTGTTGTGTAACTGTCATAGATATATCGAATAATCTTAGTAAAGGAGCTACGCCCAGTGCTATAACAGAACCTGCTCCGAAAGCAAAGTTAAGATATGAATTAGCTACAGCGTGCTGTTCAGGCGGTGCAACATCAGGCACTAAAGCTCTATAAGGGCCCTGTGAGATATTGACACAAGCGTCAATGATCCATATCATAATTGCAGCGAGAAGTAATGTAGGTGCCAGCGGGAAGAGTATCAGAGCAATACCGCCCAGTATAGCACCTAACAGCAGAAATGGCCTCCTGCGTCCTATTCGAGTCCAGGTTCTATCGGATATAGCTCCGACGATTGGCTGTACAAGCAGGCCTGTAATAGGGCCGGCGCACCATATAACGCCAAATAAAAACGGATCTGCGCCAAGAGGTTCTAAAACCCTTGAAGAAAGAGCAATTTGCATACTCCAGGCAAACTGAATACCAATGATCCCGATACATAAGTTGATTAACTGAACGGTCGAGAGTTTTGGCAGTTTAAATGAACCATTTTGTTCGTTAGCCATTGTTTTTTCTCCTAGTAATAAAATTATTTTTGAATTAAGCCAATTTTTACACAAAATAGAATTTTTTTTATAGTAGTTTTACTAAATCTTAACCCCGGCCAATTAATATTATAGAAAAAAGCTTTTAAATGGATATAAATAGATGTTTACAGAGTCGAAAGTTTGCCTGCAAAAGAAATATAAGATCAATGCATAACTTAAAAAGTTTTCGATTTTCAAGACCAAATCCCACCCACCCTAAAGGAAGACATGGGGTCTCTTCTTTTTGAAAAAAGAAGCAAAAACTTTTCACTACTGGCTTACTAACTTCGTATACGTGCTTTGAAAGCCCAGGCCAATCGGCTCGTTCAACCCATATCTTCACTTTTAAAATTTTTGAAAATCGAAAACAAAAAATCTATTGTTATAGTTATGCATTAGTCTTAAATATGCAGGTTTTAGTGAATATAATTTTGCAACTGACTCTATACTGCTTTTTGAAGGTAATGATATATTCAAGCAAATTTGTGGCAGCTAGATTTAAAGTATATATAGCTTACTTTCGTGTATTGGGATAAATCGCATTTAAAAAATATTTTTCAGTCGCCCAGAGTCTAACAAAGGGTCGTATAAATCAATGTTTTTAAGATAGGCAATAATTTTTACAGGGTAAAATAACAGTAAAAACTGAACCTTTGCCCGGTGAGCTTTTAACGTTAATTTTTCCGTTATGCATAGTTATAATTTTCTTTGTAATAGCAAGCCCGAGGCCTGAGCCGGTTATCTTTTTTGTTTCAGATGTTTTAACCCGATAAAAACGATCAAAAATTTTGTCTATTTCATCATCCGGGATGCCAAACCCCTGATCTATAATACTAACAAGAACTGAAGACTCATCTCTAGTTGCAAGAACTCTAATAGAAGTATTTTCTGGTGAATATTTTATTGCATTAGATATAATGTTGATAAAAACCTGCTTGAGTCGTATGCTGTCACCTTTCACGCAGGCATTTTCACATTCATCTATGTCTGGCATGATTTTGATTTCTTTTTGATTGGCCAGTTCTGTCATTGAATCAACTGTTGTTTGAAGCAGATTACAGATATTAATATCTTCAAAGCTAAGCTCAATCATATTTGCTTCAAGTTTGCTTAGATCGAGAAATTCAGAAACAAGAGTAGTTAATTCTTCTGTTTTAGCAGAAATACTGTCAAAAGATTTAATAGCGGTTTGCAGGTCACCCATTTCTTTTCCTATATCACAATCAAGCTGAATCATCGTTAAAGGTGTTCTAATTTCATGGCTTACTGTTCTTATGAGGTCTGTTTTAAGCCTATCAAGTTTCTTAAACTCCGTAATATCGTTAAAAATACAGACATAATTTGTGCTTACATCAGCAGGTATAGTAATAATAAGCAAATAATCTTTTTCTTCTATATATAATTCCTGCTTGTAAGGAATATCGGGTGCAGTTAATTTTCTAATATCGTTTATATTGATTGACAAATCTTTGATATTAGAGGCTAAAACCATTGACTGAATAGAATTAACATTAAGGTTTTTCCATATAATATTGCCTTCAGAATCAATCAGCATAACAGGAGAGTTAATCGCATTTAAAATAGCCTTTATAACCTGTCGGTCTTTATTAATCAACTGTGTTAACTGGCTAAGACTTAATACGCCATCTTCTACTTTATTTGATAAATCTGGCAGTGGATAATTTTCATCATATGAAAGTTCTGTAAATGTGCGGTTAACAACTTTATCTATTTTAAGCAACGTTTTAAACGCAAAGAAAATATAGATAACAATATATGATAATACAAAAATAGATGGTGTAACCCAGTATAACAGATTGCTAAACAAGAAAAAGCTTATCAAAAAAGCACTGACTATAAAAATTAAAGTTAAAATTGGTTGCATCAAGGGCTTTAATCGTTTTAACAACTGTATAAAGATAATAATCGTAAGAAAAAGAAGAACAAATATTGTCAAAGAGCTTGATTTCGTGATTAACTTATCATTAACTATTGTATTAATAATATGTGCCTGTAACTCTACACCTTTAATGGCCTTTTCTATCTTGGCAGAAAGGGGTGTATTAAAATTATCTGTCAAAGCTTCTGCTGTAATACCGATAAGGACAATTTTATCTTTTAAGTCTTCTTTATTAAATTGATTTTTATAAACATCAATAAATGAAATTCTTTTAAATAAAGCTGTTTTATGGATAAAGTTAATATAAAATTTTTTTTTGCCGTATATATAAGAAGTAAAATCAGGTTTAAAAATCTTATTAACAGCAACGGCAAAAGAGTCATAGCCTGGCAAATATACAGATTCTTTATAGGCCTGTCTTACAATGCCATCTTTGTCTTTAATTAAGGTCATATCACCACAAATACTGTTATTTTTAATTTCCTTTAAAGGGAACAAAACTGAATCCCTGTCGTATGTAAAAGGTGAAACAATGTGGTTAAAATTCTTGAATACATTAAAAAGAGAACTATCATCAGGCGAAGGTTCAGAAAAGAGAATAGTTAACCCTGTTGCTGCTGGTTTAGCTTTGTTAATATTTTCTAGAGCGATACTATGATATTTTCTATTCCATGGCCAGCGACCGATTGTTTTGATACTTTTATTATCTATTTCAACAATAATAATATCATTATGAGAGCTATGATCTATTTTCATAGACATAAAACTATCATAAATACTGTTATCAAAAGGTCTCAGCAGGTTGAAAAGATATACAATAAGTATCAATATACTAAAACAAAATGATAACAGAACAGCAGTTCTAAATTCTTTTAGATAAGGTTGCATTTAATACCCATTACAGCTGCTTGAGTTCTATTTTCAACTTTTAATTTAGAAAAAATGGCTTTTATATGAGCTTCAACAGTAGATCTCGTAATAACTAATTTGTCAGCGATTTGATTATTTGATAGCCCTTCAGATAGACACAAAAGAACTTCTCGTTCTCTTTCTGTAAGCGGTTTAATATCATTTTGCAGTGGAACAGCAGTGCCTGAAGATATTACGGGTCTCTGTATAACAGCATCTATTCTTGCAAGAAGGGTTTTTATTCTAAAAGGTTTGGTAATATAATCACTGGCACCATCATAAAGGGCATTGGCCTCAGAAGTTTCATCATCCAGGGCAGTTAACATTATTACCGGCCAGCATTCAGTTTTTGGATTTGATTTTATTTTAATAAGTAATTCCCAACCATTAGGAGGAGGCATCATAACATCAAGAATCACAAGATTAAAATGGGCAGAATGTTCAATAATGTCAAGGGCATCTTTTCCACTATGAGCAACAGTAACATCATACTTTTTTAAAGCAAGCAACTGTGTCAGCTTATCAGTAATTTCAACATTATCATCAACTAATAATATTTTTTTAGAAGCCAATTCAGACATAAGCTTTCCTCAAGAAACTTGAATTATGCATTAATAATAATGAATATTAATAATTCAATACAAACATAAGTTTACCCTAAAGTTATAGTTGCAAACAACCGAAATTAAAATAGGCAGGTTATTCAAATCATTAATTATTTAGCTTTGAGAAAGAAAGTTAAATTACCCTGAATTAAGTAATAGACATTGATACTTTTCTATTAATATAATTTTAAATTCGTAGTTATTTAATAATAAGGTTGTTTTATGAGAGAAATAAAAGGAAATCTTGTAGATTATGTTATTCCAACAGCACTTGTTGGCATTGTAGCAGGTTTAGCATTATTTGCACTGCTTAATAGCGGTAACCTTTTAGGGTTTTTGTCAAAAAGTGTTGATGGAAAAGTTGAACAAGAAGAGTTAATTATAGGTGAAAGATCTGATTTAATAGAGCCAGGAGACATAGATGGCGAACCAGGTAACCCCAAAATGCAGTGTGAATTTGGTTATTGCACAATAGATTTTGGTGATTACATATTAAGAGGCATTCCGGAAGAAATAGCCAGTGTGAATTCAGCTAATAGAGGTGGAGATGCTACTGTAGCATATTATGAACTTCTTGAACAGCTGGCAGATCAACTCGAAGAGAATTATCCTGCTATGGCATCTATTCTTGATGAAATGGCCAGAGAAGCAAAAAAGATGGCACTCATTGAAAAAGCTGCTGCTGAAGCACTTGATAGACTCAATAATCAACAACAGAAATTAAATCAGCTTGCAGGAGATACCTACCAAAAAGTAGAAACAGGGCTAAATCAAATTGACCCCAATAGCTTAAATAATGATGACTATCAGACTATGCTTGCTGCTACAGCATTTCTGAAAAGTCAGGGTGTTATATCACAGGATGAAACAAAAGATATGGCAATGATTATTCTTGATATTAAGAATGATGCTCCAAACCTGGAACAGTGGCAAATTGACTTCATTAATACCTTAAAAAATTCCCCAGATCAAGTTAATGATCTTATAAATAACACAGCAGCAAATCTCAGTGCTAGCGATCAAGCACTTGTTATAAATACGAATAGCACTTTATACGAAGTAGCAACTGGCGTAATGGATAAAACTCTTAATTCTGTCAGTTCTGGTGATGATGGTCAGATGATAGATCCTGGTAATAATTTTTATAATTTGGTAACTCAACTTGAAGGGCTTCCACCATCTGCTATTCATGAAGATGTAAGAAATGCAGCACTTTTTATAAGCAGTCAAATTCAAACTATTGGTGATTCTATAGAACAGACTGAACAATCTATTGATGGTTATGGAGGTGTAATAGTTGGGCTTGAAATACCTGAAGATGCTGGTATTTCTACAGCAGTTGCAGCAGATATGCTTGCTTCACTGCAATAAAAAAAAACAGGTTTCTTAATTATGAAACCTGTTTATGACAATCTCTTGAATTTTTTCGGGGGTAAGGGGTATTAACTTCTTATGCATACATAACAAATGGTTCTGCAATTATAATGCTTTTGTTTTGAGTTTGAATTGTGCCGGTGCCGTTTTCCATATCTACTTTAAGTTTTTCTGATTCAATTTTGCAATGACTGTTATCAGGAGTTTTTGCGGCATCAAGTGAAGCACCATTAGAAGTTGCACCCTTAATAGATCCTGATTGAGTTGCTTTGTCTACTTCACCCATTAAATAGGCCCATTGACCGGTATTAGAATTTCCTACAGCAACCATACCAGCTGCCTGCGTACCGTTAGTAGTACCTGCTGCAATAAATCCATTTCCTGTTGCAGGGTTATAGCCACCAATTACGCCTCCAGCGTTACCTGTATTCGGGTTATAACCTGCTGCATAACCACCTTTAGCACCTGTTGACATATTATTGAAAGATGCTGCCTGTGCATATTGTCCCTGATATTGTCTGGTAAGTTGTAATGTCATAGTCCTATCTCCTTATCTTATCTTATCTATAAACTCTAGTCTGTTATTTATGTTTCATACTTATATAAAAACAATATAAACTCGCCTATTGTTAATGGTTTACGGTGATTTTGGCTTACTGAAAACCCTGATAATTTTATTACTGATATCAGTAATAAAATGACAAAACCCCTTTAAAAAGGGGCCTGTCATAATGAAGGGAGAGATATATAGGCAGGTTATGCAAAGGTTTTAAATGACATATCAATGTTTTTGTCGATAACTTTTTGAACTGCCTGAATTTCTGTTTGAACTGCCTGTTGTTGAGTGTCAACTCTTCTAAGTTGAAGCTCCAGAATTTTATCTTGCTGCTGGAGGGCTTCGATTTGTTTTTGCATTTGCTGTGATTGTGCAGAATCTGGATCAAGGTTAGCCTGAGTTTCAAACATTTTGCTGGTAGAGTTTGCAATTGCTATTCTTTGCTGGTTGATAGATTGTCCATCCATTTCAAGATCTGATTTTCTGGCTGTTAACATTAAAAAACGTGCCTGTGATGCTGCTAGTCCCATGTTATGTTCTCCTTTATATTAATTAAAGTGACTTTTGCCTGTTTAAATAATGATATCCCTTCTATATATAAAAAAACAAAAAAACAAATAGTTTTGATAGTTGTTTTCGGTGATATATACCTGCTGAAAACCATAATGTTATTGGAACCTCTGATTAATTAAGAAATTATAGATTCCAGCAAAAACAGGGAGGGGTAAAAAAACCCGCACAGCGGTTTTTTTACCCCCGACACTAATTTCTTGAATCTGTGAACTTTTAAATTATTCAGAGATCTCTATTATAGTTAACTGCACAACTTAACGTAATTTGATTAGATTGTCACGCTCACTACGTTCGCTCACAATGACAGTTTCAGGGTGTTTTGGGGCGGCTTCGCCGCCCCAAAACACCCTTTTGACGTCTTTCTGAGGCCGAAGGCTGAAGAATCGCATAAAATTTATGAATAGTTTTGCGGAATACTATAAAGGATAAGTGCATAACTTAAAAAATTTTCGATTTAAAATAAAAATGACATTCAAAATTAAAGAATGTCATTTATTAAGTAGGAGCTAAGATAAGAGTTTCTGAGGTGGAAATTTTAATTATGTTTATTTTGAGTTACGCTGCTTTAGATGTGTCAGAAACATCTTCAACTTTGTGATGATCTAAAGGGGTTACAGTATCTCCTTCAACAAGGTATTCATTTCCATTTTGGTCTTTCACAGAAGAAGTTTGATCTGAGTCTTCGTCAAAAGTAGAACCCAATATGCCGTCAGGAACTACGCCATCTGCTGCAACTCCCTCTTCGGGGGTAGTTATAGTGGTATTAATATAGTCATAGCCATCCCAGGTAAGAGCTTCTTGCTCTATTTGATACCCTTCGGCAGTTATTACTGTGAGCTTGTATCCATCAAGGGTTGCACTTCCACCATCTGCAAGATCAATGGTCTGACCGTTTTCAAGGGGAACGTCGTTATAAGTTGCTGTTCCATCTGCGTTATAAACCAGTGATTCGTATCCGTTTTCGCCTTCTACATTAATAGCTGTTTCAGTAACGATGTTTCCTTGATCTTTATAGTTGTCCATTGTTGCATTCATTTGCAGTCCTTGATCAGAGAGTACGTTATAAGATTCACCCGGGACACCGTGTACGTCAAAGGTTCCGCCATCGCCTCCAGTACAGTGCGGGTCTCCTATCATTGATGCTGTTTCATTGGCAGCAACAGGTGATGGAGGCACTTCCTTTTTTTCTGGCGGAGGTACTGGTTGAGGTTGTGGTGGAGGTACTGGTTGAGGTTGTGGTGGAGGTACTGGTTGAGGTTGTGGCGGAGGTACCGGTTGAGGTTGTGGCGGAGGTACTGGTTGAGGTTGTGGCGGAGGTACTGGTTGAGGTTGTGGCGGAGGTACCGGTTGAGGCTGTGGTGGACAGCTAGATGAAGCTGTTGCAGATGCAGATGCACTGGAACCAGAGCTGCTTGATGCGGCTGCTGCCGATGCACTGCTAGCATTACCACTGGATCTGGCAAATGCTGCGCTTCCATTTGGCCCTGCAAAAGCGAATGCTACTGCTCTTGAATTATTGCTACTTGCGCTTGCAAAAGCTACACTTCTTTTTGGGCCTGCAAACGCAAATGCTTTGCTGTTTGAAGAGCTTGAAGACTGTGTTTGAGCTGGGCTATCAACAGAATTATTAAATATGTTAATTGTTTTATTGGGCGTTGTAATTGTTCCTTCGCCGTTATTCATATTAATATTGACATTGTTTCCATTAAAATAAAAATGTGAGTTTTCAGGAGATCTCATTATGTCAAGGGAACTGCCATTTGAAGTTTGTCCTTTAAGAGTTGCAGTTTGAGAAGCCTGATCAAGCTGACCCATCAAATAAGCCCAGTTACCTGTTGCAGGGTTAGCAGCACCAGCTGCAAATCCTTTATTACCGTTTTGAGGGTTGTTCCATGTTGCCAGGCCAGCCCGGGAACCATTATAAGAATTGTAATAACCTTGAGCCTGAGCATTTGGCCCTGAAAATGATCTGTTCATTACCCATTGTGTCATAATTATATCCTCCTTTTACTCCTAAAAATAAGTTGCATTCAAGAATATTTGATCCCGGAAAAACAACCGACAGCCTTTCGTTTAGATGTTTTTTTAAAAGCATTTTAATATAAAATCATTATAATTTGCCCTATTATTATAAAAACAGGCGCAAGTCGGGTATTGTTAACTGATAATCCTGATTTTGGCTTACTGAAAACCCTGATATTTATATTACTGATTTCAATAATAAAATCACTGGTGTCCGGTAAAAGATTATATTTAGATATATAAAACCTGTCATAATATTTGTTTTGGATTAGAAAATTTTACAGGAATTTAAATTAAAGAAACAGGCAAAAATTATTAAACAGGGTTCAGTGAAGAGATTGGTCGGGTTCGGTTCGCTGCGCTCACCTCACCAAAACCCTCAAAGAATCCGGTGAAACCTTATGCCTTGAAAACAAACTGGTATAAGTTATTCTGAGACCCCTGATGTAATTTCTTGTTTTAGTGACACTGTGTACCCGTATCACTCATATTACCCGTTGCACAAATAATGGCAGAATCAAGATCAGTTATATTGCTTGATCCTGGTTTATAAATATCTTCATTAGTAAAACCTGTAACATCGATTTCAACACCATCACCAGTTATCGGATCATTAATGATGATAGTTTCATTGATACCTGAAGCCCCCCAGAGCTTGGCATCAATTTCTTCTCCCAGAATAGCAATTTGCCAGTACATCTCTTTTATAATAGCTTTCTGCATATCTGAAATATATTCATCCTGCATGACTTTATTATAACGCTCAACAAAAGTAAAACTAAGATCTTTTTCTACACGTGCATCATAAAAATCAGTATTCAGAAGGTAATCATGCATTGCCCCGCCTATACGTCCGCTTTGAACGATTAAGTTACCCAGCATACCAGTAGTATTAAGGGTTGGAAATGCCTTAAGTAACTCAGGATCAATTTCGAGAGTACTTTTACTGCAAATTTTATTATGAAAACAATCCTTGGGATAAGATGTCTGTGCACATTGTTCAGCAATATTCTCTACATGTCTTTCGAAAGCCGCCAGAATATGACCTAAATCAGCTAATTCTTCCAAATTTTTTCTTGATTCTGCCGGAACATCACTATCAAGCTGATCTATAATCTGATCAATAATACTTAAGATAGCCTCTGTGCCGCCTGAAGAGCCAGTAGTCTGAACCAGTTCAGAAAAATTATCCGGAATGCCGGTTAAAATCATATTGCCAAAATCGATCACACAGAGACCAGAGTCGCAATTTTTTACCGGGTTATCCGGTGTACCTCCCAGTGAACCGGCTGCAATACTTTGCGTGTCACTTGAAGGAGTTTTTACATCAGTAATATCAGGTTCAGGTGTAGATATATCTGCATTATTGGCAGTTTTGCCGGCTAATAGTTGATAGAAAAGGTCAAAATGTCCATAAATATTTTTACCCAGAAGAAAAAAGGCAGGCACAAGCGCCAATGCTATGAGGGCAATTATTATTGCATATTGACTTAAAGAATTTCCCTTAATATTTTTCATTAATATAATCTCTTTAATTTTGTTAGTAATTAAAAGAGATTATCGGATAAACTGAATAAAAGTTAAATAACCTGTTAACAGAAGCTAAGATATAAATGCCAAGTAATATTAAATATATAAGATCAGTGCATAACTTAAAAAGTTTTCGATTTTCAAGCCCAAATCCCACCCACCCTAAAGGAAGGCATGGGGTCTCTTCTTTTTGAAAAAAGAAGCAAAAGCTTTTCACAACTGGCTTACTGACTTCGTATACGTGCTTTGAAAGCCCAGGCCAATCGGCTCGTTCAACCCATATCTTCACTTTTAAAATTTTTGAAAATCGAAAACAGAAAATTGATTGTTATAGTTATGCATTAGTCTAATTGATTAGGTTTGTTTAACATTTATTTCTAGTAATGAACTTTTTATGTATATAATAAATTAGGCATTAGAAAATATTCAGACTATAAACATGAAGACTTTTCCTATTAAACTGCCCGCAGAAATAAGTTCTACAAATATTGATTTATTGATCAATACAATATTTCAGGATTTTACAAACAAGAAAGTTCTTCTTGACTTTACTTATGCTAAGTGGCTTGAACCTATCTGCCTTGCATTAGTGGCTTTCAGTGTGTTCCACCCGACTTCCGACATAAAAACGCCGAAAGGCCCATGAAATAAGGATTTATTTTTTTTGTTGGGCACTACATTTTTCTAGTATGTAAGGTGTTGATTTTATTGGTATATT
>Ga0334898_1000579_pt1 | contig 55685 bp, 50 predicted proteins | sample GraSluR3_MG_10_FD_207228 | JGI IMG/M metagenome (GOLD analysis project Ga0334898, IMG submission 207228) | Sludge microbial communities from methane-producing bioreactor in Wageningen University, Netherlands - Granular Sludge_3_08-R3 | ecosystem: Engineered > Bioreactor > Anaerobic >... | reverse complement strand
CGGATGGTCCTTCTTTTATTTTCAATAACAAAATACAGATTGTGATTTTCAAAAATGATGAAAATTGAGGGAGATAATGACTTGTATAATCCAGTGAAATTCGGGTTATGACACAATCTGGCAAGCTCCCCAAAACAGCAACACCACTTATCCTATATTTTGCAGGTGGATTAGGCCTTGCATCATTGGGTTTATTGGGTTTGAAAATTAATAACAGACGTGATAAGTAAGATGCTTGAAAAATTTAACTTCATTAATAAGGCCTTAGTTTTTAGATGGGTATCCATATTGTTTATAATAGTTGGCTTATATCTTTTAGGGTATACGATGAAGGTAATCTTTTTCAAACCGGATTACGAGATAAAAACAGAATACTATGATGATTTATATTTAGAAAGAAACGTCTTATCATCAGATAATTTTGATGGAATCTCTGAAACTAAGGAAAAGGAAAAATCTCTAGAGAGTTCATATGAGAAAAACGATGATTACGAAAGTTTAAGTGAAGTCGCTGAGAATAATGAAATGACCAAAGGCGTAGAAATTTCATATGAAAAAGGAGATTATATAGGCGCATTGATTATTCCTTCGTTAGACATTGAACTCCCTATCTATGAAGGTACCGAGAATTCAGAACTCAAAAAGGGTGTGGGTAGATTCATAGGAAGTGCACAGCCAGGAGAAGCAGATAATTGTGTGCTTTCTGGACATCGGGATACGGTTTTTACACGGCTCGATGAGTTGGAACTCGATGAAACTTTAATCGTTAAATCTGAACTAGGACTTTTTTCTTATGAAGTGTATGAAATTAGAATTGTAGATGAAGATGATAGAACGGTTATTGTGCCTTATGATGAAGCCATATTGACGCTAACTACTTGTTATCCGTTTAATGAAATTGGTTTTGCGCCAGAACGGTATATTGTTTCAGCTAAAATGACTGAATTTAAATTAGTAGATTAGAAATTAGTAAAATTGAAATTAATAAAACCCAAGATAATAAGCGCCTGATAGATTTAGTATTGGCGCTTATTGTTATATGTCCTGCAGGGGTATTTTCATCTCAAGTATTTTATCCATTTGAAAAATATAAGCTAAGTGTTATAATTATTTGAAGTAGCCTAAGAGGGAGGGTATTCATGTTAAGAATAGCGATTTGCGATAACTGGACTTTCATATAATATTTTTGCCCTGCTCATTAGAATTGTCAATAGAAGAAAAACAGCTTGATAGGGGAGAAAGTTATTTGTATGAAAAAAATTTTTAGTAATCCAATATTTGCAATTTTAATTCGTAGCATAGGTATATTATATATAGTTGCTAATATTATAAATGTATATATTTATGGTGACATAATTTTATCAGATTATACATATTCATCTTTTATTAATCTGCTGAGCGGATTTGTGATGGTATATAAAACTGAAGTTATGAAACCAAGGCATAGAAAACTTTTTTATGCTTTTGTCTTTGCGTTGTTTGCTGTTTATGCAATAGTGCTTTATTATAGTGGTTATTATGAACCGGTGCTAGTGCTTCACCTACAGTATCTCTAAAATATTTAGTGCCTTGAATGAAATGAGAGGAATGGATTGTGATATGAAAAAATACTTTTTATTTTGAATTAGAGAATATACAACTTGATGGTGAAGAAGGATCCGACTTTATTTATACCTCTAAGCTTATATATTATAGACGGTTTAACTGACCGAAACAAAAAGTGAAGTACAAGAAAGAAAAGGAGCATGCGAATGAAGAAAATACGCATCGTCGGAAGCGCGGTATTGGCTGCACTTTTAATATATTTGATAACGTACAATGATTCACTTGATAGTTCTGTTTATGAGTATAGCTATGAGGAAAAAGAGGATAGCTATACTGTTTTAGAACCCGATAATCTTATTACATATTCGGAAATCGAGGCATATCGGCAATCGTGGGAGGAAAAACAGGATGAATTAGTGTTTTCATACTCTACGTCAAAGGCGGCTGAATTTACAGAACATGGAAATGCGCATCAGTTAAACTATGACTACAAAATCCAGGTAAGTAATCCAAATAGGCTCAGCAATAGTTGGATTAATGAAAATTTCTTGATTGGGCAATGTATAGAAAATGACTGGGATGTATCCTCCCTATCAAATGTAATTGATACAGAGGATTTATTCAGGCTTTATGCATTGAATAGAGATGCACATTACAGAGTAAAAGTCCTTGGTGAGCGTATTCATCATATTGTTTATCAAGAAGCGTATACAAAAGAAGTGGTTCGGGATGTCTATTTGAAAATGACACAAGAAGAGGTAAGAGAAATATTAGGGGAGCCTGATTTTAAAGTAGATGATTATGAACTCATCGGATATTTGTTTGACGAGTTTTATATTTTCTTAATCGGTGAAGATCAAGTCAAAGAGATTTCAATCTACAGGCGTGACGCTATTGAATATGCTGATTTGGAAACAATATTGCCACACTATGAATTTTCATACGGTGTATCTGCAGCTGAGGTGTATGGCTACGAAACAGCAGGTGTGATTATCCGAACAGACCTATTTGATTTAACGCTTGAGTTAGATTTGTTTCGTCAGCATGGCGCTTTAGAATTGTACACACTTACGAATATGGATTTGCTTACTATAAACAACTATACAAATAGGGATGCAATCCTTGACATTGAAGTTTATCGTATTCTCCTTGAAAAAATGTTGATGGGTGAGCCGATGGATGAGGATGTTGACTTAGGGATGGCTTTTCAGAATGCAGAAAATCTGAAGTATTCACCGGATAAGGAAAAAGCCAGTTATTATAAATCAGACACAGTTGATGATAATTATCCATGCATATATGTGATTGATCTTTCTGGAAATGAATTTATAACGGAGTTACTTGTTGACCCATTTTATAATAAAATATATTGGCACGATGAGCGTTTCTTAGTCTATATGGGAACAACGTGTAGTTTTATCTATGATTCGGACAATAATGATGTGATCCCATTGCCGGAAGAACTATTTGGCGGTGAGTATGCGATTAAATCCATCAATGATGAAGGGATAGTTATAATTTTTTGAGCGCGAATTAGAAAAACTTGATTCAAATCAATTACAAAATAGAAATAAGCGAGTATAATCACATCAAACACTAGGAAAAAAAGGAGTGATTGATAGTGAGAGCAGCAGTATGTACTAGATATGGTCAACCAGAAGTAATGAAATATATAGAAGTTGAAAAACCCATGCTAAAGAAAAATCAAGTGCGCATAAAAGTGGAGTGCGCTTCGGTTTCTTCAGGTGATGCGAGAATGCGTTCTATGGATATACCCAAATGGATGAAACCAATCTATCGTTTGATTATTGGAATCAAGAGGCCGAGAAAAGCTATATTAGGATCCCAATATGCAGGAATTGTCGACTCAGTAGGTGACTTGGTATCAAAGTTTAAGGTGGGTGATGAGGTCTTTGGTATAACCGGGATGCAGTTTGGGTGTTATGCAGAGTATATTTGTGTAAAAGAAAATTCGGTCATAAGTAAAAAGCCTTCGAACATTTCCTTTGAACAAACGGTGCCGATTTCCTTTGGGGCAATGACAGCCCTTCATATTCTAAGAACAGGAAAAATAAAAGCAGGTGAAGAAGTGTTAATATACGGTGCAAGTGGTAGTGTCGGAACTTACGCTATTCAGATAGCTAAAGCTTTAGGAGCCAAAGTCATCGCTGTGTGTTCAGAACATAATCATGAACTTGTAAAATCTTTAGGTGCAGATGAAGTTATTGATTATCATGTGAAAGATTTTAGAACTGCATCCAAAAAATATGACGTGATATTTGATGCAGTTGGTAAGATAAAAAAGAAAGAGTGCTTGAATGTCTTAACAATAAATGGACGGTATCTAAGTGTTGAAAAAATGACAACAGAAACTTTGGAGAAGCTTGACTACCTTAAGCAAATGGTGGAGGAGAAAAGACTTATAACAGTCATTGATAGAGTGTATTCTTTAAGTGACATTGTGGAAGCGCATCGATACGTGGACTCCGGACACAAAAAAGGTAATGTAATTTTGAAAATATAAAAATTTACTATGCCAAAGAGAATCTTTATTGTTATATTATATTTACCGTGCTATGATAACTATAGCGAGGTGGATTAGATATGAAAATAGATAGAGAATCATGTAAACGCATATTAGCAGATGTCTTAAAAGAGTATACAGACTTAGAGGATACAGTAGTCGATGAGATGGTTGACTTTGCACCTTTGGATTCGTTTGACAAAGGGCATGTGTTACAACATCAAGGCCAAGAACCTTCTGTTGCCACGTATTTTATAGTTAAAGGATGTATACGCCAATACATATGTGATGAGAATGGCAGAGAAATAACCGTGAATTTCTATACAGAAAATGAGCCGATTAATCTAATAACTTTTTTAGATGAAAAAGGGAAATCTCTATATAGTTTATCTTGTATTGAATCATGTATAGTTGCATATTGTGAAGACATTGAAGATGATGGCTCCAATGATCCACCGGAGATTCAAGCCTTAGAGCAGTTGTTTTTTAGAAAACAATATGCTCAAATTCAGAGAGGCTATGCTGACTTTAAGTTAAAATCACCTGAAGAAAGATTTGAGTTCTTATTAGAGCAAGAGGCAGAATTAATTGAACGTGTGCCTCAGATATATTTGGCAAGTTATATAGGGATTACACCGGAAAGTTTTAGTCGATTCAAAAAGAGGAAGCAAAAAGAAGGCTAGCGTTTTGCTGGTCTTTTTTTATTTACCCCACCAAAACCCGAATGATTTTCAATAAAAAGAGAATAATGTTCGGAAAAGTGTTGACTTCGTTGGTGAATACTTGTAAAATAACCATAAAGAAGTCTGACATACACAGTGAGGTTTATTATGAATGTTTTATCAAAGAAGATCGGTATTATCGGCGGCGGGCAACTAGGGAAGATGATGATTCTTGACGCAAAACGACTCGGATTTTATTGTATAACATTAGACCCGAGTAATGATTGTCCGTCCCATTCCATTTCGGATGAACACATACAAGCAGCTTTTGACGATCGCGAAGCCATACGTCAATTGGCCGAGCGTTCCGATGTCGTAACTTATGAATTTGAGCACATCGATGCCGAGTTCCTTAATATTCTTGAAGATGAAGGCTATACAATATATCCTTCGCCAAAGTCACTCCTATTAATCCAAGATAAACTACTACAAAAAAATACCCTAAAGGAAGCGAATATCCCTGTTCCTGACTATGTTCAAGTCGAAAACATATCTGAACTCGAAAATGCAGTTAAAAAATTCGACGGTGCAGCCATGTTAAAAGCCAGACGAGGCGGTTACGACGGAAAAGGAAATGCCTTAATTTCCTCAATGGATGCAGTTCATGAGGCCTATGAGCAATTAGGGAGTGGTGAAATTTCCTTGATGGTAGAACGGCTTGTTCCTTTTGAAAAAGAAGTGTCTGTACTCGCATGTCGAGGAATACAAGGAGAGATGTCCATATATCCGGTAGGGGAGAATCATCACAAGAACAGCATTTTAGATGAAACGATTGTTCCGGCTAGGATTAGCCAAGAAGCATATAATGAGGCTTTAAAAATAGCTGAAAAAGTTATGGATGTTTTTCACGGCGTAGGTATGTTTTGTATCGAACTCTTTGTAACTAAAGATCAAGAAGTACTTGTTAATGAAGTTGCGCCTAGGCCACATAACTCAGGCCACTATACCATCGAAGGATGTGTAACGTCCCAGTTTGAACAACATGTGCGAGCCATAACGGGCCTTCCGTTTGGGAGTAGTCACTTACGCTTGCCATCGGTGATGAAGAACCTACTAGGTGAAGATGAATATTTTGGTAAAACACTGGTAGAGGGAATCTGTGAAGCATATCAAGATGCTGACCTTAAAGTACATATGTATGGGAAGACAATGACAAGGCCCTTTCGCAAAATGGGTCACTTAACCGTGTGTGCAAGGGATGTTGATGAAGCGCTAAGTAAAGCAAGACAAGCCTATGATAAGATAAAAATTAAAGGGGAGGACAAAGCATGAGTGTAAAAATAGGTATAATTATGGGTAGTGATTCGGATCTACCTGTGATGAGTGAAGCAGCTAAGATACTTGAAGAGCTAAAGGTGGATTACGAGATGACCATTGTATCTGCTCATCGAACGCCGGACCGTATGTATACTTACGCAAAAGGCGCAAGAGAAAATGGTATTGATGTGATTATTGCCGGCGCCGGTGGGGCTGCCCATCTGCCCGGAATGGTAGCCTCATTAACATCTGTTCCGGTTATTGGCGTTCCGGTGAAGACAAAGACAATGAGTGGTATTGATTCCTTATATTCCATCGTTCAAATGCCACCGGGGATTCCGGTAGCGACCGTTGCCATTAACGGAGCCAAGAATGCAGGAATTCTAGCAGCGCAAATCGCATCTTTAAAAGACAGTGCCATTGCAAATCGTGTTGACGCATATAAAAAAAGTTTAGAAGTTATGGTAGAGACAAAAGCAAAACGCATAGAAGCATCTGGATATGATAACTATAATTCAATGATATAATCCTTATGGAGGTCCCATGGAAAAAAGAGAGCAACTATACGAAGGAAAAGCAAAAAAAGTATTTAAGACGGATGATCCAAACTTACTCATTGTCAGCTACAAAGACGACGCTACAGCATTTAACGGTGAGAAAAAAGGAACGATTGCAGCAAAAGGCGCTGTGAACAACCGGGTTAGTAATCACATGATGTCCTTGTTGGAAAAAGAAGGTATAAAAACGCACTATGTTGAAACCTTAAATGACCGTGAAACCCTGGTTCGCAGTGTTGAGATTATTCCCCTAGAAGTCATAATGCGAAATATTGCAGCAGGAAGCTTAAGTAAACGTCTGGGATTACCGGAAGGAACCAAATTAAGTGTCCCGGTATTAGAATTTTGCTATAAAAAAGATGAACTAGGTGATCCCATGATTAATAATTATCATATTAAAGCGATGGGGCTTGCGACAGAAGAAGAACTTCAGGTTATTGAATCGATGGCCTTTGCAATCAATGCATTTATGACCCAGTATTTTAAAACCGTGAATATTGAACTAATTGATTTTAAAATCGAATTCGGTAGAACACCTGAAGGAGAAGTTATTTTAGCCGATGAAATATCTCCAGATACCTGCCGCTTTTGGGATTCAAATACCAATGAAAAACTCGACAAAGACCGTTTTAGAAGAGATTTAGGTAACGTAGAAGAGGCATATCAAGAAGTCTTGAAACGCCTATTAGGTGACCACTAGATGGAGGCAAAAAAATTGATGGAAGATCTTTTTTTAGATGATAAGTTAAACGAAGAATGTGGAGTGTTTGGCGTATATAAGGATGGAGCTAATCTTGATCCGACCAGACTGACCTATTACGGACTATTTGCATTACAACATCGTGGACAGGAAAGCGCAGGAATCGCAGTCAATAATAATGGAACGATTCTTTACAGAAAAGAAATGGGAATGGTTACAGAGGTTTTTGATGATGTGGTATTGGATTATTTGAAAGGACATTCTGCAATCGGTCATGTTCGTTATTCGACAGCGGGAGACAGTTTGGCAGAAAATGCCCAGCCCTTGGTTATTAAATATACAAAGGGTCATATGGCACTTGCACATAATGGAAACTTGACCAATGCAAAGCGATTACGCACAAGTTTGGAAAATCAAGGGACGATTTTTCAAACAACAACAGACTCAGAAGTCATTGCAGCACTATTATCTCGAGCAAGAATCCGATTCAATTCAATCGAAGATGCTCTTGTTGATGTGATGAAAGAAATCGATGGTGCATATGCACTTCTCGTTATGACACCTCATAAACTGATTGCTGCCAGAGATCCACTGGGTATGCGACCTCTTGTTATCGGAAAAAAAGATGGCGCCTATGTCTTTTCTTCAGAATCTTGTGCTTTTGATGCATTGGGCATTGAATTTGTACGTGATGTCAAAGCCGGAGAAATCGTTGTTGTTGATGAAGACGGGATGCGTTCTATGATGGTCGATAATGCAGCCGAAAAATCAGCCATGTGTAGTTTTGAATATATCTATTTTGCTCGACCGGATAGTATTATGGAAGGTCTAGAAGTCTATACATCAAGATACCGTGCAGGTGGTGTTTTAGCAAAAGAGCATCCGGTAGAAGCGGATGTTGTTATTGGTGTTCCTGATTCAGGTTTATCTGCAGCCCATGGTTATGCGGATGCATCGGGAATCCCTATTGTTGATGGATTTATGAAAAACCGATATGTGGGAAGAACTTTTATTCAACCGGACCAGGCCTTGCGTGAACTTGGGGTCCATTTGAAGTTAAATCCCATTCGGTCTCAAGTTGAAGGTAAGCGTGTCATTATGATTGACGACTCCATTGTTCGAGGAACAACCTCAAAACATATTGTGCGTCTACTTAGAAAAGCCGGAGCCAAAGAAGTACATGTACGTGTAAGCTCGCCACCGGTGACCCATTCCTGTTTTTATGGAATAGACACACCGGAACGACAGAATCTGATTGCTTCATCTCATAGTGTTGAGCAAATATGTGAGGTGATCGAAGCAGATACTTTAGGTTTTATCAGTGAAGAAGGATTAAAAACAACCTTAATAGGTGCAGGCTGTAATTTTTGTACAGCATGTTTTACAGGAAAATATCCAACCCGTATTGAAAATGAGGAGATATAAGAATGAATTATAAAGAAGCTGGTGTTGATGTAGAAGCTGGATATAAAGCGGTTGAATTGATGAAAGAACATGTAAAACAAACCCATCGAGAAGGTGTGGTTAATGATATAGGCGGTTTTGGAGGATTGTTTTCCCTAGCAAAATTTTCTATGGAAGAACCGATTCTAGTTTCCGGTACAGATGGTGTCGGAACAAAACTTAAAATAGCCTTTGATATGGATCGACATGATACAATCGGGATTGATTGTGTCGCTATGTGCGTTAATGATATTATATGTGCTGGTGCTGAACCCTTGTTCTTCTTGGACTATATCGCATGTGGCAAAAACTTTCCGGAAAAAATCGCAACAATCGTTAGTGGTATTGCAAAAGGGTGTCAACAATCCGGAGCGGCACTTATCGGAGGCGAGACAGCTGAGATGCCCGGATTCTATCCGGAAAGTGAATATGACTTAGCAGGATTTTCAGTAGGGATTGTCGATAAAAAAGATGTGATTGACGGTTCGACACTTGAAGCTGGGGATATCCTCATCGGACTACCATCCTCAGGTATCCATAGCAATGGATATTCACTCGTGCGAAAACTTTTTGATCCAAATCCGGAAAAGCTTTCGGTACATATTGATGCATTAGGGACAACCCTTGGAGAAGCCTTGATTGAACCGACAAAAATTTATGTGAAGTCTGTTAAAGCGATCAAAGAAGTAACGACAATTAAAGCCATCAGTCATATTACCGGTGGTGGTTTTATCGAAAATATTCCGCGAATGTTAAAAGACGGAACAAAAGCTGAGGTTCAATGTAATTCATGGCCCATTCACCCAATATTTACCTTGATGCAAAACATAGGTAATCTGTCAGATAATGACATGTATAACACCTTTAATATGGGGATTGGTATGATTGTTGTTGTAAAAGACGGGGAACAAGAAAAAGTCCTACAAGCACTTGAAAGCATTGACGAAAAGGGATATATTATAGGTAAGGTTGTTGAAGGTGAAAAAGGAGTTGCATTATGCTAAAAATTGCTGTATTGGTATCCGGTGGAGGAACAAATCTACAGGCTATTATCGACGCGATTGAAGCAGGTGATATTACAAATACAAAAATTGAAATAGTCATTAGTAATCGGAAAAATGCCTATGCACTTGAGCGAGCACAAAATTATGGGGTTCAAACCAATTGCATTCGGCCAAGAGATTATGCATCATCGGATGCATTTGCTGAAGCAATGATTGATTGCCTTTCAGCGCATCATGTCGATCTCCTTGTATTGGCAGGTTATCTTGTGATTTTAAATGAAAAAATCATTAAGCGATATAAAAATCGAATCATAAATGTACATCCTTCCTTGATTCCGTCTTTTTCAGGTGATGGATACTACGGATTAAAGGTACACGAAGCAGCGATAAAACGCGGTGTAAAAGTTTCCGGAGCAACAGTGCATGTGGTGGATGAGATTACAGATCATGGACCGATCCTTTATCAACAATGTGTTCCGGTATATGAAAATGACACGCCGAAAATTTTACAGCAACGTATTATGCAAGAAGCAGAATGGAAATTATTGCCTAAAGCAATTAATACATTTGAAGACTGGTTTAAAAAATTAAGTTGAGAAAGGTATGGTTATGAAAGTACTTGTTATTGGAAGTGGCGGAAGAGAACATGCGATTATTTGGAAATTATTACAAAATAAAACGATAGAAGAGATTTACTGTGCCCCCGGCAATGGTGGTATTAGTGAGTTAGCAACATGTTTAGACATACAGGCAACCGATGTAACCACCCTAGTCATGTTTGCGAAAAGTAATCAAATAGACCTAACGATTGTAGGAATGGACGATCCGCTGATGTTAGGTGTTGTTGATGCCTTTGAAGCGAAGGGGTTACGGATCTTCGGACCGACAAAAAATGCGGCAATGCTTGAGGGAAGTAAAGTTTTTGCCAAAGATTTAATGAAGAAACATGGTATACCTACAGCAGGCTATTCAGTATTTGAAGAAGCAGAACTTGCGGAAAAATATCTTGAAGCATGCCAGTATCCGGTTGTTCTAAAAGCGGATGGGCTAGCCCTAGGAAAAGGTGTTCTTATTTGTCATACAAAGGATGAAGCATTAAAAGGCCTTCAAGATATTATGGTGGATAAAAAATTTGGTGCAGCAGGAGATCAACTTGTTGTGGAAGAGTTTATTGAAGGGCCTGAAGTGTCTGTACTCTCCTTTTGTGATGGAGACCATATTTTACCCATGATTAGTGCGCAAGACCATAAGCGGGCCTTTGATAATGATGAAGGCCTTAATACCGGTGGTATGGGTACTTTTTCTCCGAGTAAATTTTACACGGATGAAGTACATGCATTTTGTGTTGAAAACATTTATCAAAAAACCCTTGATGCAATGAAGGAAGAAGGAAGACCCTTTACAGGTATTATTTTCTTTGGATTAATGCTAACAAAAGATGGACCTAAGGTCCTTGAGTATAATGCTAGGTTTGGTGATCCGGAAGCGCAAGTTGTCCTACCTCGACTAAAAACAGATTTGGTTGACATTATTGAAGCAGCTATTGATGGTCGTTTAGATCAAGTAAGCTTAGAATGGGATGAACGGGCGACGGTTTGTGTTGTCCTTGCTTCAGGAGGATATCCGGTTTCCTATAAAAAAGGATATGAAATCACCGGTTTAGAAAAACAAAGGTCAAAAGATAATGTGATTGTTTTTCATGCAGGCACGAAAATAGAAAAAGAAAAGATTGTTACGAATGGTGGTCGTGTGCTTGGTTTGACAGCTTTTGGCAAAGATATTGAAGAAGCGAGATCGGTAGCCTATACAGCTGTTGCAGAAGTGGATTTTGTGGATAAGCAATATCGAACAGACATTGGTATTAAAAAGTAATGAATGATTTCTTGTCATTATGACAATCCTCTTGTATAATAAAAGGTGTTTTACAAAACGACAAAAAGAAAGTGGAGTTGTTGAATGGCAGAAATAGTTAAGCGCTCAAATCATTTACGGACAGACATACGTAAGGCTTATGCGAAACTGAGTATTGGGATGACATTGATTGTTTTATCCGTCCTTGCATTGCAGATCAGTTATTATATTTCTCTTTTGATTATTGGAGCAATGATTATTTGGATTATGATGATAATGAATCATATAGAGATATTAAAGTTTGGCCTACAAGGAGAAAAAGAATCACTGGATTTATTGAGTAAATTACCGAAAAGTTATAAAGTGTTAAGTGATGTACATCTTGTTGACGGCAAAAAATCAAGTCAAATTGATTTTGTCATTATTGGTTCTAATGGTCTTTTTATTATGGAAAGTAAGCATATTATTGGAGAAATAAAAGGACGAGAGGATGATACCTACATTCAAAAGATTAAGACAAGTCGTAGTGGTGATAAATACTATAAACGCATGTATAATCCAATTAAACAAATTAGCGGACATAAAAAAGGTATGGATATTTTTCTTCGAAAGAATGGCTTTAATCAGAAGGCTTTTCCGGTGCTATATTTTTCAAACGATTGTATATTGAATATAAAAAGCCGCTATGTCAAGATTATTAATGATCCTGTTTTGGTTATTGATTACATAAAAAGGTACAATGAACAAGGTGTCTACTTAGCACAAGATCAACAAGAAAAAATTGCAAATGCACTTAAAGAATTAGATTAAGAAAAGGGATGCCATACCAAATATGACATCCCTTTTACCATTCTTGACATTTAGTTATTATTAAAGAACTTTATAATAGTAAAATGAGTGCACGAAAAATAGTTTTGGTTGGAGGTCAATATGTTTAAAGCGTTAAAAGAATTAAATGTCTATATAAAACCATATAAACGGTTATACATTATCGGAAGTTTGATAACACTCCTATTTGCATTAACGGCACTAGTCGATCCCTATCTAACAGGTATGATTATTGATGCGATTTTAGTAGATAATGACCAATCTTTTGTTATTAAAGGTTCGTTGATTATTATCGGAGTGACTATGTTTCGAACGGTATTTCGCTATCAATTTTTTATGAAGTTTGAAGAATTTTCGCAAAATATTGTTTATCAACTACGCAAAGATTTGTATAAAAAATTACAAGGTTTAGATTTTACATTTTTTGACCGTACACCCAATGGGCAGATTATGTCGAACATGACTGGCGATATTGAAGCCATCCGACATTTCTTTGCATGGATTACCCATGTAAGTTTGTTTCACGGAGCCGTTTTTGTCATCGCGATTATTTCAATGTTAATTATTAATCCAATGCTTACAGGGTTATTAGTTGTCATAGTGCCATTTATCGGTGTTTTGTCCTTAAAATTATCTAAAAGTGTAAAGCCAACCTTTGTAAATATACGAACACAGTTTTCAAGGTTAAACACCGTTGTTCAAGAGAATATAAGCGGGAACCGTGTTGTTAAAGCATTTGCAAGAGAACCCTATGAAATCGATAAATTTCAAAAAGAAAATGTTGCTTTTATGGAACGAAATCTTGAATCCGCCAAGGTATGGGAAACGTATTTACCTGCATTAGATGCATTTGCTATATTATTTAACGTTATTGTTCTGTTCTTGGGGAGTTTACTTATACTCAATGAACAAATGACCATTGGTGAGCTCGTAGCATTTAACCGACTCTTATGGATGATTAATAATCCGCTACGTATGCTTGGATGGTTAATCAACGGATCACAAAATTTCTTGGCATCCTATGAACGCGTTAAAGAATTGTTAAACGAAGAAAGTCGAATCACACAGAAGAAAGAGCCGGTAAACAAAAAAGAAATTAAAGGGTATATTCGTTTTGAAGATGTTTCTTTTCATTATGAAGATTTGCCCGTATTAGATGGGGTTAGCTTTAGTGTAAAACCGGGTGAGACGGTAGCGCTTTTAGGCTCAACAGGAAGTGGAAAAACGACCTTGACCTCTCTAATCTCACGTTTCTATGATGCAACGGCAGGTAAGATTTATGTTGATGATCATCCGATTGAGGATTATGATATACAAACCTTAAGAAACAATATTTCCATAGCCATGCAGGATATATTCTTGTTTTCAGATACAATCGAAGGTAATATCTCCTATGGTGTTCCGAAAGCAAGGAAAAAAGATATTCGATTGGCATCGGAGATTGCCGGTGTAAATGAATTTATCTATCAGTTTGAAGAAGACTTTGATACGATTGTCGGAGAGCGCGGCGTTGGTCTTTCAGGAGGTCAGCGACAGCGTATTGCTCTTGCAAGAGCCCTTATACAGAATCCGTCTATACTCATACTAGATGATACAACATCTGCAGTTGATATGGAAACAGAGTATAAGATTTTGACAGAACTTAAGAAAGTAAATGCCAAGCGAACGACATTTATTATTGCCCATCGAATATCTTCAGTAAAAGATGCAGATATTATATTAGTTATGGATGGTGGTAAGGTCATCGAACGTGGTACACATCAAGAATTAGTGGACAAAAAAGGATATTATTATGATGTCTTTACACAACAAATGGGCGAGTTTGATGACATGAGAAAGGTGGGGGCTTAAGTGAATGAGAATAAGAAAAGAAACACCTTTGGTGAAGACGAAGAGTTATTAGACGAATTTAACTGGGAACAGCTAAAAAAGTTGCTTCGCTATGTTAAACAGCACAAGAAAAAAATGATTTTAGCCTTTTTTGTCATTCTTGTATCAAGTTTTGCAAACTTAATGACACCCTTACTTATGAAATTTGTGATTGATGACTTTATTCCGGACCGTAATGTCAATGGATTGATTTTAAGCTCTCTTGCATTTATATTAATTATACTTATATCAAGTGTATGTATGAAGTTTAGAATTCGTTATATGTCTCAAATCGGACATCAGATTATACGTGATATTCGGTATGATATTTTCTCCCACATACAAAAATTACCTTTTACGTTTTATGATAGTCGTCCGCATGGAAAGATCCTGGTTAGAATTGTTAACTATGTAAATGCATTGAGCGATTTGCTATCTAACGGTTTAATCAACCTTGTTGTCGATATTTTTTCCTTCTTTGTTGCCTTTTTTATTATGATTCAACTCGATTATCGTTTAACCTTCATTGTGCTTTTATTCGTTCCGGTTGCAACGTATTTGATTTTTATCGTAAAAACCAAGCAACGACGTTCGATGCAAGATGTGAGTGTAAAACAGTCGAACATGAATGCCTATATTCATGAAAGCATTAGTGGGATGAAAGTAACACAATCCTTTACACGTGAAAAAGTGAATCTTCAAATTTTTGAAGATGTCATGGGGGAATATAAAGATAAATGGATGGAGTCTCGCCATTACACAAGTCTTATTTTCCCGATTGTAAAAAATGTCTCCATTGTTTCCCAAGGCGTTATGCTTGTGTCAGCATTAGTTTTATTCCCAGAACAAGTTAGCGCAGGAGTTGTTGTTGCTTTCTTAGGTTATATGGGGAATTTTTGGATGCCCTTATTAAATGTAAGTGAATTTTATAATCAATTAGTATCTGCATCTGCCTATCTTGAGCGAATTTTCGAGATGATGGATATTCATCCGGAGATTCAAGACGCTGAAGATGCTTATGAATTACCTGAAGTTAAAGGCGATATTCGCTTTGAACATATAAGCTTTGGTTATGAAAAAAATCAAGTCATTCTTTCGGATTTTGACTTAGAGGTAAAAGCAGGTGAGCGAATCGCACTTGTCGGACCGACGGGAGCCGGTAAAACAACTGTCGTAAACTTGATTAGTCGCTTTTATGATATTGATGCAGGTCGATTACTCATTGATGGACATGACATATCAAAAGTTACGCTACAAAGCTTACGCGAGCAAATGGGCGTCATGATGCAAGACACCTTTATTTTCTCAGGAACCATTATGGAAAATATTCGTTATGGGCAATTAGATGCTTCGGATGAGGAAGTTATCGCCGCATCGAAAGCTGTTCGTGCCCATGAATTTATATCTGTAATGGAAGAAGGATATAATACTGAAGTTAACGAGCGCGGAAGTCGATTGTCAACAGGACAACGTCAATTAATATCATTTGCGAGAGCCTTGCTGAAAAATCCACGGATTCTCATTCTCGATGAGGCGACGTCAAGTATCGATACACAAACAGAAAAATTAATTCAAGAAGGACTGGAGGAACTATTACGAGGACGGACATCCTTTGTTATTGCCCACCGCTTGTCAACAATTAAGCAGTCGGATCGCATATTAGTTATTAATAATAAAGGGATAGAAGAAATTGGAACCCATGATGAGTTAATGGAGTTAAAAGGACATTACTACGAATTGTATTCTGCACAAATAAAGTTTTTACAAGAAGCGGTTATTTAAAATAATCCTTTACATTTCTATATTCATATATTATTATATAGCTACATAATAATATATGAATATTATTTTTTTATACACTTTTAAGGAGGTTCTTATGGCAGATGTATCATATTTAACAGCGTTTGCGCATGGTTTTCTTACTTTTTTTTCTCCCTGTGTGATTCCGCTACTTCCTCTGTATTTTAGTTACTTGGCAGGAGAAGCGTTAAACGCAAATAATGATAAAAAAGTACGTGCAAAATTGATTGTTAATAGCATAGGGTTTATACTAGGCTTATCCCTATTAAATTTAATGATTGGATTTGGAGCAAAATTTTTATCCGATTATCTTATTCGAAACAAGGACATTATCCGTATTATTGGGGGAATACTGGTCATTACTTTTGGTGTTTATTTTGTATCCGGAATGAAGATTCCGTTTTTGGAAAAAGACCGAAAGGTTGTATACACAAAGTATTCACCTAATTTTTTGAAATCTTTACTTTTAGGATTTACATTTAGTTTGGGGTGGTCAGCTTGTAATGGACCCATTGTAGCCTCAATTACGCTTATTGCAGCATTCCAACAAGACTATCTCAAAGCGGGTACACTTATGCTTGTGTATTCGGCAGGATTTTCAGTTTTGTTTTTATTATCAGCTGTTTTAGCAGGAACATTTGTAAAAAAAATGAATACTATAAAACCCTACTTAGGTGTTGTTAAAATTGTTTCGGGTATTATCCTAATCATTATGGGAATACTCATGTTAGCAGATAAAGTCTATTATTTTAGTTAGGAGATTATGATATGAAAAAAAAATTGCAATGGATTGTCGTCGCTTTTATTTTAGTGATGGTATTGGCTTCATGTGGACAAGAAGATAAACCCGAGAACTTAGCCGTAGATGTTGCAGACGAAGATTCCGCACAAGAAACAGAGCAAGATGTATCCGAGGAATCCAACCCTGAACCAAGAGTTCAAGAGGAAGTCGAAGACGAAGAGGAACCGGTATATCAGGATTATGTGGATCTCGAACTTGTTGATAAAGATGGGAACCCAGTGAAGTTATCAGACTATGAGGGGAAATTCATAGCGCTGAATTTCTTTGGAACATGGTGTACCTATTGTATGCAAGAAATGCCGGATCTAGAAAAAGTGCATTCTGAATATGAAGGTGATGATTTTGTTATTATTCTAATGAATGCAACAACGACCGAAAAAATATCAGCAGAAGAAGTTGGTCAGTGGTATGAAGAGGGTGGATATACAATGCCGATGATGATGGACTTGGATGGAACGGCATTAAGTACCTATCCGGTACAAGGTTTCCCAACCACCTATTTCATTAATCAAGAAGGAAAAGTTTTAGGTGCTATATCCGGAATGCTTGATGAAGAAACACTTCTTTCAATTATTGAGACCTATAAGTAGAGCATAAGATATAGAATACAAATTATAAAACTTTATGGTATAATATAATTATTCCATAAAGTTTTATTTTCTAGGAGGAACGCGTGTGAAAAAAGATAGACAAACGTATAATCAAGAAATTAATCGACTATACCGACAATTAGGAAAAGAAATTTACTTTGATGAACCTCAAGAACATTCTTTTACCCGTAAGCAACGAAAGTTGATAAAGTCAATCAAAAAGAATATACAAAAAATCGAAAAACTTAAAGATAGAGATATCACGGTGTCCACAGAGGCGTTGATTCTTGAACCGGAAATGAATGATGACGGATTCTATGAATATGTTTTTTGTCCCCAATGTCAAGCGGGTAATAATCCGAAATCTACCCATTGCATCCGATGTAATCAACCGTTATAATTAGTAGGACATATAAGGAGGTTACTATGCTTTGCGAAGAATGTCATAAAGAACAAGCAACTGTTTTTTTAACACAGGTTATGAATGGGAAAAAAGTAGAAATACATTTATGTGCCCAATGTGCAAAAAAACAAAAGGATTTTTTTTACGGGGATAATCCGTCAATTCAAAAATTTATGAGTGGATTATTGAAAAATTCGAATGATGTTTCTCAACAAGAAATTGATCAAAAATTACTATGTCCAAAATGTCACATGACTTTAGATGAATTTAGAAGAACGTCCAAGCTTGGGTGTGATCAGTGTTATGAAGCCTTCAAACCCTATGTAAATCATGTGTTAAAAAGCGTTCAAGGAAGTTATCGACATACTGGAAAAAAACCTTTGAGAATGAATCAAAGTCAATTAAAAGACGAACGTATCGAAGAATTGAATTCACAATTAAAATTAGCGCTTATGCAAGAAGATTATTTAGAAGCGGCTAAGATTCGTGATGAACTATATAAGATGAAGGAGGAGTGACCGTGAAGTGGTATGAAAAAAAACAAGGCTCTCATCCGGATGTCATTATTTCGAGTCGAATACGTCTAGCGAGAAACCTCAAAGACTATGTGTTTCCCAATCATTTGTCTGAAGAAGAAGCCAGGGAAGCCATTGAAATGATTCATCGTATTTTTTCTAAAGAAAAGCCGGATGAGTTTTATTATTGGGATATGGCTCAGATTAGTTCAATTGATAAAGTTGCAATGATGGAACGCCATTTACTCAGCCCGCTTTTTGTAAATATGCCTATACCAAATGCCTTGATTCATAATGTTGATGAAAGTTTGAGCATTATGGTCAATGAAGAAGATCATTTGCGAATTCAAGCAATGTCAAAAGGTGCTAATTTGGGTGAGATTTTTGCGTTGGCGAGTCAAGTGGATGATATGATTGAAGATAAAGTTGACTATGCATACAGTCAAGAGTTAGGTTATCTAACCGCTTGCCCGACAAACGTTGGCACCGGACTTCGAGCTTCATATATGATTCATGTTCCCGCCTTGGAAGCCACAGGTCAATTGCGGATTATTCTTGAAGCTATCGGAAAGTTTGGAATAACTTTTCGAGGAATTTATGGCGAGAGTAGCGAACCGGTCGGCAGTGTATTCCAAGTGAGCAATCAAGTTACATTGGGATTTAGTGAAGAAGAAATTATTGAAAAACTGCATTCGGTGACAATGCAAATTGTCAATCAAGAGATTGCGGTTCGAGACAGTTTATTAAAAGAACGTCGGTTAGAGTTTGAGGATAGCATATATAGATCCTATGGTGTATTAAGCCAAGCACGAATTTTAACAGCCAAAGAGGCAATGACCCTTTTATCAGATGTCAAGCTTGGCTTAGAACTTGGCTTACTAAAGCTTGAGACATCCGGTGAATTTAATATTTTTGATTTAATGACACAAATTCAACCGGCTAATTTACAAAAATACGAGAAAAAAACATTAGATGTTACACAACGGGATATGGCAAGAGCTAATCTTGTACGAATGACATTACCTAAAATACAAGGAGGCTGATACAATGATGGGAAGATTTACAGAAAAAGCGCAACAGGTTATTAATAGATCGAAAGAAATTGCACATGAGATTGGACATACTTATGTAGGAACAGAACACTTATTACTTGCCCTACTTGAAGAAAATGAAGGTGTTGCAGCGACTGTTTTAATCAATCAAGGCATTACCTACAAAGTCATTCATGATCAAGTGCGGGATATGATTGCTCAGAATATGAATCAAGTTGCAGAACCGGAAGGATTTACTCCCCGGGTCCGAAAAATTCTTGAGCTGTCATTAAAAGAAGCTATATACATGAATACAAACTTAATAGGAACAGAGCATATTCTAATTGCCTTACTCAAAGAACAAGATTGTATGGCATCAAGATTGATTGAAGTTGTGGGTGGATCAAAGCAAAAGATTTATAATGATATCCTCCGTACGATTGGGAAAGAATCAAAGTCTCAAAAGTTAAAACAAGGACCGGCAGAAGAGTCGAAAACACCAACACTTGACCAATTTAGTCAAGATTTAACAGAACAAGCTAAAAACGGGCGTTTTGATCCGATTATTGGACGGGATAAAGAAATTGAGCGCATTATTCAAATACTAAGCCGTCGGACTAAGAATAACCCATGTATGATCGGTGAACCCGGAGTAGGTAAAACAGCCATTACAGAAGGACTGGCACAACGCATTGTTGATGGAAATATTCCGGAATTACTGAAGGATAAACGTGTTGTCGCATTAGACCTATCGTCTATGGTTGCTGGCTCAAAATATCGTGGTGAATTCGAGGAACGTATAAAAAAAGCCATTGCAGAGATTAAAGAAGTCGGTAATATTTTATTATTTATTGATGAGATGCATACGATTGTAGGTGCCGGAGCAGCAGAAGGTGCTATAGATGCTTCGAATATTCTTAAGCCATCCTTGGCTCGAGGTGAGATTCAACTGATTGGTGCAACAACATTAGATGAATATCGTAAACACATCGAGAAAGATCCGGCCCTAGAGCGAAGGTTCCAACCGGTAAAGGTAGAGGAACCGTCTGAAGAAGAAGCTATGCAGATTCTAAAAGGCCTACGAAGTATGTACGAAGAACATCACCATGTAACAATCACAGATGATGCTTTAGAGAGTGCGGTTATTTTAAGTAATCGATATATTACAGATCGTTTTTTGCCGGATAAAGCCATCGATGTTATTGACGAAGCATCATCAAAAGTACGACTAAAAACCTATACAGCACCACCGGAAATCAAAGAGCTTGAAAAAGAGTTCAATCAATATGAAGAAGAAAAAGAGCTGGCGATAAAAACAGAGGCTTATGAAAAAGCCGGAGAAATCAAAGAAAAGCAAAATAAGACCAGAGAAAAGCTGGAATTTTTAAAACGTGAATGGGAAACAACGAATCAAGAAACTCCACTTATTGTTGATGAAGAAGAAGTGGCCAATATCATTAGTGGTTGGACATCTATTCCGATTCAAAAGCTAACTGAAGAAGAAGGCGAACGGCTTAAAAATCTAGAAAATGTATTGCATGAACGGGTCGTTGGTCAAGAAGAAGCTGTTATTGCTGTTAGTAAAGCAATACGCCGTGGACGCGTCGGACTAAAAGATCCCAAGCGACCGATTGGTTCTTTTCTCTTCTTAGGCCCGACAGGCGTTGGTAAAACAGAGCTCACAAAAGCCTTAGCAGAAGCATTATTTGGCGACGATAACGCCTTGATTCGTGTCGATATGTCGGAATATATGGAAAAACATAGTGTGTCAAAGTTAATCGGTTCACCTCCAGGTTATGTAGGTTATGATGAAGGGGGACAACTGAGCGAAAAAATTCGAAGAAAACCTTATTCGGTTTTACTCTTTGATGAAATAGAAAAAGCACATACGGATGTGTTTAATATTCTCTTGCAAGTACTTGATGATGGGCATATTACCGATGCTCAAGGACGACGTATTGACTTTAAAAATACAGTTATTATTATGACGTCCAACTTGGGTGCGCGTAACATTGTTTCACCGAAAAAATTAGGATTTACAAAAGACGAAAATAAAGATCAAGAATATTCGAATATGAAAAAGAGCGTTATGGATGAAGTGAAAAAACTCTTCAAACCGGAATTTTTAAATCGTATTGATGAAGCCATCGTATTCCATACTTTGAATCAAGAAAATATTGAGTCCATTGTAGGAATCATGTTTAAGCAACTCGCAAAACGTATGTTTGACAACTTAAAGATTGTTGTCGAGATGACTCCGGAAGCAAAAAAATATATTGCCAAAGAGGGATTCGACGAAGCATATGGTGCGAGACCTTTAAAGCGAGCGATTCAGTCAAAAATCGAAGACCGATTGGCAGAAGAAATTCTTGACGGCAAGATTAATGAAGGCGATAAAGTGAAGGTTCATATTGAGGATGGAAGTATTGTTATTCAAAATTAGCTTTTGCACTAGTATTTTATATCAATATACTTTATAATAGGTAACAACATTAAATGCAAAAATATAGGAGGTAAGTCATGGCAGGCTTAGAAAAACTGATTATAGCTAATGAAGATGATTCAATTAGCTTTGGTAACCATGAGACACAGGAAAAGCAAAAGTTAGAAGGGTTTGAGCTTAACGGAGAAGTATACAAAGTCAAAACTCACAATGAAATAACACGTCTTGAAAAGAATGGAAGGTTACTATTCGAATCAGTTCCGGGAACAACAGTTAGCGATTTGAAGTTAAATAGTGACAGCATGTCGTTCTCATTAATCGGAAGTGCAGAAGACGCTCAAGTTACTGTTGAACTAGAAGCGGATGAAGAATATACTGTATATATTAATGAAGTTCAATTAGGTAAAGTAAAATCGAATTTAGCAGGTAAGATTAGCTTTAGTGTTGATTTTGCAAGTGGTTCGCAAACAGTCCAAATCAAAAAGCATTAAGTAACCAAAATACTATTTAGGATTATTATTATAGAAGCTACTTAAGGTAGCTTCTATTTATTTAAGGTGGGAATATGGCAGGTAAAAAATCAGTGTTTGTATGTGGAGAATGTGGGTATGAAGCGTCAAAATGGATGGGGAAATGTCCCGAATGCAATAGTTGGAATTCTTTTGCTGAAGAGGTTAAGGTTAAGGCATCAAGTACACCTAAAAAAGTAAGTGGTCAATTGCATTATGAAAAAGCAAAACCCTTAAGACTTTCAGACATAAAATCAGAAGTTGAAGAACGTATGGCAACAGGAATTCAAGAGTTAGATCGCGTTCTGGGTGGTGGAATTGTACAAGGATCGCTTATCCTCGTTGGTGGAGATCCGGGGATCGGGAAATCAACAATGATGTTGCAAATCTGTCAAACATTGAGCCGACTCAATAAAAAAGTCCTCTATGTTTCAGGAGAGGAATCCTTACATCAAATAAAAATGCGTGCAAAGCGATTAAGTGTCGCCAATGAAGAATTGCTATTATATGCCCAAACCAACATGAATATCATTGAATCTGTTATCATGAAAGAAAAGCCGGATGTCCTAATGATTGATTCAATTCAAACGATGTACAATGAAGAAATCGGATCCGTTCCGGGGAGCGTTTCTCAAGTGCGCGAAGTTACAGCGCACCTTATGCGATTGGCTAAGCAGATGAATATAGCGACCTTTATTGTCGGTCATGTGACAAAGGATGGAGCCATTGCAGGGCCAAGAGTGCTAGAACATATGGTTGATACCGTCTTATATTTTGAAGGAGACAAGAATGCCTCTTATCGTGTTTTAAGAGGGGTTAAAAATCGTTTTGGGTCTACGAATGAACTGGGGATTTTTGAAATGCGTAATGAAGGGCTTGTTGAAGTGTTGAATCCATCAGAATATATGTTGTCCGGTCGGCCCATTAATGAACCGGGTTCGCTTGTAGTATGTGCCATGGAAGGTAGTCGCCCCCTTTTTGTTGAGGTACAGGCTTTGGTTGCATATACTACATTTAATATGCCCCGAAGAACGGTTAATGGTGCAGACTATAATCGAATTATGATGCTTCTTGCAGTTATTGAAAAAAAATATGGCTTGTCGCTAGCAGATAACGATTGTTTTGTTAATATTGCCGGTGGATTAAAAATGAATGAACCGTCTCTTGATTTAGGTATTATTGCAGCCGTCATTTCAAGTATAAAAAATCAAGCCGTCGACCCACAAACAGTTCTCATGGGAGAAGTTGGTTTGACAGGAGAAGTTCGAGGAATTACTTTTTCAGAAAACAGGGTAAAGGAAGCGATTAAGCTTGGGTTTAAGACAATTGTTCTTCCAGAGAATAATGCAAGGTCAATAAAAGCACATTCAGGTATTAAAATTATTGGAATTAAACATATCAATGATTTAAAAGAAAACATATTTTGAGTGAATTATAGTGAAAAAAAACCGCAAATATGGTATGATTAAGAGCGATACACAGATATAATTGAAAATAGGAGAGATGATATGCGATTAGTTGTAGATAGTTCTAGCGATTTACCTAAAGAAATTATTGAAAAGCACAATATACATGTGGTACCTTTAACTGTATCAATCGATGGAGATGATTATCAAGATGGTGTTGATATTACATCCACAGAGTTTTATGCAAGACTAGAAAATAGTGTTAATGCGCCTAAAACATCACAAGTCGTACCGGAACAATTTATTGAAGCTTTCAAAAAGATTTTAAATGAAGATGATGAAATTTTATGTATTACAATCGGATCTGCTGCTAGTGGAACATGTCAATCAGCATTTCTTGCAAGAGAAGAAGTGGATTCAGAACGTATCAGTATTATTGACAGTAATGGTCTATGCATGGGAACCGGTTATCTTGCAATTATCGCGGCCACTATGGTTGAACAGGGAAAGACCCGAGACGAAATTGTTGAAGTCCTAACTCCTTTAACACAGAATAAGATTGAACATCTGTTTTGTGTGGATACATTGGAATATCTTAAAAAAGGCGGTAGAATTAGAGCTTCCAAAGCACTTGTCGCTGAAATATTGAACATAAAACCAGTACTCAATGTTAAAGACGCATTAACTGAAACTATTGGCAAAGTACGTGGACGAAAAAAAATTATTCCATATTATTTGGCACATATAGAGAATACTATGGACTTTGAAGCAAGCCCTTTTTTATCTGTTGCACATAGCGTGGATGAACCCTTTGCACTTGAATTTATCCAAGCATTTAAAGAAAAGTTTAATTGGGAGAAACCTATATATATATCAGAACTGGGAGCAACCATTGGAACACATGCCGGCCCCGGTGTCCTAGCGACGTTTTATATCAAAAAGTAATGTTTAATGCATCAAAAGCTGATAGAGATATTGGCTTAATTGTGGAGGAATAAAGAATGGAAAAAGCAATGATACTGGTATTGATTGGCGTCATGTCCCTGAATTTATCAGGCTGTAAGAAAGACGTATCTCAAGACGTGTACGCAAATTCAGCAATAGTCGAAGAGAATATAACAGAGGAAGAACATGTGGCAGCAGACGAAGTGGAAGTAGCAGAAGTGGAATTAGTCGAAGTAACCGAAGAAGTTGTTGATGAATCAATTTACTATCCGATTGCGAGTGAGCCGATTGATTATGAAATTGAGGCTCTAAAAGCGATGGAAGGTGAACGTGTTGAAGATGAAGACATTCATGCATCTTTTGAAGCCTTGATTCGAAAAATATATTATAATTATTATTTCACCCCAAGTATAGATATGGAAAGCGGATTAATCGATGCTTCCAATATGGCATTGTTTTCGATCGCCTATATAATGCAACATGATAATGAAGGATTGCCTTTTGATTATGCAAGCTATCAATTGTCCATTCCCAGTGAGAAAGTGGCTGAAATCGTTGCTGAATATTTCAGAAGAGATTTGGATGTACATGGAAGCTATGAAGACTTTAAAGTAGAGTATAATGAAGAAAAAGAATGCTATAAAGTGGTTGTTGAAGATGATCAATGGGAAGTGGATTTGGCGATTAATGAAATTCGTCAATTGAATGATGCAACATATCGCGTCATATGTGACCTTCCACGTAAGACAAGTGGACTAATCGAACAACAAATCGAGGTAATTATTACCTATGAAGAAGAAACGCCTATCATTATCTATTATATGATTCGTGATAAAGAAGAAATGACAGAAGAAGAGACGACAGAAGAATAATTTAAGGAGGGACATTATGTCTACGAACTATGAGTTTAAACAGATTGAACAAAAATGGCGAACATACTGGAGTGAACATCCGATTAATGAGCCTGCAGAAGGAAAAGAAAAATACTACTGTCTAGATATGTTTCCGTATCCGTCCGGAAGTGGACTACATGTAGGTCACTGGCGAGGATATGTACTGAGTGATGTATGGAGCCGATATAAAATACTTCAAGGATATCATGTATTACATCCAATGGGATGGGATGCTTTTGGCTTACCGGCAGAAAATTATGCTATTACAATGGGTGTACATCCTGCAAAAGCAACAGCTGAAAACGTGGCTAATTTTAAAAAACAATTAAAAGAAATCAGTGCGGTTTATGATTGGTCAAAAGAATTGAATACAACGGATCCAAAGTTTTATAAATGGACACAATGGATTTTTGTCAAAATGTTCAAAGAAGGTCTGGCTTATGAAAAAGAGATGCCCATTAACTGGTGTCCTTCATGTAAAACCGGACTTGCAAATGAAGAAGTTGTAAATGGAGAATGTGAACGTTGTGGATCTGAAGTAACAAAGAAAAATCTACGACAGTGGATGTTAAAGATTACAGCATATGCAGAACGTTTACTCGAAGATCTTGATAAACTTGAATGGCCGGATAAAGTAAAAAAAATGCAAGCAGACTGGATTGGTAAATCATATGGGGCCGAGGTCGACTTTAAAATCGACGGTCATGATGAAACTATTCGCGTATTTACAACGCGTCCGGATACATTATATGGTGCAACATTTATGGTTTTGGCTCCTGAACATCGATTGGTTGCTGAGCTAACAACGGAAGAACAAAAAACAGCGGTTGAAAAATATGTTTTTGATGCATCAATGAAATCCAATGTTGATCGTATGCAAGATAAAGAAAAAACAGGAGTTTTTACCGGAAGTTATGCGATTAATCCCTTAAACGGTGAAAAACTCCAAGTATGGATATCGGACTATGTCTTAGCAGACTATGGTACCGGAGCGATTATGTGTGTTCCGGCACATGATGAGCGTGACTTTTCATTTGCAAAAACCTTTAATTTACCGATTATTCAAGTTATTGCCAAAGATGGTATCGAGCTTGAACTTGAAGAAGCCTATACCGATATTGGAGTCATGATTAATTCCGGTGAGTTTAGCGGAATGCCATCCGATGAGACAAAAGAAAAAGTGGGCGATTATTTAGAAGAAAAAGGCATTGGAACAAAAACAGTGAATTATAAGTTGCGAGACTGGGTATTTTCACGTCAACGGTATTGGGGAGAGCCGATTCCGGTTGTGCATTGCCCTTATTGTGGTATTGTTCCTGTTCCGGAAGAAGAATTACCCGTTGTATTACCTAAAGTAGAAAGCTATGAGCCTACAGGCACCGGAGAATCTCCATTAGCAGCTATTGATGAATGGGTCAATACAACATGTCCTGCATGTGGAAAACCGGCAAAACGTGAAACGAATACAATGCCTCAATGGGCAGGATCTTCATGGTATTTCTTACGATATGTTGATGTGAATAATGATCAAGAACTTGTTTCAAAAGAAGTTTCAAAAAAATGGTTACCTGTGGATATGTATGTCGGTGGTATCGAACATGCCGTTTTACATTTATTGTATTCACGTTTCTATACAAAATTCTTGTATGATATTGGTGTTGTGGATTTTGAAGAACCCTTTAAACGTCTCTTTAATCAAGGGATGATTTGTAAAAACGGCGCGAAGATGAGCAAATCCAAAGGAAATGTTGTATCACCGGATGAATTAGTTGAAAATTATGGTTGTGATTCTCTAAGAATGTACGAACTTTTTGTTGGACCTCCGGAACTTGATTCAGAGTGGGATGACCGAGGTATTGAAGGTGTTTATCGTTTCATGAACAAGGTTTGGAACTTAGTGTCTGATAATGTAGGTAAATCCGTAGAGCGTACAAAAGAATTAGAAAAACTTCACCATACGTTAATCTTTGAAGTCACTGACCGTTTAAACAAGTTTAACCTAAACACAACAGTTAGTGCGTTTATGGAATACACCAATAAATTGACACAGTATGCACGTGAACATGATGGTGTGGATCACGAAACATTAAAGGATATTGCGCGTTTATTAGCTCCGTTTACCCCCCATATGGCCGAGGAATTATGGTCCATGTTAGGTGCTACACGTAGTATTTTTGAAAGTGGTTGGCCGGAATATGACCTTGAAAAAATGAAGGAAGATCAACTGACAATGCCGATTCAGATTAATGGAAAAGTACGAAGTACAATCCAAGTATCTGTCGATGCAACGAAAGAAGAAATTCTTGAACAAGTACGCGCAGAGATTGCGTCTAAGCTTGAAGGAAAGACAGTGGTAAAAGAAATTGTCGTTCCCAAGAAAATAATAAATATTGTTGTAAAATAAGTGGACGCATTGACAATAGGCACTTTTTTGTATAGAATTACATTTAAGTGTAATATTATAAACATAACTCAAATGACAATCGAAAGGAAATGATATGGATTATTTAAACCATTTTGAACAATTAGTGAAAAAACAGCTTGAACGTGTTGAAGCGATGAAGCAACAGCAAGATTTTGTGGATTACAGTAAACTTGATAAAATTGTAATCGGTACGGTTGGAGGCGATGGAATCGGTCCTGCAATTACAGCTCAGGCTGAGCGAATTCTTGCTTATCTCTTAGCAGATGATATAAAAGCCGGGAAAGTTGAACTTAGAACGATTGAAGACTTAACGATTGAAAAAAGAGCTGAAGTTGGCCAGGCAATTCCGGATTCTGTATTAGTGGAATTGAAAAAATGTGATGTTATTTTAAAAGGCCCGACAACAACACCGAGAAAAGGTGATCAATGGCCAAATATTGAAAGTGCAAACGTTGCAATGCGTAAAGAGTTGGATTTATTTGCAAATGTTCGTCCTGTCAATGTTCCTGAAAAAGGTCTTGATTGGACCTTCTTCCGTGAAAACACTGAAGGTGCTTATGTTTTAGGTAGTGAAGGAGTCAATATTACTGAAGACTTAGCGTTTGACTTTAAAGTTATTACAAGCCAAGGTGCTGAACGAATTATCCGTGCCGCTTTTGAATTTGCTAAGAAAAATGATAAGAAGCGCGTAACGTGTGTTACGAAGGCAAATGTCATTAAAACAACAGATGGTAAATTCTTAGACGTATTCAAAAAAGTAGCAGAAGAATATCCGGGAATCGAAGCTGATGACTGGTACATCGATATCATGACGGCTAAGCTTGTTGACGAAAAACGTCGTAAAGATTTCCAAGTTATGGTTTTACCAAATCTTTATGGAGATATATTAACAGACGAAGCAGCAGAATTCCAAGGTGGTGTTGGTACAGCAGGTAGTGCCAATCTTGGTAAGCGTTATGCAATGTTTGAAGCTATCCATGGCTCAGCACCAAGAATGGTTGATGAAGGACGTGATATTTATGCGGATCCATCAAGTATTATTCGAGCAGGAGCCATGCTTTTAAATCATATTGGATATGTAACTGAAGCAGATAAGTTGTTTAAAGCATTAGATATTTGTGGACAAACAGAAAAGAAAATCCAGTTGACAGGTCGTGACACCGGTGCAACAAGTGCTGAGTATGCAGACTACCTAATGGAAACAATCGAAAAACTATAAAAAAGAATAATTGAAAATACAAAAATCCCGAGTTCACAATGAACTCGGGATTTTTTTGGTTTTTTATTGTACGTGTTATTGCAAGGTTTCCCATTTGTTTAACTTTTCTTCTAATTCGACTTCAAGACTGTTCTTTTCTTTCATCAGTGCACTAGATTTTTCATAGTTTGAAAAAATCTCTTCATGGGTAAGTTCTTCATCAATGGCTTCCATACGTGTCTCGATTGAAGTGATTTCTGCTTCGAGTTCATCAATTTGATTTTGCAATTTTCGTTCATCTTTTTGTTGTTGCTTCATGCGCTCCCAATTTTGTTTGTTTTCAGACTCATTTGGATTTTCAGCAATATTAGTCTTGTCGGAGGCATTTTCTTGTTCTTTTTTTTCAATATAATAATCATAGCTGCCATGATATTCTTTGACACGTTCTTGATCTAACTCCCAGACCTTGGTCGCAACACGATTAATAAAATATCGATCATGAGAGATAAAGAGAATCGTTCCGGTATAATGACGCAAAGCTTTTTCCAGAACTTCTTTTGAAATCATATCGAGATGGTTTGTGGGCTCATCGAGCAATAAGAAGTTTCCTTTTGCAAGCATGAGTTTAGCTAAGGATAAGCGACCTTTTTCTCCACCGGACAAGGTGCCGACTTGTTTGAAGACATCATCACCGGTAAATAAAAACGAAGCCAGCAGATTTCTAATTTTACTCATTTCCATGGTAGGAAAATCTTCGGCGATTTCTTCAACGAGGGTAAAGGATTCGTTGAGTGTTGTATGTTCCTGGTCATAATAAGCGATTTCAACAGACTGGCCGATTTTGGCTGAACCGCTAATAGGTTTTAAATCTCCAAGAAGGAGTTTTAGCAATGATGACTTCCCGGTCCCGTTTTTCCCGATTAAAGCGATACGTTCGCCTTTATATATATTTAGATTCGCATCAGAAAATAAAGGCACTTTGTCATAACCAAGAGAGAGCTCCTTTATTTGCAATACATCCATTCCGCTTTCTCTTTTTGGATTTAAGGCTAATCGCATATTGTCTTGTAAGTCGATAGGCTTATCAAGAGGATCAATTTTTTCAAGGGCTTTTTCTCGACTTACAGCGCGTTTGATAAATTTTTCCTGTTTAAAGGAACGAAGCTGCTTAATGATGGCTTCTTGACGTTTGATATCCGCTTGCTGTTCTTCGTAATGTTTTGTTGCTATGTATTGATCAAATTCTTTTTTTTGTACAAAAGCAGTATAATTTCCTTGATAAACACTAGCTTTACCCAGTTCAATGTCGACAATTTTATGAACGATACGATCTAGAAAATATCGATCATGAGAAATAATCAAAAGTGTTCCTTTGTAATTATTCAGGTAATTCTCTAACCAGCGAATCGCCTCCAAATCTAAGTGGTTTGTAGGCTCATCTAAGAAGAGGAGATCTGGCTGTATGAGAAGTAAGCGCCCAAGGGCTAAGCGGGTTTTTTGTCCGCCGGATAATGTGGATACATTTTGACTCCAACTGGATTCGGGGAATCCTAGACCTTTAAGGATTCCTTTAATCCGGCTTTCATAGCTATAGCCATCCATCGATTCAAAATCTTCAATGGCTTTATGGTAGTCATGAATTGTTTTCTCGTCGGGCGTTGAATGGGCCATTTGCTGTTCATAAGTTTTAATAGTTGTGTCTAAGGTCAGAAGCGCCTGATCGGCAGAGTGCAATTCATCATAAACTGTATTATGGGATGAATAATCAACGGTTTGAGATAAATAACCGATGCTTGTCCCGTTTTTTAAGAATATATCTCCGGAATCCGGTGTCAATTCCCCGGTCAATACTTTGAACAGTGTTGTTTTTCCGGCGCCGTTGACGCCAACAATGGCTGTTTGTTCACCTTCATTTACATGAAAGGAAACATTTTTTAATATCTTTTCGGAAATATATGAAAATTCAATGTTTTGACATGATAATAACATACGATAACATCCTCCTAAATTCTATATAATAATAGCATTGTTCAGCAATAAGTTCAATTCATATTTGACAGTGATTTAACAAAAGGATATAATTAAGTTAATTTCATAGAAAAAAATAGGATAAATGAAATAGGAGGCATTATAATGTCAGATAATCATAAACAGGAAATGAAGAAGATATCAACGGCAGTAATAAAACGACTTCCGAGATACTATCGATATCTTGGTGAATTATTAGAGAATGATGTCGTAAGGATTTCATCAAAAGAATTAAGTCAGCGTATGAACGTAACGGCATCACAAATACGACAGGATTTAAATAATTTTGGCGGATTTGGACAACAGGGTTATGGTTACAATGTTGAGTTTTTGTATAGTGAAATCGGCAAGATTTTAGGTCTAGAGAAAACCTATAATATTATTATCGTAGGTTCAGGTAATTTGGGCCAAGCATTAGCTAACTACATTGATTTTGAAAAAAGAGGGTTTGTCATTAAAGGCCTTTTTGACGTGAATCCTCGACTCATCGGTATTCAAGTAAGGGGTATTGAAATTCGGGATATCGACCAGATGGAAGAATTTGTCAAAAATAATCATATTGATATTGCCGTTTTAACCTTGCCAAAGCAGAAGGCGCCAAAACTAGCTAATGATTTAGCTGATTGGGGCGTTAAAGGGTTGTGGAATTTTGCACCCATTGATTTGCAGATTAAAAACGATAAAGTCATTGTAGAAAATGTACATTTAGCAGAAAGCTTAATGACCTTATCATATCGGGTAAAAGATCAATTAGAATAGAGGAAATATATGGCTTGGTTTAATAAACACAAACAAATTCATATTGACAAAAAGACGCATTTACTCGTACTTGATCAAAAGTGGCATGAACTGTTCAATAATAAGAAACCGAGCAAAATCCTTACCCTAGAGAAAAAATTGAATGCATTGCTCAAAGAACAAGGGAAACTGACAACAGAATCCAAAGAATACTACAATTTAAAGAAAAAAATAATGCAAGAAATCGTTGATAACATGAGTGAGACCAATGTTGAAAACGAAAAAGACGCCTTTCATAAAATGGAAAAGAATCGACGAAATATTGAAGAAATAAATGATAAACTCAAACAATATGAAAAAAGACTGGACCAATTACCTATGAAAATCGAGCAAGTAAATAGGGAGTTGGTCACAGTTACGATGAATATATTTTATCTAGAGATGCTGGACGTTCGAGCAAAATCACAGAAGCATGATAAAATGGTTAAAAAGCTTCGCGAAGAAATCAAAGAAGAGATTATTGCAAGAGATGAAACTAAAGAACGTTCAGACGCACTATACTCCTTTATTCATGATGTTGTCGGTAGTGATGTTATTGAACAATATGATGATTATTATTTGAAAGGGAATGAAAAATAATATGATCATAGGAATAGGAATTGACTTAATCGCTGTTGAACGCATTCAAAAAGCATGTGCAAAAAATGGATTTTTGCAACGATATTTTTCGGATAATGAGATTGCTTTGTTTGAAAAACATCACATGAACCCGCAAAAGGTTGCGGGTAATTTTTGTGTAAAGGAATCGGTGGTCAAAATGTTTGGCACCGGATTTAAAGGGATAAACCTCATCGATATTGAAGTTCTTCGTGACGATTGGGGAAAACCATATGTCGTATTACATAAAGGTGCATTAAAAATGCAAGATAATCTAAAAATTGATTCAATTCATGTTTCGATTTCCAATACAAACGATTATGTTACCGCAGTTGCAATTGGTGAACGTTTGCGACAGGAATTTTTATAAAAAGGAGTTTGACATGTTTGCAGTAAAAGGCTATGAAATGCAAAAAATGGATCAATATATGATCAATGACGTAGGCATACCAAGCTGTGTCCTAATGGAGAATGCCGCCAAATCTATCGTGGATGATATTATTGTTCGTTTTCCGATCGGACAAGATAAGGACGGTAAGATAACGATTATCTGTGGCACCGGGAACAATGGAGGCGACGGCATGGCAATAGGTCGTTGGTTACTTCATCTTGGATATGACGTGCACTTTGTCATAATAGGAAAAAAAGAACGTAGATCAGAGGACCACCAACTACAAGAAACTATTTTGAATCATCTGATAGCTTCTCAAATGAAAAATACCGTTCTATGGATTGATGAAGACAATTTTGAAATAGACAGTCCCCAAATTAAAGCCTTGTTAAAAAGGAGCTTTTTAACGGTGGATAGTTTACTCGGAACCGGTTGCAATCGGACAGTTTCTATCTTGTTTAAAGATATTATTGAGTATATGAATCATTATTCGACCTATATAATTTCTGTAGATGTTCCTTCAGGAATTAATAGTGATAACGGAAAAGTAATGGGGGCTGCGGTTCAGGCGGACATTACCTATACTTTTGCCATGCCTAAAATTGGTTTAATTCTCTATCCCGGAGCAGAATATACCGGTGAGCTTATTGTTAAGGATATAGGTATTATTCAAGAAGCTCAATCCCTGATTCAACAAAAAGTCAATGTTCTTGACCAAGCCTCCATTAAAGAAGCGGTGGCACAAGGAGTTTTTGAACGAAAAAAGAACACCCACAAAGGAAACTTCGGAATCTTAGGCATTATCGCAGGGGATGACCTGATGTTAGGGGCAACGATTCTTGCCGTTAAAGCCGCCTATCGAACAGGGGCAGGCTTAGTCAAGGTCTTTACCTCTGAAAAAAATGCCCATCTTATTTTGGCACAAGTTGCCGAATGTGTCATTGTAGAATATGATGCAAGAAAAGACCTATCCGATCAAATAGATGCTTTTGCCAATCAAGTCGATGTTATTGCTATTGGACCGGGATTATCTCAATCCAATCATGCTCATCATTTGGTTCGTCAAATTCTCCGGCTGGATAAAAAAGTAATATTTGATGCGGACGCCTTGAATATTATTGCAAAAAATATGGAATGGTTTGAAGAAAAAAAATGTAGCTGTGTAATCACGCCACACATTGGTGAGATGTCAAGATTAACAGGATATTGCTCTTCAGGCATATTGGAAAATCCCATACATTTTGGATCAGCAATGATGGAGAAGTACCATATTGTTACCGTGTTGAAAAGTGCACGAACAGTGGTTGCTGCACCTGAAGATCAAATCTATATCAATACATTAGGAAATCCGGGAATGTCAACAGCAGGTTCCGGTGATGTCTTAGTGGGAATCATCGGCGGACTGGTTGCACAAGGACAATCTCTGGCCGATGCGGCTCGATATGGCGTCCTGCTGCATTCTTATGCAGGCGATTATTACGCGAGCGACAATAACTTTGCATCGCTTATGGCTTCGGATATTATCGATTGCCTTTGGAAAGGGTTGTAAGATGGAATCAATATATCATCGTGTATATGCAAAAGTGAATTTAGATGCGATTCGCAATAATTTAACAGCCATTCGTGAGTATGTGAATTATAATATGGACCATGAAGTGAAAGTTATGGCTGTTGTTAAGGCAGATGGGTATGGACATGGAGCAATCCCGATTAGTCGTGAACTGGAAAAACTTCACGTCGATTATATTGCCGTGGCCATATATCAAGAAGGTATTCAGTTACGCGAGGAAGGTGTCAGCGTACCGATTCTTGTTTTAGGTAATACCCATGAAGAAGCTTTTGAAGAGCTTGTGCGTTATAACTTAACACAAACAGTATATTCAATAGAACTTGCACAAAAGTTGAATTATTTTGGAGAACAATCCGGAAAAAAAGTACGCGTTCATGTTAAAGTCGATACCGGTATGGGACGACTTGGATTTCGACTGATTGGAGGAAGTATGGAGCAGTCGGTTGAAGAGATTCTACAATTGACGCAATATAGGCATTTGGAGTGCGAAGGATTATTTACACATTTTTCAAAAGCCGATGAGGTGGATATTTCTTATACTAATATGCAAGTGGACTTGTTTGAAAAACTTTTGGGACGTTTAGAAGCACAGGGGATTACATTCCCCTTAATTCATGCCTCAAATAGTGCAGGACTGATTGACCATCAAAGGGCGCGTTTTAATATGGTCAGGGCAGGAATCGCCCTGTACGGGTTATACCCATCGGATACGGTGAGCCATGCCATCAATCTCCAACCGGCCTTATCTATAAGCAGTCATATTATCTTTTTGAAAAATGTTGAAAAAGATGAGTACATTAGCTATGGCGGTATTTTTAAGACCAGCCGTCCATCGAAGATTGCAACGGTTCCGATTGGATATGCAGATGGGTATTCAAGAGCCTTGTCCAATAAAGGCCGTGTTTTGATTCGTGGACAGTATGCACCGGTTGTCGGTCGTGTTTGTATGGATCAGATGCTTGTTGATGTAACAGATATAGAAGGCGTGACAGAAGATGATGAAGTGGTCTTAATAGGTGCATCCGATGGACAACATATTTTTGTCGAAGAATTAGCAAGACACATGAATACCATTAATTATGAAGTCATCTGTTCCATTGGAAAGCGTGTACCTCGAATATATATGAAGGAGAATGAAGTCGTCGAAACCATTGACTACTTTTAAAAAACAATGAATAACACCCAATTTTATAAAAAATTATTTGCAATTGCTATTCCTATTACTTTGCAACAACTCATTATTTCTTCATTAAACTTAATTGATACTTTTATGATTAGTTCATTGACAAAGGAAGCGATTGCAGGCGTTGGAGCCGCAAACAAAGTTTTTTTTCTTTTAAATCTTTTCCTCTTTGGTATGAGTAGTGGTTCATCCATTCTTACAGCTCAATTTTGGGGAAAAAAAGATATAGAAAGCATTAAAAAAGTATATGGATTATCATTAACCTTTGCACTTGGCGGAGGTTTATTATTTACAATCATTGCAATACTCTTACCCCAACAAGTGATGGCTATTTTTTCAGAAGATGCCTTGGTGGTTTTAGAAGGGGCAAAGTATTTAAGAATTGTTGGATTTTCTTATCTTTTTACCGCGGTAACATTTTCAACCATGTTTGTTTTACGAAGTACCAATTATGTGAAACTCCCCTTATTTGTAACCATCGTAGCGATCTCAATCAACACCTTTTTAAACTGGGTACTGATTTATGGTAACTTAGGTTTTCAACCCTTAGGTGTTGAAGGCGCAGCCATAGCCACCTTGATTGCTAGGACACTGGAATGCTTTATGTTGGTGATGCTGTCTAATTATTACAAATTACCGGCTTCAGGTAAGTTAAGTAAACTCTTTAGTTATAATAAAAGTCTGGCTAAACATTTTTCAAAAATCGCTATGCCGGTGGTTATTAATGAAATTCTTTGGTCAACAGGTGTAACCATGTATGCTGTTGTTTACGGGCGTATGGGAACGGATGTTATGGCAGCGATGACCATCACCCAAACGATTGAACAAATTATATTTGTCGTCTCTGTCGGTGTCGGAAATGCCAGCGCTATTATGCTTGGGAATTCCCTTGGGGCCATGGAGGGCGAGAAAATCTATGATGAGGCAGTTCAGTTTGTAAAAATAAACTTTTTACTAGGTGCTCTCATGGGAATTACAATCATTCTATCAGCACCACATGTTGCCGGAATATACAGTGTTCCGCCCATTGTAAAATACCACATTATCGGTTCTTTATCAGTCTTTGGTATATATACAATGGTCAAAAGTGTTAACTTAGTCATCATTGTCGGCATCCTTCGAAGCGGAGGCGATACTATTTTTGCAGCGGCTTTAGACGGATTAGCAGTTTGGGGCTTAGGCGTACCACTGGCTATTTTGACAGGCTTAGTTCTTAAATGGGATTTACCTTTTGTATATGCGGCAATTCTCTTTGAAGAGATGGCTAAGCTTGGTTTCGGATTAAAACGAATGAAGTCAAAACGTTGGATGAATAATCTTGTTGAACATCAAGAATCGTGATAAAATAGGACAAACTATGAATAGGAGTGAAGAAAATGTCAGGACATTCAAAATTTGCAAACATTAAGCATAAAAAAGAAAAAAATGATGCAAAAAAGGGAAAAATATTTACAAAAATTGGTCGAGAGATTGTGGTTGCAGTGCGCCAAGGTGGGCCTGATCCCAGTCTAAACTCAGGCTTAAATGATATTATCAATAAAGCAAAATCAAATAACATGCCTAACGATACGATTAATAGAGCCATAAAACGGGCTTCAGGTGAAGCCGGTGATGTAGAATTTGAACGTATTGTCTATGAAGGTTATGGCATCTCCGGTGTGGCAGTTATGGTTGAGTGTTTAACAGACAACAAAAACCGGACAGCGGCAAATGTTCGTCACGGCTTTTCAAAGTATGGTGGCAATATGGGAACAAGCGGATGTGTCAACTATTTATTCGATAAAAAAGGTCAAATTGTTCTAGAAAATACATCAGATATTGATGAAGATGAATTGATGCTGCTTGCGCTTGAAGCCGGTGCAGAAGATATTGATGTTGATGAGGAAGGTATTGAAGTCATTACGGAACCGGATAACTTTAGTCAGGTCTATCAAGCACTACTGGACCAAGGCTATGAGATTCTATCCGGAGAAGTTGCTCAGATTCCTCAAACAACAGTATCCTTATCTGAAGAAGAAAGCAAAGAAATGGAAAAGATGCTTGAGCATCTTGAAGAAGATGATGATGTTCAAAACGTATATCATAATTGGGAGATGGAAGATTAAATGGATAAAATAACAAGGATGCGTGGGCTGGTTCATCAGCTTGACCAAGCTGCGCGTTCCTATTATCAAGAAAACCAAGAAATTATGTCAAACCTTGAATATGACCGTTTATATGATGAACTTGTTGAACTTGAAAATGAGACGGGGACTATATTAGCAGGAAGTCCAACCCAAAAAGTCGGCTACGAGTTACTGACACAATTACCAAAAGAAGCCCATGAATTTTCCATGTTAAGCTTAGATAAGACAAAGGATGAGCAAGTGCTTATGGACTGGCTAGGTGATCAAGAAGGGGTCTTGTCCTTTAAATTAGATGGACTCACCATTGTATTAACCTATCAAGACGGTCAACTTATCAAGGCAGTTACCCGTGGAAATGGAACGATTGGCGAGGTCATTACCAACAATGCTAAGCAGTTTAAAAATCTTCCCTTAACGATTCCATATAAAGGTCGACTTTTGCTGCGAGGAGAAGCAGTCATCCGTTATTCAGACTTTGAAGCCATTAATCAAACCCTTGATGTAGAAAACCAATATAAAAATCCGAGAAACTTATGTAGCGGTTCCGTTCGTCAGCTCAATAGTGAAATCACGGCAAGACGACACGTCCGGTTTTATGGATTTACACTCATTCACAGTGACCATCAGGATATGTTTACGAAAAAATCCGAGGAGCTATTATGGCTTCAAAGTCAGGGATTTGAATGTGTCGATTATCACTTAGTCACCAAAGAAAATATTGAAGCTACTATCGAAACGTTTGCTGAAAAATTAGATTCAAATGACGTGGCATCGGATGGCCTAGTATTAACCATGAATGATAAAGCCTATAGCCAAAGTTTGGGAGTAACCTCAAAATTTCCCAAAGATACAATGGCCTATAAATGGCAAGATGAAATAAAAGATACGGTTTTGGAAGACGTTTTTTGGAGTGCATCTCGAACCGGATTAATTAATCCGGTAGCTGTTTTTAAGCCTGTGGATCTTGAAGGGACCCAAGTCTCTCGAGCAAGTCTTCATAATATTAGTATTCTTGAAAAGTTAGAGTTAGGTATCGGAGATACCATTCAAGTCTATAAAGCTAATATGATTATTCCCCAGATTGCAGATAACTTAACGCGTAGTAATCACTTAGAGATACCAAAGGAATGTCCGGTTTGTTTTGAAGAGACAGCCATAAAAGACGTCAACGATATTAAGGTTTTATATTGTATGAACTCTGAATGTCCGGCCAAAAAAGTCAAAGCATATTCCCACTTTGTTTCTAGAAACGCCATGAATATTGATGGATTATCGGAAGCAACCTTAGAAAAGTTAATTCAGTTAGGTTTAATTCATGAGTATTCCGATTTATTTAAACTTGAGGAAGATGAAAAAAAAGAAAAAATCGTTCAACTTGATGGTTTTGGTGAAAAATCCTATCAAAATCTCGTTGAGTCCATTCATAAGGCCAGAAAAGTGAAATTAGCCAATTTTATCTATGCTTTAGGTATTCTCCATGTGGGATTAAGTAATGCAAAACTTCTAGTCGCCGCCTTTGACCATGATTTGAATCAAATCATGACAGCATCAGTGGAAGATTTTGAAGCGATTGAAGGTTTTGGACATGTTATTGCAAAATCCCTCTATGATTATTTTCAAGAGGATAAGCATAGGCAAGCACTTGATCATCTGCTAAATGAAGTTGAACTGGAAAAAGTGGAAAAAGCGGCTACCAAGAATGCGATTAGCGGGAAAACCTTTGTCATAACAGGCTCTCTAGAACATTATGAAAACCGTGAAGCCTTAAAATTAGAAATAGAACATTTTGGTGGAAAAGTTACCGGAAGTGTTTCGAAAAACACGGATTACTTGATTAACAATGATACAACATCCGGATCATCAAAGAATAAGAAGGCCAAGTCTCTTGATGTTCCCATTATTAGTGAAGAAGAGTTTAGAGCACTCATTGAATAATCATTAACACTGTGATACAATAAAGCATTATATTAAAAAAAACGGAGGATAAGGATGAAAATCACAAAAGACCAAGTTGAACATGTGGCACACTTAGCCCGTTTAAGTCTAACTGAAGAAGAAAAAGTACAAATGACAAAAGATATGGAGATGATCTTAGAATTTGCAGATCAAATCAATGAATATACTTTTGAAGATGTGAATGCTACGGCACACGTTATTCCAATTAATAATGTCTTTCGAGATGATGAGGTATCTCCTTCAATGGACCGAGATGTCTTATTAAAGAATGCCCCAAGTAAAGAAAATGGATGTTACACCGTGCCAAAAGTCGTAGAATAGGAGGCTTGAGATGAAGACAGTATTAGAAATGGCAAATCAGCTAAAAAACAAAGAAGTAAGCAGTCTCGAATTGGTTGAATCATATATAAACCGAATTCATGATGTTGAGCAGCATGTGAATGCTTTTTTACATATGGATGAAGAGGCAATTAAAGCTCAAGCAAAGGCTATTGACCAACGACGTACACGTGGAGAAGATCTATCAGCCTTAGCAGGTATTCCTATCAGTATCAAGGATAATATCTGTACCAAAGATATTCGGACAACATGTGCTTCAAAAATGTTGGAGAATTTTGTGCCACCCTATAATGCAACAGTCATTAATAAAATACAAGCAAAAGATATGATTTTGTTTGGAAAATTAAACATGGATGAGTTTGCTATGGGATCATCAACGGAAAATAGTGCCTTTAAAATTACAAGAAACCCTTGGAATTTAGACCATGTTCCCGGTGGAAGTTCCGGTGGTTCTGCCGCGGCTGTCGCAGCAATGATGACCCCCTTAGCACTTGGATCAGATACAGGAGGCTCTATTCGTCAACCTGCAAGTTACTGTGGTGTTGTTGGATTAAAACCGACCTATGGACGCGTATCACGTTTTGGCCTCGTTGCCTTTGCATCGTCCTTAGACCAAATCGGTCCCTTGGGTCAAAATGTTGAAGATGTTGCCCTTGCCATGAATGTTATCGGTGGACATGATACAATGGATTCAACAAGTGCTCCTGTGGAGGCTCCAGATTATACAGGGAAACTTAAGGAATCATTAAAAGGGAAACGTATAGGTCTTCCGCTTGAATTTTTTGGGGATGGTATTAACGCAGAGGTTAAAGAAGCTGTATTAGCTGCAGCCAAAGAATATGAAAAACTCGGTGCAATTGTTGAAGAAGTTCGCTTTGACTTATCGAATCTTTCTCTGCCGGCCTACTATTTAATCTCCTCAGCAGAAGCATCCTCTAACCTTGCGCGATATGACGGTATTAAATACGGATATCGTACACCGGAGTTTGAGAATCTTCTTGACTTATATCAAAAAACGCGAGATGAAGCCTTTGGAAAAGAAGTGAAACGACGTATCATGTTAGGAACTTACGCACTTAGTTCAGGTTACTATGATGCTTATTATAAAAAAGCACAACAAGTACGAACATTAATTAAACAAGAATTCGACCAACTCTTTGAAAAATATGATGTTCTTTTAACACCAACAGGACCGACAACGGCATTTAAAGTCGGAGCTAAGACAGATAATCCGGTTGAAATGTATTTGACAGATATATGTACAGTGCCTATTAATATTGCCGGAGTACCCGCAATATCTATTAATTGTGGCTATGATCAAAATGGTCTTCCCATCGGCCTGCAATTGATTGGTAAAGCATTTGATGAACAAACCATATTAAACTTTGCATATCAATATGAGCAACATGCCAATGTGGACAAACGAACAGTTACGATAGGATAGAGGTGGAACCATGGCTTATAAAGATTATGAAATTGTTATTGGACTCGAAGTCCATTCAGAATTAAAAACAAAGAGTAAGATATATTGTTCTTGTACAACAGAGTTTGGTGGGGACCCCAATACCCATTGCTGTCCGATTTGTACAGGTATGCCGGGAACACTGCCGGTACTTAACGGCATGGTGGTCGAGTATGCAATTAAGGCCGGACTGGCTACAAACTGCAAGATTCATCAGTTTTCCAAGCAAGACCGTAAAAACTATTTTTATCCGGATTTACCCAAAGCATATCAAACGTCCCAATATGATTTGCCATTGTGCTATGAAGGTTATGTGGATATTGAAACCAACGGGGAAGAAAAGAGAATCGGTCTTACCCGGATCCATATAGAAGAGGATGCCGGTAAACTTATTCATGAAGCGAACGGAACCTTTGTCGATTACAATCGTTGTGGTGTTCCGCTTATTGAAATCGTTACAGAGCCTGATTTGCGTTCGCCGGAAGAGATACGTGTCTTCTTATCAAAACTCCGATCCATACTATTATACGCCGATGTTTCAGATTGCCGTATGAATGAAGGATCCTTCCGCTGTGATGTCAACCTGTCGGTACGAAAAAAAGGCACGACAACCCTTGGAACACGGACAGAGATGAAAAATATTAACTCTTTTAACTTTGCCGTTAAAGCAGCCGAATATGAAGCCAAACGTCAGATTAAGTTGATTGAAAGCGGTGGAAGTGTTGTTCAAGAAACACGCCGGTGGGATGAAGCAAAAGGTGTGACGATTTCCATGCGTAGCAAGGAAGAAGCTCATGATTATCGCTATTTTCCTGCGCCCGATTTGATGCCGATTGTAACTTCTGATGAAGAAATAGAGCGTATAGGACAAACTATACCGGAATTGCCGGATGTACGTATGAAGCGTTATATGGAAAAGGACGGATTGTCCCTTTATGATAGCGAACTTCTTGTAGCGTCGATGAAGATTTCTGATTATTTTGACCAAGCATGTAAACAAACAAAAAACAAAAAAGTCTTGGCAAATATAATTATTTCAGAAGCTTTTTCACGAATGAATGAAGATGAAAAAGAATTAGGTGAAATCCCGATTTCAGCAGAAAATCTTGGTAAATTAGCGCATTTAGTGGATACAAATGTTATTAGTTCAAGCATTGCAAAAAAAGTCTTTGCAACCATGTGGGAAGACGATGACGACCCGGAAACTATTGTCGACAAAGAAGGCCTAAAGCAGATTAGTGATGATGGTGCCTTACGCCAGATGGCCGAAGAAGTCATTGCCAAAAATGACAAAGTGGTACAAGATTATTTGTCGGGTAAGGAAGCCGCGATTCAAGCCCTTATGGGACAAATGATGGCAAGAACAAAAGGGAAAGCTAATCCCAAAATGGTTATTGATTTATTGAAAGAAATCCTAAATACTAAAAAATAGGTGGGCTGGACTCATGGTTGTAAGTGAAAAGACGCAGACAACACAAAAAAATTATATATGTACAATGCGAAAAATGATTGAAAGCCAAAAGACAGAACAGGCCCTGGAACTAAATATTCGTACATATGAAGAGGCACTTGCGATTAACGATGTACAACAGATTGTGTATTGTATTTATTGTTTTGGTGTTCTCGAAGAGACGAGCGGTAATATTGCAAAAGCAATGACATACTATACAAGATCAACACGTCTTTCTCGAGAACATGATATTGAAGATTGCTTGGTAGCTTCCTTGAATAACCGAGGTAATATATATTCGGTTCATGGGGAGCTACATCTTGCCATTTCAAAATATATTGAAGCATTGAATATCGTGCAGAATTCAAAGGATCGTGTGTTAGAACGTGTTAAACTCTTGAACAACATTGGTATACTCTATATTGAGATGGGTAATTTGCAAAAAGCCTCTGAATACACGGTTGAAGCCTTAAGATATGTTAAAAAGACAGATGACGAGGCCTTGATGTGCAAAATATATGGAAACGTTACAGAAATCTTTCTTCGCATGGGGCAACTGAACAAGGCAAAATATTATAATCAATCCAACTACGTTTTAGCTAAAAAATGTCAAATCGAGCCAGAGATTGCCTTTGTTAAAGTATATGAAGCATTAATCCTAAGTAAAGAGCAAGGTTCATGGAGTAAAGTTCAAAGCCTCTTTGAAGAAGCCATCCGGCTCTTTGACAAGCATGTCTACTTTATTGATAAATGTGAAATGATAAATCTTTTTGCCAAAGAATGCATTGAAAGAGAGTAATATGAGGTTGCCATCCAACTTCTGAACACAATGCTTAAAGACATATGCAACAAAAACTTTAGAAATATTGAAATCACAGCCCTATCTTTACTTGAAGAAATCTATGTCAAGCAAAACAATGTTCATAAAGCTTACGAAGTCCTAAGTCGTTTATCAAAGATTAAGGAATATACTTATACTCACTTAAAAGAAAGAGAACTTGAGCGGGTAAAAAAAACGACCGTGGATCATGAACATAAGGACGATGTAAGTGACGAAGCTAAAGGGTACGATGACGTAAAAAAATTACAGAAATCTCTTCAAATTTTAAAATCCCTCTCGGAAACAGGCCAGCATATTACGTCTTGTATAAGTGTGGAAGATTTGGTTGAGACATTGTACCAGCAAATGGGACAAATATTTACATTTGAAGGCTTTGGAATCGGCCTTAAAAATAGTCAAAATGCCTTAATTGATTACTATTATTACGAGTCAGACGAAGGACAAATGCACAGAACATCGATTCCTTTGGACAGTCAGAATTTTCTCATGTCCCTATGTGTTCAAAACAGTAAAGAAATCATTATCTATGATGCAGATAACATACAAGAAGAAATGAACAATAACACGGTTCTTAGCCCCAAAATTTATAAAACGCTTAGTCAATCTCAGAACAAGTCCATACTGTTTAGCCCAATTATTTTTGAAAATAAAACGATTGGAGGCATTACGGTACAATCTGAAGAAAAAAATATCTTTTCGTATGTGGACTTGGAAAGTTTACGAATTATCGCATCCTATGTTGCAATCGCAGTAACCAATATTATTAGAGCATATGATCTTACTATTGCCAATAAAAAGTTGCGAGACGCTTCCATGAAAGATGCCTTAACCAATGTCTTTAATCGAAGAGCATTAGGGCAATATATGGACAAAGAGTTGGCTAATGGAAAATCAGACAAGTTGCCGGTATGTGCGATTATGTTAGATGTGGACTTTTTTAAGCAGTACAATGATAATTATGGTCATGTCAGTGGAGATCAATGTTTAATCGAAATCACAGCAACATTACGTCGCGTATTTCGCCGACATCATTATCAGATTTTTCGTTATGGAGGCGATGAATTTTTTGTTGTTGTTGAGAAGTGCCCAAAAGAGCAGGCAATCCAATTACTGGAAAAGATGATTCGTTCTATAAAAACCCTGAATCTACGCCATGATTATTCCGGAGTAGCTGATTATGTTACGGTATCCGTCGGTGCCAAATTAATCCATCATGTGAGTGATGACTATGCAAAAGTATTTAATGAAGCCGACCAAGCTTTATATAAGGTCAAGGAAAACGGCCGTAACGGTTATCACCTGGTCTAAAGATGTACTTGACAAATCTAATGGGTTAAAGTAATATAGTAATACATATTACGAATAAAAATATTCAAATGCTATGACAAGGAAGAGTAAATATAGGGACTCTATAGAGAGAAGATGGTGGTGGAAATTCTTCGAGCGAACTTTATTGAAGGTAACCTTCGAGCAGCGAATTGAAAGGGGCAAGCCCTAAGTAGAGGAGGCCGGTTGTTTACCGTTAACAGACACCATATCGGTTATACCTGTATGGATGAGCGCACGCAAGTGAACTTAGGTGGTACCGCGAAGAATACCCTTCGTCCTATATTGGATGGAGGGTTTTGTTTTATCACAAAAGAGGTTGAAACACATTAGGTTTAGGTTTTCCGAAAGGAGTATTATATGAAAAAGAATGGTGCAGAAATCGTTGTTGAATGTTTAAAGGAACAAAATGTAAAGTATTTGTTTGGATATCCGGGGGCAGCTACAATCAACATATATGATGAACTATATAAAAACAGTCAGCATATCACACATATTCTGACATCCCATGAACAAGGTGCGGCCCACGCAGCTGACGGATATGCTAGATCTTCCGGTGAAGTTGGCGTGTGTATTGCTACATCCGGTCCGGGAGCAACCAACTTAGTCACAGGAATTGCAACGGCTTATATGGATTCGGTACCTATGGTAGCAATCACAGGAAATGTTGAAGTGGATAAACTCGGAAAAGACAGCTTTCAAGAAGTTGATATTCAAGGAATTACTATGCCGGTTACCAAACATAATTATATGGTGAAGGATATCAATGAGTTGGCTAAGACTATTCGTCAAGCATTTTATATTGCAAAGTCAGGACGACCGGGACCGGTCCTTATTGATATTCCAAAAAACCTCACATGGGAAACAACGGACTATGAATATCAAAAGCCAATTGAATACAAACATCCAACCTTGACAGAACCGATTTCAGAAGAGATTATTGCCATGATTAATGAGGCAGAGCGCCCCATGATCCTTGCTGGTGGTGGTGTTATTCGCTCCAAAGCAAATCAAGATTTAATTAAGTTTGCAGAAAAAATTGATGCACAAGTAGCGTGTACCTTAATGGGTATCGGTGGAATGCCCTATTCCCATCCAAAATATACCGGCAACATTGGGATGCATGGTTCATTAGTGTCAAATCGAGCGATCAATGAAACCGATCTGCTTATTGTTATTGGTGGACGTTTTAGTGACCGAGTTGTCGGCAAGGAAAGCGGATTTGCAGCAAAAGCAAAAGTACTTCAAATCGATATTGATCCTGCAGAGATTAATAAAAACTATATTATCGATGCCTCAATAACAGGTGATATCAAAACAACATTGGAGATTCTCGTTGAAGAGGTTAAGCAACAAGATCATACAGAGTGGAGGGCTTATGTGGATGAGCTTCGGGCTACGGTAGGCCATAAAACCCATAGTGACACATTAAATGTACCCTATTTGTTGAAACGCATCGCTGAATATACCAATGAAAATACAATTGTTGCAACCGATGTTGGTCAACATCAGATGTGGACAGCCCAACACTTTCCATTTGAAAAACCCAACCGTTTCCTAACCAGTGGTGGTCTTGGCACCATGGGCTATGGCCTTGGTGCAGCGATTGGTGCCCAACTGGCCAATCCCTATGATCAAGTGCTTATGATTACGGGAGATGGTTCATTCAAGATGAACTTTAATGAAGTTCTAACAGCAACCAAAAATAAGTTGCCTATCAAGATTTTTGTTATGAACAATCGTGCATTAGGAATGGTACGTCAGTGGCAAGATCTATTCTATGATCAACGCTTCTCAGCGACACATTTTGATGAAGAGATGGACTATATTGGTTTTGCAATGTCAATGGGTGCCGCAGGATTTACCATCGAATCCGTTGATGAAATTGACACTGTATTGCAAGAAGTTTTTGAGAGCGATAAAACAGTGGTTGTAAACTGTATTGTTGATCAAGCCTCAAACGTATATCCCATGGTTCCTCCGGGAAAATCGATTTACGAAGCCATTAGTGAATAAGTAACTATGAACTTGACTTGGAAGATGGGTGATAGAAAACATGCCAATTAAAATACCGAATGATTTACCGGCAAAACAAATATTACAAGATGAAAATATATTTATTATGGATGATAATCGTGCCATGCATCAGGATATACGTCCTTTGCATATCGCCATCCTTAATCTCATGCCATTAAAGGAACAGACAGAGACACAACTCCTTCGTATGCTCAGTAACTCACCGCTACAGATTGAAGTAACCTTATTAATGCCTGAAACACATGAGTCCAAGAATACGCCGATTGAGCATCTACAATCTTTTTACACAACCTTTGAACACATCAAAGACAAAAAGTTTGACGGAATGATTATTACCGGTGCACCGATTGAAAACTTACCCTTTGAAGGTGTGACCTATTGGGATGAGTTGACAGAGATTTTAGAATGGACCAAAAAAAATGTAACTTCGACTTTTCACATTTGCTGGGGTGCACAAGCAGGATTATACTATCATTACGGTATTAAAAAAATACCCTTAAAAGATAAACTCCACGGCGTCTTCAAGCACTCCGTCAGTGATCCCTACTGTCCTCTCGTGCGAGGTTTTGACCATGAGTTCATGGTGCCACACTCTAGACATACAACCGTCTCAGAAGAAGATATCGTTCGTCATGACAAGTTACGCTTAATCTCCACATCGGAGGAAGCAGGACTCTACATCGCCATGTCAAAAGACGATAAGCAAATCTTTGTAACCGGACACTCAGAATACGATCAGGAGACTTTAAAACAGGAATATGAACGAGATAAGGCCCGAGGAATGGACCCCAAAACACCCCACTCTTATTTTCCGAATGATGATGACACGAAAGAACCGGAATCTACGTGGAAGTCTCATGCCCATCTGCTATATTCAAACTGGTTAAATTATTATGTTTACCAAATGACACCATACCTTATGGAAGAAATTGGCGAAGAACCGCAGGTTTAGCAAGGGTTGCAGCGATTTTTGAAGCTCGCAAAATATCATAAATTATCGTATGTTTTGGGGCGAAATTGGTGTATGATTTATTGCAAATTAAAAAAAGAAAACGAGAACAACTGACTAGTTTAATCAGTTGTTCTCGTTTTCTTTTTTTGAAATTATAAAGTCATGGATTATTAATTCCGTTAAAATTCATTGTAGGATACCAAAGAGTATTTTTTTAAGTGTAAAGTTATCATGAATACTTCAATTTATATTGGTTGGGGATTAGGGGATTGGATGAATGAGCTGTTTTATAATTATTTAGGTGGATTTATAGAGGAATAGGTAATGTTGTTTAACATGTCTGCTGATATACCGCATGTTGAGACGGTCTGTCTGCTTGAGAAAAAATAGTGAGTAAAATCAAAGGTTTCAGCCTATACTCAACCAGACAGTTTCGTGTGTTTCTAGTCTATGGAAACAGAAAGAGCACTTTCTGATAACCTATTCAAAGTGCGTTTTGCGAAAATAGTTAAACAATTTAACAAAAGATAGTTTATAGATGAATTGCAGGCATTACAAGTCTGCAATTTTTTTTACATATTGACAGTCTAGTCTAATGATGTTAGACTAGACTGTCTAATGGAGTTAGACTAAGGAGGTCTTCTTATGGAAAAATATAAACTTGGTGAAATGGAACAGAGATTTGCAGATATTATTTGGGATAAAGCTCCTATTAAAACGCGTGATTTGATTGAGATCTGTGCTGAAGAATTCGAGTGGAAAAGAACGACAACATATACTATGCTAAAACGTCTTTGTGAAAGAGGAATATTTCAGAATGAAAATGGAACAGTTATAGTCTCAATAGTAAAAGAAGATTTTTTAGCAGAAAAAGGGGAAGAATTTTTAGAAGAATCTTTTAAAGGGTCTTTGCCAAATTTTTTAGCGGCATTTACTCGGCGAAAAATGTTAAGTGAAAAAGAAATTGAAGAGATTCAACAATTAATTGATGGATACAAAAGGGAGGTGTAGGTATGTTAGAGAGAATATTTTTACAAGTCATTAACATGAGTTATATAGCAAGTATAGTTATTGTGTTCATATTAGTAGCAAGATTGCTTCTAGCAAAAGCACCGAAAAAGTATTCGTACATATTGTGGGCAGTTGCTCTCGTTAGACTTATTGTACCAATTTCATTTGAAAGCGTTTTGAGTTTGGTTCCAGTAAATCCTACGCCCGTTTCTAACTATGTTTTATACGACATATCACCTAATATAAATACGGGAATGCCTAATATTGATCAATCTATCAGTGGTTCGCTACCAGCAGCAGATATTGCTGCTAGTGTTAATCCAATGCAGGTTTGGATTTTTATTGGATCGCTGCTTTGGCTTTTAGGGATTGCTACTCTCGTAATCAATGGAATGGTATCGCTTATAAGAATGAAAGGTAAATTAAAAAATGCAAACTGTGAAAAGAACAATATTTATCAATCTGATAAGGTGACAACACCATTTGTTTTAGGTTTGATCCAACCGAAGATATATCTGCCTGCTTCTTTGTCAGAATCCGAGAAAGAATATATCTTGCTTCATGAACAAACCCATATCAAGAGATTTGATCATATCATTAGATTTATAAGTTACCTGACTTTATGTCTCCATTGGTTTAATCCTTTAGTGTGGATAGCTTTTTGGTTGAGTGGTAAAGATATGGAGATGTCTTGTGATGAATCTGTTATCAATCAATTAGGACATAGTGTAAAAAAAGATTATTCACAGTCATTGCTAAACTTAGCAACAGGAAGAACGAAGCTTGGATTGACACCTCTTGCGTTTGGTGAAGGAGACACAAAAGGGAGAATTAAGAATATTTTGAATTTCAAACAACCTAAGTTTTATATTATTATGATAGCCTTAGTCATTCTTATCTTTACCTCGATTGGTTTATTATCAAATCCGAAAAGCGAAGAACCGGATTTGTCATTGCTAAACATCACTAATTTCTTATCAGCCATGGCAACAGCTGAAGATGTTGTGGTAGAGACTGAAGATGGAAACGAATTGACTGTTTCACCTAATTCAGGTTTTCTTGAGATTTTTGAGCATAAAAATTGGAAAGAAAAGAAGGTTAATTCTCCCTTGGAAAGCACAGCAACACTTAGAATAACTATAAATGAAGATTATTGTATCAATTTTTATTCTTATGAAGATTATGCAATGATTTACAATGAAGACACCCAAGAAAAATATAGATATTACACAATCCCTAAAGGTGTGTATGTTAATCTTCAGAATTATGTTTTAGAAAATGGGAAAGTAACTGGTGTGAGAATTCCGGCTATAGAAGATACGGGAGAAGTTGATGGATTAACATATATTGGATATATTTCTGCTTTCGAGGAGTCTGAGGGAACTAAAATTATATTTGACCCGATTGAATGGATAACACTAGAGGATACTGATAGAATTAATGAACTTGAGATAGAAGAATTTGATATGCCTAATGGATACTATATTTATAATCCTGAAATCGATGAAATTGAATTTCAAGTGGATAAAGATGCGGAATACAGGTTTATCGATTGGGGAAATAATTTTGCAAGTAGAGATGAAGACAGATTCCACTACAGCACAAAAGATAAAGAAGAGTTTATTGAATATTTAAATACTTATACAGACAAAGCTGCAAAGGTACCATTCTGGATAAGTATCAAAGATGGTGCTGTGCGATTAATTGAAGAACAATATGTTCCTTAAGTTTTCAATTAGTGTGAACGGGGATATGTATTCTAAATAAACCCCTGCAGGCATTGAATTTGTTAAATTGTATAAGACTTATGTGATACCACATGTGGAAGGGGTTTTGAGACTGGTGAAGAATAATTAACTAGACAGATATCAGTGGCTGTAGTATTGTGAAAAAATAAAAAGATGAGAAAGAGGGAGAATGATGCTTGCATTTCTAAATGTAATTGAAAATGAAGTGATTCGTAGTTATCTTGAAGAACTTTATCTTCTTTATAGCAAAGATCTTGTTATAATAGTTAGAAGGCTTTCTATCAATCAGTACCATAAGAGAATAAGAAGAGCAACAACGAATATTGATGATTTAGCGGACGTCATCAGCGATGATTCTATAATGATGCCGGAAATCAACATTTTAAGGCTAGATCAAAGCCAAGAAGTAGCACGATTATTGGACAATATCAATGAAGGAAGCGTACGAACAAAATTGACAAGAGCAAGGCAAGCCTGCAAGGACGTTCTGGGAGGTGAACGATATGAATATGCGTGATGATGATTTGAATTCAGGTATTGATAACATGATGGAAGCCTATTACAAACTTATAGGAGAAGCACATGTTAAGAATTTATTGGAAGATTTAGAAAGTGACAAAGATGAAATTGATCAGGTTCAAATATCTAAGTCGCTAGATGATTGGTTTGAAGGTTTTATTAATAAGAGAGAGAAGGAAAAACAAAGAAAAAAGTGGCTAAAACGGATTAGGACATATTCAGGCAGAGCAGCAATGTTCATATTGGTTCTGATTGGAGTATTTACAGCGGTGACAATGTCTGTAGAGGCATTTAGGATACGAATATTAAATTATTTCATGGAAAAGACCGAAAGCTATACAGAATTTAAAGTTGATGAAGTGTTGGATGATCAAAACGCACCGAAACTGGATTTAGATCAGTATTATTATCTGACTTATCTACCGGAGGGATATACTTATGACAGTCATCAGATTGTTGGTGAAGTCGTTATGCTCAGATACAGCAATGGTACAGATATTATTATTTTCACCCAGGGAATTACCGGTTCTGCTTATCATTTAGATACCGAAGATGCAGAAATGAAGGAAGTACCAATAAGGAATAGCAGTGGTTACCTTATAGTAAAAGATGATGTGAGTATATTGTTCTGGAATGAAAAAAATATGGATTTTATGATCAATGGAAACCTTGAGGCAAACGAACTGATTAAGATTGCAGAGGGACTTGAAAAAAATAAATAAAAAACTTTTTGAAAAAGTGTAAGATTTCGCCACCTTAAATGGTTATATATAATGAAGACCTAAAGAAGGGAAGTGGCGAGAGATGAAAAGAGGTAATTTATTAACGTTATTAATTTGTTTTATACTTGTTTTTTCGGTAATACCAGTGGGTGCAACCACGGATTCAGATGCATTAGATGAAAAAGTAATAAATATAATTCAACCAAGATTTACAAATATTTCGGTCTTCTACAACGATTTTTACATAACAGATCAAGGTAAGGCGGTGCTTATCTCATCTATTGATGCTAGAAATGTAGATAAATGTAAGATCAGTATGTATCTGTAAAAGTATCAAAATGGAAGTTGGATCACAGTTAAGCATTGGTCATCGACAGAAAGTGGAACTTTTTGTGGTATTGGTGAAACATGGTATGTAATGAGTGGTTATCAGTATAGGATGTCTACATACGGATACGTGTATGCAGACACCAAACTTATTGAAAGTACACTATTTACAAGTAAATCAGTCATTTATTGAGAGGAATATGAATGAAGAGAGAGACGATCAGCGTATTAGGGTTAATTCTGATAAGCACAATTACTTTAATCAGAGGCTTATTGTACTATATTAAAGGGGGGATGCCCGATATATTTCAAACTTTTTTAAGTCTAGCTTGCATCTTATGTTGGCTGCTTGCATCCTATTATTATGGAAAAGCTGGCAGAAAAAAATTCCTAGTATTCACTCTATTTTTTTGGAGTATTGGCCTTATTAGCAATGTGGTAAGTTATTACACAGAGCATTTCCTTTTTCTTGGTATCATTATATATGTTATAGTATGGTTACCACTGTATGGAATTAGTAGATATTTTCGTACGTTTTCACTGATTGGGGAGCCGATAATAACGAGTTTCATTATATTGCTTCCTACAGTGCTTGCGTATATATTTGGAACAAGATCTAGTAAATAGCGAAAATGTAAAATACTCAATCAAGAAAGCAGTAAATATTGTTCAGAGTACCTGATTTTATTTTCTGTAGGTGTTGAAATGAACCATTGTGATTAAGATTTGATTTTGGATGAGATATGTATCAGCTATTGAATTGTATACAAACTTACATAATTTAAGAATCATCACTAGAACATTGAAACTGGAAATTTAAACAAATATTTAATCGTGTGCATTGAAAGATGCAGTACAGATTTTCAAGAGAAGATTATTGAGATGTTTAATTATAGTGGCTAGCATCGATTGATGGTAAGATTACCTCCTAAAATACAATTTAGGAGGTAATTTTATGCAAAAAAAGAAAAAGTACAAAGTGGTAAGGTTTAGATTCGAAAGGAGTGATGGTGGTGATATAAGTCGTTACATGATTGTTGAAGACTTGTTACCCGTATTAGAAATCAATCAATTTATTGAAGCGAAAAGTATCAGAGAGGTATCCACAGGCAAGGAGTATGCAAAGAAGCTGGTTGTTTATCTAAATTGGTTGGATTCCCATGATATCACATATGATGTAGCCAATAATAGCCATGTCAAAAGATTTGTTGACACTTTAGTTTATGGGGATTTAACGGACTTAAAGATTAGAAGTATAGAAAGTAGTTTATCCTATAGCACCTTAAATAGTTATGTGACGGTTGTAACAGAATTTTACAAATGGTTAGACAACAATTATGAAAGCAATATGCGATTTTTTAAAAAGAAAAACACACAAAGAGCAAGACAATCCTATTTATATGGGCAGATATATGAATATGATTACAAATATATCATCGACAGGTATTTGCCACGATTAAAGCTATCCAAAGAATACATTAAGTGGTACACAGAAGATGAAAAAGCACTGATATGCAGTGGGTTCAATACGCTTAGAGATGAATGTATCTTTAGGTTAACATTAGAAGGTTTTAGGATAGATGAAGTGCTGAGTATGACACTTGATAATTATGATGCCTTAGAAGGCTTAATACGTCCTAGTCGCTCTAAAGGGAAACAAACCGTTATTGAAGGCGATAAAAGTCACTTAAGGATTGTTGCCCTTCCAAAGAAAACAGTGGATTTGATTGATCAATACTTGTTTTTAGAAAGAATGGTCGCAGAAAATGAAAGTACAAATGTGAATAATCACATATTTATTAACTTAAATAGTGGCAAGTATCAAGGTGAATCCCTTAAATACAGGAATTACCTAAAAATACTAAAGAGATGTTGTGAGAAAGTTGGAATTGATAGCAAGAAAATAAGAACGCATAGCGCACTACAGAAATCATAATAATGAAATTATTGCCAGAAGTGTTATGCAAAAACTGCACAAGGGGGATCAAACAAATGATTAAAAAATTAAGCTTAACAACAGCATCAGCCATCTGGGAAATCGATGATGTGAAAGTCAGCTTGTGGCACAAGCGTGAAATTTCTGATGACCATATGAAATCAAAAATACTGGAATATAAACAAATCTTAAGGATTAAATCATATCGGTTGGATAATACCCCTTTATGCAGGATGTTTGATTATTTTGGCGGTATGTCGTTTGTAGAAATAGGATTTAATGCTTTCAGAGATGACTTTGTGGAGATGTTTAGGTATTATTCTATAAGATACACAGAAAGCTGGTTTCATTTAGATGAAAAAATATCAAGCAAAGAAGTTGGAATTGCCCATGTATTTGAAACCATGTTACAGAATGATGAAATTAAAATTACGTATAATTATATGTATATTCTTTCTAAGTTAGATGAGAGGAGACTTCTGAATGATGTTTTAGAAGGTGAGTTCTCAAGCTTTTGGATTGGGAGAATTTCAGAAAAAGTAATTGCTAGAAAGGCGTTGGGAGAAATAGAGTCAAAAATAGGATTTGTGAGAACAACGAAATATGCTACAAAGATTGGTCTTGAGGCTTTAAATAAATACTTAAGAAGGTTTGCAGAGGGCTTTACTAAAAGACGTGAACGAATTAGTCAAAGGCAAATGTGGAATTTAATATTTGACTCAGGAACTGAATTATATAGATCAGGTACAGCTTATATAATATTTTCAAAGTTATTAAAAGATGTTGTATCGGAAGAGTTTGCACATCAATATGAAAAATTTCCGGCTGAAAATCATAAAACCTTAAACATAAAAAATGATATATGGACCATCTATGCAAAACATGGTCCATCCCTTTACTTTAATAAAGTTGATTTTAGTGTGATTGAATCTCCATCCCTAAGATTAAAAGTGAAGTGGTACCTAAAACATAGATTTAGCCTGAATTATTCATCCAGATATGAGCAAACTTAAAATCAACAGTTGATATCTTTTTTAATAATCGAATCCGGAACAATTTAAGGTTTTCCCTAAAAAAGGGTAAACGAATCCTGTAGATATAACTTT
>Ga0334898_1000578_pt1 | contig 55716 bp, 54 predicted proteins | sample GraSluR3_MG_10_FD_207228 | JGI IMG/M metagenome (GOLD analysis project Ga0334898, IMG submission 207228) | Sludge microbial communities from methane-producing bioreactor in Wageningen University, Netherlands - Granular Sludge_3_08-R3 | ecosystem: Engineered > Bioreactor > Anaerobic >... | reverse complement strand
GAGGAATGATTTTTGTTTTTGAGAGCATAAGTTGAAACCAGCGATTATCGGTGGTTCTATTTGTCATGCCTTCAATCCAGATAGCTCTCTTTCCAATTTTTTGCTTGACTTTTTATTTGCAGGCTTAGTCTTTCGTACCTTCAAAATAAAGATGCCCGCATAAATAGAAATCAATACCGCCATCTGGGAAAAGGTAAAACTTTTTGCTACTCCGATGATTGGCATGGCGAAAAATAAACTTAAATTAGCGATACTCCAAGCAATCCCAGTTCCCAAATTCTTTACAACCTCTGACCAAGCGAATTCTTCTCGTTTAATAATCGTTAAGCATAGTGAAGAGAACCACATCCCGATCGACTGTGGAAATAATACCACTGCTCCGCTAACTAGAAGAGCTTGCGGCAATGTCACATAAATTGTTAATGCAGCTGAGGATAGTAATAAAAGAGTGATAGCTTTGCGTTTTATCGTGTTCGACTGCTTTTTTCCCTGTTCTTCTATATAAGAGGTTAAACGAATTCCTAAAATGATTAACAAAATTCCAGTCATTCCAATCATTATCATAGTAAGATTGGTCCATTCTTTAAAAAAAATTGCCGCGATAAAGGTTGTCCCAATTAATTGAGTTCCATTTGAGATAGGCATCGCCTCAGACACTGGCAGTAATTGAAAGGAATTGAATTGCAAATATTGTCCAACAGACCAGAAACAGCCTGAGAGAAATGCTGCTGTAAAACTAAGCCAATCATACGTAGGTTGAACAATCACGGTAAAGATAATTCCCAGTAAGAGTGCTGTCGTAGAAGTTCCCAGCAGCTGATTGATCGGCTTCGCCTTCGTTAAATTCGTAATAATCGGCATAAGCCCCCACCCAAGAGCGGGTAATAAATATAAAGTAGCCATTAATTTCTCCTAAATACTTAAAAATATTTGCTCAAGAAAAGACTGAGCGTAAAACCCAGTCTTTGTTCTTGGTTTAAAATTTAAATAGTCCATCCTGTAGTGTCACGATTTGATTTTCGATTAGCAGCTGTCCCTTAGTCATCTCTGGAAAGACCACGATGATCGTGTCATCTTTTCCACTTTTTTCTATTTGGTGTAGATCCATCGAAGCCAATAGAGTACCAGCTTTTACCTTTTGTCCCTTTGTTACTTTGACTGAAAAAGGCAGCCCCTTTAGTTCCACCGTGTCCAATCCCATATGGATCAAAAGTTTTTCACCGGACTTACATTCAATTGTAATAGCGTGCAGCGTCGGAAAAATGCTCTCAACAATTCCTTCAATCGGAGCATAGACATGGCCATCATGTTGAGTGATTGCAAAGCCCTCCCCCATCATTTTTGAAGAGAAAACCTCATCTTGAACTGCTTCTAAAGGAAGAACTCGTCCATTTGCTACAGATTTCAGAGTATTTTTCGTTTTAAAAAAGAGCATCCTCTCATCACCTCTATACTAATTTTGGCCAGTATTCTTTATTGGCTTCAATCATTTCATCTAAAATTTTCTTTGCTACGCGAGCATTTGGTACTGTTTGATTCAACGTAAATGCTTGCAATGCTTTTTGATAAGAACCTTCAAAATAGGCATCAACTAATAATTTTTCTGCTGCTACTTGTGCCTCCATCAGCCCTTTATGAAAATCACAGATCGGTTCCCTTAGAGAAATCGGTTCTACACCTGTTGCGCCAACATAAGCAGGTACTTCAACCACTGCATCTGGACGAAGATTCGGAATCGCTCCTTGGTTAGGAACAATCAGCATGAAGCGGCGACGTTCATCATTCAGCAAAGAGGTTGCCATGTCTACGATGTACTGACCGTGCTCCCCAAAATTAAAGTTCAAGACATCCTCCGTTACTCCTTCTCGGATCTTTCTTGCCATTTCCCTTGTGTTCTTTTCCCGACCTTCCATTACCATATTGGCGCGTGTGTAATTTTTATCAGCATGTTCCACGACCATATCTGGATATAGATAGTACTCTAAATAATTATTCGGAATATTTTGCGGGAAATTTTTTGTGATAACAGACATCATGCTGAAAGCCTCCTGCCATGTTTTATCTCCAGCATTAAAATCCGCTACTTCCATTTCCTGAGTTGTTAATTTTTCAATGATTTCTGGCATCACATCGCGCTTCAGATTTTTATCATAGATCGAAGTATACCAGCCAAAATGATTCAGTCCATAATAAGTTGGAATCCAATTTTTTCGATCATAGCCATAATTGACAGCAATCGTTTCTTCGATTGAAATCGTCATGTCACAGGCATTGATCATTTTTGCTTTTGGATATTGTCTCCGAACAGCCTCTGAAACAATTGATTCCGGATTTGTATAATTTAAAATCCATGCTTCAGGCGCATACTTTTGAACATAGCCAACAATTTCTAATAGACCATTCATTGATCGCATACCATAAGCAAACCCGCCTAATCCGCAGGTTTCTTGTCCGACTAAGCCATGACTTAAAGGAATTTTTTCATCCTTTTCACGCATCTTCATACCACCGACACGAATCTGTGAAAAAATGAAATCACAGCCGGTAAACGCTGTTTCAGGATCTTCGGTTGATGAAATGACCACATCCTTAAATCCTTCTTTCTTCAACATGTATTGAATAATCAAATACATGTCGGCATTTCTCTGAGCATCAATATCGTATAAACGAATCTCTGAAAGCGGTAAACGATCTGCATTGTTTAGCACCGCTTGAATGATTCCTGGTGTATAAGTACTGCCTCCGCCAGCAATCGTAATAATTTGTTTCTTTGTCATTATTCTCTTCCTTTCTACTGTTCCAATAATTTATTGAATTCAGCCATTACGTAAGTAACCTCTAACCCAATAATAATTTGATAATTTTTTTCTGTCGGTTTGATCACACCGCTGACACCTAACTGTTTGATTCGTTGTTCATCGACGATCGTTGGATTTTCAACCTCAACTCTCAAACGTGTATTACAACTGAAGGCATCTGAAACATTCTCTTTTCCGCCAAAGGCCTGCAGCATTTTCTTTGCCATATACTCATAATTCTTGCTGGCTAATCCGAGTTCCTTTTCTTCTTCTACTGCTTCAATTCCATATTCTGTAGCTGCTTCTCTGCCTAACGTTTGAATATTACGTTTTTTGATTAGGTAATAGAAAGTAAAGTAATACAGGGCGAAAAATACGATTCCGACTGGAATGATGAAAATAGCGTTGGTCGCGATTCTAAAATTAATTAAATAATCCACGATACAAGCACCAAATGTAAAACCAATCCGAATATTCAACAAGTAACACACGATTCCGGCAAGCCCAGCAAATAATGCATGTACGACATAAAGCATTGGAGAAAGAAACATAAAACTGAATTCGACTGGTTCAGTGATATTGGAAATAAATGACGTTGCCGCCCCACTACCCATGATTCCTTTGACCATCTCTTTGTTTTCTTTGAATGCCGCACGATAGATAGCAAAACAAATTGCAGGGACGCCAAACATCATGATAACGAAGAAGCCTGATAAAAATAATCCTGCTTGTGGATCACCGTTGATAAAGCGTGTCATCTCACCACGGAATACTTCGCCACTTGGCGAGGTGTAACTTCCTAAGTCATAGTAAACATATGTGTTCAGTACATGATGGAGTCCAAAAGGAATCAGCAGCCGATTAAGGAACATAAAAATTCCCACTCCTAAAGCCCCCATATTAACTAACAAGCGCGCAAAGCTATCGATTCCGGCTTGGGCGAAGGGCCATAAGAAGCCAAACACCACCGAGGTGACTGTCTGTAATATCATTACCATCGTCAACGGAAACTTTTCCCCTGCAAAGTAAGAGAACACCATTGGTAATTTTTGTTCCTTGAAACGATTGTACGTCCAAGCTGCGATAAGCCCTGAGATTATCCCACCGAAGATCCCCATATTGACAGCCGGATTCATAATTTCTAAACCCTTTTTCAATGTTGCAATTGCTAGAAATCCTGTTAGTGCAGGAATACCTTTGTCTTTGGTCTTAGCAAAGCCAATCGTTACTCCGATGGCAAATAGAATATCCAAATTTCCAAATACTGCATTTCCCGCAGCCCCAATAACAGGAATATTCAACATGTCGTCTGCTGAAAGACGCATGATCAATCCGGCCAAAGGCATCGCTGCCACTGGAAGTAGCATTGCTCTACCTAATTTTTGTACATTTGCTTTTAAACTCGACATTTTAAACTCCTCCTCATTTTAAATTTCTTTGTAAGTTACCAACTCAATCAAACAATCCCTTTTAACCTGCAATGCAAACTCTGAATGGATCAGAAATTCCACCTGATTGACCCTTGGATAAACAAAACTTGACCCCTCTAATAATTGCTGATCAAGATATGCTGTGTGACACATAATTTCGATGGTTTTATCTTCGCGTAAAAGCGTTAGTAGCTGTTCTAAATATTGTTCGATTGAACAATCAATTTGCCTTTTATCCTCAATTGTTTCGCCAACATCATCAAAATATGGTTCAAAATAATCGACGTGTCGAACCTCTGATTTTCTCTCGAAGTTCCCGCGAACTGGCAGATCATATTTTTTAGCCAATGCAATGACAACTTCCTGATTATTATCAAAGGTGTGCGTATGATGGTGACTATCTAAGTGGGTTGGGATAATTCCGGCTCGATAAACCTTTTGAATTTGAGCATTCCACTCTTGATATAGCTGATCGTTGTCTATTTCAAAGGGCTTTGTATAAAAAGATAATTGCTTAAATTGATCGCCCTCCACCAAACTATCGACATTTTCCAATAAAGGTTTCCCACAGGTCAGTGTCAGATGAACACCCACACCTAAATCTGGTAATTCTTTTTTCAGCTTTACCGCATGTTCAAATCCCGGCATATTTGCCATCAAAGTCGTTGAAGTTAATATTCCTCGTTGATAAGCATCAACTATGCCGTAATTCACACCATGGCTGTAGCCAAAATCATCTGAGTTAAAGATTACTTTTCCCATTCTTTCCATCCTTTCTTTTTTATACTAAAAATAGACGCAACCTAATGATCGCAGAAATGAATGCTCGCTCTGCATCAAAAGGTTGCGCCTACCGAATAGTTACGCCCTTGATTATTGAATTCTCGCTAAATGAATGGCCAGATAAACGACTTCGTTTTCCTGCACATCCAACTGAAATTTCTCTTCGATCATTTTTTTGATCGCTGTTGCGGTCTGATAAGGTTCACTTTCTTTAAAGGTACTGGTGAAAAATCCAATGTTTTCAGTTGGTGACTCTTCTTGATAAATCAGACGTTTCACTAAAAATTTGATATGAATCATCATACGATGATAGGTTAATGAGTCTTTATCAAAATGATAATCATAAGATTCCTCCAAATCCTCAAGAATCGTCTTTGTCATTTCTAATATCTTTAAGCTGTTTAAACTATTTCTTTCGCCTAGTTCCGCATTGATAATATGCATGGTAATAAAACCAATTTCATTTGCTCCCAACTCTGTGTTATAGCGTTGATTAATTAACGCCACGACTTCATTCGCCGTTTCATACTCTTCCGGATAGAGCAATTTCATTTCCGGCAACATGATTGCTGTCACCTGACTGTCTTCTTTCTTACGCTGAATCGCAAAATAAATGTGATCCGTCAAGGCAATGTAAATGTTTGAATCTAACGGTGTAGAGATTCTTTTCGAGATAAATTGAATGATCTCCTCGGAAAAATCAATAAATTCAATCGGAATTTGAGCCGCCATCTCACTAAACATCTTGGTTTTCTCTTTGGAATCCAAAGTAAAAAACTTATCCGCCAGTGCTGGATCAAACACCTGATCGACAAAAGCAGAAAAACCAATTCCCTTACCCATAGCAATTTTTTCGATTCCCTCATCATCAATTAAAATCACATTATGATTGATCTTTTTAACAACCTTCATTAGTTGCACCGATCCTCTCTAAAAACATTCAAATTTTATTTGAAAAACAAAAAACGACCCAAGGAAAGTGTCTTTCCTAGGTCGTGCCTAATTTAATAGTTGCACCCTATCTGTTTACACGCTCAATATAGCAAATAAAAAAAGCGCTGTCAACGCTTTTTTTATTTATTTGTTTTCTAATTTTAAATTTTACCAATTGCGAAGTGAATGATTATTGATAGATATTTCAACACTTTTTCTTTAGAACTAACAGTTTCTTAAATAGTTTGAAAAATCCTTTTAAGATCATGCAAAACACTTTCCCAAAAAAATGTGAAGTGCTTTTTCATTCTTTCGCTACTTTTTTATATTTCTATAGCTAACTCTGCTTCATAGGGTATAGAAGGTTGAGCACCATACCGTTGGACTGTCAAAGAGGCCGCTTTGCTTGCATACGTGATTGCTTCTTCGATATTTTGTAAATCATGAGATAATTTTGATGCAAACGCACCAATGAATGTATCTCCTGCAGCAGTTGTATCCACTGCAGGAACTTCAAAAGCAGGTACCAATCCTGATTTACCTTCTGCGATAGAGTAGAATGCTCCTTTACTTCCTAATGTGACAATGAGAACCTTAACTCCCAACTCGTGAATTTTATTTGCTGCACTAACTAAATCACTTTCACTAGTAATTTTAACACCAATAATTGTCTCTAATTCTATTTCATTTGGTATTAAAATATCTGTCGCATGAATAATTTTTTCAGGCAACATTTCAAGTGCAGGAGCAGGATTTAAAATTGTGGCAGCAGAGCTTTTTTGAGCAATTTCAAAACTTCTTTCAATACTCTCGAGATTGGTTTCCAGTTGAGCAATTACATAATCACTCGAAGAAATCGTTTCTAGATTCTTTAAAATATGTTCATTAGAAATTTCTTGGTTGGCTCCTCCATAGATTACAATACTATTTTCTCCACTATCATCAACGGTAACATAAGCACTTCCTGTTCTTACGCTATCCAAATGAGCAATCCCTACTGTATTGATTCCATCTTGGTCAAGCAAATCGACAAGCGTTTTTCCACCATCATCATTTCCTACGGCTCCTATAAAATTCACACGAGCACCGCTTCTGGCTGCAGCAATTGCTTGATTAGCTCCTTTTCCACCACCGTTTGTAAATACTTCTTTTGAATGAATCGTTTCACCCGGTTTCGGGAAATTCTCTGTACGAATCGTTGTATCTAAATTAACACTTCCTACTACTGTAATCTTATTCATTTCTGCACTTCTCTCCAATTGTCTTCACATACATGTATTCGATAGTAAATTATCTTATGAAAAATACTTGATCGTATCCATCGTCAATTCTCTGAATTTTTCTAAATCAAGATTAAAAGCAACTTGAACATTTTTTTCTTTCTTATAGACGTCATCATAATCAACTACGGTACTGCCCAATGCTAATGTATCACTGGTCTCTACCTGTACATTCATTGGATATACAGTAAACATATCCGGATCAATAACATAAGCGACAGCACATGGATCATGCATATGGATACCCTCGACGTGCGTTTCATCAGCCCAGAATGGTCGTGTAGTTGTTAAATTGAAAAAATCTAATAGATCAGCCATTGTTGTGGCTACTTGATTCCCAATATTACGAATTTCTTTGATATCGTCTTCAAATAATTGAGCTTTTAATGTCACATCTAAACCAAACATAGCAACTGGAACACCTGAATTAACAACAATATCTGCCGCTTCAGGGTCCACATAGATATTAAATTCCGCGTGAGGCGTCATATTCCCGCCAAAACATGCGCCTCCCATAAAGGAAATCAGTTCGATTTTCTCTTTTAGTTCAGGATGTGATAATAAGAAAATCGCAACGTTTGTTAACGGTCCAGTAGCGACCAGAGTAATCTTCTCATCTGATTCTCTCAAAATTTTTGCTATCAGATCGTTCGCCGAAATATCCAAATCCGCAATTTTAGATTCTGGTAGTTCGGCACCATCTATACCAGATTCACCATGAACATCATCTGCAATAATCAATTCACGACGCAACGGCTTTTTCGCGCCTCTAGCAACAGGTATTCCTTCACTTTTTGCCAGTGTTAATAATCTCTTCGCGTTAATATATGTCTTTTCCGGAAGTTGATTCCCAGCTGATGTAGTAACTGCTAATAAATCAATCTTCTCTGAAGCAATAGCCATTAATAACGCTAATGCGTCATCATGACCTGGATCACAATCTAAAATCACTTTTTTTGCCATTTTGAATCCTCCAATGCTTTATTATTCCTATTTATTTTGTTGAATTTTTTCACCGTGAGTGTAAATCATTTTTTTAGTGACAATGAATATCACAAGCGCTGCTAAAACTATTACACCGCCAATTAAGAAAATATTTGCATATGTTGAAGCCGCTCCTGCTGCTGAACCGACAACACTACTACCAGACATAACACCAGAAGACATCATCCCTCCAAATACGGCAACACCAACTGACCCAGTGATAGCTTGTACCAAGTCATTGACACCTAATACACGACCAGATTCCTCAGGAGCAACTGTCAAGGTTGCTGTATCTACAATTGGTGAGTAAAAGAATGAAGTTCCAAAATAATAAATACATGGTGCAAATGCTAACGCCCAAACTTTACCGTGAGGAATAGCAAAAGCAATAGCTAACAAACCTAGACCCATAAAAGATAGCGCCATGATAATAGCAGCTGAACGACCAATTTTTTTAACAACCGGCCCACAAACGAATCCTAAAACCGCTGCCAATAAAATTGAACCAACCAACAACAGTGATACTTCTGCTGAATCAATCCCAAAAACATTTAGTCCGATGGCATTAACACCCGCGTTTAATGTGTAGCTGAAGAAGTATCCAATGAATATAACTGACATTGTTGCTATCAATGCAGGATTTTTCAAAAATTCTGGTGTGATAAAAGGATTTTTTGCTTTATTAATATAAACAATAAATAGTACTAACGTTACAACAGATGAGATAGCCCAAAACGCGTTCATATCAGTGAAAAACATCGTCATCGCACCAGCGAATGCACCAATCAAGATGAAGCCAATCCAATCAATATTTGCTCCTTCTGCACGTTCGTCAGGTAAATTTTTCGCCAACGACGGAATAAATAGAACAGAAATAATTGGAACAGCGAACAACCAACGCCAATCAATTTTTGTAATGTAGCCAGCGGCAACAACACCTAAAGCTGCTGAAAAACGAAAGACAGCTACAAAAATACCATAATAGATTACGCGATTTTCTTTTGCAATATACTTTGAAACTAGAACTAAAAAGACAGAACCGGCCACTTGTCCACCAGCAGATTGTAAAACTCGAGCAATAACAACTGCCCAAATACTACTAGGTCCAAACCCAAAGCCAATGATAGAACCTAAAACAAAAATAATTACTCCAAATAATGTCATTTTTTTCAATGAAACAAAGTCACCCAGCGCTCCATAAACTACGCAGACAATTCCTAAAATAATTCCTGGAATTGAAGTGATTAAAGGAGCTAAGTTGGTGGCTCCCAACTGTTGTCCAATATTGACAAAAATCATACCAAAAGCCTGTTGTTCCAAAATACCAAATGTAAATATCAATAAAATCAATGGGATGGCTTTTTTAGCCATTCGATTCATTTTTTCAAACTCTTTACTTCCCTCTTCTGGTATCGGAACACCTATAATTTTCTCATTTTCTTTTGTTGCATCCATATTTTTATCCCCGCTTTCTTAATATATCTATATAAAGGGTGACTTCACCCATTTATCTTTGTTGAAATCTCTTTTTCTCAAAAACCTGCTGGAATTCATTCTTATTAAAAACAGGTTCTGAAAATCCTAATTTTTGTCCCACTCTTGTAATTGGCGGAGGACTTACATAACTAGCTTCTAATACTTCTGGCGAAGAAAATATTACTTCTTTTGTTCCTCTTTTTAATATTTTCCCATGCGACATAACGACGATTTGATCAAAATTTTTTACAACAAATTTCATATCATGAGTAATTGTTAGACAGAGTTGATGATTTAATTTCAATGCTTCAATAATCCTAGTTAAACGTTGATTTCCTATGATATCTTGCCCACAAGTAGGTTCATCTAATATGATTACTTCTGGATTCATCATGAGAATAGATCCGATTGTACAGAATTTTTTCTCTGTCGCATTTAAATCGAATGGATGGACGGAAAGTTTATCAGTTAAACCTACTAAATCAGCAATCTTTTCTAACCTTTTATTGATTTCTTTTTTCGATACGCCTTGTTGTTTTGGACCAAATTCAAATTCCTTTTTTACACTTTCCAAAAACAATTGATTATCTGGGTTTTGAAAGACATAACCGATTTTTCGAGACCAAAAAGCCGTCGTATGTTTCTCGATGTTTTCACCATTGATTAGTACCTCTCCCTCAGTCGGTCTCAATAGACCGTTTAAATGTTTAACAAAAGTTGTTTTTCCAGCACCATTTTGACCAATAATCGCGATTGGTTCTATTCCTTCAAATATCGTATTAAGTCCATTTAGGGCAATATCTCCAGAAGGATATTTATGTATGAGACTTTTTATTTCAATCCTCATTCATCAACACCTCCTGCAACCTTTTGACAGCCTGTTCCTCAGTCAAAATAGTCGTATTGGAAAAATAGTCTTTTGTTATTTCATAAAAATCAGGAGCACTCACGCCATATTCCATTAGTCGTGGATTACTAAAAACTCCTTCTGGGGTATCATTTAGGACTAATTTCCCTTCTTTCATCACAAGAATTCTATTTGCCAAACTAGCTATTTTCTCCATATCATGATCCACCATTATGATTGTCATGCCATTTTCATTCAACGTTTTAACCGTTTTCATAATTTGATGGCTACCCACAGGATCTAGTTGAGTAGTGCATTCATCTAAAATCAAAATCTGAGGCTCTAAAATAATTGCAGCAGCAAGAGCTACTCTTTGTACTTGTCCTCCTGAAAGCTCTAACGGATTTCTATTTAATAAGTCAGTAATCTGAACTATTTCAGCTACTCTATTGATTTTTTCGATCATAGTTTCTTTGGTTAACCCTCTATTTCCCAACCCAAAAGCTAATTCCTCACTTACAGTATCAGCTGTATAGGATAGTTGATTAAACGGATTTTGAAAAACTAGACCGACTGTTTGTGATAACTCACCGACTCCAATTTCCGAGATATTTTCTCCCTTAACCCTTATTTCTCCATCTGTATGACCAATAAAATAATTTGGAATTAATCCTGATAATGCATTACACAAAGTTGATTTTCCAGCACCATTTACTCCTATTATTGCAACAAAATCTCCTGATTGAACTTCGAAACTTATGTTCCTTAAAGCTGCATTTGGAGCTTCATTGTAGCGATAAGAAAAATCTATTGATTCAACTAAGTTATTCATCTAATCACCTCACTAATTCCAAAATCGAACAATCCAACATATTAATAAGAAAAAAATGGAAAAACCTTTTAGAAAGGTATCGCTAGGTTTATGTTTCACTTCGATTAGTGTTGTTGGTTTGATTCCTTTAATACTAAAGCCCCTTGTCTCAAGGGTCATCCCTCTCTCTTGAGCATCTGTCAAAGAAGATAGAACAACTGGTCCTATTAACGGTAGAAATGCTTTCGCTCGTTGTAAGAAAGAACCTGTTACTTCAACACCACGAGATTCTTGTGCTTCTTGAATAATTTTCACTTTTCTTTGCATTTGCGGAACAACATTGAGGCTAGCCAAAATAAGATAGCCGATTTTCATATTTAGACCCGTTTGAGTTAATGCCGCAACTGTTTCTGAATTTTTAGTTGTGTTTAAAAAAAGATAAAATGTTGTCAAAAAGACCAATAAGGTAGAAGAAATTTTTAAAGCATACATGGTTCCTTCTAAACCGAGGCTAGCAAACCCTAAATCAGCTATGATTATCGTATTTTTAGGACTATATAATCCTTGGATAAAAAGTAACATCAACGTAACTGGAATTCCGAAGCCCAGTATCAATAAACTAACTTTTCTACCTGTTCCCATGAAAAAAGAGAGAATCAGAATAATCACTAACAAATAGTATCCTAAAAAAGAACTGGGATAGATCATACAACCTATGCCTAGACTTAGGACTAGTATTAATTTAGTAATTGGATTTAACTCTCTAATAAATCCATATATTTTATTATTCGTCTTCACAAAATCTCACCTTCAGTTTTTCATTTTTCTATTTGTCAACGGAGCATTGTCCAAAGGCGCATATTGACTAGAGAAACGTTTGGGTATTTTTTCTACCAACCAATAGACGATTAGAAAAACTAATCCCTTATCGATTAAATTCTCTATTATTGATGTTGAAAATACAGAAAGAACGATTTCTTTTGTAGCCGCTATCAATGCTGCTGTTGCCAGTGAACTTGTGTTAATTCCTGTTGCTCCACCATATACAAAGATAGTGATTAAAGATGAGGTAAAAGAATTCGTCAACGTACAGGCTAACCAAGTGAATATCGCTCCACCAATGTTCTTAAAAAAGCCAGCCATTACTAAATATCCTGTTACTAATCCACATAAGATACTGACAAGTGCATAAGGGAAAAAAACTGGATTTGTCACAATTGCCAAAAATAGATTAGTGATTAGACCGCAAAGCGCTGCTACCCAAGGACCAGCCAAACATGCTACTAAAACAGTACCAATCATATCTAGAAATAGTGGTAACTTTAACGCTGAACAGAGTGTGCCACCAATCAAGTTGATTCCAACAGCGATTGGTATCAATACAAGTACCTTTGTCGAAAAATTCTTATGGAGAAATGCTTGAAAGTATTTTTTCATTGTAGTTCCCCTTTTTAAAGTATGATAAAATCAATTTAAGAAAACATTTTCGGAAAACGTTTTCCTTGATTAGAATTTATCATCACGTAATAGGTTTGTCAATACAATTTTTTGAGTACTAAAAAATTTTTGTTCTTTTTATTCAAACACACTTGACCCTTTTTGAATTGGTTGAGTATGATGAAAAGAAAGATAACGAGGATAAAGGAGAAGTATATGAATATAAGAGATATTGCAAAATTAGCTGGGGTATCTGTATCCACGGTTTCAAAGATCGTAAATAAAAAAGACGCCAGTATTAGTAAAGAAACTCGTGAAAGGGTTTTAAAAATAGTTCATGAATACAATTACACTCCCTATTCATCTACCATTAACTCCACTACAACTACTGGTTCGATTGGTATATTGATTAATTCAGATAAATATACGGATAATGCCTTAAACGGAATGATTGAGTATGCACAGCAAACAGGTTATAGTCCGATAATTCTTAACAGTCTTGGTGATCACAAACAAGAACTTAGAAATATTACCTCCTTATGTACAAAACAAGTGGACGGAATAATTTGGGATCCGATAAATGAAAGCAGCTTAAAAAACTTGAAGCATATTGAAACATTAAATATTCCGCATGTGTTATTGGGAAAGTGGAAAGATGAAGCATCCTATTGGGTTCCGTATGAAGAAATTTCCTATTTTCTAACAGAACAATTGATTGAAAAAAAACACAAAAGAATCGCTTGTATTGTACGAGAAGATAAAAGTAAAGAACATTTTATTAATGGGTATAAAAAAGCTCTTTTTAAGTACAATTTGAAGTTCAATGATTCAATGATCATCAATACATTAGATTTTTCTATCAATGATTTTATTATTGAAAAACAAATTTCTGGGTTCGTATCTGCTGATTTTTATAAATCAATTGAGCTCTACAATTTGACCATGCAAAGTGGTCTAAAAGCACCTAATGATTATTCATTACTTTCGATTCGTAATGATACAGATATAGAATTTACGAATTATCAAAATTCTCTTTCAACAGTCACTATCAACAAAACAGATTTTGGAGCTCATATATGTCAAGCGCTCATCAACCTGATTACAAAAGCAGAAGAGCCAAAACCATTTAATGAAAAAATGGTTTTGGCTAATACAAAATCAATTGGAATTCCAGCAGAAAATGAACGCTCTAAAGTTCTCGTTGTTGGAAGTATAAACATGGATACTTATCTCTATTCTTCGAAGCTTCCTCATAACGGTGCGACAAATTTTCTATCTAATCTGAGTAAACGTCCAGGTGGAAAAGGATTAAACCAAGCAATTGGAACTGCAAAACTCGGACATCAGGTTCGTTTGATTGGCTGTATAGGAACAGATAGTGACTCAAATACAATGTTTCAAGAGCTCAAGAAAAATAGTGTAGATACTGAAGGCATCACACGCTCAAACGAGACAGAAACAGGTCAGGCTTATATTTCTGTAGAATCTAGCGGTGATTCAATGATCTCAATTTTACCCGGAGCGAATGCAGAACTATCGCCTACTTTTATCAAAAATAAACATGAGCTATTCTCTAACGTGAAATATTGTCTCGTACAAACAGAGATTCCAATTGATGCTGTAGAAATGACTTGTACATTAGCTACAGAAAATGCGGTTAAAACAATATTGAAACCTTCTGCTTCAAAAAAAATACCTGATTCTCTTTTAGCTAAGGTGGATTATCTCATTCCAAATGAGGAAGAATTAACTTCATTATGCCCCGATTACAAAACGATTGAAGAAAAGGCTGATTTTTTAATTTCCAAAGGTGTCGGAAACGTTATTGTTACTTTAGGTAAAAATGGCTGTTTTCTTAAGAATTCTAAGCAAGGAAAATATTTCCCCGCTGCCAACTTCTCCGCTGTTGATAGCACTGGAGCAAGCGATGCATTTATTAGTGCATTGTCTGTATATTTGTTACGAGACTACTGTTTGGAAAAAGCTATCCAAATTGCTATTTATGCGGCAGGATTTCTAGTCTCACGTGATGGTATTACAACAGCTCTCGTTGATCGAACAACACTAGAAAGTTACATTGCTAAAAAAGAACCTCAACTATTGTTAAAAGATTAATTCTTTTCTTTGATCGGATTTATCTCCTTGAAAATACTCTTTTACATTCGTATTGAATTCAAGATTTGTCTTTTTCCGAACAATTTATATACGCTAATACGACAATAGATGAAAAAAGCGAGTGGTTAGCTAATCAAAACTCATATCTTAACTACTCGCGTTATAAAAGAAACGGCAAAATCGCCGTTTCTTTTTGAAGAATATTGAAAAACTGACAGTAAAAATGTAGATTTCTCATGCAATTTTAAAACTGATTTATGATCATTTTTTACTGTCTTTTACTCTACTTTCAAAGTACATCCTATTTAAGGATATAACGATTTAAAGTATTGTTTTATCTACGTTTCAGATTTTTCAGACAGAAAGTTGGAAAACTAAAATTTATAGCTTTTCTACTTTTCCCTCATTATTATTCTTTTCAAAATTAAAATTCTCTATCCAAAATCCGCATCTATAAGTTCGAGTAACGTTTGAATGATTAGTTATCTATTGAAACGGGTTTTACAGACCCCTCCCATTTCTTCAATATCCATTCTTGTACGTCTTCATCATGTAACACTTTGACAAGTTTTTTAACACGTGGATCATTTTTATCTTCTTTTCGTACAGCGATAATATTTCCATATGGGGAGTTGTCTTCCTCTAAAAGAATTGCATCCTTAACAGGATTCAGCTTTGCTTGATAAGCAAAATTTGCATTAATTGCTACTAGATCCCCTTCTTCATTGTTGTATGCACTAGTTAAAAGTGATGGATCAATTGAATGTTCGAATACTAAATTTTTAGGATTTTCTTCAATATCCTCAAAATTGGCCGTTTCAAGATCAACCCCATCCTTCACTTTGACTAAACCGGCATTTTGAAGAATCGTAATGATTCGACCCCAATCAGATACAGAATTAGAAGTAATGATTGTTGCACCATCCTTTAAATCTGCCACTGATTTTATTTTCTTTGAATAAAGTCCCATTGGTTCAACGTGAACAGCTCCAGCATTCGCAAATTTGTATCCATTTTCTTTTATTGCTTGCTCAAAAAAAGGAACATGTTGAAAATAATTTGCGTCAATATCGTTATCAGCCAAAGCTTTATTAGGAAGGATATAATCATCAAAGTTTTTTATTTCCAATTTGACTCCTTCTTTTTCTAACATAGGTTTCACATACTCTAAAATCTCTCCATGTGGGGTGGGTAACGTTCCTACCACTAACGTATCTTCCTTTTTTTCATTTGTCGAAGCCTTCGTACATCCTGCTAAAACGAAGATTATCGTTAATAAAATTGAAAAAATGATTGTCTTTCTATTCATAATATTTTCTCCTTATTCATTTCTTATTTGGTCGGATTCACTCCTCTTATAGATTCTTTTAGAAGTGTCCATAATATTTTGATTGAACTACTGCAAAATGCACCCAGTTTATTAAACTAATAAAGTCAAAGACTGGCAATCCGGATACTTGTTGAATGGCATAGGAATACGGAGGAAGATCACTGCACTCAAGTAAAATCGCTCCAATTTCCGCTGACCTATCCAACTCAGTCTGTACCACCTTAACTAAATCTGCTTCCAGTTTTTGATTATCTAACTCGGTTTTCCCCCAACGAATCGGAGAAAAGCTTTCTAGAGTACCTATTTCTCGAATGATACAATCCGATAAATCTGCTCCGGATGAACGGAAAAATGCTTCATTTATATCTTTTCCGCTAGCAACTAGGGTTAGTATTTTCTGCTCTTTTTTGAGTCCTAGCTTAATAATAGGCACCTGACTGATGCTAGATAAAAATGCAGGAATATCTACAGCTTCTGAGACAGCTTCTTGAAAATGTCCAAAATAACCGCATGCCCCGACAATCGCTCGAACCCCCTGCTTCTCTAATTTTTTTGCTGCATCGATGACCTGCTCCTGAATTTGTTTACTTCCTTCAAATAGCTGTTCAATTTCAAAATCAACTACTTCATAAAGAACAGGAAAGGCGAAGGTCGTCGCATTCGCTACATTGCCGGGTATTTTAGGATAGATTAAATTGACTGCTATTATGCCAATCGCAAACCCTGAAAATGCGGTTGGAGCGACTTGAATAGTTGAAATCAAGTCTGCCTCTGTTTGAAGATTCTTGGCTTTTCTCACTCGATCACCCCGCGATTTAAATAATCCAATAACGCATTTTTGTCTAAGCTTCCAATCCCTAAATCATCTAAGGTCAAGCCTTCTTTTGAAAAATCTTGGCCAGTCATAACAGAAGCCAAAGTGATCATGCTGTCGATTACCTTCGTTTCAACGTCGAATTTTTTTCCTAATTCATGATAAACATGGCAGCCTACTGGTATATCTTCGGTAATATAGCGATCATGAATACTGAATGGACCTGTTCCAATAGCCATCTCAAACTGTTCATCAAACGGCACGATGCACTCATCTCCCATGTATTCAGGCCCCAAAATACTCGTTCGTGAAAGGAAATTTTTCTTAGGAAAACGCTGAAGATCAACACCGATTGCCTCGGCCAAAGCTACTTCTTCCAAATAAAATGCGTATTGGACTTCTGAAATCGATTCACAATAGGCATGTGAATAAATTGAGTAGGTACTTTTGTCATTTCCACCAAAAACTCTGCCCCAATTCTCCATAACTCCGACACCTAAGATTGTTCCTGGACAATGTAGAACTGGATTAACATTGCTGAATCCAATATCCAATACAGTTTTCCCTCCGATTGGTCCATCGCCTTCTGTGATGGTATCAAAGCAGCCCAGCTCTTTTGTACTTTGTAAAAATATCTCTTGATCAGTTGAAGGTAAGGAGGCCCCTCGCAAAGTAATTGCTCGGTACATTAAACTGACTTCAGGAGTCAACACCCCTCCCTCTTTGACTATTCTCGCTCCATATGGAGCACTCGACCAACCACCGATAACTACTGTTTTATTACAATTATTTTCACGCATTTTCTTTCTCAGTTTTAACGATCCAAAATTATCAGGAGTAATATGAACAATCATGTTGTCCTCTAACGCAGGTACCAGCTCTTCAAAGAATGCATCATGTGCAATTGACGGAACCGCAACAATCACCAGCTTACAACCAGCAACACACTCTTTTACATTTGTGGTGATTTTATTCATTATCGCTTTGCCTGAGCGCTTGAATCCATACTTGTTGTTTTGATTCCCCGTAAGTAATATTCCCGTACGCTCTATATTTTTCAGTGTTGTTTCTGCAAACTCCGGCAAATCACAAATATTCACCTTGTTTCCACCTAAAACACAATCAGCTGCGATTGCTTTTGCAGCTGCACCTCCTCCTAAAACAGCGATTGGTGCTCCATTCATTTTTTTTCATTACTCATTTCTCTTCCTCCTTTTTAATAGAAAACAAAAAAATCGTCCTCGATCTGTATTTAGAATACAAATCAAGGACGATAAAAATACCTTATCGCGGTACCACCTTCATTACTTGTTTTTAAAACAAGCCACTTTTCGGTTACGGAAATATTTCGATAACCTATCACTATATCGGGTGAACCCGTAGCATCTAAAGATCTCTCTCTCGATAACTAATGCTCAAAGACCATTTTCATAACGTTCGACTATCTCTTTTCACCAACCAGAGACTCTCTGAAAATCTAAAATTATTACTTTTCTTTTCATAGCTTAATTATATTTTAATTTAATAGTAATATTACTTGAGTCAATTTTAATTGTCAATACTATTTTTTCTGATATTCTACCTGAGACCCCTTTTTATGACATAAAAATTATTGTCACAATTACAAAAATAAAACTACAAAGAGTTCTATTCAATTCTCCTTAGCTGCCTGACTATAGCCGCTTTTTATTACTAGGCAGCCATTCACTAAACAGAAATTGACGCAGAAATTACTCGTTTTTGATTATTACATTTTTTCTTCATATTAACCGAATAACATATCTTAAAGACCGCTTCAAAGACAAAATTATTGTACTGTTATTTTGAGCGAACTTATAAAATCAAAATCCGCTCGCTGCGGACTTTTGATAATTCTTTGAAAAATCACTCTACTCTATGGAAGAAATCCCACACAACATTTGAATAGAATCAATTTCTCACATCAATGTTATTCATAACTAATAACAATCTCATCTCAATTTATTAGCAATACTCACGAATCCCATTCCTAAAAATGAAAGAACCTGTAGATCAGTTAAATATTTTTCGTCTGATATAAATTTTCCCAATCACTTGTAAAATGTTCTATCGCTTGTTTTGTCGCCGCTAAATCAAAAAAATCCTCTAATATTGCAGGCGAAAAAGTTACTGCATCAGCTCCAGATTCTATCGCTTCTGTAATTTGCATGGCATTCTTAATACTAGATGCCATAATTTTTCCGTTCAATGCATTTCTTTTTGCGTACTCTGTGGCTGAGCTGATAATGTCAAAAGGATCAATTCCGATGTTCTCAGATCGATTAGTGTAGACAGCTACATAATCTGCTCCAGATTCTAATGCTAGAAAAGCCTGTAGTTTTGTGTAAACAGCTGACGTTGTAATTCGACAATTGGCATGTTCTTTTTTTAAAATACTTAGCGCATTCAGACCAGCTTTTGAAGCCGGAATTTTTACATAGACCTCTTCACCGATTTGGTTCCAAATTCTTTTCGCATCATCGATCATTCCCTCAAGTTCTTTTGCAACGACTTGCATGTGCAATGTGTGATCATCCCCAATTATTTCAAGTGTCCTTTTCATATGAGGAATAAAATCAATTTTCCCTTCTCGTCTAATGATACTCGGTGTAGAAGTTATTCCTTTAATTGGTACTACATTCATATATTTTTCAATACTATTTAAACAAACAGTATCCAACATATACTCCATTTTTATCCACCCTATCCTCTAGATTTTCCACCAGCGATATTTGTGATAATACCGGTTAAATAGCTGGCATGCTCTGATAAATAGAAGGCAACTACTTCTGCGACCTCCGTTAGTTTTCCTGCTCTACCGAGGGGTATACTAGAAGCTTTTACATAGCCTTCTCTCAATTCTTTTGGTGATATTCCTCGAACAAAAGCTAAGGTTTCTTCATACTTTTCAGAACGCAGATCTGTTTCCTCCATAATTCCTGGCGCTACTCCTAATACTCGGATATTATATTTACCTAACTCCTTTGCCCAAGTACAAGTCATGCTATTAATAGCTCCCTTTGTACCTACGTAAAAACCTTGTCCGATTGATCCTTCTATAGCACTTTCAGTCGACATGTTTATAATCACTCCAGAATGCTGCAGAACCATCTTACGCGCCACTGCTTGACTCATCAGAAATACACTTTTCTGATTAACTGAGACAGTCCGGTCAAATAGCTCCTCGGTTAATTCATACTTCCCAGTGTTATCAGGATTTATTAACATGCCCGGTAACGCTATTCCTGCATTATTTACCAGACCATCAATTCGCCCAAATTTCCGAAAGACATGAGCTACTTGCTGCTCTATCTCAGTTTTTTTTGATACATCAACTTTATAAAAATAATAATTTTTTTGTTTAAGTTGATTGGCACTCTTTAAATCGAAATTCACTACTTGCGCATTGTTTTCTATCAAATATTTAACGATGCTACGCCCGATTCCGGCAGAACCACCTGTTACAATAATTACCTTATTATCTAAACCCAACCAACTTTCCATGTCTCTCCTCCTTACTTAGCTTTCCATTAATCAGTGAACTCTTCTGGATTGGATTCGATCATTACCTTGATTTCGTTGCCTTCCATCACTTTATCAAAGGCTTTCCGCCATTCAGTCAATGGATATTTTTTCGTAATCATCTCATCGATATTGATCGCACCTTTCGCTAATAAGTGAATCGCAATCGGCCAGTCATAAGGGTTCTGTGAACGACTGCCGATGTATTCGATCTCTCGTTGAATGATCGATTCAGTGTCTAAATCCACCATTTTATTAGCGAACAAGCCTACTTGAATAAATTGCCCCTGCTTGCGAATCAACGGCAGACTAGCATTGACTGCTGGTACAGCACCTGAGGCATCATACACTTTATCGACACCGTAGCCATCCGTGATCTCATTAACGACTTTCGCTAGATCTTCCTTCATCGTATCAACGATCACATCCGCACCTAGTTTTTTTGCTAATGCTAAGCGATGAGCATCTTTTGTGATCCCCGTCATAATGACGAAGGCTCCAATTTCCTTGGCAATCTGCAAAAGATACAGTCCGATTGGTCCAGGGCCCATGATAATGATCGTGTCTTTTAATTCCAAGTGACTCTTTTGATACATCGCGTGGACACAGCACGCTAATGGTTCGCTCATCGCCGCACCTTCATAGCTTAAATGATCCGGCAGTAAATGAATGCTTTCTTCTCGAGCCAACACATAGTTTGCCATGGAACCATTTTGCTGCGTGCCGATTCCTTTTCGATGGGGACACAAATTATACTGCTTTTCCTTGCAATAATCGCATTCGCCGCAGACATAAAAGGTCGTCTCACTTGTTACCCGATCACCAACTTTGACCTTTGTTACATTGGATCCGACTTCAACTACCTGCCCAGAAAATTCATGTCCTAGGACGACGGGAGTAGTGGGATTTTTGTATTCACCTTTAAAAGTATGGATATCTGATCCGCAAATACCTGTATAAGCAACTTTAATCAAGACCTTGTCATCTGTTGCTTCTGGAACAGGTAAATCGATAAATGCCATTTGATCGTAGCCTGGGGCTTGTTTTGAAACACCCTTCATCATTTCTTTTCCTCATTTCTATCTTCCGGAAAAATCATTACTTTGTTATAGGATTCTTCACGATTCACTGTCAGATCAAATGCTTTTTGAATCTCTGCCAATTCGTAACGATGAGAAATCAATTCCTTCAGCTTTATTTTCCCCTGTTCGATAAACTTCGCAGAATGTATCCATTCTTTTCCCGGAAAAGGTGCTGAATAAGAATTCCAGAAACCGTTTATTGTATATTCTCTTCTAAAAATATTTTCAAAAGCTCGTTGGTGTAATAAAACATCTGAATAAGCGATTCCTTGATAGCCAATTTTTCCACCTTTTTTTGTAATTAACAGGCACTGCTCTTCTGTAATTTTGGAACCAGCACATTCGATAGCAATATCTACCCCAAGGTCGTCAGTTAGCTTAAATATTCTTTCTTCTAATGATTCTTCTAAAGAATTTATCGTATCTGTTACGCCGTACTTTTTTGCTTCGTTTATCTTATTTGAGTCGATATCTATGCCAATAATCTTTTTTACACCAGTTAATCGCAACCACTGAACTGTTAATATTCCGATCGTACCTAGACCAAATACCGCTACCGTATCTCCGATTTTAGGATCTAAACCCATTACACCATGAGCTGCTACCGCTAATGGTTCAATCATTGCGGCCTCTTCAAAAGAAATGCTTTCCCCAATGTTGATCACGTTCTCTTCTGGAACAGTCACATCCTCTTCAAAACCGCCATACCGGTGAGAACCTATCATTGTATAGTCTTCACACAGCTGATATTTTCCCGATTCACAATAGACGCATTCATGACAGGGGATCAGAGGCGCTACAACCACTCGATCGCCAATCAATATCCTTTTTACTTTACTTCCTATGGATTCAATGACTCCAGAAAATTCATGCCCCATAACCATGGGAAGCTCATATTTCCATTCGTTCTGCATTTTATGGATATCAGATCCACATATTCCTGCAGCTTTAATTTTTACCAAAACCTCATGCTCCTTAGGAATTGGCTTTTCGATAGTTTCTATTTCAAATTGATTCAATCCTTTTAACAATGCGGCTTTCATGACAAAACTCCTCCCTTTCAAAAAATTAAGGGACCCATTTTAGAGTCCCTTAATTCAGTAGTGACTATAAAAAATTAAAGGATTCCAGAAACCAGTTGAGAAAATTTCAAAATTACCCAGTTTAGGAAATTACCGCCCATATCGAGTGTTGATACTTGTGTTGCTCCTTTGGGAAACCCATACACGCCTCGCATCATTTCCGTATGAACAGGAGCAAAATTAGTTGCCATGTATAATGCCAATGCTATTACAACAGTTCCTGTTAATACCGATTGAATAATATTCCCTTTCCGATGAGCAACAATTAAAGAAACATAAAAGGGGATAGTTGCTAAATCACCAAAAGGTAATACTTTGTTCCCCGGCAATATTACAGCGATAAATAAAGTTATTGGAACTAAAAGTAAGCCGGTTGCCAAGTTAGCTGGGTGTCCAGTGGTAACCGCAGCATCTAAACCTAAATAAATTTCTCTTTCACCATAACGTTCTTGTAAAAAATCTCTGACAGACTCTGAAATCGGGATGAGACCTTCCATTAGGATTTTTACCATCCGTGGCATCAAGAACATTACTGCTCCCATGTTAATGCCCATTTTTAAGATGCCTCCAATATCATAACCGCCTAGTGCAGCAATGGCTGCCCCGATAATAATTCCCATCATCATTGGTTCGCCAAAAATTCCAAACCGTTTTTGGATCGATTCTGGATCAGCGTGCAACTTATTTAAACCAGGAATTTTACTTATAGCAATACCAATTGGGATACCTACTAAACCAAATGCCACCGTTGATCCAGTTGGTAAACTTACGCCTTCCAATCCATAGAATTTCGCTACTAAAGGTGCTGTTTTATCGGCAATAATCAAGCAAGCAATCTCATACAATACGGCACACAAAATAGCAAACCACCAGTTGCCATTTGTTACAATATAACCTGTTGCTCCCGCAGCTATAAAATGCCAATAGTTCCATAAATCAATATCTAAAGTTTTCGTAACTTTTAACAGTAGTAAGATAACGTTTACAATCAGGCAAATCGGAATTAAAACTGCTGAAACCGGCGAAGCCCATGCAGCAGATGCTGCGGATGGCCACCCAGTATCAATCACAGTCAAATGAAATCCAAAGCGTTCGACCATAGCTTGAGCTGCAGGCCCTAAATTATCTGATAACACACCAATAACCAAATTAATACCTACAAACCCAATTCCTATTGTTAATCCTGATCTTAATGCTTTCCCAAATGGTACTCTAAAAATGAGTGCTATGATTAGGATCATAATGGGGAGCATGACAGTAGGTCCTAAATTAAGGATATACTGTACAACATCGTTAATAGCTTTCATTCAAATAAATCCTCCTTATATATTTATTTTAAATAGCGGCCACTATTTTTAACTAACTTTATTAATTGACAGATCGTGCAATTTCCAAGATTTTTTCATCTAGTTTATCAGCGCCTACTCCACTGATATATCCCAAGGCTGTAATTGCTGGTATTTTGTATTGAGTCGGTAAAATTGTTGTCGAGATAAGCATATCGGCCCCTTCTTGTTTAGATACCGCTTCGGCAATTTTAATTTGTTCAACATCCGCTTCAATGTTGTTATCCTGCAATAGATCTTCAATTCTTTTCATAACTACTGTTGATGTAGCTATTCCTGCCCCACAAGCTACCAATACTTTAATTTTTCTCATATTAATCGTCTCCTTTTATTTTTCAATTTTTTTAATTGCATAAAGTAATTGTTCTGAATCTTTTGCTGTTAAAACTTCTTCTAAAATATTGTCATTTTGTAGTAATTTCATTAATGATTGCAGCATTTCTAACTGTGCGTGTGGTTGATTTAATCCCAAAATGAAAATAACATCCGTATTTACTTTTTTATTTTTGTCCTCCATGCTAGTAAATTGAACAGGCTCCTTATTAGTAATCACTGCCACAAATTCGGTTAAAATACATTCAGCATCCGTATGTGGAATGGCTGCACCAAATTTTTCCAACTGAATTCCAGTCGGAAATGTCTCCTCTCGTTGTTTTATTCGTTCTAGAAAATCACTTCTGACCCATCCTAGCTCTAATGCGTGTTCATAGACCTGTTCAAAAATTTCGATAGAATTCGAAAAAGTTTCTTGAACAAAAATCAAAGGAGTCTTAACATAAAAACTTAATTTGTCACTTTTGCCCATCTCTTAGTTCCTCCAATATTTTTCACTAAAATCTACTAACAAAGTGCGTATTTCTCTGATAGATGTTGCTTCTTCTATTTTTTTTAGTTGTTCTGAACCTGCTAAGCTCATCAATTCAAAGATCAAATCAACATGTTTATCTTTATCATTAGAGGCCAACAGAACAACTGTGTGTACTTTTGATCCATTTTCAGTAAGTATTCCTTTCTTAACGATTCCCATACTGATTCCTACTCCTAGCGCTCCAGCTTCACTCATCGTATGCGGCAGACCTATGGTATTTCGTAAAACCGTATATTGAGGTAATCTGGGCATCTCTTGTTTTAAAACCGTTACAAAATTTTTACTAATAACCTTTTGCTTCTCTAAAGGCCGGGCCAATTTATCAAGGAGTTCTGACCACTCTATGGCATCATCAAATATTTGGATCGTATCCATTTTTAATGTATCGATCAAATGAATACGTTTCTTCTCTAATCTCTCGAAATCTTTTGGAGTAAACAACGTTAATAGTTCGTGATATAAATTTTCTTCGTCAGAAATCACCGCATATTTCTTTATCAATGACATGATCTTTTCTGGATTTATAACGGTGTTTTGAGCTAGTGTCACTGAACGTAATACCCGTTCCCTTAACTGTCTCTTTTCTTGATCAGTTAAGAAATTATTTACGACGAAAACTGGTTTCTCTGTTTCCAGAGGAATAGCTGAAAAAATGAAGTCAACATCGTAATTATTTCGATAGAATTTTCTTTCAGAGATTAACTCTACAAAGTCGATTTCTGGTAATAAGTTCTGTAACGTATTCTTTAGCAATAGCGAGATTGAGATACCATTCGGACAAACAATAATTGCCCGCCTTCTATTTTCATCTCGAATGATTTCCGTACTTTCAACAATGTGACTGCCAATGAATAAAGAAATCAGGAATAATTCTGGATCTGGTATTTCCTCTCCAAAAAAAGCCTCAAGAGGTTCACTAGACTCCTTCACTAAATAAAATAATGAAAACAAATCGGTGTCTTTATTCTCTTGATAAAATCGTGTTTGCAGATTTAGATGGTATTTAATGCGATAATACGCTGGCCTCATATGAATCAATAAGCGCTCTAACAATATTTCTTTACGCTCAACACTTAGACCAGACACTTTTTCAAAATTATTCAATACTTCAAATAAGGCTTCTTTTAAATTATCAATTTCTCTAACTGAAAGAATGTTTGCTTGCGATAGATTAGTTGTAAGCAATAACAAAGTTAGGTACACTCGTTCATTTCTACTTATTTCATCTACATCCGAAATAATGTGTTCCGCTGCCAAGAATTCTTTTGTATCAGCAAGTTCAAAATCATCAATTTTGAAATTATAGATTATTTGTTTCCCCCTTTTTGCCCTCCGAATAATTAGAATAATTAATAGTGGCAAAACCTTTAAGCGATCATCAGTAAATTGAATATTTAATTTTTCTTCGACTAACCCGATACGATTCTTGAAAACCTCAATTAGATCTGTATCAATTTTTGAAAATCGAATAATACAATTGATTCCATCATAAATATCTGCCAAATTCATTAAGGTTGCCGACAGCAGTTCTCTTTTATACCATTCATCTCCATGGAAATAGTATCCTTTCTGTCGTGTATACTTTAGTTTCAGCCCATAATTTTCAATGTCTTCTGCGATTCTTTTTAAGTCTCGTAAAATAGTATTCCTGCTAACCTCTAATTCCACGATGAAATGATTTAACGAAAGATACTCTTCTTTTGCCAAAATCATTAATTCGATTCCCCAGATTCTTTCTTGTCCAGAAAATACATAGTGCGCTTTCTTTTCACGTTCTTTTTCTTTACCACCTCCAAATACAGATACCACTACATTAGGAACTAAAAAATGACCTTTTTTTGTTCTTTTGATTTGTGGCAACTTTCCATCTTCTAGAAAATCGTTGATTTTTTTTAAAGCGTAATTCAATTGACTTCTTGATAGATCAAACCTTTCATATAAAACTTTACTAGTAACTTGGGGATTATTTATTAGTTCCATTAATATTTGGTTATTTCTATCTTCTAAGTTCATATTCATCACCCTTACACTCTCAAAATACTTTAAAAACGTTTTCAAATCTACAAACTTTGTTATCCAATAATATGCATACTTTGTGCAACATGAGCTTACACTACCTCCTTATTTGGTTTCCCCATAAAAAAAACAGGTGATTTCCCCTGTTTTACAACCTTTATATCAATTTTTCTTAAATCCTATTGAAATACGTTCAAAATCACAGTAGCTCAAGCCACTAAATACTATCATATTTTTGTTATCCTTACTGTTCAAAATCATCCCGCTAGTTATACATATTTCGCTTGCTCTCATCAAGCAAATTATTAAATCTCTCCCAGAAAAATATCGCTCACAAATAGATAGCATTATAAATATTTACATTTCTTGAATCAAAAAAAACAGCACATCGCTTTAACGATATGCTGTGTATTAATAGTTCTATATTTTTTTGTTTGAAGCTGTTTTTCCCCAGTTCCCACACTACTTCCGATACATCTTAAACTCCAAATACAAATCATTATAAATCCCCAAATACTCCGGACCTAAATCTTTATAAACCTCCAAATGACTAATAGTCTCATCGTCTGGATAAAATTGCTTGTCACCAGAAATACTTTTTGGCAGCATCGCCAATGCTTTTTTATTCGGTGTTGAATAACCGATATATTCTGCGTTTTGCTTGGCTGACTCTGGCTTCAGCATAAAGTTGATAAAATCATAGGCGCCTTCTTGATTTTTGGAGGTCTTTGGAATCACGATATTATCAAACCACAGATTTGAACCTTCGGGTGGAATCACGTAATGGAGATGCTCGTTTTCCGACATCATATCCGCTGCTTCCCCAGAAAAGGTCACCGCGACTGCACTTTCTTCATTTGCCATATACATTTTAATCTCGTCAGCAACGATCGCTTTGACATTAGGCGTCAAGCTGCTTAATTTTTTGATGGCTTGATTCAGCTGTGTCATGTCCTTACTATTGATGGAATAGCCTAAGGTGGTTAAGGACAAGCCCATAACCTCTCGAGCACCATCGATTAGCATGATATTGTTCTTCAATTCTGGGCGCCACAAATCGTCCCAATGCTTGATTTTTTCTCCAGCAACAAATTTATCATTATAGACAATTCCTAAGGTCCCCCAGAAATACGGAATCGAGTATTTATTGTCTCGATCGAAATCCAAATCTAAAAAACGTGAATCAATATTTTCTAAGCCATGAATTTTTGAATGATCCAATGGCAGTAGTAATTTCTCTTTTTTCATTTTTTGAATCATGTATTCACTAGGAATCGCAATATCATAGGCTGTTCCGCCTTGTTTGATTTTGGCTTCCATGGCTTCGTTTGAATCAAATGTTTCGTAATTGACCTTATAGCCGTATTCCTTTTCAAATTGTTTCAACAAATCGGGATCGATATAATCGCCCCAATTATAAATGTTCAAAACTTTTGAACTAGCATTAGAAGAATGATTCAAGCGAATGACTAAAAATGTCAGTAAGAGAATGATGGCGACGACACCGATAAAAAGTGATTGTAATTTTCTCATTTCAGTATTGCCACCTCCTCAAAATCGCGTTTGCGTTTCCGTGCTTTTTTCGAAGTATCACGACTAATAAAGTAATAACCCACGACTAACAACAGAGAGAAAATAAAGACCAGAGTCGATAAGGCATTGATTTCTAAACTGATCCCTTGTCGAGCCCGTGAATAAATTTCGACTGAAAGTGTCGTAAAGCCATTTCCGGTAACAAAGAAGGTCACAGCAAAATCATCCAATGAATAGGTGAAGGCCATAAAATATCCCGCAATAATTCCCGGTGTCAAAAATGGCAATATAATATTGGATAACACTTGAAAATTATTCGCTCCTAAATCTCGCGCCGCATCAATCATAGAATCATTCATTTCCTTCAGCTTCGGTAACACCATTAAAACAACGATGGGAATACTAAAGGCGATATGAGAAAGCAGCACACTGACAAAGCCTAATTGGAAATTCTTCAAAACCCCACCAAGCATCGTAAAGAGAATCAGAAAGCTGGCACCAATAATAACATCCGGTGAAACCATCAAGATGTTATTCAGCCCCAATAGGACATTTCTTGAATTTCGCTTACGTGTATAATAAATCCCCATCGCACCGAAAGTCCCAATAATCGTTGCCAACAATGCGGACAAAAATGCCAGCACAAAGGTCTGAACGACAATACTAATCAAGCGACTATCTGAAAACAGACTTTGATAATGTTCCCAAGTAAACCCAGTAAAGGTGCTCATATTGCCGCCCTGATTAAAGGAATAAAAAATCAAATAGAAGATCGGAATGTACAATAGAATAAACACAAAAATCAAATAAACTGTGGACCAGGAAAATTTTCTTCTTCTCATTTCACCCGACCTCCCTTACGTTTTTCACCGGTTAGCATCATCACAATAAACATAGCCACGATCAGAATCACACCGATCGTAGACCCCATGCCCCAATTCTGCGTCACCAAGAAATGTTCTTCGATTGCTGTACCTAGCGTGATCACGCGGTTTCCACCGATTAAGCGCGTCAGCATGAAGAGTGAAAGCGACGGGATAAAGACAGCCTGAACACCGCTTTTTACGCCATTCAAGGAAAGCGGGAAAATTACCCGACGAAATGTATCAAAGTTATTTGCTCCTAGATCGCGACTAGCACTGATCAAAGAAGGATTGATTTCCTCCAATGCATTGAAAATCGGCATGATCATAAACGGCAGTTCGATATACGCCGCCACAAACATGAAACTAAAATCCGTGAATAGCAGCTGCTTCTGTCCAATCCCGATAAAACTCAAGAAATCATTGACCGAACCGTTCGCGCTAAAAATACCGATAAAGGCATACGCCTTCAGCAACAAATTAATCCATGTCGGCAAGACAACCAGCAGCAGTAATAATTGGCGATGCTTCAATTTCGATAAAAAGTACGCCGTTGGATAACTGATTAACAGCGTCATCAACGTAATCAAAAACGCAAATAGTACGGAATTGACGGTCATCATCAAATAGGTTTTTGAGGTTAAGTACGTGTGATAATTGGTTAACGTAAAATTGCCGTTCATATCAAAGAAAGACTGATAGACGATCAAAATCACCGGCGCAATGACAAAAAATAGCAGCCAAAAAAAGTAAGGGATTGAATATAAACGACGCATATTTTTCATAGTAATCCCTCCCTAATCTTCATAGCTTTCCAAGCGAGCTTCGAAGTCTTCTTCACTTTCGTTAAAACGCATGACGTGAATGTCCTCAGGTTCAAAATACAGTCCAACTTTGCTGCCTTTTTTAGCTTTCTTCGTCGAATGAACCATCCATTCGTTTCCGTCCGCATCAATACAGTTCATTTCGTAATGAACGCCGCGGAACAGCTGCGTATCAACCGTCACAACCAGTTTGCCCTGTTCAGGTGTGGTTAATGTCAAGTCTTCTGGACGCAAAACAACCTCCACTGGTTCATTAGGACGCATCCCGCCATCGACACATTCAAAGGTTTTACCGACAAATTTGACCAGATTATCCTCCACCATTTCACCAGCGACAATATTACTTTCCCCGACAAAATCCGCGACAAAATGATTAATTGGTTCATCATAAATATCAACTGGAGTACCACTTTGTACGATTTTACCCTTATTCATCACAAAAATCTCATCACTCATAGCCAAAGCTTCCTCTTGGTCATGAGTCACAAAGATAAACGTAATGCCTAAACGTTTTTGCAAGGCACGTAATTCATATTGCATATCGGTTCGTAATTTCAAATCCAAAGCTGACAATGGTTCATCCAATAATAAAATCTTCGGTTCGTTGACAATCGCCCGCGCAATCGCCACCCGCTGACGTTGACCACCAGACATTTCGGTGATTTCCCGATTTTCATAACCAGGCAATTGAACCAGCTTTAATGCCTCTAAAACTTTTTTCTCAATCTCTTTTTTTGATAGCTTCTTGATTTTTAAACCAAAAGCAACATTGTCAAAAACATTCATATGAGGAAACAAGGCATAATCTTGAAAGACTGTGTTGACCTGACGTTTATTAGCCGGAATATCATTCATTCGTTTTCCCTCAAAAAAAATATCGCCTTCACTAACGTCTGTGAAACCGGCGATAATTCTTAGAATCGTTGTTTTTCCGCAGCCAGAGGGTCCTAATAAGGTATAAAAGCGCCCCTCTTCAATATCAAAATTTATTTTCTTCAATACCGGATCGTCATCGTCGTATTGTTTGCTCACGTCTTTAAAAGAAATAATTGTATTTGCCATGACTTCACGTCCTTTTCTATAAGTAAGATTCTGTAGCGACAATCAGCACTTTGCTGACTCCATTCGCTTGGTTTTGCAGCCGATGCGGTTTACTCGCTTCGTAATAAATACTTTCGCCTTTTTCCGCTTCATATAAGGTTTCGCCAAATTGCAGTGCCACCTTGCCTTTTAGTACATAGATAAACGTTTCAGACAACGAAGGCGTAAACTGTTTATATTGCCCCTCTTTATCTAGCGTTAATAGAATTGGTTCCATTTCCTTCTCATTCGATTCAGGAATCAGCCATTTAATATGATAGCCGTGTTCCTCATCACTGTAAAAAGTAGTGTCTTCATCTTTATAGACGATTTTCTGATCACCGGTCTTTTGCTTGAAAAATTCATCTGGTGTCACACCTAGAACTTCTAAAATATCAAAAAAAGTCTCCATAGAAGGAGAACTTAGGTCACGTTCCAACTGAGAGATGTATCCCTTGGACAAATCGGTTCGTTCACCTAACTCTTCTTGTGTTAAATTTTTTTGGATTCTAAGATTTCGCAGCTTCTCACCAATCTCCATACTCTCAGTCCTCCATTCCTTGTTTGCTAATAGTAAACTTCTTGTTTAATAGCACCATTCCAGTATACGAACTTTTTCCTAAAAATCAAGCGATCTGAATGAAATTCTTTCACAATTTTAATGGAAACTAACGAGAAAATAAATTTGCTTTTTCTTTCATTTCCGCTAAGATAATAGTAACTATTTTTTTAAGTACAGGGAGGCTAACAACTAATGACTTATCGCCGTTTACGTGTAATCAATGATGAAACCCTTCACACAGAGATTGAAAGCTTTACTAAACCTGAAATAAAAGAGAATGAAGTATTAGTTAAGGTGAATTATTCTGGCATCAATTATAAGGACGCCTTAGCGACTAGGCCCAATACTGGTGTGTTGCGGGAGTATCCGATGACGCCGGGCATTGATTTAGCGGGTACCATTATTGAAAGTAAGGATAAAAAGTTCCAATCTGGTGACGAAGTATTAGTCACAGGCTTCGGCATAGGTGTCAAGCACGATGGTGGCTTAAGCGATGTACAGGTTGTTCCGGCTGCATGGGTCGTTCACCTGCCTGAAGGCTTGTCTGCAAAACAGGCGATGATCTTTGGTACAGCTGGATTTACGGCTGCACTCGCTGTTGATGCGTTGCAAACCCACGGATTGAACGCTGAAAGTCGCGTTTTGGTTACTGGAGCGACTGGCGGTGTTGGCGGATTTGCTCTACATTTTCTAAAACAAATCGGCTGTAAAGAAATCACTGCGTTAAGTCGAAAAGAGGATCAAAAGGATTACTTGCAGCAGCTAGGAGCAACCGCTGTTCTCTCTCCTGCTGAACTGTTTCCAGAAAAAGCCCGTCCGTTGAATAAGCAGCTCTTTGATTTTGTCATTGATACGGTCGGCGGCGATACGCTTGCTCAGGTTCTGCCTTTTATTAACTATGGCGGAAGTGCTGCTTTATGCGGAAATGCTGGCGGCATCAAACTGAGTACAACTGTCTTGCCTTTTATTTTACGAGGTGTTAACTTATTAGGCATCGATTCAGTCGAAGCTTCGATGGAGCAACGCCAAAAGCTTTGGAAAAAAATGGCGAATGAATGGGCTTTGTCTGATCATTTCCAAGTCCAACAAATTGAATTAGAGCAAGTATTGGAAACGGCGAATGCCCTGTTAGAAGGAAAGCATGTAGGACGTACGATCGTTGCTTTAGGGGGAACAAACCAGTGAGAATTCTAATAACTTCAGGCGGTACTTCAGAAAAAATCGATGATGTCCGTGCGATAACGAATCATTCCAGCGGAAAGCTAGGAAAAGCGATCGCGGAAAGCTTTGCGAAAGATGATGTGACCATTGATATGATTACTACACGTCACGCGGTAAAACCTGAAGGAAAAATGATTCATCATCATTTGATTGACTCTACCGCAGACCTTGAAAAAACATTGAAGGATTTAATGACCAAAAATACTTATGATGCAGTCATTCATAGCATGGCGGTCAGTGATTTCACACCAGAAAGTTCGGTCACTCTTGAAGACCTTGAAGCAGTAATGGCAGCAAAACCAGTAGACTTACCAAAAGCCTTAGTAGAAGTTGCCAATGAACGTACAGAGAAAAAAATCTCTTCCGATACCGATCATTTAGTCGTTGTTCTGAAGAAAACACCAAAAATTATTTCTTTGATTAAAAAATTGCAGCCGCAAACGATTTTGGTTGGCTTTAAATTATTAGTTGACGTGCCGATGATTGAGTTATTAAATGTAGCAAAAGCCAGTCTTGAAAAAAATCAAGCTGATTTTATCTTGGCAAATGATTTAGCGGAAATTCGTGGTGAAAAACATCATGGCTATCTGATCAATAAACAGCATAAAGTCAAAGAAGCACAGACAAAAACTGAAATTGCCGAACTGATCAAAAAAGAGGTCATGAAACTGGAGGAAGCAAAATGAAAAACATCTTACTAGGAGTCTGCGGCAGTATCTCCGCCTACAAAGCTGCCGACATTACCAATCAACTGACTAAACTGGGCTATAACTTAGATGTTGTGATGACCAAGAGCAGTACGGAATTCATCACGCCCTTAACGATCCAATCCTTGTCGCATCGTCTTGTCCACTTGGATGTGATGGATGAACCCGATGCCGCATTGATCAATCATATTGCTTTGGCTAAAGCAGCCGATCTCTTTCTGGTTGCTCCTGCTTCAGCAAATATTATCGGTAAATTGGCCAACGGCATCGCTGACGATTTACTATCAACCGTAGCTTTAGCATTGCTGCCGGATACACCAAAAGTTATCGCGCCAGCTATGAATACTTATATGTATCAAAATCCGATTGTCCAACGAAATTTGTCAACGCTAAAAGAAGTTGGTTATCAAGAAATTAAACCTCGAGAAGCCTTGCTTGCTTGCGGCGATTATGGTCGAGGTGCCTTGGCAGATATTGCTGAAATTGTGCATATCGTAAATTCAAAATTGAAGGAGTAACAAATGAAAGAGAAAAATGTTAAAAGTTTTACTTTGACCGCGATGTTTTTAGCTATCATGATCATTTTAGCGGTCACACCATTAGGATTTATCCCAATTGGACCTATCAATGCAACGACCATGCACATCCCTGTGATTATTGCTTCGATTGTATTAGGTCCTCGCATTGGTGCTGGTCTGGGAGCTGTCTTTGGGGTGATTAGTTTAGCAAGAGCAACGATCGTTATCACACCGATGTCTTTTGTCTTCTCACCATTTATCGCCAATCCATTAACGAATCAAGGTGATTGGCGCGCAATTATCGTAGCAATTATTCCACGTATTTTAATTGGTGTGGTGCCCTACTTCGTTTACAAAGGACTCCATACCTTAATGAAGCAAAAGGCACGACCAGTCAGCTTGTTTATCGCTGGTTTAGCAGGCTCAATGACGAATACGATTTTAGTGATGAACCTAATCTTTTTCTTCTTTAAAGACAGCTACGCAAATGTTTTGCAGGTCACAGCAGATACCGTCTATAGTGTCATTCTAGGAATTATCTTTGGTAGCGGCTTAGTTGAAGCAGCTGTTGCCGGTATCGCAACGATGGCCATTTGTGCCGTTCTATTGCGCTTAATGAAAAAATAGAAAAATGCTTGAAAGAAAGCCATCACGGTTTTCTTCCAAGCATTTTTATTATTTCGGTTCTTCACCTAGAATTCGGACTTCTGTTTCTAGGCTCACATCAAATTTTTCTTTGATTGTCTTTTGGATATGAGCGATCAACTCAATGTAGTCAGTCGCTGTCGCATTGTTGATATTAACAATAAAACCAGCATGCTTTTCAGAGATTTGCGCGCCGCCCCAGACTAATCCCTGCAAGCCGGCATCCTGAATTAATTTTCCAGTGAAATGACCGACTGGTCGTTTGAAGACACTTCCGCATGAAGGGTACTCCAACGGCTGCTTCAATTCACGCAATTCTGTAAGTTCCTTCATCCGTTTTTCGATTTGGTCGTAGTCACCTGGTGTTAATTTAAAGGTAGCACTCAAAACAATCGCTGGTTGATCTTGAATCGCTGAGTGACGGTAAGAGAAATTCATTTGATCCTTATACCACGTTTCAAATGTACCATCAGCTAATAATACATCCACTGATTCAAAAACATCTTCCAGCTGCCCATCATATGCACCAGCATTCATGAAGACCGCTCCACCAATACTCCCGGGAATACCACAAGCAAATTCAAAGCCGGTCAACGAATGATCCAACGCAACATATGTTGTGTCGATTAACTTAGCACCAGCCTGAGCAGTAATCGTATCTTCCTCTGCACGGATCGTTGTCATATCCGTCAGCATGATCACTAATCCGCGAATACCGCCGTCACGGACAATTAGATTGCTGGCATTGCCTAAAACAATCCAGGGAATGTCATTTGATCGACAGAAATCAACTAATGCTTTCACTTCTTCATTGTCTTTTGGAAATGCTAGAGCGTCCACAGGTCCGCCAGTCTTTGTAAAGGTATAATTCATTAAAGGTTCATCCAAAAGGACTTTCACGTTTGGTAATGCGCTCGATAATTCAGTAATTTTCACTTTGATAAGCCTTTCTCGTTCATTACGGGTAAATTTTTCAAACATCTTTGCTATTTTAGCACGCGAGAAAAAAACTTACCACCCCTTATAGTTGATGACGAATATGCTGTTGCAGCATTTTTTCACACAACTCATGACTTAACAAAACATTTTTCTGACGCAAATCAACAGCCTCACCTTTTAATGCGGCAATAAAACGGATAACTAACTGCTCAAATCCGCGTTTTTCTAACGTGGTCGTCCAATCCCCAAATCGTTGAACTTCTTCCACTGTTCCCTTTTTGATCGTCAAATCGGTCAATTGATTTAAAATATTCGTTTGTTCAGGTGAACTGACTTGGTAACGCTCCATTTTCCCGCCACTCATCAGATCCATTGACAGGATAACTTCTGTTGTAGCCGTTGAAAGCAGCAGTTGTGCATAGGTCATTTTCCCTTTTTCTTCACGAATTTTTGAATGCACCGTCATGATTTCATCATCCAGCAAATAAACAGCGGTATCCACTAAATGAATGAATAAGTCATAGATACCATATTGTGTATTCATCGCATGATTTGGTTCATTCTTTTCCAAATGAATGACATGCTTTTGCGGAAGCTGTTTGAGCTGTTCCACCATTGGAGCAAAACGCCGGTTAAAGCCCACCATAAACAACAGCTTGTTTGACTTCGCCAGCTCCTGCAATTCACGCACCTCCTGCAAATTTTCACTAACAGGCTTATCGATAAATACTGAGACCCCCGCCTCTAGACATTGCTTAGCGATCTCAAAATGGACCTTTGTAGCAACATGGATGAAACAGGCGTCGATTTTCTCAGCCAACAGTTCATCAATCGTTGCAACCGTATTAACGAAATTGTATTCGCGAGAAATCTTATCCCTTGTTTCATCATTACGCGTCGCGAAAATGAATGACGCCTCCTTGCGCATTTTAGCATAGGTTGGTAAATAGGCTTTTTGGGCGATTCCTCCAATGCCGATAACTCCGATTTTCATTTATCATTCTCCTTCTTCGCTATAATTTTTTTACATCTCATTAGATATTTCTTATCTACAAAATTATGGTTTGCCGATCTGGCATCCTTTGCTTTCTGACTTTTTTTCGTTACAATGAGTCCATGAGTAAATCACAAGATTTAGTATGGAGGAATGAACATTGAAATTTATTTCTTGGAACGTCAATGGCTTACGAGCTGTGATGAAAAAGAACTTTATGGACGTCTTTAATGAATTAGACGCCGATTTTTTCTGTCTGCAGGAAACCAAACTGCAAGCTGGTCAAATCGAAATGGATCTGCCTGGCTATTATGAATATTGGAATTATGCAGAGAAAAAGGGCTACTCGGGTACCGCTATTTTTACAAAATACGAACCACTAAACGTTACTTATGGTCTTGGGCTTGATGAGCACGATCAAGAAGGTCGCGTCATCACCCTGGAATATCCTGAATATTATGTGATTACCTGCTACACACCTAATTCGCAAAATGAATTGAAGCGCTTAGATTACCGTATGACGTGGGAAGAAGCCTTCCTAAACTATCTGAATGCGCTGAAAGAAAAGAAACCAGTCATCTTCTGCGGTGATTTAAATGTCGCTCACGAAAACATCGACTTAAAAAATTGGAAAACCAATCAAAAAAATGCTGGGTTCACGCCGCAAGAACGAGAAAAATTCAGTATCTTATTAGAGAACGGCTATATTGATACCTTCCGTCATTTCTATCCAGATCAAGAGGGCATCTACTCTTGGTGGAGCTATCGCTTCAATGCCCGCAAAAACAACGCTGGATGGCGGATTGATTACTTTGTCGTTTCTGATGACTTAAAAGAAAAACTGCAAGATGCTAAAATTCACACTGAGATTTTCGGCAGCGATCATTGCCCGGTAGAATTGGATATCAATCTTTAAAATGTTTGAAATTTTTGCCGTAAACCTTTCGCCGCTGAAAGAAATATGTTAAAACAATGGCGAAGAGGTGACCCTTGTTGAATTTTATTGCAATGGACTTTGAAACAGCCAATTACCAAACACATAGTGCTTGTTCATTAGCACTCGTAATGGTTAAAAACAGCCAAATCGTGGGTGAATATTATTCCTTAATCAAACCAGAAACAGAATTCTTCTGGAAAAACATTCAGATTCACGGGATTCATCCAGAGGACGTAGAGGATGCCCCAAAATTTCCTGAAGTATGGCAAGAAATCCAACACTATTATCAGGAAAATCGTTTGATCGTCGCTCACAATGCCGGCTTTGATACAAAGGTATTAGCCGGCTGTCTGGATTATTATCATTTAGAGCAGCCATCTTATTTGTCACTTTGTACTGTAAGAACCAGTCGCCGTCTATTTCCCGAAATGCGAAATCATCGACTGAACACTGTCTGTGAAGAATTAGCTATTCCACTAGGGCATCACCATGATGCCCTAGAAGACAGTCGAGCCTGTGCAAAAATATTGCTTTATCAAGAGGATCATTTTGGAGTCGATCCTTTGAAAAAATTAGTTTTACCAATGTAGATGGACTGAAAGCGAAGCGCTCTGCTTCGCTTTTTTAATTGATTAATTTACTCATCAGCAAAACATCTAAAAATTCTCCCTTACTATCACGTGCTCCACGTATCATCTCAGCCTCAGTTTCAAAACCAAATTTTTGATACAAATGAATCGCCCGTTCATTGCGTTTCTGGACGGTTAGCTCCAATCGCCGCAACGGTGAAGCATTTTCGCTCCAGTAAATGACCTCATCTAATAAAGCAGAACCTAAACCAATCCCCCAGAATTCTTTTAACACACTGATACCAACCTCGCCAATATGCGCGACAGTAAATTCTGACGCCGCCTTGACTGAAGCCATACCAACGATCTTTTCATCTGCCAAAGCTAACAGTAATAAATTGTTCTCACTTTCGTATAAATCAGCCAATTGCAGGCTTAACATTTCTTCACTCAAGCCTAAGCCAACTTCATCCATGATTAAAAAGTCCGTCTCCTCAGCGATTTTCTGACTCACCTGCAATAAGGCTGCAGCGTCGTCCGGGATTGCTTCTCTTAGCGTGATCTCGACCTCACTCATTCCGCTTCCCACGCTTTCAAAATGCGACTCTGAAATTTTTCAGCCTGTATTCCCTTTGCAAGCAACTCGACTTTACGCAGATTTTCATCCTGATCATCTTTAGATAAAATCAACTCCAAATAATCCTCCGGCATATACTCGCCTAACTGCTGGCCCCATTCGACTACGGAAAGACCATCGCCTTCGAAATAATCATCTAAGCCTAAATCATCCGCCCCAGCCTCAATGCGATAGACATCCATATGGTAAAGCGGTATGCGTCCCTGCTGGTATTCTCGAATGATCGTGTAAGTCGGGCTCTTAATCATTTGATCAATTCCTAAACCCAAAGCGATCCCTTTTGTTAGAGTTGTCTTCCCAGCTCCAAGATCACCCGTTAATACTAAATTATCGCTAGGCTCTGCCACCGTACCAATTATTTTTCCTAATCTTTCTGTTGCTGTTGTATCTACTAATGTTATCACGCTGTATCCCTCTTTTCTGCTACCAATTTAGTATAACGATTTACGCTTAGAGAGAAAAGAAAAAGATTCTTCATTTGGGAAGCAGAAGTAACAAAAAAAAGTAAGAATCCTTATGGAAAATGGATTCTTACTTTTTAACTTTTTCATTATAGCTAAGATAGCTCTTAACTCATCAATGATTGTGCTGCTGTAATAATAGAAAGCTTATAAACGTCTTCTTCGTTACAGCCACGTGATAAGTCAGAAACTGGCTTGTTCAAGCCTTGTAAGATTGGTCCGATCGCTTCAAAACCACCGAAACGTTGGGCGATCTTGTAACCAATATTTCCTGATTGTAATTCAGGGAAAACAAAGACAGTCGCTTGTCCAGCTACTTGAGAATCAGGGGCTTTCAATTGTGCCACGCCTGGGATATAGGCAGCATCAAATTGTAATTCGCCATCGATTAAGAAATCTGGCGCCAATTCTTGAGCAATCTTCGTTGCTTCTGCAACCTTTTCAACCTCAGGAGATTTAGCAGATCCTTTTGTTGAGAAGCTCATCATTGCGACTTTAGGCTCAATATCGAATAATTCAGCTGTTTTAGCAGATTCGACAGCGATTTCAGCCAATTCTTGAGCGCTTGGATTCACATTGATGGCACAATCTGAGAATAAGTATTTCTCTTGATCACGCCCGCGAACCATTAAGAAAGCTCCACTTGTACGGCTAACGCCTGGTTTTGTTTTAATAATTTGCAAGGCTGGGCGAACAGTATCTCCAGTTGAATGAATCGCTCCAGAAACCATGCCTTCAGTAATGCCCATGTAAGTCAGCATTGTACCGAAGTAGTTTTCATCTTTAAGAATCTTTTCCGCATCTTCTTTGCTGACTTTTCCTTTACGACGTTCAACAAAGGCTTCAACCATTTCATCCCAGCGATCAAAATGATCAGGGTCAATAATTGTGAAGTTCTCTAAAGCGATTCCACGAGCGCCCGCAGCTTTTTCGATTTCAGCCAGATTGCCAATCAAGATTGGTTCAATCAATTCTTCTGCTTTCAAACGAGATGCGGCACCAAGAATACGCGCGTCAGTTGCTTCAGGAAATGCCACTTTAATGTTGCGACGAATAATCTTAAATTTCAAACTATCAAATAGATCCACGATAAAACCTCCAGATATTTATTTCCTTTTCATCATACAACACTTCACATGAAAAGAAAAGGACAGAATAAAACCTCTGTACTACTCATTAGAATCTAGTAAACATGAATTAAGAGGTTTTTCACAAACTGTCTCTATAACAGAAACCGTTGTCATACTACACTGTTTCAGGCAGCTGCCAATCGATTGGTGACTCGCCCCATTCCTTCAAAATCTGATTTGTTTTTGAAAATGGTTTTGATCCAAAGAAGCCTCGATGAGCGGATAAAGGCGACGGATGAACAGACTTTATGATCGCATGCTTATTGGTATCAATCATTTTGATTTTTTCTTGAGCCGGCTTGCCCCATAGAATAAAGACGATCGGCTTTTCTCGCTCATTTAAGCGTTGAATAATTGCGTCAGTCAATTGCTCCCAACCTTGACCGCGATGTGAATAAGCTTGCCCTTCACGTACGGTCAGAACTGTGTTGAGCATCAAAACACCTTGTTTGGCCCAACTTACGAGATTGCCGTGCTGAACTGGCGGAATCCCTAAATCATTTTGCAATTCTTGATAAATATTTCGTAATGAAGGCGGTATTTTTACTCCCGGCTGTACGGAAAAGGATAAGCCGTGCGCTTGATTTACGCCATGATAAGGATCTTGTCCTAAGATTACAACTTCGACTTTACTGTAAGGTGTCAATTCCAACGCTTCAAAGATATGATACATATCTGGATGAATTCTTTGAGTGCTATATTCCTGCTTCAAGAATTCTCGTAGTTTCAAATAGTACGGCGCTTGAAATTGATCTGCTAAAACCGTCTGCCAATCATTATGGATAATTTCTTTCATGCTCTACACTCCTACTTCTATTCTTAGTAAAAACTCTCCATTTTACATGGAAATAACTAGCCTATGCGTCGAGAAGACCATTTTCTACCTCAATAATTCTTTTTAAAGAATTCTCTCGACATGGCTATCCTCTTTGGGATTATGGTACACTATCGGTGTATGATAGGAAAGCTAGGTGAATAATTTTGATAAAACTCATTGCCTCTGATATGGACGGTACACTGTTAAACGATCAAATGCAAGTCCCAACAGCAAATATCGCAGCCATTCAGAAAGCTCAAGCACAAGGAATTGAATTTATTACAGCGACCGGACGCGGAATGAGCCACGCCAAAATCTCCTTAGATGAAGCGGACATCCACGTACCGATGATTTTATTAAACGGCGCTCATGTGGTGAACGCCGAACGAGAAACCATTTTTACCATTCCGATCGGCAAGGAAAAGACATTTGAAGTGATGGATGCCATTGAAGAAGCTGGCCTTTATTATGAAATTTTTACCGCCGAACATGTCTATTCTTCAAATCAACCGAAGCGGATTGAATTTTTCTCAGAGCATATCATTGATAAAATACCTGGTATTTCTAAAAAAATGGCGATCGCTGCCTCATCGCGACATTTATCACTTACACCGATTACTTTTGTTGAAGATATGCGACAAACACTAATCGATAAAGAAGAAGATGTATTGAAGATTATCGCGTTTGATAAGAATGGTCCAGAACAGCTTAAAGCGATAACAGGAGAGTTAGAAAAGATCGGAGACCTCGCCATTGCGGCATCTGAATTGACAAATATCGAAATCAATCATGTCGATGCGCAAAAAGGCATCGCCTTAAAGCAGTTTGCGGAAGAACGAGGATTTTCCGCTGATCAAGTGATGGCGCTGGGAGATAATTTTAATGATGTCAGCATGTTGACATATGCTGGTACAAGTGTTGCGATGGGAAATGCAGTAGACGTTATAAAGAAAATTGCGAAACATGTAACTGACACAAACGAAGAAAACGGAGTAGCAACGGCAATCGATCGAATCCTTTCTGAATAATAAAAATCAAAAGGTGTGAGCATCATGACTGAATTTTTTATTCAAGAAAAACAATTAAGTTCCACGACACGAACGATCGTCAAAGACAACAAAGGTGTTCCACTTTATTTAATGGTAGGACATTGGGGACGTAAAGGAAATGTGCTCTCCCTCTATGCAATGGACGGTCAGATCGTAGCATATATCAAACAAGCCAGTGTGATTTTCGGTCGCAAGTTTGAGATTTACTATGACCATACAAAAGTTGGTGTGCTTCACAAAATCTTCCATTGGCCCGGGGATTTTTATTACATACAGCAGCTTCATTGGGCAGTTTATGGAGATATTTACAACCATAAATATAAGATTAATCATTTTAACCAGCCAATCATGACGATGGATAAAGCCACCTTATTAACTGGTGATTACTATGTCTTGGATGTCACAGATCCAGCAGACGCCCCAGTCTGTATTTGTGTGGCGGCGATTATGGATTATTGGCTGTATAATCGCAATAGAAAAAAAGAACAAGAAACTGTGTTAGAAGTAACCTTTTCTCAAAACTGTTAAAACGGCTAATACGTTTACTACGTTAAGTAAGCGATTAGCCGTTTTCTTATATGCTTATTTGTGACGCTTGATGCGGTCAAAGCCTTTAACCTCTCGTTGCATATGGTCGTATAAATGACCGCTAATCATAATTTCTCCAACATCCTTGAAGCCATCACGTAAATATAAACGTTTAGCATTTGGATTGGCCTTATCGACATTTAGGCCGATAACTTTTTCGCCCTCGTGGGTCGCCAGCCGATCTACCGCCGTTAACAGCTTTGAACCAATCCCTTGTCCACGAAATTTTTCATCCACTGCGATTGAATCCAAATACCATTCACCAGGAAAAGCTTCAGGATCAATAAACATTTTAACCTCATTTGAAATACCCTGTGACCGCAGATAATTTTCTAAAGGCAAATCGATAATCTTTTCTTTATTGGCCGGATAACCAAAAACAGCTCCTGCAATCTCGCCATCAATTTCTTCAACTAGACCTCGAGCATAGCCGAAACGATAAGTCGGATCTTCAAAGCAAGCCGTGATAACTTCTAGGGCCTTCTCTTCACCAAACTCAGCTAAAAAATCCAGCTCCATGTCTTTTAAAATAACCAGTATTAATTTTGCAACTGCTGCGCCATCTTCTTTTTTGGCAAATCGAATCATTTTAAAACCTCTCTTTTAATAACGTATATTCCCTTTCTATAGTGTACCACGGGAAAGTTCTTTTCGAAAGTCAGGAACTTTGTGAATAGTTAAAATTCTGCTATGATAAGCTTGAAGAGAAGACTAGGAGGCGCAACATGAAAAAAATAGGAAAGATTCTTTTAGGAATTATAACAGCCATCATTATGGTTTTAGGCGGCTATTTAATTTATTTATTCGCCAGCTATGACCGTTTACCTGACCATCTTACCTTAAAACCCGACAATCAACATAATCAGGTTTTAGAAACCAATAAGACTTACCGTGCTATGAGTCATAACATTGGATATGGGGCTTATCCGCCAAGCTACAGCTTCTTTATGGACGGTGGGAAATACTCGCGAGCGTACGATAAAAAAACGGTAGAAAAAAATATGAATGGGATCGTTACTACGACAAAAGAATTAGATCCTACTTTTGCTTTTTATCAAGAAGTCGATCAAGACGGTGATCGTTCACAGCATGTAGATGAAGTAGCCTTTTTAAAAAATCATTTATCTGACTACAATAGCTTGTATGGGCAAAATTACGACTCTTCTTATTTGTTCTATCCCTTTACTGATCCAATCGGTCAAGCAAAATCAGGCCTTGTCACCATGAGCCAAGCTGAGATCATCAGCAGTAAACGCTATTCTTTACCGATCGAAACAAACTTCAACAAATTTGTTGATTTGGATCGTGCTTTCACTGTCAGCCGTATTCCAGTCAAAAACGGTCATGAGTTTATTGCGATCAATACCCATTTGTCCGCTTTTACGAAGGATCGCTCCATCCAAGCGGCTCAATTGAAGAAGATTTTTGATGTCATGGAAAGCGAATATAAAAAAGGCAATTATGTGATGGTCGCTGGAGATTATAATCATGATGTTTTGGGGAACAGCCCAGACGTATTTAGTACAAGTAAAAAACGCGAAACCTGGACACATCCATTTCCAAAAGAAGAATTGCCGGCAGGCTTTCACCTGCCTACTGGAAAGCTGGCAGAAGAGAAAAAGCCATCCGCTCGAGCATTAAATGAACCCTATAAACAGGGCAAAACCTACACGACTTTGATTGATGGCTTTCTTGTTTCAGATAATATCAATGTCAATGCTGTTCACGTCAAGGATATGCAATTTAAATATTCTGACCATAATCCAGTATATTTGGATTTCACTTTTAAATAAAATAGCTTTAACTTCAAGGTACATTGCTTTCTTTCACTCTCGTTGATAGAATAAAGGGAAATCATAGAAAAGGACTTATTTCAATGTGGAAATTCACCTTCAATATACGCACCATTACTCTACTCCAAACAAGGAAACTACTGTAGATGAAACATTGTTTGGAGATACGATAAGAGTTGTTTCATCGCCAATTTTTAAGCGCGGATTTATACACGTTTATTTGTTGCGGCTTGAAACCTCTTCTTATAGACAAAATTGGAGGAAAAAATGAAATGTTGACAATTAAACAAGTTGACCGAAAAAATAATAACGAACTAGATACAATGATGGCGATTTGGGAATCAGCGGTTAAAGCTACCCACACCTTTTTGACAAAGAATGATATCGAAGCCTTAAAGCCCGAGGTAAAAAAGGCGTTTCAGCTGATTGATCAGCTTTATGGCTATTATGATCCTGAGCTTTTAGGATTTATTGGTGTCCAGCAAGATAAGGTTGAAATGCTTTTCGTTGCAAACAAAGCTCGAGGAAACGGAATTGGAAAAAAATTACTGCAATTTGCGCTTGATTCGCTAAATATACACTATGTAGATGTGAATGAGCAGAATCAGCAGGCCTTTGGTTTTTATCGGCATATGGGTTTCCTTGTGATCGGGCGATCTGAGCTAGATGAGCAAGGGAATCCTTTCCCCATTTTGCATTTAAAAAAAATGCAGATTGAAGAAGTTGTTACGAATAAGAAGAACTATTTAGACTTGCTGCTTTTAGCCGATCCTCAGGAAGACATGATTGATCGTTACCTTGATGACGGTCGCATGTTTGTTTTATATGATGATGATGCTTTGAAGTGCGCAGCCGTTGTTACAGAGTTGAATGAACAGGAATGTGAGCTGAAAAACATAGCAACTGTCCCAGCTGTACATGGCCAAGGCTATGGCAGAGCAATGATCCAGTTTTTATTCCATGAATTTTTAGGTCATTATCAAACGATGTATGTCGGAACTGGTGATGAGCCAGGAATATTGGACTTTTATAAAAAAAGCAGATTCCGCGAATCGCATCGCGTGAAGAACTTTTTCACCGATAATTACCACGAACCAATCATCGATCAAGGAGTCCAATTGGTTGATATGGTCTATCTACGGGCAGACGTCAATAACGAATAACATAAAAAAAGTGATAAGATCAACTTCATGATCTTATCACTTTTTTTGTGAACTTATGCTTGCCGCAGCTGTTTGATAATTGTTTCAGCAGTCGAAAGATTCATTTGATCTGCTCGACGCAATTGTCTTGAAACCTGAGCGATCTCTTTTTCGGTCGCGCCAGCAGTGATGGCCAATGAGCGGCTCTGCATCGCCATGTGTCCTTTTTGAATGCCGTCTGTCACTAGTGCCCGAATGGCTGCTAAATTTTGCGCCAATCCAACAGCAACAATCATTTCGCCTAATTCAGCCGCCGTGGAAACTTCTAATAATTTCAAACTTAGCTGAGCCTTCGGTAAAACCTTCGTTGCCCCACCGACAATACCGACTTTCATTGGTAGGGTTAATTGTCCAACGAGTTTTTCTTCTTTTATGACCCAATCCGTCAACCCTTCATAACGTCCATTGCGTGCAGCATAAGCATGACAAGCTGCCGCCACCGCACGTGTATCATTCCCAGTAGCCAGTACGACCGCATCAATCCCATTCATAATCCCTTTATTATGAGTTGCCGCACGGTATGGATCCAGCTTGCTAAACTCACTTGCAGCAGCAATTCTTTCTGCGACCTCTGGTGTTAGCTGTGTCAGCGGGAACTCACATCGTGCTTCGATCAAAGACTCGGTTGCATAGTTGCTTAAGATGCTGAACAAGATGTCCGCCATTGGTATCAGTTGTCGCAGCTCTTGCGCGACTGCTTCCAGCATCGTATTCAAGATATTGGCGCCCATCGCATCTTTTGTATCGACAACTACATCAATCGAAATGTAGCCTTCTTCAAAGGTGCGTGCATGAATGGATTGCAATCCGCCGCCGCGCTGATAAATCGAAGGATAGCTTTTTTCTGCCGCTGCAAAAAGACTCTTTTTATTTTCATTAATCGTTTTAATTACTGCATCGAAATCAGTGACCTTTCGTAAAACGATCTGTCCAACCATCCCTTGATTAATCACTCGCGTCTGAATTCCGCCCGCTTTTGCAATGATTTTCCCCGCGTTACTAGCTGCCGCAATTACGGAGGGCTCTTCGGTAGCCATTGGAATTAGCTTTTTTTTACCATTAATAACAAAATTTTGAGCGACACCTAAAGGAATCGAGCATTCACTGATTTGATTTTCAATCAGATTATTCGCGATTTTTTCCGGCAATACCGTTTCAGTTGCTAACTGGGCCGCTTCTTTAGCTGATAACTTTTTTTCTTTCACGAGTTTAGCTAGACGTTCAGCTTGGGTCATCTGATAAAATTTTTTTTTTGCGATTTCTTGATCCTCTGCTTTCGTGATCAACAAAGCTAGACCTAATCCGCCGCCAATACAAAGACTTGCTACACCACGCTGCTTCTCCTCTTGAATCAGCTCAGAAATTAAGGTTGTTACAATTCGCGTCCCACTGGCACCAATTGGGTGACCCAAAGCGATTGCGCCGCCGTAACTGTTAATTTTTTGATCAGATAGCTTTAATTCTTTTTGCACCGCAACGGAAGCTGCCGCAAATGCTTCATTGATTTGGAAGGTATCAATTTCATCAATTGTACGATTCGCTTTTTTTAATAATTTATTGATTGCAGATACTGGGGCCATTCCCATAATACTTGGATCAATTCCAACTTCACTGTAATTATTAATAACAGCCAGGTAAGTAAGTCCATGTTCAATTGCATAGGATTTCGCTGCCAATATGACAGCTGATGCACCATCGTTTAGCGTTGAAGCGTTGGCCGCTGTAACGATGCCATTTTCCTTAAAAGCTGGCTTTAAGGAGCTAATTTTCTCCAGAGTAGAATCAAAGCGAATCCCTTCATCTTCCCACATGGTACTACCATCTGATAGTGCAATCGGAACGATCTCTGATTCAAACTTGCCATCCTTACTGGCTTTCGCTGCCTTCATTTGCGAATCATAGGCATATTGATCCTGCATTTCACGGGTAACATGATAATCTTCAGCCACCTTTTCTGCTGTCAACCCCATATGCTTTCCGCTAAACGCATCTGTTAAACCATCATAGATCATGCTCGATTTTGGTTCGTGCCATTCTTGGGCTGCATAATCAAAGCTTGTCACCTTTGGAGCCTGAGACATGTTCTCCGTTCCGCCAGCAATCACAACGCTCGCCTCATTCAACAAAATCTGCTGCATCCCAAAAATGATCGATTTCATTCCAGATCCGCACACTTCATTGATCGTAGTTGCCGGAACCTCATAGGGTATCCCTGCTTTAACTGCGGATTGACGAGCTACATTTTGACCATTGCCCGCTTGCAAAACATTTCCCATAAATACCTGATCGACTTGATCTGCCTCGATCTCCGCACGTTTGATTGCTTCTTTCACCGCAATCGCACCGAGCTCAACCGCTGAAACAGTTGCTAATTTGCCTTTATATCTGCCAATTGGTGTTCGTACAGCGCTTAAAATAACTACTTCTTCCAAGGGTGCACCTCCAATGTTTTCATTAAAAATCAGACGTAAGTATAGCACAGATAGTTTTATAATTTCTTAAGATTCAAACTCAACTAATTATGACCTTTCTATGATATATTTACCTTTGGAAGAAAAGGATGTCTGTTCTACTTATTATTTTAGTAATTAAGTGGAAAGATATGTGTGGTTTATTCATTTATATTAAAAAATGGATGGATCAATAAGAACTAGGAGGAGCAATATGAATATAGGGATTGATAAAATCAGTTTTCACGTACCAAATTATTATCTTGATATGACGGATTTAGCGAATGCCCGTGAAACTGCCCCCAACAAATTTCACATTGGTCTTGGACAAGATCAGATGGCAATTATTCCCGAGACACAAGACATCGTCACTTTAGGGGCAAGTGCTGCTGCCAAAATTCTTACAGATGAGGACAAAAAGGACATCGACATGGTAATCGTCGGAACAGAATCAAGTACCGACTTCTCAAAATCCGCTGCGGTAATCATTCATGATTTGTTGGATATTCAACCATTCGCTCGTTCATTCGAAATAAAACATGCTTGTTACGGCGGAACCGCCGCCCTGCAGCAGGCTCATGATTATGTTGCCCTACATCCCGATCGTAAAGTTTTAGTGATCGCTGCTGATATTGCTAAATATGGTTTAGCAACTGGTGGCGAACCTACGCAAGGTTGCGGTGCTGTCGCTATGCTAATAACCAAGGAGCCAGATTTATTAGCCTTTAATAACGATAGTGTCTTCTATTCAGAGGACGTTTATGATTTTTGGCGACCTGCAGGACATGATTATCCATTAGTCGATGGACACATGTCTAACCAAATCTATATTGATTCATTTACTCGGATATGGGCGCAAAATAAAAAAGTCAATCAAACCGATAGTACGGATTATGCTGCGATCACTTTCCATCTACCTTATACAAAGATGGGACGCAAAGCTTTGCGGGCAATCTTTCCAGAAATGCCTGAATCAGAACAACAACGTTTAGAAGCTCGTTATGATGAAGCAGTGGTGTATAGCCGAACAGTCGGTAATCTCTACACCGGATCATTATATCTAGGTTTGATATCCTTGTTAGATAATGGCAATCTAGGTGCCGGTGATCGAATCGGATTATTCAGCTATGGTTCTGGTGCCGTTAGTGAGTTCTTCTCAATGACATTGATGGATGGGTTCAAAAGTCATTTAACTAGCGAAAAGAATCAGTCTTTACTTTCTGAACGCAAGCAGCTTTCTATCGATGAATATGAAAAAATGTTTAACGAAAAACTCCCAACCGATGGAGGTACGTATACGTTCTCTGATTCAACTGATTTTGCTATCAATAAAATCAGCGGTGATATTCGTTATTACAATAAGTAGTATAATAGGAAAAGGCCAGCTGACTGATCAGCTGGCCTTTTTTTAGGCGCAAAAATAATCTAGCAGGTCTAATGGCTAAGTGCTTGTTCTTCATTCCAGATTTCTGGAATATTTACACTCTTTTCTAGGTCTTAAACGTTTTTTATGATTGAATTTCGTTTAAGCCTCACCATTAAGTGAAGAAATGGTTCCACTGTCTACATTTCTTTTCCCCGCTAGATTAGAATAACTTGGTAAGGAGACTTCAAATCCCTACTTCCTTTCTGCCGCTTTCGGCATTCTCTGTGAAATGAACACTGCTTCCGTCCATTTCTGTTGTATTATTTTACAACCTTAGGGACCTACCCCTTACACCTATATTTATACCATATTTCGCCGTTTTCTGCAACCGTTTACACTTTATCTACTCGTACTTTTTCGTGTTATAATCTTAACGTTAAGACTACAATTAAGACCCGATTTTTTCGTAAAAAAACGGGGATTAACCCAATTAGGAGGAAATATTTTATGAATATATTGTACATTTCTATCTCAGGAAACACTCGGGCATTTGTTAAGCGTCTGGAAGCCTACGCAGTGGAACAGCATCAATTAGATCCGAAAAATCCTTTAATCAGCTCAAAGGAAATTTCCGAAAATTCTCCCTTCGAGATTGAGTCGGCACCCTTCTTTACCTTTGTCCCTACGTATTTAGAAGGAGGAAATGGTGTTGATAGCGGGGATACTGAAATTTTGACAGAAGTGATGCGCGAATACCTCGAATACGAAGATAATTTTAAACATTGTCTAGGAGTGGTCGGCAGCGGGAATAAAAATTTTAACTATCAATATTGCCTGACAGCAAAACAATATAGCGAAGCCTTCAAGTTTCCTTTCTTGGCAGATTATGAGCTGCGAGGAACCACTGCTGATTGTGAGCGCGTGTATCATATTTTAAAAGAAAACAGTTCGAATTAATCGTTTACTAATTATTCTATTGACTTTTTCTCATGTTAGAGGCATTCTTTTTAAAATAGGTAAATCTATGAGAGAGGCGTGTTGCAATTGAGAAAAGTCGCAATTATTGGTGTAGGACATGTAGGAAGTACAACTGCTTACACTTTGATTTCAAAAAATATCGTTGATGAGCTGGTGCTTTTCGACTCGAAAGATACGATTCTAAAGGCTGAACTGAATGATCTGATGGACGGGCAAATGGAACAAGCTAATCAAGTTCGACTGATTGGTCCAGATGTAGCTGAACTAGCCGATACAGATGTGATTATTTTTTCTGCTGGTGACATTTCGATTTTTGAAGGAAATCCTGATCGCTTTGCTGAACTGAATTTGACCAAAACAATCGTAGAGGAATGGGCGCCAGTCATCAGAGATTCAGGCTTTAAGGGAATTATATTGAATATAACAAATCCTTGTGATGTCATCACTCAATATCTGCAGGAATTGACAGAACTTCCTCAAGAGCGTGTTATTGGTACTGGAACTTCACTAGATACTGGCCGAATGAAGCATGCTGTCAGCAAAAGTATGAAAGTTCATCCTTCGGCCATTGATGGTTATGTCATCGGAGAACATGGTGAAAGTCAATTTGTTGCTTGGTCTAGCGTCCGAATCGGTGGCATCCCTATCAGTGAAATATTGACTGATGATAGACTTGATGTTCTGGATAATGCTGCTCGTGATGGAGGTTGGGTCACTTTTAGAGGAAAAGGCTATACTTCTTATGGTATCGCCATTCAAGCCGCACGGATTGCTGAAGCAATTTTAAACGACAATCACCTTGTCGTACCAGTCAGCCATTATCATCAAGCTGAGGACTGCTATGTGGGTTCTCCTGCAAAAGTTTCAAGACAAGGAATCAGTGAAAGTTTTCCGTTAAAGCTTTCCACTGCAGAACAAGAAAAATGGCGTCATACCATCCAGACGATTCATTCAATGCACGCAACGATCTAAAGAAAAATACTGTTGAGCAGCAACACTTGCTGATTAAAAAAACGAACGACTGTGAAACTATCAATATGATAGCCTCACAGTCGTTCGTCTTGTATTCTCTGTTTATTCAAAAGAATTTCAGGCACTCTTGATATTTGAGAGAGCTTTCCTCCACTCAAACCCGATCAATTTAGCGTTAGGTGTGCGATAATTAAAGACCTTTTCATTTTCTAAGGGCTCAAAATAGTTCTTAATCGCTCGAATCACCGAATTATGACAGACCAAGAGATAGGTATTCTCAGCGTCTTGTTCTAATTCTGCTAATAAAGGAACAATTCGAGCATAAACATCCATCAAAGATTCCCCATTAGGATAGCGTACAGCAAATTGAGTACGAATTTTTTGGTAGCCTGCCAGTTCATCGCTCTTTCCATCATAATCCCCATAATCCAGCTCAATTAATCGTTCATCGACACTCATGGGTAAATGATTGGCCTCACTAACTATTCGTGCTGTTTCTTCCGCACGATTTAAGGGAGAATGGATGATTCTGGTTATAGGTGCGTCAAGGTTAGCCACTTCTTCTGCTAATAAAGCCGCTTGATGATAACCTATCTTAGACAAAGCAATGTCGCTTCGCCCTGAAATAATTCCTTTCTTGTTCCAATCTGTCTCCCCGTGTCTAGCTACATAAAGCAAATAAAACAGTCCTCTCTATCAAAAAAATTGAAAATCCAAATAGAAAGATTTCTAGAATTTTCAAAATAGTCATTCATTAAAATATTGGTAGTAGCCAATTTCTCTACTACTTTATCATTAGAATGAAAGAACGTCTATATATTTACTGAAAATGACTGCTAGTTTTTCACACCGTAGGCTCGTGGAATAATGAGGTAGTCAATCAATGGTACAAAACAATTCATAATTAATAAAATGAATGTCATACCTTCTGCCATGGAACTAAATGAACGCCAAGCCATTAGCAGCACACCACAACAAATTCCATATATGATTTCGCCTTTGGGTGTTGTAGGTGATGTACTATAATCTGTCGCCATGAAAAAAGCACCCAGCATGGTTGCACCCCCAAAGATATGAGCAAAAACAATCGTCAGATCACCTTTTCCTAAAAAAAGCGCAATAATAACTATTGTACTAAGCATACAAATCGGAATGTGCCAAGTAATTACTTTTTTATACAGCAGAAATATCCCTCCTAAAAAGAGAAGTATCGCCGTTGTTTCAGCATTTTTACCAGCAATCAATCCAGTCAAGCTGTCTATCATCTGACCAGAGCTTAAACTTTCACCAGCTTTGGCATTCATCAAAGGCGTGGCAGAAGAGACGACATCTAAACCATTCAACGAGAAAAAAGGCTGCGGTTGTACATTCGCTGACATTTCCTTTGCAAAGACCAACCTTAAGACAGCTCGTCCTGTTAAAGCCGGATTTAACAGATTTCTACCGATTCCTCCAAACAATTCTTTTGCGATAATAATTCCGATAGCTCCGCCTAAAGCCGGATACCACAACGGTACACTTGCTGGCAAGCTCATCGCCAATAGAACACCAGTCACTACTGCTGAGTAATCTTTAGGCAAGGTATCTTTCCGAAATTTAAACCATAGGAACTCAGAAATCAGGCATGTACCTATGGCTATCACATAAATAAGCAATGAACGTAGGCCAAAGAAAATAATTGAAGCAATCACGCTAGGTAACAGCGCCAATAAAACCATTCGCATTATTCGATCAGTTTTTTCGTAAAACAACAAATGCGGCGAGGCTTCCATTAGTGGGTAACGTGTACTGCGAAGCTGCTCCAACGAATTTTTATTCCCCATACCTATGCCTGCCTTTCTTTAAGTGCTTTTTGTCCAGCAACAATATGTTCAGCTAAATGCCGACGTGCTGGGCAAATATACGTACAACACCCACAGTTAATACAACTATCTACATAAAGCTTTTCCAAACGTTTCCAATTTTCCTTCAAGTAATTTTTTTCAAGCTGATGTGGCAAAAGATCCACCGGACAAACAGCGACACAGCGAGCGCACAGGATACAAGGAGAAGGTGTGCTGTCTTCATCATGATGCTCATTGATAACAATTAACCCATTGGCTGATTTTGTTAATGAAGCCGCCATTGTGTCTACTGTTTTCCCCATCATAAATCCACCTGTGATAATCTTAGATGGCTTTCCCTCAAAGCCTCCGCAAAAAGCAATCATATCCTCAATCGAAGTTCCCAGCGGAAAATAGACATTTTTCTGCTGTTTGACATCACCCACCACAGAACAAATTCGATGACTCAGGGGAACTCCGGGATCAATCGCTTCATAGACAGCAACCGTCGTAGCCACGTTGATAATCAAATAGCCTAAGTCTCGTGTTGAACCATCTGCAGGGGCTTCCTTTCCTGTAATTAGTGTAAAAAGCATCTCAGTGCTTCCTTGAGGATAAATCGAAGGAACTTCGATAACCGAAAGATTCGATATGTCCCGGCATAAATTCTGCATAACCTCAATTGCTTCTTGCTTATCATCCTCAATTGCAATAATGCCTTCCTTTGCTGCGACAGCTTTCAATACCAACTCGCAGCCCTTAATCAGCTTTTCCCCCTGAGTCGCCATTAATGCAGCATCAGGCATCAATAATGGCTCACATTCAGCACCATTAAAAATACAAGTATGAATATCTTCTTTAGGGTTTAGCTTTACATGACTGGGAAAAGTCGCCCCGCCTAGCCCAACCACTCCCGCTGCTTCAACACGTTCAACGATCATTTCCGGTGTCAAATCATCAATTGTTTCATGGTGTATCTCTTGAGGTTCATCTCTAAAATCATTTTCAATGATTACGCAGGTCATCTTATCCCCCTGACCTTGATCAATCTCTTGTATTCCGATGATCTTCCCGGAAATACTTGCATGAACGTTCGCGCCTAATCCTTCATCTATTTTTGCAATTGTCTGTCCTAAAAATACTTTTTCTCCTACAGAGACGATAACCTCTGCAGGCTCACCAATATGTTGCTGAACGGGAATATAAACTTTTTTAGGTTGTATGTTCTCAACCTTTTTATAATTATCGATTCCTCTTAAATGCAAGGCCGGATCTTGATGCAAATCAATTCCACCTTTAAATCCTCGCTTACTCATCACATTCCTCCAATATTATTCATAATTTTAGTATAACATGAACATTTTTCAGCTAAAAATAATATACTGTTATACAATAATTGAAGGTGAATAATAAAAAAAGTTACTACAATGTTTTGTAATATCTTAGTACTTACGTATAGAAACGACCCACTTTTTTAATCAGTTCTATCTTCCTTTGCAAAAATAAACCCAAATATACAGTAGATTCAAAAGAACCTATTTCTTTTACCAACCAGATTGCTATTTTTCCATCCAAGATTTCTTGTGAAATAGAGGTAAATATCCTATGTTTATCATTTTATTCTACATGAAAAAGATTTGAATTCATTTGACATTTGGGGTTCTAGCACCTTAAACACTCTCAACGACGTTTTAGAATAACATGATACTTTGCAACTGAATGAGACTTAAGAGGAAATAGCTAAACAGATGAAGAAATAAGGAATCGTAATAATAGATTAAGAGATGTAAATTATGAAAGAAGTTATTTGGAAAACATGACTTTAAACTTCTGTATCTAAGAAAAATAGCAAACTAAAAAGGGCTAAAAAGACTGGTAGTGCAGCCTTTTAGCCCTTAACTTTTTATACTTTCTCTACTGTTAAAAAAAAAGACTATCCTAATAAGAATAGTCCTAACTGCGTGGCGACGTCCTAATCTCACAAGGGGCAACCCCTCACTACAATCGGCGCTAAGAAGCTTAACTTCTGTGTTCGACATGGGAACAGGTGTATCCTTCTCGCTATCGCCACCACACTAGTATTTAA
>Ga0334898_1000565_pt1 | contig 56609 bp, 56 predicted proteins | sample GraSluR3_MG_10_FD_207228 | JGI IMG/M metagenome (GOLD analysis project Ga0334898, IMG submission 207228) | Sludge microbial communities from methane-producing bioreactor in Wageningen University, Netherlands - Granular Sludge_3_08-R3 | ecosystem: Engineered > Bioreactor > Anaerobic >... | reverse complement strand
AATGTATCGGACCCCAAAGAGACCTCAGACCGCGACCCTTCTGCCGGAGTTGCGCGAATTACGGGCAGACTCTGCAGACGGGCGAACTCCTCCAATACAAGCCCGGTATTTAAACGTTGTGGAAGGGGAGGGGGGCGACTTGATTATATGTCCAGAACCTTCGCGTCGATTATTAATACCAACAGAGAGATCAGACGAGGAGAAAAGGGCGAAGATGCACTTTCATAGGGTTTTCGGAGGTATTTTATGAATTCCACCTTAACGGAGAAGATTTTGAGGGATCACCTCGTCGACGGGATCTACGAGCCGGGAAAGGAGATCGGAATACGGATAGATCAGACCCTGACCCAGGACGCCACGGGGACGATGGCATACCTCCAGTTCGAGTCGATGGGCCTCTCCAAGATAGAGACGGAGATATCTGTATCCTACGTGGACCACAACACCGTCCAAGTGGGATTTGAGAATGCCGATGACCACCGATATCTCCAGACGATCGCCGAAAAGTACGGGATCCACTTCTCAAGGCCCGGTAACGGCATCTGCCACCAGGTCCACCTGGAGAGGTTCGGCCGACCCGGAAGAACCCTCCTGGGCTCCGATAGCCACACCCCCACCTGCGGCGGCCTGGGAATGATAGCCATAGGAGCCGGGGGGCTCGACGTCGCGGTGGCCATGGGCGGCGGCCCTTACTACCTCACCTGCCCAAAGGTGATCAGAGTAAACCTGGAGGGAGAGCTCCCCGATTGGGTAACGGCGAAAGACGTGATCCTGAAGGTCCTCGAAGAGCTGACCACCAAGGAGAACGTGGGGTGCGTCTGCGAGTACGGAGGCGAGGGCGCTCGCGCCCTCACCGTCCCAGAGAGGGCCACCATCACCAACATGGGGGCAGAGACGGGGGTGACGACTTCCCTATTTCCCAGCGACGAGGAGACCCGAAAGTTCCTCGCCGCCCAAGGGAGGGGGGACCAGTGGATCTCACTGGAGGGGGACGAAGACGCCGAGTACCATAGGGTCCTGGATATCGACCTATCAGACCTGGAGCCGCTGATGGCGGCGCCCTCAAGCCCGGGCAATATCGTTCCCGTAAGGGAACTTTCGGGGACGGCCGTCGATCAGGTGATGATCGGATCGTGCACCAACTCCTCCTACGTGGACCTGATGACGGTGGCTGAGATGGTGAAGGGACGCCGCCTCGTCCCCGGGGTCTCCCTGGGAGTGGCCCCAGGATCAAGACAGGTCCTACAGATGATAGTCGAGAACGGAGGCCTCGGCCACCTCCTCGCGTTCGGCGCGAGGCTTCTGGAGTCGGCCTGCGGCTTTTGCATAGGAAACAGCGTCTCCCCCGGGACCGACTCCATCTCCATCAGGACCAGCAACCGCAACTTCAAGGGAAGATCTGGGACCCCCAGCGCCCACGTCTACCTGGCAAGCCCCGTGGTGGCGGCGGCGGCGGCCCTGAAGGGGGAGATCGTCGACCCCAGAGATCTGGACTTGGATTTTCCCAGGGTAAGGATGCCTGAGAGGTTCAAGATCGACGACAGCATGATCATTCCGCCCCTGCCGGTGGCGGAGCGGGATGGAGTATCGATCTATCGAGGCCCGAACATCGGGGCACCACCCACCAACGACCCCATGCCCGAAGATCTCCGAGGAAAGATCACCATCAAGGTGGAGGATTACATAACCACCGACCACATCATGCCCGCGGGATCCCGGCTCAAGTACAGGTCTAACGTCCCCAGGTACTCGGAGTTCGTCTTCGAGCCCCTGGACCCGGAGTTCAGCAAACGAGCGGCAGGGAACAGAGACGGAGGGATTCACAACATCATCGCCGCCGGGGTCAGCTACGGCCAGGGGTCTTCAAGGGAGCATGCTGCGCTATGTCCCATGTACCTGGGGGTCAAGGCTGTGATGGCGAAGTCGGTGGAGAGGATCCACGCAGCGAACCTGGTAAACTTCGGTATCGTCCCCTTCACCTTCATTTCCGAATCCGATTATACCTCGCTTGAAGAGGGTGACAAAGTGGAGATCCCCTCCATAAGAGCTGCCATAGCCAGGGGCGACGAGATGATCGAAGCCTTCGACAAAACCGGGGGAAAGAGGATCCTTTTGAAGACAGAACTGAGCCGGCGCCAGCGGGAGATCGTCATCGCCGGAGGGTTGCTCCCCCATACTGTCATGAAAAATAGGTGAGATGGTTTCGGCCTGTGCGGCTCACAGGCCGAAATTTTTCATAACATTCTGGATCAAATGCTCCCTATTCCTATCCGGAAGGCTCAGGGCGGTCTGATCTCCCTCCTCAAAGGAGGACTCCTCTATCGGCATGGGCGATATGTAGCGCCACGTGAAAATTGAGGCAAAATCGTATCTGGGGTTCGTCGTGCTGGCGGCCCGCGCCGTTCCGTCGCCGAAGGTCGACTTGGATATATCGAAGGGGAAGTTGTTCCTCCAGAAGGACATGGTATTCTCAATGTCCACCATCTGTCCTGCCAGAACCGGTGCCATCGGGGCCCTTTCGGGTTTTGATATATAAGAGGCCCAGTACATCTCGGCGTAATCTTCGAACCGAGAGTCGTCCATCGAACCTCTTACCGGACTCTCTCCCAGGAGGAACGTCTCCTGGGACGAAGTATAGCCGGCTGCCGCAGCAGTGCCCATGAGGCAGACGAGCATGATCATAGCTGTACATTTCAAGATCGGTCACCACCTACCTTTAATAAAATCGCGATGCGACACTCTCTGATCAGTACCAACCTATTTATGCCTTATCTGCAGTGGGATGGGGCCATGCCGGATTGCTTTGAAATTCTGAACAAAGATCTGGCAGGTCGTATCGGCAGGCTTCGGACACCACACGGCGCCGTCGAGACCCCTGCGCTGATGCCCGTGGTCAACCCCCACCTCAGGCTGATCGAACCTGCTGATCTACAGAGGATGGGCGCCGAGATGCTGATCACCAACAGCTACATAATCAGCCAGGACCCGGAGCTTAAAGAGCCCGCCGAAGATCACGGGATCCACCGGCTTCTGGGGTTTGATGGGCCGATCATGACCGACTCGGGGGCGTTTCAGCTCTCAGTATACGGGAATATCGACGTTCAGCCCCTGGAGATCCTGGAGTTTCAAAGATCGATAGGCTCCGACATCTCCGTCCCCCTGGACATACCGACCCCGCCGGACGTCTCCAGGATGAGGGCCGAGGCGGAGCTGGCGGAGACGGAACGGAGGCTCACCGAGGCGCGGGATTACTGGGACGAGGGTGGCCCCCTCCTTGCGGGGCCCATCCAGGGGTCAACGTATCCGGACCTCAGGTTCGCAGCGGCCCGAAGGGTCAGAGAGTTGGGATTTGACCTCTGCCCCATCGGGGCGGTCGTCCCCCTGATGGAAGCCTACAGGTACAGCGACCTCGTGGACGTCGTCGCAGCCTCCAAGAAAGGGCTGGGGCCGGCAGCCCCGGTTCATCTATTCGGCGCGGGCCACCCCATGATGTTCGCCCTCGCCGCCGCCCTGGGCTGCGACCTATTCGACTCCGCCGCCTACGCCCTCTACGCTCGCCAGAACCGCTACCTCACCGCCAGGGGAACCCTCCACCTGGAAGACCTGAAGTACCTCCCGTGCTGCTGCGAAGTCTGCAAAGATCGGTCCCCAGAGGATCTCTCGAAGGAACCGGACAAGACGGAACTCATCGCCCGCCACAACCTCGCAGTCTCTCTGGCGGAGATGCGGGTGGTGAGACAGTCCATCTGGGAGGGGTCTTTATGGGAGCTGGTGGAGATGAGGTGCAGGTCTCATCCGAGGATCTTAGACGGCCTGCGGGCCCTCGCCACCCATGCCAGCTGGATCGAGGAACTCGACCCCGTCTCCAGATCGACCTGCTTCTACTTGGGGCCGGAGTCGGCGGTGAGGCCGGAGGTTTTGAGGTACAGCGCGCGGATCGAGAGGATAGAGCTCTCGGGGAGGGTTCTGGTCGCCGAACCCGGGATCGACGAGGAGGGTTACGACCAAGTCCTCTGGTTTACGCCGCCCTTCGGACCGTACCCCAAGGAGCTCGCGGAGACCGCTCCCCTCAACTCCGAGGTTCCGAAAGCCTCCGACGAGGCGGGGCTCTTCGAAGCCCATGCGAACCTCAGGAGGCTGATGGAGGCGAACCCCGACGCCACCTTCGAGCTGAGGCTGAAAGATCCGCCCGGCTGGGGAGAAGGAGCCGAGGGGGTGAAGAGATGACGAGACGCTTCGAGGTGACTATTCGGGACGGTCCCGCCAGAATCGGACGGCTCCGGATCGACGGGACGGTGGTGACCCCTGCCATCGTATCCAGCGGCCTGATCCGGTCCACGGGACCGATCTGGAACTTCCCGACGGTCGAAGAAGCCCTGGAGGGGGGGCGTGAACTCTCGAAGAAGACCGGAAAGATCTTCATCGGCCCCCACGTCGCCGTCCCCCTCCACACCGAACCGCCCTTCGGGGTGGCTCATATACCGACGGACGGACCCTCCGGGGCGGTCATCCACCCCCTGGCAAAGGACCGCCCCCCTGCCTCCGACGTCTACATCATAGGTGCGGCGGGTTCCCTCCGAAACCCGAGGGAGCTGTTGGCCACCGTCATCGATATTCGAGAGAGGACCCCCCCCGACTCGGCCCTGTACGCCCCGGCCCTCGCCACACCATCAAACCTCGCCCTTCTGACATACCTGGGGGTCGATCTGGTGGACGAAACGAGGGTCACCGTCGACGGCCTCCTGGGAAGGTACCACCTCCGCGACGGCGCCTGGCCCGTAGAGGAGCTGAAGGACCTCCCATGTCGCTGCGGCTTCTGTGAAGCCATGGAAAAGACGGGGGCAGATCCAGAGCTCGTCGCCCGCCACAACCTCCTGAAGCTGGAGGAGGAGCTGCTCATCTGTCGAGAGATGATCAGGAAGGGGACGATCCGCGAATATCTGGAGAGGCAGGCGAGGGTGGCTCCAGAGCAGACGGTGGCGCTGAGGCTCCTGGACCAGGAGCACCGTTACCTGGAGCGGAGGACCCCCGTATACAGGAAGAGCGTAATGTACGCCAACTCCGCAGAGTCCCTCCACCGGGTGGAGGTGACGAGGTTCGCCGAGAGGGTCCTGGAGAGGTACAGGGCACCCGATGGAGACGTCCTCCTCCTCCTGCCGTGCTCTGCGAGGAAGCCCTATTCTACGTCGCAATCTCACCGGCTCTTCGCGACGGCCCTGGGGAACACGAGGCGGAGGATCAAAGAGCTGATCCTGACCTCCCCCCTCGCCCTCGTCCCCAGGGAGCTGGAGGAGGTCTATCCCGCTGCCAGCTACGACGTCCCCGTCACCGGGAGGTGGGACCTGGAGGAGAGGAGCTGGCTTGCTCTCTGCCTCGACGGATACCTGGAGAAAAACCCCACCTCCACCATCATCGCCCACATCGACGGGGAGCTGAGAGAGACGGTGGAATCCCACGGGATCGATGCCGTCTACACCGGAGGCGGGACGACCGATGAGGCCTTGAAGAGGCTCTCGGAGGCTGCGGCAGAGGCGAAGGAAGGCGCGAGGGTCCTGGAGGGGTTCATGGTCCAGCGGTTCTCCGCCCTCGCCGACTACCAGTTCGGCCGGGGCTCCGCCGCCGACCTCATGGCCGGCGAGGTGAGGGTGAAGGGAAGAGAGCTACAGTCCTCTGAGAAGAAGAGCCTCGGATCCATCATCCCCCAGGGGACGATCGCCCTCTCCCTCGAAGGGGCGAAGAGGCTTCTATCCCGCGGCGGGTACGTCGTCGAGATCGGCGACTTCGTCCCGAGGGGCGACGTCCTCGCCCCCGGCGTCACATCCGCCGACGACCAGATCAGGCCCGGAGACGAGGTGATGGTGGTGGGGGAGGCGGCCTTCGGCGTCGGGAGGGCGAAGATGAGCGGCTGGGAGATGGTGGAGTCGACGAGGGGGATCGCAGTGGAGCTGCGACAGGTAGAGGAGGTCTGAGTTTTTGCGGCGAGGAGAGGGAGGCGGTAAATATTGAGAGAGCTCACCGACAAAGAGCAGGCGGATTACTTCAAGCGGAGCTACACCTCGGCGGACGGCCTCTGGTTCATGAAGGTCGAGGAGATCCGGGGCTTTGAGGAGGCGCTAGAGATCGATCGAGAGGTATGGTCGATCCTCCCCAAGATCCAGGCCCGGACCCTCCGGGAGATCCTGGGAGCCGGGAAGGGGATCGGAGGGCTCGCTGAATGCGTGGCAGCCAAGCACTCTGCCGAGGGGTTCGGCTTCGAGGTGGAGGCGGAGGAGGACGGCCGGCTCATACTCACGATATCGAGATGCCCCTGGCGGGAACTGATGGCGAAGTCCGGAAGGGTCCACCTGTCGGAGAGGGTGGGATCTGTCATCTGCAACGCCGAGTACTCCACCTGGGCCGAGGAGTTCTCCGAGGGAGATAGGAAGATATCCTTCTTCCTGAAGTCGCAGATCTGCCGGGGGGACGAGGTCTGCACCTTCTTGTTCGAGGGATGAAAGGGGGGGGGCGGAAAGCACCCCATCAAATCTCCAAGATAAGAGAGCTGGACAGAAAGGAGGGTACGTCGAGGCACCCTCCTCACCCGAATGCCTCCATGCCAAATGATAGGCAAGATCATCCGGATCTCCGCCTGATAGTTCGCATATCAGTCGATCGGCTCTAAGGAGAGGCCGAGGGAATAAGTCTCGTTGTAAGCTCCGCCCCTATCGTCGGTCACCCGGAGGTAGTACCAGCCGGGAGCGGCGATCTCCCGAATCAGAATAGCGTCATCACCACGCCCCCCTGAGCCCAGTTGTACTACAAGCCTCGCATCCCTGTCATAGAGCTGCAAACGGCCTTCCATATCAAGGGGCAGCTCCGTCAACGAGGCCTGGAGGATGCCGACGTCGTCGATGTGAACCTTGTAGAAGTCCAAATCGCCCCGCGGAAATATGTATCCGTGGACATCTTCACCTAATACGATCTCGGCGGCATCGGCGAGATTGTCGTTCGGTGCCTGAGGATCAACGACGGCCTCGAAGGAGAGGCCGAGGGAATAAGTCTCGTTGTAAGCTCCGCCCCTATCGTCGGTCACCCGGAGGTAGTACCAGCCGGGAGCGGCGATCTCTCGAATCAGAATGGCGTCATCACCACGCCCCCCTGAGCCCAGTTGTACTACGAGCCTCGCATCCCTGTCACAGAGCTGCAAACGGCCTTCCATATCCCGGGGCACCTCCGTCAACGAGGCCTGGAGGATGCCGACGTCGTCGATGTGAACCTTGTAGAAGTCCAAATCGCCCCGCGGAAATATGTATCCGTGGACATCTTCACCTAATACGATCTCGGCGGCATCGGCGAGATTGTCGTTCGGTGCCTGAGGATCGACGACGGCCTCGAAGGAGAGGCCGAGGGAATAAGTCTCGTTGTAAGCTCCGCCCCTATCGTCGGTCACCCGGAGGTAGTACCAGCCGGGAGCGGCGATCTCCCGAATCAGAATGGCGTCATCACCACGTCCCCCTGAGCCCAGTTGTACTACAAGCCTCGCATCCCTGTCATAGAGCTGCAAACGGCCTTCCATATCAAGGGGCACCTCCGTCAACGAGGCCTGGAGGATGCCGACGCCGTCGATGTGAACCTTGTAGAAGTCCAAATCGCCCCGCGGATAGATGGTGCCGATGAAGGCCTCTTCCATCATCACTTCATTTGCATAAGCGAAATGGTCGTTGGTCTCGGCCTCCTCGACGATCACCCATCTCATATCACCTTCGTCCTCCTCCGCCGCCCCAGGCATCGACAGAGAAGCGAGAGCCGAGAGCATTAGAATTAGAATTGTATATAGATTTGACCTAATCTCAATACCTCCTTGGAGATGATAGAAAACTCAGGCGATAAAAATGTTTTGGCCTCGATGGGCTCAGCTTCTGGTTTCCGCCCCTGATGGCCGGTGGCCGCGCCGGCGTCTAGCAGGATATGACCTCCATAGGCAGGAGGGCGGGAGTTCTACCGAGGAGGATCACCACTAAGGACACCTATATAGAGACCGGCCGAGACTCGGGGAACCGGTCCACATTCTCACCACCGGCTATGGGGCATGCAGAGTCGCAGACGCCGTCGCCGTCGGCGTACTCGCAGGGGCCGGTCCCGTAGTAATTGCCCCGGGACCCGTCGTCCCAGAGGTTTCGCCCTTCGTCCCTCGCAGCCTCGACGTTCGTCGAGAGGTCGTTTGCGATGATGGTGTTGCCGCTGGAATGGGCGTCGAGGAAGAGGCCTAGGAGGCCATAGACGATCTCGTTTTCTGTGATGAGGTTTTGGCCAGCGGCCAAAAGGACGATTCCGATCTCAGAAGACCTCACCCGGTTCTGCAGGATCTGGTTCTCGTCTGACCCCCCAGATATGTTGATCCCCTCGGTGCTATTGGTGACGTTGTTTCTCGCGAAGATGTTCCTCGCGCTCGACTCCGCCAGAACCAATCCCACGGGGTTATCGGTGAGGGTGTTGTTTTCCGCCGAGGCACCGACGGTGGACCAGAGGCGGATCCCGGTCTTCTCCCCCTGGGCTATGGTGTTGTTCTTAACCTTCGTGAAGTTCGACCGGTCCAGGCATATCCCTTGGTCGTTCTTGGTGATGTTGTTCAGATCTATGGTGTTGTTGCTGCTCTCTTCGAGGTTTATACCCTTGGCGTTGTTGGAGGTTATGTTGTTGTCTATTATGTTGTTTCTCCAGGTCTTGTAGAGGTGGACCCCGTCTCTGCCGTTTCCCTGGATCCGGTTTCCTATGATCAGGTTCTCGTAGGACTCCTCGGCGCCGCAGGGGGGGTCGCTACAATACTCCCAGAAGATGCTCCAAAGGCTGATCCCGGCGTCTCTGTTGAAGGAGATGACGTTGTCTGCGACGAGGTTCATCGACCCCACCAGGGAGATCCCCTTACCGTTCCCCTCGAACTCGCTCTTGTGACCGTTTCTTGATATGATGTTATCGGTGATGAAGGTGTAGTTGCAGTTGACCGCCCAGATTCCGTCGTTGACGCTCTCCCGGATCTCGTTCTCCTGGATGGTATTTGAGTCGCTTCTCTGGAGGGATATCCCCCAGTCGTTGGAGAGGAGGCCGTTTCCTTCGATGTTGTTGTTGTGAGAGTTGAAGAGGATCATCCCGTAACCGTAGGGGACGTCCTTAATGGTATTGTTCAGGATCTGGTTGTTGCTGCTGTTCAATAGGCCGATGGCGGATAGGTCGTTTCCGACGAAGGTGTTGTTGGCGATCTTGTTGAAGTCGGAGTAGACCCTCATCCCGGCGTGGCCTATGACGTCGTAATGCTCGCCGGTGTCGTAGGGCTTCTGCCAGGTGGCTCCGGTGATGACGAAGCCGTCGACGGTGACGAAGTCGGCCCTGATGGCCACGGCCGTCCCGCCGCTCATCTCCACCATCTCCGTCAGTCCAGGGTGGGTCCTCTCGATCTCAGCGGTGGAGCTTCCAGCCCTGAGGACCGGCATTCCGCCGCCGGTGTCGATGCCCCGGAGGGTGAGAAAGGGGGTGGTTATATTCAGGTTCACCAGGTACTCGCCGCTTGCGATCTCGATCACGTCTCCGGAGTTTGCAAAGCTCAGGGCCGCTTCAATCCTACGGAAGTCAGAGCCGTCCCCCCCCACGGTGATCGTAGCCCCCTGGGATAAGAAGGATGATGCAACGAATATGATAATCCATTTGATCATTAAACGGGTCATGGTGCTCCACCGGATAACTGGATAGATCTTAACTGGATAGCCCACTGGGATATATAGAATTTGAACGTCGTTATTTATCTTCCCGCAGACCTCGTCCCTAAGTAGGCGATGGCGGCCAATAACAGGACGAGTAGGGCTGCGAGCCCAGCGTTCAGGAGGGACGAGGACCCATCTTGGGCGGGTCGATCGGAATCTTGATTGTGGCCGTCGAGGTTGAAGCCTTGGGATCTTCCCACCACCTCCCCGGAGACGATCTCCAGGTCCACCAGGTCCCTCTCCCCCCCGGCGTAGATCCTCAACACCGTCACGTTCAGACCCTCCCCCCTGGCGTCGTAGGAGAAGCTCTCCCCCGTCGCGAGGATCGAGGATCTGAGGGGTCCGTGATCGTCCCGGAGTTCCAGCCATACGACCCCCGCCCCTGCCTCCAAGTCCATCACCACCACCGTCAGGTTATCCGCGAAGGTGATCGTCTCTCGCGTCGACATGAAGACTTCGGCTCCGCCAGCTGTATGCATAACTAGGAGAACTGATACCAGGAGATGCGCTATGCGGCTCATATCGACTTATCCCAATTGTTGAACATCATCCTCGAGGCGGATATCCTCGGTCCCCGGGAATATCCCGAAGAGAGGTTCGTGGTTCGTTTAAGTCGGGAAAGGATTTATTAGTTATTAATCCCATCTGGTTAATACAAATATCGTAAAACGTAACATTGGTGAGACTTATGGCAGAGGATGTAGGCATTCTTGTTCTGGGACACGGCAGCAGCAAGCCGTACAACAAAGAGATGGTGGAGAAGTGCGCCGAGCTCATCGGCAGTAGCCACGACGGCCCCGTAAAGATAGCATTTCTTAACATGGACGAGCCGAATATCGCGGCGGGGCTCGAAAGCTTTGCGGGGACGGGGGTGAAGACGATCGTCGCCCTGCCGATCTTCCTCGCCCACGGCGTCCACACCCTGGAGGACATCCCCAACGAGCTATCCGTCGACCCGACCCTCCGGAGGGGAAGCTGCAAGCTGAACGGATCCGAGGTGGAGATCAGGTGCGCAGAGCCCCTGGGCGTCGACGATTCCATCGCCGCCCTGGCCTACCGGAGAGCGACCGAAGCCCTCCGGTAGACGAAAAGGTGGCGGTCCTCGACACAATCCACGGCGCAGGGCTGATCGCAGAACGGATGAAGGATGGAGGGATAGACGCCACCGCCCTGGAGGTCTACCACGGAACCCCGAAGATCTCGTCCTTCGACCTCGTCGTCGCCCCCGTCCACCTCTCTCCCAAAAATCCGGCCATGGCGGAGGCGATGCGGCTCGGAAAACGGATAGTCACCCACCATCGGGCCGTCGGCAATCTCCTGGCCAAAGAGAGGGACCATCGGCACTTTGAGGTGACGGGAACGGTGGGAAAGACGACCACCGCCCTCATCCTGGCCCGGATCCTCTCCACCAGGGGAACTGTAGCATCCCACACCACCCGGGGGATAGAGATCTGGAGAAAGGGCGATAGCGAGACGGTGAGGTCTGGACTCAGCATCGCCCCCGCCAACGTGATCCTTGCTCATGACGCCGCCGATGAGGCGAAGGCCAACGATCTCGTATCCGAGGTCTCCCTGGGTGGGACGGGGGCCGCCGACTACGGAGTTCTCACGAGCTTCGTTGGAGACTACAGAATAGCGGGAGGCACCCTCTGGGCGAGCACCGCCAAGATCCAGATGATCTCCCTCTCAAGGCCGGGATCGAAGCTCATCGCCGGCGAGGACGTTGGGATCTCCGCCGACGTCACCTTCGGGGCGGGGGCAAGGGGGCAGGTCTCGTCCACGGACCGAGAGTTGAAGGCGGAGGGCGCTGGGACGCCCCTCCGCCTCGGAGAGGGGTTCGATCTTGAGAGCTACTATTCTGCCATCTCAGCTGCTGCGGCTGCGGCCATGGCGGCAGGCTTCGACCTTGAGGATGTCGCCGCCGCCCTGGAGGGTTTCGAGGGGCTGGGGGGGAGGATGAAGGAGACGAGAAGGGACGGACTTATGGTCCTGGACAACTCCAACTCCGGCCTTCGGGCCTCGGGGGTGGAGGCCGCCCTCGACCGAGCCGGAGGTGGCGGAAGGGTGGCCCTCGTCGTAGGCGAGGAGGCGGAGACGGTCTGCGAGGGGATGGACATTCCGGCCCTCGTGGAGATCCTATCCCGCCGCCGCCGCGAGATCGACCTTCTGATCCTGGTGGGGGAGAGGCTGAAGCCCTTCGCGAAAAGCTTATCAGCCCGCTATGCCCCGGACCTCGACTCCGGCCTCGCCGGGGCGAAGGCTGCCCTGGAAAGGGGAGACAGTATAATTTCATGTGTTAAGTGTTTCAGGTGATTTTCATGATGGCAAAGGAAGTTCAGATACTCCATCCGAGGCCGAGCTCCATCGTTGCGGCCCTCTACACCTTAAGAGACCTGGGGGTCGACGTCGTCATAATGCACGGCCCCAGCGGCTGCTGCTTCAAGCACGCCCGCCTCCTGGAGGAGGACGGCGTCAGGACCCTCACCACCGCCCTCGACGAGGCGGGGTTCGTCTTCGGAGGTCAGGAGCAGCTGACGAGGCTTCTTCAGAGGGCCTCCGAGCTCTTCGATCCGAAGCTCATGGGAGTGGTGGGGACCTGCAGCAGCATGATCATCGGCGAAGACCTCCACCAGGCCGTCGTCGACGCCGACCTCGACGTCCCCGTCCTTGAGGTGGAGGTTCACGCCGGGTACCGGGACAACACCCGCGGCGTGATCATCACCCTGGAGGCGGCCCTGGATAAGGGGATCATCGACCAGGAGGAGTTGGACCGGCAGAAGTTCCTCCTGGAGAAGGCGACGGAGGTAGAGAAGCTCCATGGGGCCGCCAGCTCTGAGTACCTCGCTCCCGAGAGGGGAGATATCAAGTACAAGGTCGCGGAGAGGCTCCTCACCCTCTTGAAGGAGGGAAAAAGGGGGATAAACGTCCTGAACGCCAAGAAGGAGACCGCCTACATCTTCGCCGAGATCAACGCCTCCGTCGCCCAGGTGGCAAAGGCCCGGGGAGCCGAGGTAACGACCCTCGCAAACCTTGACGGGGATAAGGGGCTCTCTAAGGTGAGGATGGATGCGAAGAACATCCTTTCGGGGCTTGTGGAGAGGGGGGTTTATATCGACAGGATCACCGGGGGCCTCGACGAGTACCCCATCGCCGGCGAGGCGGTGGCAGAAGTGATCGCCGACGACGGCGACTACGACTTCGCCGTCATATCGGGGGTACCCCACGCCATACCCATCGACGCCTTAGAAGGTATGGAGATCTTCTCCATCACCAACGGACCCCGCCAAGTCCGACCCCTCCGGGAGCTGGGCCACCATCACGTGGTGGTGGAGATCGACCTACACCCCAAGACGATGGGGGTCAAAAATATCGTAGAGTCGGAGTTTGGAGCCACCCTCCGGGGTCTCCACGAGGTGGGATAAAAAGGGTCCAGAAGGGGGTGGGGGTCTGCCCCCATCTTGATCTCATCCTCAGAAGGCCCTTGGAAGCTCTGTGAGGAAGACGTATATTATGAACCCCAGGATCCCGATCAGGGTTATCCCCAGGATGGATATCTTGGAGATCGTCTTGAACTCTTCGCGGGTCGGCTTCCTCGCCAACCTGAGGACCCTGAGGTAATCCTTGTAGTTGAACTTCGGGGCGCCGATGTTCACGTTCATATCGGCGAGCTTCTCGGCCAGCTCCCCTTTGTGGCCGTTGACGTTGTTCTTACGGGTCTTAGCCTTCTCGTCTGACATTCAGTCGCCGAAGGGGGCTTCATGGTGAAAAAGATTTCGATCATCCGCCTGCTCGACTCCCCCAGCCCCCGCCAGAAGAGGAGGAGGAGGAGGAGGGTGAGGGGGAGAAGGGGTGGGCCTGCAGAAGGACCTCCGTTCGGCACCCAGACCCCCACACGCCGAAAAGGTTTTTAACCGACCGGATACAGCTAGAAAGGACAGCTTAGGCTATCTTGATAGGGGTTTAGTGATCTGCCATGGACTGGAGCGTTCTTTTCGTCATAGTGCCCGTCGTCGTCCTCTTCCTCTACGGGATCGAGCGGTTCTCCGAAGAGGTCCGCCAAGCGGCTGGGGAGCGCTTCTGGACCCTTCTTCAGAACGCGACGAAGACCCCCCTCCGGGGAGCCCTGGCGGGGGCGGGGGTCTCCGCCATAACCCAGTCGAGCACCGCCACCACCGTCATCGCCGTGGGGCTCGTGAACGCCGGAGCCATCTCCTTTTTGGGGTCCATCGGCCTCGTCATCGGAGCCAACATAGGAACGACGATCACGGCCCAGCTCGTCGCCTTCAAGCTGACCGCCTTCGCCCCCGTCTTCGTCGTCGGCGGTTTTCTTCTGAGCCTGATCCGAGGACCTTATAGGGTCTTCGGAAAGCCGATCTTCTACTTCGGCCTCGTCTTCTTCTGCCTCAACCTCATCTCCGCGGAGATCGCCCCCCTCCAAGGTGACCCGGAGATCATCGCCATCCTCTCCATGGCCGAAAACGTCCTCATCGGGATCGCGATAGGCTTCGTCATCTCTAACATATTCCAGTCGAGCTCGGTGACCGCGGGGCTCGTCGTCGTCATGGCCCAGAGCGGGCTTCTGACGCCGACGGAGGCGATCCCCATCATCCTGGGGGCGAACATCGGGACGACAACGACGGTCCTGGTGGTGGCCCTACGGATGAACTCCGCCGCCAAGAGGACGGCCGTAGCTCAGTTCCTCTTCAACCTCCTGGGGGTGCTCCTGATCCTGCCCCTCCTGGGACCCTTCTCATCCCTCATCGAGACGATCGGAGGAAGCTCTGCCCAGCAGGTGGCGAACGCCCATATGATCTTCAACCTCTCCGCCGCCTTCGTCTTCCTCGCCGCCATCAGGCCCTTCGGGGGCCTCGTCATGAGGATCGTCCCTGAGAAGGACCCAGAGATCGTCCTCGCCCCCCGCCACCTGACCGCGCCCCTGCCGGAGGACTCCTCCGCCGCGACGATGCAAGTCGAAGATGAGATAGTCCACATGCTGGAGGTATCAGAGGAGCTATTCGAGAAGAGCCTCGCGGTCGGTGCCGGGAGGACGGAGGCCTGCGGCCGGATCAAGCACCTCCGGGATTACGTTGAGTACCTCAACCACCAGATAATCGATGCCATCGTAGCCCTCTCAGATCGGGATATATCCTTGGAGGATGCGGCCCGGATCTCGATCCTCGCTCGGGTCAGCGACCTTGCGGCCTCCATGGCAGGCCAGACCGTCGGGATGGCGAAGAAGTTTGAGTATATGAAAGAGAAGAAGATGCTGCCGTCTCCCGAATCCCTCGCTGACCTCCAGGAGATGGCATCCCCCTGTAGGGATAACCTCGACCATCTGGTGACGACCTTCCCCTATATCCCGGAGGAGGTCGACAGCATCATGCGTTACAACGACGAGAAGCTCCGACAGCTCTTGAACTGGTACTATAAGACCCACGTTCGGAAGGTGGCGGGGAAGATGAGCGCCTCAGATAGGATGTTTTCTGAGATGATCTTTTCCATCGAGAGGATAGGCGCCATCATCCGGGAGCTGCGGAAGACGACGATCTCCATTAACATACCCGCATCATCCTCCCGGATACCCGACCTCATCAGCCAACCGGACAGCGACGAAGTCGGAGAAGAGGAACCGTAGATGGATATGGATCCTTAGATGGATATCGCGACGGGTCCGGCTATATCAGCCGGGAGACCATCGCCTCCGCCAGATCTCTCGTCGAATATCTTCCGCCGAGGTCAGGGGTCTTGATCCCCCGGGAGAGGGTCCAATCCACCGCCTCCTCGATCATCCGGGCCTTCTCTAAATCCCCGAACCACTCCAGCATCATCGCCGCGGACCTGACGGCCCCCACGGGGTTGGCGATCCCCTTCCCGGCGATGTCGGGGGCGGAGCCGTGGATAGGCTCGAAGAGGGCGTATCTGTCGCCGAGGTTGGCGCTGGGGCAGAGGCCAAGCCCCCCGACCACCCCCGCCGCCACGTCGCTTAAGATGTCTCCGAAGAGGTTCGTAGTCACGATGACGTCGAACCTTTTGGGGTTTATGACCATATTGTAGCCAGCGGAGTCGACGAGCATATCGTCGAAGGGGAGATCCCACCTTTGGGCCGTCTGCGCACATATCCGCAAAAAGAGGGTGTCGCTCTTCAGGACGTTGGACTTGTGGACGATCGTCAGCCTCTCCCTCTTCGAGGCGATGGCGCAGGCCCTCTCTGCTATCCGGAGGGAACCCCTCTGAGTTATCACCCTCAGGGTCGTCGCCTCCTCTTCGTCGAGCTTCTCGACCCCAGAGTACAGCCCCTCAGTATTCTCCCTCACGATGACGAGGTCGAGCCCCTCCGCCGAAAACGGCCTGATGTTGGCGTAAAGGTCGAGCCCCTTCCTCAGGGCGAGGAGGACGCTTCTGTAATCGGGGTCGGGAGGCGTCGTGATGGCGCCGAAGAGGACGCAGCTACAGCTCTTTATGAGGTCGAGGTCCTCCTCGGCCATCGCCTTACCCGTCCTCTTCCAACGGCGGTACCCCAGCTCCACGGGGACGAACTCGATCTCAGCGCCCACAGCCTCCAGGACGGCCAGAGCCGCTTCGATGACCTCCGGCCCGACGCCGTCGCCCTCGACGAGAGCTACCCTCTTTTCAGCTCCTCTGAAAGACACCTTATAGCCTCCGCGATCTTCGGCGCTCCATCGCCCCAGTGGACGACGACGCCCAGATGGCCCCCCGACCTCGTGATCCCCCGCCGCTCGGACCTGCAGCACCGGGTGATGAAGGGGCCCGTTGGAACCAAGAGGTCGTTTGATAGGGGGCAGGTGTTAAGGAACCTGAAATCCTTTCCCGGGTACATATCCCTGAAGACCTCCCTGGAGACCTCGCAGCCGACGATGAGGGGGTCGTCGACGTCGACCCGATCCCTGTCCAGGGACCTGCCGAGGCCCGAGGCGGTGCAGGGGAAGTAGACGCCCTCCCCATCGAAGCGGCGGATGTCCAGGATTCTATTCTTGAACTTCAGGGTGAGATCCCCCAGGACCCCGGCGCCGTCCAGGTTCCCGATGACGCTGACGAGCCATGACGGGCGTGGGGGGACGACGTCCAGGACCTCAATCTCAGTTATGGCGGAGAGGTCCGGCTGGTGGACGAAGGTGATGTGCTCGTCGGAGCCTCTATAGATCACCGTATTCACGCCGCCACGGCATAAGGTGGCTGCAAGCTCTATCAGCTTCGTCCTGTTCCTGGTGTCGACCTTCTCGGGATATTCTACGACCTCGTCGCCGCCGCCGGCGATCGGCTCCATCGACTTCACCGGTCGCATGAACCCCTTCCCCTCCTCCGCTTCCACCTGGTAGATGGCGATCTCGTCCCCAAAATGGATCAGGTACTTTGTGGAGAAGTATATGGGGTCGCCGGGCCTCGCCTCAGTGGCGGCTCCGACGTACTTGTAATCCTCAGGGAATATCAAGCCGCTCCTTCCTTCTCTCCTTCCTTCTCTCCTTCCCTCTCCTTTCTCCGGTGGAGGACGAGCCCCCCATCCTGGAGGATCTCCAGGAGGAAGCCGGGGAGCCTCGTCCCCCGAAAGGTCACCCCCCCCACGGTAACCATCCCGTCTTCCAGGTCCACCTCCACCACGTCTCCCTTCCGGCAAGAGACGTCCGCCTCCACCACCGGCAGGCCGACATTGATAGCGTTTCTGTAGAAGATCCGCGCAAAAGATCGGGCGACGACGCAGGCGACCCCCGCCTCCCGGAGGGCGAGAGGCGCTTGCTCCCGAGAGGAGCCGCATCCGAAGTTCTTCCCGGCGACGATGACGTCCCCGGGGCTGACGCGTCCCGCGAATTCGGGGTCGATCCCCTCCATGGCGTGGCAGGCCAGCTCCCTGATATCCTTGGTCCTGAGGTAGGGACCGGGGATTATGACGTCGGTGTCGACGTCGTCACCATAGACCCATGCCTTCCCCCTGATCATGGGCGAGGGTTTCACCTTCGCACCTATATGGCTTTCCTCCATAGATCGACGAGGGACCGCCGACGGTGAACGTCGGCCGGCCGAGACCGAAAGCCCGTCAGTAGACCTCCTCCAGGTCCTCGATGTAGGCGAAGGCGTCATCGAGCTGCTTCTTCGCCCTCGTCTTCCTGCTCTTCTCGTCCTGGATCGCCTGAGCGGCCTGGGCGTAGAGCATCTCCAGGTCCGGGACCTGCCCCAGGGTGAAGACTGATAGGACCTTGGGCCTCCCCTTCTTTATGACGATCCCCTTGAAGACCTGGCCTATCTTGCTGGAGAGCTTCTCGACGGACTTGGTGATCTCGTCGACGTCCAGGGACTCTCTCGACCCCTGGATGATCATCATCGCCCTCGCGGCGTCCTCATAGACGTCGGCGGGGTAGAGGAGACCCCCGGGCTTTAGGGACCCCTCGATCGCCGAGGTGAGGGAGGCGGTCTTCTTGTCCGACTCGTAGAAGCCGAGGGTCCCCATCCCCAGGCCTCCGCGCATCACCGTCTTGAAGTCGCCCAGGTCGGTGACCGAGAGCATCTCGCTGTCCAGGGACTCGATGAGGAAGAGGATCCTCTCTGCCACCATCTCGTTGATCCTGTCGTAGGCGGTCTTTATGTCGCCGCTGAGCCTCTTGAGGTACTGGTTGTCCACCAGGATTATGCCGTCGGACTGGACCTCCATGATGTCCCTCATGCTGAAGGCGGCGTTCTGGAGGTATATCGATCCCTCCTCCCTGAAGGGGAGGACCATCACCGCGATCACAGTGATATTCTTGTACCGCTCCTTCAGCTCGTGGATTATCAGCGGCGTAAAAGAGGATCCGGTCCCGCCGGAGGAGGAGGTCATCACGAAGGCGATGTCAAAGTCCCCCCTCTTCTCGATCTCCTCCATGATCATCTCCCGGTTGTCCCAGAAACCCTGTTTTCCGAGGCTCCGATTGGCTCCGACACCGTGGAGGTTTGGGACGTGGAGCCTGTCTTTGGCGGCGGTGAACTTCAGCTCCTTCAGGTCGTTGACGGCGGTGTTGATCGCCAGGGTCTCAACTCTGCTGGGAAACTTTTGTCTAGAATAATATTTAGATAGCTTGGAAGATCCGCCGAAGGACTCTCTGTTTACGGCGTCGAGTATCCTGTTCCCACATTGGCCGATCCCCAGCATCAGTACGTTCAACATATATGATCAATCCAGACTCCTTAAAATGTAACGGCCTTAAGCTGACGGCCGTGCCGATAACATCCTTCAGCAGGCGCGTTCTCCGCCCGCCTTCCCAATCCGAGAGCTTGCTCCATCCGACTTACCTCAGACTCCGACTTAATATTTATATTCTTTGTATCTTCTATACAGCCATATCCCGATGATGAGGACGGGAACTATTGGGAGGTAATATAGATACTTGTACTCCCTCTCCAGGACCGAGACCTGGAAGCTCGTATCCTCCTGCATCATCTCTCCGTCGGCCCGATAGCTGGCCGAGAGGTCGACGACATAACTTCCGCTCCGGGACCCTCTGACCGTCGCCGAGTACCTCTCCGCACCCCCCGGCGCGATCTCAAAGAAGCTCTTGTCAAGACCCCCTCCTGCAAATTCGAGGCCGCCCATCCCGGATCGGAACCCCATCTTCACCTCCACCCTCTGAGCTGCGGCTTCGCCGTCATTTTTGATGGTGACGTTTATCGCCCCCTCGCCGCCCAGCTCGATGGGCCCTGGTGGGTCCACCTCAAAAACGAGGTCCGGCCTTCTCTGGGGTCTGATCTCGATGTTGACCGGCTGCGAGGTGGCGGAGTAGAGGGTGGCCTTGGAGTCGGAGTACCTCGCCGCCGTCCCCGCCAGCTTCACCGAACCCTCTGCTGCCGCCACTATCGAATAGACGGCGATGTCGGATTCGCCGGGCTGGAGCTGGTTCTTGACCTTCGGCGGATAGCCTGCCAGGTACCTGAACTGAGGCAGCGGCGGTGAATCCTGGATCACCACGTCTCGGGCGGTGTCGTTTCCGGTGTTCGTAACAGTGATGGTCACCTTCAACTCGTCCCCGGTGCTGACGGAGGTCTTGTCGACGGTGGTGAAGACCTTCAGCTCTGGAAGGTTCCGGGGGGCGAGCGCCCTCTCAGTGACGTACTTTTGAGGGTATCCGTAATCAGACCTGTACGCGGCCCTCATCCTGACGGTATCGATGTCGAAGATCTCGACTACCGTGAGAGTGAGGCCGCCGCGGTCCTTTCCTCCGTCGAAGTTCACATCCCTATAATCCTGCATCACCCTCCAGTCTTCGAACTGGCTCGCCCTCTTGTAGACCCTCACCTCTACAAGTCCGTCTATGACGGATACGACGCTCAAAAGCTCCACCCTGTAATCTCCGATCCTTACCCCCTCGCCCGCCCTGAAGGAGAAGTCCCGGGTGACGATCTCGCCGTCGATCTTATCGGATTCGTCTGAAGAGGCGGCTCCCATAATAGCCAGAGGTATAGACGAAGCCAAGAGCGCTAAGAGCGCTACTACCGCTGAAAGTACGAGATAGACCGGACGCATTCCCACTCACCGAAGTTAGATCTGAGTAATTAATCGATCGATATAACGTTTTTGTTCTATCCCTCGAGGATCATATCTCGATCTCGAGGCTGAAGTCGATCCATCTCGCAGACCCGGTCAGAGCGCCCATGGAGACGACGTCCACCCCCGTTGCGGCGTAGTCGGCGACGTTCTCGGGGGTTATGCCCCCAGAAGCCTCCAGAAGGACCCGGCCCCTCTGCCCCCCTCTATTCAAAAGCTCTACCCCCTCTCGGATCGCATCGGGGCTCATATTGTCGAACATTATTATGTCCGCCCCCAGGGACGCCGCCTTCAGAGCGTCCTCAAGCCCCTCCACCTCCACCTCGATCTTCTTGGTGAAGCTGGCCTTCTCTCTCGCGGCGGCGATCGCCTCCTCGAGGCTCAAGAGCTTCAGGTGATTGTCCTTGATCATCACCGAGCTTGAGAGGTCGAACCTGTGAGGGTCGCCGCCGCCCACAACCACCGCCCTCTTCTCGAAGGATCGAAAGCCCGGCGTCGTCTTCCGGGTGGAGGCGACTCGGACCGTCCCCGCCCTATCAACGCAACTCCTGGTGAGGGTAGATATCCCGCTCATCCGGCTCATGAAGTTCAATAGCAGCCTCTCGGCCTGGAGGATCGACCTCGCCTGGCCCCGGATCGCCAAAACCCTCGTCCCCGCGCCGACGGCAGCACCCTCCTGGACGAGCCGCTCACCATTTAGGCCGAAGTAATTGAGGATCTGATCCGCCTCTTCAAGGCCTGAAACGATGCACATCTCCTTGGCCATGATCACGGCTTCGGCGATCACTTCTGGAACTATGGAGCTGCTGTCGTCCATCACTCCTACGTCTTCCCTCGCGAACCGCTCCAGCTCAGATAGAAGCATACCGCAAAAGTTTTGTCCTCTCATCGATTTATAGCCACCGATGGTTCTGAAGATAGGGCTGGTGGGCTGCGGCGCCATCGGTGCCGAGATAGCAAGAGCGATAGACAGCGGAGATATCTCGGGGGAGCTGGTGGCGGTCTTCGATCGTAACGTCGAGAGGGCGGAGGAGCTGGCGAACTCTCTGGAGGTCCGACCGATCCTCTCGGAACTGGAGGATCTGGTGGAGAGGTCCGATATCGTGGTGGAGGCGGCGTCTCAGAAGGCGGTCCCCGAGGTGGCTAAGGCCGCCCTCGAGCGGGGCAGAGACCTCATGATCATGTCCGTCGGCGCCCTCCTCGATAGGAGCCTGTTGAGGATGGTGGAGGATCTGGCAGAAGAGAATGGCTCCAGGGTTTACCTCCCATCGGGGGCGATATCAGGCCTCGACGGCCTCAAGTCGGCGGGGGCGGGAAGGATAGATCTCGTCACCCTCACCACCACAAAGAACCCGAAGGGTTTTGTAGGAGCGCCCTACATCGAGGATATGAAGATCGATCTCGACGCGATAAAAGAGCCGGAGGTCATATTCAAGGGGACGGCGGAGGAGGCGGTCGTCGCCTTCCCCGCCAACGTCAACGTCGCAGCGACGTTGAGCCTCACCGCTCGGGGGGCGAGGGTGATGGTGAAGATCGTGGCAGATCCCGCCGCAGAAGTGAACATCCACGAGATAACCGCCGAGGGGGACTTCGGCAGGATCACCACCAGGGTAGAGAACGTCCCCTCACCTCGAAACCCCAAGACCAGCTATCTCGCCGCCCTCTCGGCCGTGGCCACCTTGCGGTCCATCGCCGAGCCGGTGAAGATCGGGACTTAGATCCACCACTTGGACGGCACTCTCTTGGCTATCACTATCGTCCGGTTCTCCATCTTGTACGGGAGGTCTTCGACGGGGTTGTAGGTGGCGTAGCGTCCCAGGTCTTCCCACGTCTCATCGGCGTCTACCTCCTCCTCGACGGGCTTCATCAGGGGCCGCCAGTCCACGGCGCAGCTGCTCCCCTTGGGTATCCAGTAGGGGTCGTCGCCGATCCCGTCGCCGTCCCGGTCCCGGCCCCGGTAGTCGTCGTAGTAGTTGCCGACGGAACCGTTCCAGAAGTTGTTGCTGGCGTTGTCGTAGCCGGATATGACGTTCCGCATGAAGTTGTTCTTGTATACGAGGTTGTTCTCGTTCTTGTCCAGCCTTATGCCGTTGCTGTTCTTAGATATCTCGTTGTAGCATATCAGGTTGAACTGAGCCCCCCTCGCCAGGTCCAGACCTATCAGGTTCTCCTCCAGGACGTTGCCGGCCACCAGGTTGTAGCTGCTGTTCTCCTGGATGCTGATTCCTCCTATCCCCCGGCCGCCCTGGCCTCCCCCCGTCTCTCTCGCATGGTTGTTCAATATCGAGTTGTTGGACCCCGAGGCGACTACCATACCGTAGTAAGCGTTCCGATCGAGGCTGTTATTTTGAACCTCGATATGGGACGAGTTCCATAAGAAGAGACCCTGAAAGTTTTTAATGAAATCGTTTCTGGCGACCAGACAGTGGGCAGAGTCTTTGAGGATCATCCCAGCCCCCGAGTTGTCGGAGAGGTGGTTACCTTCGAGGACAAGCCCCTCGGAGCCCTCTATCCGAACCCCGTATTTGTCGTTACCCCTGAAGGTGGACGCCTCCGCCCTCCCGGCATAGGACTCCTGCAGGAAAAGGCCGGTGTCGCACCTATCGAAAGACGAGTTTAGTATGGTGAAGTTCCTGGACCCTTTGACCAGGACACCCACCTCCGACCCCTCCACTACCAGGTCCTCGATGGTGACGCCGTCGCCGACCACCAGCACCCCCGAGTTGGGCTGGTTCAGAGAGTACTGGGGCTTACGGTCTGAGAGGTCCATGTAGAACCTGAATTTGTCGTCCTGGTTCTTCGGTGCCCCCACCACCTTGAACCCCTGGAGCCTCACGCCGTCGGCGCTGATGGTGATGGCGGGGGTCTGGGTCTGAGCCCTGACAGAAGGGGTCCCGACCCCCTGGACGGCTATGGGCTTGTCGACGGTGAAGGGTCCGTATACCCCTGCGGGAACGATCACCGTATCCCCGGGCATCGCACCGTCGATCGCCGCCTGAAGGTCCCCAGTGGCGAATATGGGACCGGCTGATGCAGACCCTGCCAGGGCGAGTATAGATAAAAGTAGGGAGAACCGAGCAACACCTCGGATCTGCTCCATCTTCCTCGCCCGGCCTTCGCCGAACGATCCCTTTTCAGTGTCTGAAGTGGCGCATGCCCGTGAAGACCATGGCCATCCCGTGTTCGTCTGCAGCTTCAATCACCTCAGCATCCCTGATGGATCCCCCCGGATGGACGACGGCGGTGGCCCCTGCCTCAAACGTCCGATCGAGGCCGTCTCTGAAGGGGAAGAAGGAGTCGGTGGCCGCCACCGTCCCTTCGGTCTCCAGGCCGTGCTCTTCGGCCTTCTCAGCCCCGAAGCGGGCCGAATCTACCCTGGAGACCTGGCCCGAACCGATACCTACCGTCTGGTTCGGTGTGGCGTATACGAGGGCGTTGGACTTGACATACTTGGTCACCTTCCAGGCGAACCGGAGAGCCATCGTCTCTGCAGGGGTGGGACCCCGTTCCGTCACCACCTTCCACTCAGATATGTCCCCTCGATCGTAGTCCTGGACGAGAAGGCCCCCGAAGACGCTCTTAGATTGGCTACCCTGATAGAGCAGGTCGCGCCCCTCCAGAAGATCGGTGACGTCCAGGATCCTCCGGTTGGGCTTCTCCATCAAGATCTCCAGCCCCCCGGGATCGTAACCTGGGGCCAGCAAGACCTCGATGAAGTGGTCCCGCATCACCTCCGCCAGCTCCACCCCCACCGGCTCTGAGAAGCCCATCACCCCACCGAAAGCGCTCTTGGGATCGGTGGATAGAGCCCTCCTGTAAGCCTCCACGCCGTCCTGGCCGTAGGCTACGCCGCAGGGGTTTGCGTGCTTCACTATCACAGAGAGGGTCCGGTCCTCCTTTACCCCGTCGTACTCCACCAGGTCGACGAGCATCTCCAGGGTCGCCTCGGCGTCGACGACGTTGTTGTAGGACATCTCTTTGCCGGAGAGCTTGGGGGCGAGATGGAGGCCGAGCCCTCCTGGCTTCTGGTATAATGAGGACTTCTGGTGCCAGTTCTCGCCGTACCGCAGGTCCTGTACCTTCTCGTAGGCCTGGACGAGGTAGCGGGGGCTCTCTCCCTGGAGGGAGGCAAGCCTCTTTCCCCCCACCGATATGGACCGGTACGCCGCCTCGGAGGTGAGCTCCCTTCCGACGGCCTCGGAGAGGTCTCCTCTCTCCCCCATATCGTCGAGGACCCTTCCGAACCTATCCGGACCGATGAGGACAGGGCAGCCGCACTCCGCCGCCGCCATCACGGCCGCCGGTCCGAAGGGGGAGGAACCGAAGTCCCCATCGCAGAGGAGGAGCCGCTCGGGTCCCCCCCAGACGCCGCCATCGGCGGAGCCGATCTCCTTCAGGACCTCGGCGGGGTTGGACCGTTTGACTATAACCCCCATCTCCTCAAGACGGCTCAGAAAATCGTTAACCTCGGAAGACTCGCGAGCCAGGACGACAACTTGCCTAATCTGCATGAAAACCTTGACCGTAATGATCTTAAGGTTATTTTAACGTTGCCCCCTATCCCGATTTTAAAATAGGAGATGCTGATAATCGTCCCCATTTTCCTGAAGGCGGGCATCGAATCGACCTCACCCGTCGGACCGATCTACGCCGTCGAACCGATCTACGCCGTCTGACCAATGATCCAGGCCGGAGGCCGGGGCAAATCTATAAGGGGTTACGGGAGCGCTTTTATCTTCATGGAGGTCAGCGGCGATATCCGGGAGGCGATCGATCCCCACCCCAAGGGGGTCCTCATGAGGTTCGAGGTGGCACCCGGTTCCAAGAGGCACCTCGTCCCCTCCGGCTTCAACCCCTGGAGGAGGTCTCTTCTGGCGAGGCTCACCGAGGAGCCTACGAGGGGAAGGGCAAACCGCGAGCTTGAACGGGCCGTCGCCGACCTCTTCGGGATCGGAGCCGAGAGGGTTCTGGTGACGGCAGGGCAGAAGAGCTCCCGAAAGGTGGTCATCGTCCTGGGGGTCGATGCCGAAGAGGCGGTGAGGCTCCTGTCGAGGGCGATAGAGGTGGCGCCCTGATGTCGGGAGGATGGAAAGGTGGTGGCGGCCGGAAAGGTCGCGATCCCAGGGGGAGAAGGGGCTGCTGCGACCTCGAAACCCTCGAGAGGGTGATCGATGCCCTCCTGGAGGCCTCCGGCGAAGGGGCGGCGATCATAGTCGAGGGTGAGAGGGACGAGCGGTCCCTCCGGGAGCTGGGGGTCGAGGGTCCGGTCCTCCGGGCGGCGAGGCGGCCGGCATTGGAGTTGGCGGAGGAGGCGGCTCGAAGCTTCAAAGCCGTCGTCGTTCTCACCGACTGGGACAGGGCCGGAGAAGAGCTCGCCCGAAAGATGGCTGAACACCTCCTGGCCGCCGGTGCCAGGGTCGATCTCGATACCAGAGAGCGGCTGAAGCGGATGGTCCGCCGGGAGATAAAGGACGTGGAGAGCCTCAGCGGGTTCGTCGAAAGGGCGAGGGCAGAGAGGTCTCCAGAACTTCCATAGTTGCGGCCGGGGGGGAAAGCCCGTCCACCACAGAGAAAAAAAGTGCGCGACTGCCGGCGGAGGATTTGGCCTCCCAGGTGAGGCGGGGGGAGGCGACCTCGCCGGGGAGAACCGGTTCGGACCCTCTCGCCATAACACCCACGGGGGATCGCTTCAGGAGCCCCCGTGGATCTCCTCGAGCTTCGTTATCTTCTGGATCTCCTCTTTCAGCGCCTGCGGGAGGCCCTTGATCTCGACGTCGAGGAATCCCCGGACGATGACGCTCGTCGCCTCGTCGGTGGAGAGCCCCCGGGCCATCAGGTACTCCAGCTCCACCTGGGAGATCTTCCCGACGGCCGCCTCATGGGACATATCGAGGCCGCCGCACCAGCCGTCCAGCTCCGGTATGGAGTAGATCCGCCCCTTCTCGGTGAGGATTAGGCCGACGCACTCGACGTGGGCCCTGATATCGGGGACCTTCCCCACCATACGCCCCCTATTTATGATCTCGCCCCCGGTGGATACTACCCTCGATATTGATTCGGCGCTGGTCTTCGGCGCCGCGAGGATGGTCTGGTTTCCGATGTCGATGTTCCCTCTCCGGGCGTACATGATGGTGTTGAAGCTGGCGACGGCCCCCTCCCCGGCGAGGGTGGCTGTGGGGAAGGCCTGGAGGCTCTTCACCGGCGTAAGGGTGATGTAGTTCTCGGAGATGGACCCCCCCGCCTCCACCAGGCTCGCGCCCCGGGGCCGGACCTCCACCTCCTCGCCCCAATTGTGGACCATGGTGAAGGTGACGTGGGCGTTCTTCTTGACGTAGACCTCTGATACCCCCAGGTGCAGCCCCCTCCCGGCGTGGGACGGGGTGGTGCAGCCGGTGATGATGTGAAGGTCGGAGCCCTCCTCGGCGATGACGACGTTGTGGACCCTCTGCCGCTTGTTGTGACCTCCCATGAATAGGCAGGTCTTGAGGGGGAATGTGGTCTTGGTCCCGGGCTTCGCTCTGATGAAGTAGCCCGCCGGAGGGTGCATCCCCACGTCGGCGGTGTACTTGTCGGCGTCGACGGGGACGAGCTTCCAGTAGTAATCCTTAAGGTAGCTGTGCTCCCTGAGGGCGGCTCCGATGTCCATCACCTCAATCCCCTCCACCGATGAGCCCCGGTGGACCGCCGACTGGTCGACCTGGAGGTAGTCGCCTGCCGACTCGCCCGCGAAGCTCACCCCAGCGTTGAGGGCTGCGGTCTGGACGTCCTCGGGGAGCATCTCCAACGCCTCGATCTCGCCGAAATCCTCCGACTCCGCCTCATAGCTATCGATATCGATATCCGTCCCCAGAGCCGCCACCTTATCCTTCGCCTTCTTCGCCTTCTCCTCTAGACGGGACATAGACATCCAACACACCCCTCGTATCCGTTGACCTTGATCTGTTCCAGGATCTCCTTCGGGCTTCCCGAGCAGACGATCGTCCCCTCGATCATGACGTGGGCCTTGTCCGCTGACATGTAGTCGAGGATGTGGCCGAAGTGGGTGATGATCACCCCGGACTTCTTCCTGGCGCTGGGCTTTTTATCCTTCTCTGTGAGGGTATTTATCGCCCTGCCTATCACCTTGATATTCTCCAGGTCGACTCCGGAGTCGGGCTCGTCGAGCATCACGAAGTCCGGCTCCTGGGCCAGGAGCTGAACCATCTCTGACCTCTTCACCTCGCCACCGGAGAAGCCCTTGTTCACCTCCCGTTCGGCGAAATCGACGAAGTCGAGATCCTCGAGGATCTTCTCGGCGTTTGCCTGGGGGTTACAGAGCTTGATCATGTCCGAGACCTTCAGCCCTCTTATGGTCGGAGGGTGCTGGAAAGCGATCCCGATACCGAGACGCGCCCGTTCGTGCATCGGCATCCTGGTGATGTCGACGCCTTTGAACCAGATCGTCCCCTCGTTCACCTTGTACCGCGGGATCCCGGCTATGGTGCTGAGCAGCGTCGTCTTGCCGCAGCCGTTGGGCCCGAAGAGGGCGTGGGTCTCACCGTCTCCGACGCTCATGTTCACCCCTTTCAGGACCTCTTTATCCCCTATGCTCACCCAGAGATCTTCAATCTTTAACATGGGACCGCCTTCCTCTTGCAGTCTGTTGACATCCATCAACCTGCCATTATCCTAAAACCTAAGGGAGGTCGTCACTAATAATCTCTTCCCCCAAAGTCTAACTTCCAAAACGCCTTAACCGACGTATTACCTGACATATTGCCCGACTTCTTCTCATCAAGATTGAGGGGACGAAGAATCCCACCCGAGGCAAACTTTAATGTATTTCCGGGTACAATTTTAGCGTTAAATCGAGCTACAAAGAGCGTTAAAAATGACAGAAGAGACGATGACCACTGGCCAGGGCCGTCCGATAGCCGACGACGACAACACCCCAACTGTCGGCGACCAAGGTCCCATTCAGTCGCTGGACTTCCAGCTCGATGCGGCGCAAGCCCGATAGATAGCAGCCCAATGATTCGCGGCGGCGATGGTAAACAATCCGCACCACGAAAGGAGCAATCAATATGAATGAGGATAACAAGCACCTTGAAGCGGGAGGGGCTCACCGGCGGATGGCTGGCAGAGGCACCTCGAACCGGGACTGGTGGCCGAACCAGCTGAACCTCAGGATCCTACACCAGCACTCTGCCAAGAGCAACCCCATGGGCGAGGCGTTCAACTATGCCGAGGAGTTCGGAAAGCTAGACCTGGCGGCCCTGAAGAAGGACCTCTTCGAGCTGATGACCGACTCGCAGGACTGGTGGCCGGCCGATTACGGTCACTATGGTCCCCTCTTCATCAGGATGGCGTGGCACAGCGCAGGCACCTACCGCATGGGCGACGGCCGCGGGGGCGCAGGGTCCGGCTCCCAACGGCTGGCGCCCCTCAACAGCTGGCCGGACAACGCCAACCTCGACAAGGCACGCCGTCTGCTCTGGCCGATCAAGCAGAAGTATGGAAGGAAGATCTCCTGGGCCGACCTGATGATCCTCGCCGGAAACTGCGCGTTGGAGTCGATGGGATTCAAGACCTTCGGCTTCGGCGGCGGCCGCGAGGACGTCTGGGAGCCGGAAGAAGACATCTACTGGGGTTCCGAAGAGGAATGGCTGGCTACGAGCGATAAACCCAAGAGCCGTTATTCCGGCGACCGGGATCTGGAAAATCCCCTGGCTGCAGTCCAGATGGGCCTGATCTACGTCAACCCGGAGGGGCCGGACGGCAACCCGGATCCAGTAGCCTCCGGCCATGACGTCCGGGAGACCTTCGCCCGGATGGCGATGAACGACGAAGAGACCGTCGCCCTCGTCGCCGGGGGGCACACCTTCGGCAAGTGCCACGGCGCTGGCCCCGCGACCCATGTAGGGCCCGAGCCCGAGGCAGCCCCCATCGAAGAGCAGGGCCTCGGCTGGAAGTGCAGCTTTGGGAGGGGCAAAGGCTGTGACACCATCACCAGCGGCCTCGAAGGAGCCTGGAACCCGACCCCGATCAAGTGGGACATGAGCTATCTGAGGGTCCTCTTCAAGTACGAGTGGGAGCCGGTCAAGAGCCCGGCAGGGGCGCATCAGTGGCTGGCCAAGGACGTGTACGAGGAGGATATGGTCGTCGACGCCCACGACCCGTCGAAGAAGCACCGGCCGATGATGACCACGGCAGACCTCTCCCTCCGCTTCGACCCGATCTACGAACCGATAGCGCGCCGCTACCTCGAAAATCCCGAGGAGTTCGCGGACGCCTTCGCCCGGGCTTGGTTCAAGCTGACCCACCGCGACATGGGCCCCCGCTCCCGTTATCTCGGTCCGGAGGTCCCGGCAGAGGAGCTGATCTGGCAAGACCCGGTGCCGGCAGTCGACCATGAGCTCATCGACCCGGCCGACATAGCGGCGCTCAAGGCCAAGATCCTCTCCTCGGGGCTCTCGATCCCGGAGCTCGTCTCCACCGCCTGGGCGTCGGCATCCACCTTCCGGGGCTCCGACAAGCGCGGCGGCGCGAACGGGTCGCGGATCCGTCTTGCGCCGCAGAAGGATTGGGAGGCGAACGAACCTGCCCGGCTGAAGAAGGTGCTCTCGACCCTCGAGGGGATCCAGACGGAGTTCAACCGTCTGCAGTCGGGCGGGAAGAAGGTCTCCCTCGCCGACCTGATCGTCCTGGGCGGGTGCGCAGCCGTCGAGGAGGCGGCTATGAATGCCGGTCACGATCTGACCGTTCCCTTTACGCCGGGACGGACGGATGCGTCCCAGAAGATGACCGATGCGGAGTCCTTCGCCGTCCTCGAGCCGGTTGCAGACGGGTTTCGAAACTACCTCAAGGCCAGATATGCCGTATCGGCGGAGGAGCTGCTGGTGGACCGGGCCCAGCTTCTGACGCTGACCGCTCCTGAGATGACGGTCCTCGTCGGCGGCATGCGGGCATTGAACGCCAACTTCGAAAAGTCCCAGCACGGCGTCTTCACAAAACGGCCAGAGGCCCTCACCAACGACTTCTTCGCGAACCTCCTCGACATGAGGACGAAGTGGAAGCCGACGGCGGAAGACGATGGGGTCTTTGAGGGTCGGGATCGGTCAACGGGGGAGCTGAAGGGGACCGCAACCCGGGTCGACCTGATCTTCGGTTCCAACTCCCAGCTTCGGGCGATCGCCGAGGTCTACGGATCTGAGGACTCCATGGAGAAGTTCCTCACCGACTTTGTAGCTGCCTGGAACAAGGTCATGAACCTCGACCGGTTCGACGTTCGCCTGATGGCGGCATAAAAGGTCTTAACAGGCCTCTTTCAGGGCGGCAATGACGGCCGGCAGACCACCGGTTCAGGGGACGGCGCCGACAGAGAGCGGCGGTCCAGGAAGGACATTCAAAGCCGACGAGAGGCTGGCCGAAGGTCTGGCCGCCGTCCTGGGTCTGGATTTAGCAGGTCCGCAGAAGAAGTCGACGGAAGGATGATAAGAGATCGGGGATTGATGGCCATGAGCGAAGACGAATCTCAAGGGTTGAGGGGTCGGAGAGGAGAAGAGATGGCTTCGGGCCACCATGGATCGGAAGGTGGTGGAGAAGCCCACGTTGGCGGAGGGGATGAACCTCACGATATGGGAGGGATGGGGGCTCACAGAAGAGGAGGACACCACGGCCGGATGCTTCAGGACTTCAAAAAGAGGTTCTTCGTCTCCATCGCCTTCACCGTCCCGGTCCTGGCCCTCTCCCCCATGATCCAGTCCTTCCTCGGCTTTGAACTCATATTTCAGGGATCATTTCACCTCCTCTTCGCCCTATCCTCCATAGTCTACTTCTATGGAGGATGGCCCTTCCTGAAGGGCTTTTCAACGGAGCTTCGCGAGAAGAAGCCGGGGATGATGACCCTCATCGCCGTCGCCATATCCGTAGCTTACTTATACAGCTCTGCGGTCGTCTTCGGCCTTGCTGGCAAGTTCTTCTTCTGGGAGCTGGTGACCCTGATCGACATCATGCTCCTGGGCCACTGGGTAGAGATGCGCTCGATAATGGGCGCCTCTCGCGCCCTGGAAGAGCTGGTCAAGATAATGCCCTCTGAGGCCCACCTGATCCGAGACGACGGGGTCGAAGACGTGGGCATCGATCTTCTGAAGCCGGGGGAGAGAGTCATGGTCAAGCCCGGTGAGAAAGTCCCCGTCGACGGGGTCGTCCTGGAAGGGAAGAGCAGCGTCAACGAGTCTCTTCTCACCGGCGAGTCGAAGCCCGTCGGAAAGGAGGATGGGTCTCAGGTCATAGGCGGATCGATTAACGGCGAGGGGTCCCTGATCGTAGAGGTCAGCAAGATCGGGAGAGATACCTACCTCAGCCAGGTTGTAGATCTCGTCAGCCAGGCCCAGGAGAGCAGGTCTAAGACTCAGGACCTGGCCGACAGGGCTGCCCTTCTCCTGACCCTGATCGCCCTATCGGTGGGGGCCATCACCTTCGCCGCGTGGCTCCATTACGGCCGGGAGTTCGCCTTCGCCATCGAGAGAGCGGTCACCGTGATGGTGATAACCTGCCCTCACGCCCTGGGGCTCGCCATCCCCCTGGTGGTGGCGGTATCGACGTCTTTAGCCGCCAACTCCGGCCTTCTCATAAGGGACAGAGGTTCCTTTGAGAGGGCGAGGGGACTCGAAGCCGTCGTCTTCGACAAGACCGGGACCCTCACCCGGGGAGAATTTGGGGTCACCGAAGTCATCGATCTCGCCGGGGTAGGAGAGGATGAGGTTTTGAGGCTGGCGGCGTCTCTGGAGGCGAAGTCAGAGCATTCCATCGCCAGGGGGGTGGTGAAGAGGGCAGAAGAGGAGGGGATCTTCCCGGATCGGGCCGACGAATTTGAGTCGATGGCCGGAAAGGGCGTTTCGGGGACGGTCGACGGGAGGAGGCTGTTGGTCACAAGCCCCGGATACCTGGAGGAGGAGGGGATACGCCTCGATGATGATCGGGTCCAGGCTGCCAAGGAAGGGGGCAAGACGGTGGTCATCCTCCTGGAGGATGAAAAGCCCATAGGCGCCCTCGCCCTCGGCGACTCTGTGAGGCCGGAGTCGAAGGAGGCGGTCAAAAGGCTGAAGTCGATGGGGATAAAGTGCATCATGCTCACCGGCGACAACAGGTACGTCGCAGAGGAGGTTGCAGGGGAGCTCGGCCTCGACGAGTTCTTCGCTGAGGTCCTTCCCCATCAGAAGGCGGAGAAGATAAGAGAGGTACAGGAGAGATACAGGGTTGCCATGGTCGGCGACGGCGTCAACGACGCTCCGGCCCTGGCCGAGGCCGACGTCGGCATCGCCATCGGCGCCGGAACTGACGTCGCCGTCGAGACGGCGGACATCATCCTCGTCAGAAACGATCCCCGTGACGTAGTCTCGATAATTGGACTCTCGAAGAAGACTTACTCCAAGATGTTCGAAAACCTCATCTGGGCCACGGGGTACAACGCCTTCGCCATACCCCTGGCGGCGGGGGTCCTCTACGGCTATGGGATCCTTCTCAGCCCGGCGGTGGGAGCGGTGCTGATGAGCCTCAGCACCGTCATCGTCGCGGTGAACGCGAAGCTTTTGAAGATGGAGTGAAGGCTCATCTGACCTATGGCTCTGCGACCCGGCAGGGCCCCCGACTACATCTCCCCTTCAAACCTCTTCTTCACCAGGGCCGAATGGACGTAGTTTATCATGGTGACGTAATCGAAGACCGGAAGGCCGACGGCCTTCTGGACCGCCCGGCCGTAGGGGGGAAGGCAGCTACACTCCAGGAGGAGGGCTGCGACCATCGGCTCTTCGGCCACCATCTCTCTTCCGACAGATACCGCCTCCCTCTCCACCTCCGCGGAGTCGAGGACCCCCGCCTCCTCGAGGACCGCCTCCGAGAAGGCGGCCCGGTCTTCCATCCCCCTTATCACCAAGCGGTCCCCCGGCTCCACCCCCGCTGCCAGAAGGAGGCTCGCGTCGAGGGCCTCTGAATCGGCGGTGATGATCCCCACCTTCCGGTCTGGTCCGATGATGCTGTATATGAAGGGGATCTGCAGGAGGCTGGAGAGGAAGACGGGGATATCGAGGGAGGCGGCGAGCCTCTCCTGGTGGAGGGCGAGAAAACCGCAGTCTCCGGTGACGGCTCTCACCCCCTGACCGGCCAGATCCTCCGCCGCCACCCGGAGGGGCTCGAAGGCTGTAGGGTCCTTTCCCAGAACCCTTCTTGTAGTGAGACTCTCCACCTTCCGGAACCGGACGGGAAAGTCGTAAGTTGTGGCGTTGGCGACGTCCCCGGGGATGAAGGGGGTGAAGCAGTCGAGGAGGAGGATGCCTATCGCCTCGCCATAGCTGGCCTGGCCCGATCGAGCTTTGTATATCATCTTGTCACCTCAATGCCTTCTCTCTCAGTTCTATCCGCCGTCTCCCCGGCGGAAGCCAGAAGATATTAACGGGGGAGATCGCGGTATTGTGGATCGATGGAGATGGCCGAATTTGCCCTCAGGAAGGCGGTGAGAGGAGACGTCCCCGCCATCGTCCGCCTCTGCAGAGAGACTATCCCGGAAGTCTACGGCCCTATCATCCCCGCCGAGGCCCTCCACCCCTGGGTCGAAGGGGACGCCGTTACGGCCCTCGTCGAGGAGCAGTGGCCGAGGATGACGGTGGCAGTGGCGGCAGGAGGGGCCGGCATCGAGGGAATCGACGGCGTCGACGAGGGTGACGCGGGCGGCGTGGTGGGGGTGGCGGCGACCTTCGAAGATGCCGTCGACCTCCTCTGGGTCCATCCCCATCGCCACGGCCGGGGGATCGGGACCGCCCTCCTGGACCGGGCGGAGGAGGAGATGAGGGAGGAGGGACACCGAACCGGAAGGCTCTGCTGCTTCACCGAGAACCTCAGGGCGATGAGCTTCTACATGGCCCGGGGCTGGAAGGTGGCGGCCGACGGGGTCAACGAGGAGACGGGGGCGCCCGAGACGAGGATGGTGAAGAGCCTTCTGGATTGATGATCTCATGCCTATCGATATACCTTCGTTCTATCTCTCCAAAAGATCCCCCTTAAGGACCGTCACCGCCTCGCCCCCGATCTTGACGCGCTTGCCGTCCTCGCCGACCCGGACCCTGACGACGCCCCCTCGCTTCGAGGCCTGGTATCCGACGAGTTCATTTTTGCCTAGCTTCCTCGACCAGTGGGGGCCGAGGCAGCAGTGGGCGGAGCCGGTGACCGGGTCCTCGTCGACCCCCAGGGACGGGGCGAAGAACCGGGAGACGAAGTCGTAATCGGGAGAGTCGCACTCCGCCGTCACCATCACCCCCCGGACCGGGATCTTCTTGAGGATGTCGAAGTTCGGCCGCAGCTCCCGGAGGGTCTCCTCACCGTCGAGCTCCACCAGGAGGTCGAACCTGTTGTCGCCGACGTAAGAGAACGGCGCCCCGAGGGCCGCCTCCAGCATCGGTGGCGAGCATTTGACCGGCCTCTCCGGCTCTGCCGGAAAGTCCATCTCGATGAGCCCTCCCCTCTTCTCGGCGGTGAGGGGGCCGCTCTTCGTATCGAACCGCGCAGTCTCTCCGGGAGGGACGATCCCCTCCTCCCAGAGGACGTGGGCGCTGGCCAGGGTGGCGTGGCCGCAGAGTTCGACCTCGGCCTTGGGCGCAAACCACCGCAGGCCGAAGCAGCTCCCTTCCCGGCCTCTGCCCCCGTCCCCATTCCCGCCCCCTGCATCGCCCCCTGGCTCGCTTCCGATTCCGTTCTCGATCCTGTCCTCGCCCCTTCCCCCGCCGTCTCCCGCCGGGGTGAGGAAGGCCGTCTCCGAGAGGTTCATCTCGGCTGCGACCTTCTGCATCCAGCCGTCGTCCCGGGGGCGGTCGAGGAGGCAAACGGCGGCGGGGTTTCCAGAGAAGGGCACCGAGGTGAAGGCGTCCACCTGGATGATCTTGATGGCCATGGATATTTTATTTTTATATCATCGCCCTTATACCTTTCCCCGGTCCGATGGCCCGGCCGGATAGATCGCAGAAGCCTTTTTTACAGATGAGAGGAGATGGCACTGCCCATGGAAGAGACCGGGTCCATTCGCATCATCAGGTTCGCCGTGACCATCGCCATCGCCGTCATCCTCGCAAGCGCCATCGGCGAGATGATGGAGCTATCGCCGGTGCTGACCGCCCTTCTCGCCGGCGGGATATGCGTCGGCGCAAACCTCATCTTCATATCCGCCTTCGCCAGGGTGCGGGGTAAGGGGTGAGGGAAGGGCTCGGGCGGCGCCGGAGGGCGGGGGGATTGCCGCTGCCGCTCTCGCCGAGGGTGGCGGATAAGTTCGTCTGAGGAATTATGGGCTCATAAACGGGAGCAGATCAGCTTCGGGGATAATTTACCATATCTCGCAGGCCGTCCCTGAAGACCTGAAAGCTCTTCGACCTGTTCTGATCCGGGTCCATGTGGGCGGATATGGCCTTAGCCGCCTCGATCTTCGCCAGGCCGCCCCTGAAATATCCTTTTCCCTGAAGCTCCCTCTCGAGCGCCTCCCAGGTTCCGCCCTGGATGGCGTCGGGGTCCCGATACTTCGACTTCGTCTCCAGGCTTGGTGGGATCCTGGAATAAGCGAGGTGAAGAGCCTCAACATCACCGAAGAACCATGCCTCCAGCTCCTCGATCGATACCCGGTTCAGGACCTGAAATCCTGCGCCTCCTGCAGCCCTTGTTTTGGTGACCAGTCCCGCATCTTCCGCTGCCTTCTCCAGCTCGGCTTTCAGCGCCAGACAGTCCTGCCGATCTTCGTCGACCAGCACCACAATCCGCCAGTCAGCGGTAATCCATTTTCTGTAGCCCTTCAGCCGTCCTGGAAGGTTCGACAACAAGTCTTGTTTGCACTGGAAGCGGATAACGCGAAACTCGACATCGGGTCCCAGAATCTTTGGCACCAAAAGTCTCAAAGCCGCCTCTGCCGATTGCTCTTCGACCAGAAACTCGATGTGCATGGCGGATCACTCAGCGGCTTGTTTTTCTGGCATGGATGAGCTTCTGGTCGATGACTCAAGGAGAGGGTCGCCGATCTCGAAGAAGCCCTCCACCCAGAGGTGGCCGAGCTTCGCTCCCTCCTCCATGAACTCCTTTATCCCCCTCATATCGGCGGCCCGCTTCGCCCGGGTGTAGCCCCTCACATCCCGGCTGAGGACCCAGACCTCTTCGGGGAGGAGGCCGTTGACGAAGAAGGGGGAGTGGGTGGTGACCAATAGCTGCGTTCTGCTGGAGGCGTTCCGGCACTCTTCGGCCAGTTCCGGCAGTATCCTGGGGTGGAGGTGGTTCTCCGGCTCCTCGATCCCCAGAAGCTGAGGCGGGTCTGGGTCGTATAGGACGGTGAGGTAGGAGAGCATCTTGAGGGTCCCGTCGGAGGCGAACTTTGCCAGGATCGGCTTATCGAAGGGGGCGTCCTTGATCTCCAGGAGGAGCCGACCGTCGGGCATGAACTCGGATTCGACCTTCTCAAGGCGGGGCACTCTCTGAGATAGCGTTGCCAGAATCTCAGCCAGCCGCTCGGGATGCTGCTCTTTCAGGTACTGGATGACGTTGGGGAGGTTATCTCCGGTGGTGGAGAGCCTCTCCTGGGGTCCCGCCTCGGCGACGCCCCGGACGCTGTCGGCGGTGAGGTAGGAGACGTGCCAGCCGGTGATGAACCGCCGCAGGGCGCTGACCCTTGGGTGCTTTGCGAACTGGCCGAGGGTGTTCACCGCCAGCATCTCGGGGGAGTCGAGCCTCTCCTCGACCCGCTCGTCCTTTTCATCGGGCATATCCCCAGTAATGACGCGTCCCTCGCCGTTTTTGAAGTCGAGGAACCGGAAGGGCTTGCCCTGCCTCCCCCGCCTCCACTGGAGCCACTCCTCGGCCACCACCGGACCCGCGAGCCCCTCAGCGATGGATAAATGGTAGGTGATGAGCGGAAGTTTTCCCCGCTCGCGGTACTTCAATTCGATCTCGATGGGGCCGGCCGTCCCCCGGGTGCGAAGCTCCTTGAACCTACCCCTCTTGTCCCAGGCCCGCCGCAGGCCCACCGAGAAGCATTCGGAAAGGAAGGCGAAGACGTCAAAGACCGTGGACTTGCCGCTGCCGTTGGGGCCCAGGAGGGCGGTTAGGGGCGCGAGGGGCTTCAGCTCCAGGTCGCAGAGCGCCCGGTAGTTCTTGATCCTGATCGATTCGATCCGCGGGACGGAATGGCGAGGGCTTTTCAGGTCGGTCATGGGAGGGACTCCGAGGTTGTGGTGCAGAAATATGAGGACGGAATATTGTGATCGTCGGTTTTACGAGAGTTCTTTTTGATTTATTAGAGAAATATCTTTGTTTAGGGCGAATGCATCAGTTTTTTCATACTCTCAAGTCGATTCGACATTTTCCCCACCACCCACTTTTTGGCCGTTAAGCACTGCTCTTACCATTTCACTTACATTTTTAAGTGGTTCTTCTGGTAGTCGAAATATAGATTTCGCTAGCATACGAAGTGCTGCATCTTCAGAACCTATTGCTTCCTCCTCTATCAATTTATAGCCAATATCATGAGGTTCACTAATTACCATAAGTGTTTCAATGAGATTTCTAGCATGGGACTCATCGGAGCCTATCTCTTCCGATAATAATTTGTACCCATCATCACAGTTAAGTAAATTAACCGTCCATGCTTCTGGGGCTGATTCTCCCGGAAGAAAACCCCAATTTACGCGGCTATCCCAGTCTGATATAAGACTGTTTTCAGGATGTGATCCTTGTTTTTTAAGTTCATCTTTCTCTTTTTTAATCCAGCCACTTACACCTCTTCGTGTATCATCATCTCCATCCCAAATTAAGAGTATGTGTTGCCCCAGATTTGCACGTAGATGATGCGTGGCTTGCTTTGCTATTTCTGAGTTTGATCCGACTGGCAAGATACTCGTTCTCCTTCGAAGATCACTTGAGAGTGCCTGTTCAATTAATAGCGCTGCAAAATGATCCTCACAATATAGGAACAGTTCAGGGGTTGCTCTTCCAGACATCAAACCCATTGCAAAACGAGTTGTTGGTCCGTAAGTAACAGAATGCTCATGTTCTGCTCTTTGGATGAGAATGCGTGCCTCACGAGGTACACTATCAATGAAATACGTTGAATGAGTAGATACAATAACTTGTAGTTTCTTTTTTTTCGTGATTTCTTGCAGATGGCGAGCTAGACTGATCAGTGCTTCTGGATGGAGACCCAATTCAATTTCTTCTATAACAATTAAAGAACCTTCTGGGCATTGTTGAAGTTGATAAAGAAGATTTATTATTATATCTTCTCCGGATCCTAAGTTAAAGCTGGAACAATATGTGCTTCCAGATTTACATGCACGAATATAATATTTATCAGATTGTATAATGTCGACTTCATCATAAGGTCTGTTCATAATGTTACTAAAACGGGTGCGAAACTCGTCATTTAATATCTTGGGTGAACGATGCCTTCGAGTGCTTCTGAAGTGCGAACGAAGTACATTTTGTTCGATAGCTGGAATTGCTCGGAACGCGCCGAGATGATGCACTGGGCGTTTGGGTCTGCGTTCATAACGCATCCACTTTGCAGACTGTTTCCTAATACTAAGCTCGTTTTGAGTTCTATCTGCGTCTAGATATTTCCAGGTAATTTCTACTCCAGTTATATCAGGATCACCCGGTCCCTTGAAAAAGAAATCTCTGAATGTGTAGTATGTGAAATCCTGACCTTGCTTCGGTTTGCGGCTAGCATTCATCGGAACATGTCCGTTGGGAGAATGAAACCCCAATGCAGCCAAAGCCAATATTGTAGATTTACCAGATCCATTTTTTCCACATATAACTGTGAGTGGATATTCGAAATTGATCTCAAATTCTTGTATGCCGCGAAGTCCAGGGTTATCCGAACTGGATGACACTGAGCCGCTTTTAATCAATATACGACGAAGCGTAGGATACGGGTAATCTTTAGATTCATTCCAAATATGCAGTAAGCCACGCTCTGTGTCATTTAGCCTCATTCCGGGCATAATCATACCTCCAAGTTTTACCTAATTCTCCAAAATGGATTTAAGCGCCATCTTTTCTCTGGCGCTCCTAGCAGTTTTACCCCCTCTTCCCCGCCCTCTCCCTCATCGCCCTTACGAATGCCAGGAACGGAGGCGAGGGGCGGCCGGGCCTCGACCTCATCTCGGGGTGGAACTGGGTGGCGAAGAAGAAGGGGTGGCCGGGGATCTCGGCGATCTCCATCCGGTTCCGGTTCTTCCCCGAAAAGATCATCCCCTTCTCCTCGATCCTGGGGATGTACTCGGGGTTCACCTCGTACCGGTGGCGGTGGCGCTCGACGATTCTAAGGGAGCCGTAGATCTCCTCGGCGAGGCTTCCGGCCACGAGCTTCGCCTCGTAGTCCCCGAGGCGCATCGTCGCCCCCATATCCTCCACCCCCTCCTGCTCGGGGAGGATGGTGATGACCGGGTGGGGGGTATCCCCGAACTCGGTGGAGCTGGCGGCGGCGAGGCCCAGGACGTGGCAGCAGAACTCGACGACGGCCAATTGCATCCCAAAGCAGATCCCCAGATACGGGACGGCGTTTTCCCGGGCGTATTTTATCGCCGCCATCTTCCCCGCCGTCCCCCGGGCGCCGAAGCCTCCAGGAACGAGGATCCCGTCGAACTCCCCCAGGACCGCCTCGGCCGATCTCTTCTCCAGATCCTCGGCGTCGATCCAGGATATATCGGGCCAGGCGCCGGCCTCGATCCCGGCGTGCTTGAGGGCCTCGCGGATCGATAGGTAAGTGTCCTCCATGTGGGTCGTCCCTTGCGATCCGGCGGTGTACTTTCCGACGATCGCCATCCGGACGGAGGAGTTGATCGAGACCATCTTCTCGATCAGCTCCACCCAGTCGGTCCTGTGCTCCTGGGGGTAGAGCCGGAGCATCTTCATCAGGTAGAGGGGCGTCCTCTGCTCATCGAGGAGGAGGGGGACCTTGTAGACGTCGTCGACGTCGTGGTTGGAGACGACCCCCTCGACGGGGACGTCGCAGAATAGGGAGATCTTCGACTTCGTCTCGTCCCGGAGGGGCTTTGTGCACCGAACGGCGACGATGTCGGGCTGAAGGCCCAGGGCCCTCATCTCCTTGACGCTGTGCTGGGTCGGCTTAGTCTTCTGCTCGCCGTCCGTCGTCGTCGGGGCGAGGGTGACGTGGACGAAGGCGATGTTGCCCATCTCTTCGTTGCGCAGCTGCCTCATAGCCTCCAGGAAGGGCATCCCCTCGATGTCGCCGACGGTTCCCCCGACCTCGATGACGCAGACGTCGCAGCCGCTCTCCCGCGCCACCGTCCGGATCCTCTCCTTGATCTCGTTGGTGACATGGGGGATGATCTGGACCGTTTTACCCAGATACTCGCCGCGCCTCTCCTTCTCGATGACGCTCTTGTAGACCTTCCCGGTGGTGATGTTGTGGTCCCGGGTCAGCTCCACGTCCAAAAATCGCTCGTAGTTTCCAAGGTCCAGGTCCACCTCCCCCCCGTCCTTGAGGACGAAGACCTCGCCGTGCTGGAAGGGGCTCATCAGCCCCGCGTCGATGTTTATGTAGGGGTCGATCTTGATGGCCGTCACCTTGTAGCCCTGCTCCATCAACATCCGACCGATGGAGGCGGCGGTGATCCCCTTGCCCAGGCCGCTCATCACCCCGCCCGTAACGACGATGTATCTTGCGCTTATCACGTATCCGGGAAGGGTTTTCGTCCCTACATAAGAGTGACGATCAGAATAAAAGAGATTTTTAAAGGAGATCTCTGGGCAGGATTTTGAGCAGGCCCAGACGGGATGGCGGACAGACGGAGGGAGACGGGGGAGACGTGAGACGCCGATGAGGGCGTAACGGTGCAGCCTAGTGGTCCATCTCCTCCCGCAACTCCGGCGGGAGCATATTCGGTATCCCGTCCTCGATGGGGTAGGACTCGCCGCAACCCTTGCAGCAGAGCTTCCCCTTCAGGATCTCCCCGTCCTTCTCCTCGAATACTTCGAGGTCCAGATCTCCCTTGCACATCGGGCATGCCAGAATCTCCATCAGATCGCGCTTCATGCTATTATCACCATACTGATCCGTTAAAAAAGTTGGCTCAGAGGAAGAGGAGCCTTCGGGCGTTCTGCGAGAGTATCATCCTCTTCTCCCGGGCCGGAAGGTCCATCCCCTCGACGAACTCGATCTCCTCCGCCTGGTCGGTCCAGGGGTAGTCGGTCCCGAATAAGACCCGGTCGGCTCCGATCTCCCTTATCAGATCGCCCGCCTCCTCTGAGGAGAGGCTCGGCGAGATGTAGGCGGTGTCGAAGTAGACGTTCTCCTCCGCCGGGATGAGGTACTCCCGGACGGCCGACCACATCTCCCATCCGCCCAGGTGTGCGAGGACGACGACGAGGTCAGGGTGGCGCTTCGCCATCCGGGCGAACCGGTCGGGGGTGCCGAAGAACTCCGGAAGGTCCTCGGGGACTTTGCCGGCGTGGAGGAGGAGGAGCATCCCCCGCTCAGCTACGGCATCGTAGAGCCGGTCGCACTTCGGGTCGTCGGGATAGAACCTCTGCATGAAGGGGACGGCCTTCACCCCCCGGACGCCGGAGGCCAGGAGCCGGTCGAGCTCCTCATCGAGGTCTTCTTGAAAGGGGTGGATGGCGCCGAAGGAGATGAGGCCTTCTCCGTTCCCCGCGGCAGCGATGAAGAAGTCGTTGGTCGGCCCCACGTGCCTGGGGAGGGGAGCGAGGGGGAGGATGACCGACCTTTCGACGCCTGCTTTCGCCATCGATTCCTTGAGGTCTGAGACGGTCCCCAGCCCCGGCACCCTCACCCCCATCCTCCTCTTGACGGAGGATATCGCCTTGGGCGCCATATCGTCGGTGTAGATGTGAGCGTGAAAGTCGATGACCACAGCCTGAGGACCGCTCAAAAATATATAAAATTTCGCCCCGCCGGGACTCTATAGACTCTATATCATCCCCATCTCCGAGAGCCTCTCGGGGAGGTAGACCTTCGTCACGAAGTCGAGACCCTTTCCGGCGAAGGCCTGCTGCTCAGCCTTCTTCGATAGCTTCAACTGCAGCTGGATCTGCTCCTTCCAGTAGTCGGTGGCGAACCTCGGGTCCGTAAGCTCGCTTCGCAGCGCCTGGAGGTCCTGGTCGGTGAGCTTGTCCGTCGAGAGGTCGTAGTTGACGATGTCCGTCGGCTGGACCCCCAGGAACTGGGCCGCCGGGGTCACCAGGTAGTCGGAGAGGTGGGCGCTCTTGATGGCGCCGTAGGCGACGGAGGCGTAGATCCGGTAAGACCAGGGGTCGCCGTCGGTGAATATGACGACCGGTAGGCTGAGCTCCTCGTTCAGCCTCTTTATAAGCCGGCGCGTCGACCGTGCGGGCTGCCCCTTCAGGTGGACGAGGATGGCGTCGTGCTCCTGGTCGAAACCGTTCTCGATGAGCCTTGCGTGCATCCCGCCGGTCTCTATGGCGACGACGAACTTGGCGTCGTGACCTTTGAACTCGACGTTGTCGACGTTGAAGGGGATCTGGTAGCCCGCCTCCCCGACGTCCTCCTGACAGTGGATCGTCCTCTCGCCCCTTCGGGTCTTCTCGCTGATGGTGAGGGGGCCGAAGACGGTGGCCCCGTCCTCCTCGGGCCGGACGTGGAAGTCCTCTCGCAGGAGGTAGGTGAGGATCTCCAGGTCCTCGACGAGCCGATCGCTCTCGGCCTGCTCCCCGAACTTTGCGACGTCCCAGTTCTCGGAGATATAGTATATCTCCCTCAAGGTGGAGCCCCGGTTGTTCTTGAGGTGCTCGTTTATGAGAAGCTCCACCAGGTAGGTCGTCTTGAGTACGCTCTTAGCGCCCCGGACGGTCTTGACGGACCTGATGCTCTCTTGGTCGCCGTATACCCAGACCTCCCCATCCTGGTCGTACTCGATGTTCTTCTTCGTCCTGCTGGGGAGGGCGAGATGGGGAACGATCCCCTCCTGGAACTGGTCATAAAGCGTCTCGGCGAGCCCCAGGAGCCTCTCTTTTGTAACCGCCGCTTCCTTCATCTATCCCACCGCCTTCGCCCCGCTTACCAGCTCCGAAGGGACCCCCTCGACGACCGGCTCGGAGAAGCTGACACCCTCCGAGGGGACGGTATAGCTGATGTTCTGCCCCTCCCCCGGACGGAGGGAGACCTTCCAGAGGTGGTCGTAGCCGTCCCCCAGGGGGATCACCCGGGCGGGGGGCTCTGTGGACCTCGCCTCCACCGAGACCGTCTCGTGGAGCTTGAAGGCGCAGGCAGAGTCGCCGTAGTTTGCGACGTGCAGGGTCACAAAGGCCTCGCCGTTCTCGGAGACGATGTACCTTTTGACGAGGAGGTTTCCCATGATCTTGGCGACGACGGGGTTTATGTCAGGCTCCTCCCGCGCGAGGAGCTCCGCCAGCTTCTTTGATATCCTCGGAAGGAGCTTCCTTATGATCTCCTCCTTCTCCTTCCTCTCCGAGAGGGCCGACTTCTTGGAGAGGTACCTCCGGAGCTTCCGCCCCACCTCCTTCAGCCCCAGCTCCACCTCCGCCACGATCTCGGGGACGTCGGCGACGGCGTCCTTCGACTCGGAGGTGAAGGGGATGTTCGTCGAGGCGATGTGGACGATGAGGGCGACGGGGCCTGTAGGGACCCCGCCTCCGGGCTGGGAGAGGGAGTAGGTCTTCCAGGAGACGTTCTCGATGGCATGGGTCATGGCGCACCCACCCTGCTGGTATAGGAGGGGAACTCTATTTGCAAACCTCAATACGTCCACCTTCCCGTCGGCCTTCAGCTCGCCGCCGTAGGCGAGCCCCACCTCCACCTGGAAGGGGTTACCGGAGTAGACCGCCACCGGCCGTGTGGCGGTGGCGACGAAGTCGACCCGATACTCCTTCTCCAGCCCCGCACGAATCAGATCCTCCCCGATGGGGGAGAGGCAGTCGGTGGGCGGCGACTTCAGCCGCATCTGCTTGAAGGCGGCTAATAGGCGGGTCGCCTCGGCGTGGGTGAGGTCCTGGGGAGCCATCTCGGGGTCGAGCTCCGCCCTCTCGCAGATCTCCGAGGAGATTATCGCCCCGACGCTGGAGAAGGTCCCCTGGAGGAACACTCTCAGCTTCTTCTTGTCGGTGTATCGGAGCATCTTGATGAGGCCCCCGAGCTCCATTCCCCAGGGGTGGGGCTTGATCTCGTAGGAAGGCCGGGGCAGCTTATCCGTCGCCCTCTCGAAGACCTCGACGTTACCGTCGGGCTCGATGAGGGTGATCCGGGCGTGGGGATTTACTATCGCCACGTTCTTCAAATAGCCATAAATCGATTGCCTACGGCTCCGGACGTAGGACCCCTCCATCTCCAGCTCCACCCTCGTCCCGTGGGGACGGTCCCAGTCCGTCTCCTCGGTCTTCAGGATCTCGGGCTCGTTGGTGGCGGTGTTGATCATCAGCTCCCACCGCCCCGCACCGTGGGTAGGTCCGATCCTGGTGGTGACCGCCGTCGGCCGTCCTGTGGTGAGCTGGGAGTAGAGTACCCCAGCGGAGATCCCTATGCCCTGCTGCCCCCGGCTCTGCTTGAGGGAGTGGAACCTCGATCCGTAAAGGAGCTTGGCGAAGACCCGGGGAACCTCAGAGCCGACGATCCCGGGGCCGTTGTCCTCCACCACCACCCGGAACCCCTCGCCACGCCTGATGATCTGGACGAAGATGTCCGGAAGGATATCCGACTCCTCGCAGGCGTCCAGGGAGTTGTCCACAGCCTCCTTTACGGTGGTTATGAGGGCCCTGGGGGCGGAGTCGAACCCCAAGATCTGGCGGTTCTTCTCAAAAAATTCGGCGACTGAGATGGCCTTCTGGTGCTTGGCCAGCTCCTCTGCTATCTCCATATCAGAAAAGAGGAGGGAGCTTTTAGAGCTCCGCCCCCACCACCGTCTGGGTCGCGGTCACGTTGTGAATCTCACGGATGGTGTCCACGAGGCGGTTTAAGACGGAGAGCCCCTCCACCTCCAGAACCACCACGAAGTCGTACTCGCCGAAGACGTGATAGACGTCCTTGATCCCCTCGACATCCTTCAGGGCGTTGTAAACGGTCCTCTCCTGTCCCGGCACCACTTTGACCATAGTAACTCCGATCACCATATTCTATCACCACTCAATATAAACTCAGCCATATTATATATACCTTTCAGGGCGAGTTCCGGCTCGCCCGTCTTCGTTCTCAAGGCTATTTCCTCTTCTTTGGGGAGGATTTTTCCCCTCTGCCGAAGAAGAGCTCTTCCTCCTCCATCCTCTCGCCGCTCTCTATGCCCTCGTCCTCTTCGTAGTGATGGGGTCCACCTTCCAAGTCCTCAAAACCCCCAACACGCCCCTCGGCCTCCTCGGTCCCGAGATTCACGGGCTCGTCTTCGTCCCAGGCTGGGCCGGACCTCGGGCCCCTTCCCTTCGCCGGGTCTCCCCTCCTCTCGGCTCCGATCTTAGGTACCGAGACCTCCCCCCTCAGGGCCTCGATGGCCTTCGCCACCATCTCTCGGTACCTCACCAGGTCCGGCGAGTAGTGGAGGTGGGCCTTTCCGATGTCGGCCACGTCCCCTGGGCTCTGGGATTTCTTCAGGAGTTCGTCGCCGCTGGAGAAGGCGTCGGCCCCCCCCATCTTCAGGAAAGCCCCGAAGGCCTCTATGCGATCGAGGGTTCTCGCCGCCGTCTCCAGGACCCAACGGTCCCTCGTCTCGGCGTCGACCCTCTGGACGGACTCGGCCCTGACGGATATCAGCCTTTTGCCGTCCTCCGTCTCGTAGACGCTCGGCTTGCCGACGATGGAGACGAAGGCCGGAGGCTCGGTGGCTGCCAATACCTGGGCGGCGTCGGGCTGGTACTGGCCTGCGTAGACGAAGATGCTTCCCGTGGGGTCGGCGATCCTCCCCCGCCAGTACTCGACTTCGTCCCCCAGGTTGTCCTTCTCGGTGAGGGTTCCCACCAGAAGGACCCGGTTGCACCGCGCTCCCGTGGGGGTGATCAGGTAAAGGGGAGCGTACTGATCCTCGTTCTCCCGGAAGGATAGGTCGGAGTCCCGAAGCTCAGAGGCGAAGACCCTCCTCGCCACCTCTCTTGCGAAGCTCGCCATCTCAGATCACCGCCTCTGATTTTGCTCGATCGGCCAGGGCACGGATCTCCCCCTCGGCTACAGGGGAAAGCTGCGATATCGTCTCGACGAGGATGTACCGGTCGACGGTGGGGCCGGAGACGGTGTAGTATCTGCCCAGGAGCCGCTCCTGGATCATGCCCCTCACCACCTCGTGGTCGAGGGCCTCCATCGCCATAGTCTTCGCCTCCTCCATCTCGATCCCCACGAGGCTCTCCGTCCTCTCGCGGTTGATGAGGACCTCCTGGACCTTCACCCCGTCGTCGAGGACCGCCTTTATCCGCAGGTCGTAGGTCCCCTCCTGCTTTCCGTGCTCGCCGCAGACCCCCTTCGTCAGCATCCTCCTGCAGATGGGGCACCGCTTGATCAGCCCCGATCCCTTCTGGACGTCCACCATAGCCCCCGTGAACTTCGCCTCCTGGGGGCTCACCTCGATCTCCTCCTCCAAGGGCTCGATCCCGCTCGTACGGTTCAGCTTGACGCTGAACCTCCCCTCGAACTCGTCGGTGACGACGTTCTTGAATAGATAGCTCTCGCCCTCAGCGAGGTCGGAAAGCTCCGACTTCGCCCACTTGACGAACTTGATCACCCCGGAGTCGTCGCCGATGAGCCCCGTCTGAGATATCGTCTCGCTCGTCGGGTCCCAGAGCTGGACGACCTTCGCCCGGAGGTCGATCCACCGGCCGGCCTCTCCGATCTCTGAGATCTTCATCTCCTGGACCGTGCCTCCTGCCGGGGCATCGGTCGCCACCACCTCGGAGGCGAGCTCCTCGATCCCGCTCGTACGGTTCAGCTTGACGCTGAACCTCCCCTGAAACTCGTCGGTGACGACGTTCTTGAAGAGGTAGCTCTTTCCGAGCTCGAGCTCCGGAAGGTCCGATTTCGTCCACTTGACGAACTTGATGGTTCCCGTATCGTCCCCGACGAGGCCGGTCTGGGATATGGCGCTGCTGGTGGGCTCCCAGAGCTCCACCACCTTCACCTCCAGGTCGATCCATCGGCCGGAACCGTTTATCTCTCCCACCTTCAGACGCTCGCTCTTCCTGGCGGAGAAGGACGTTGGCGCGATCCCATGCTCTTTTAGAAAATAGTTGACGACGGACCGGGCAGCCTCGCCCTCGGGGACTCCGAACTTCTCAACGAGGAGCCTCAGACGGCTCTCCACCTCGTCTGCGGGGACCTCCACCTTCTGGTCCCGCAGCCGAGCCAAAATCTGCTCGACGATCTCTTTCATGACTTTTGACCTCCAGTTTTTTTAATAGAGAGGCAACGATATAGAGGGCTTCATGGTAGATAAACTTACTTCCGGCGGGGCGAAAGTAATATGGGACCTGGCGGAAGAGGGAGTACCGGAATGAAGATCATCACCTGGTTTGGATATATCGACACCTCCACCGGTGAGGTCTCTCTGGCTGGTGAGTCTGAGGAGACGTCAGAGAGGCTTATGGGAATGTCGGGAGAGTCGATCCCCGCCTCCGCCGAGGGTCCGGCCTGGGCTGCGCAACTCCAGCCCGACCTCAGAAAGCTCGCCCTGGAGGCGGAGGTCTTCGAGGGCGACGCTGAGTACAACTCCGCCCTCCGATCGGTGGCCCTGGACCTGGTGAAAAGAAAGCTGCGGGCCTCGGCCGGGGCCGAGGCGGAGCTCCTCCAGACGGTCGAGGCCCTCGACGACCTCAACGAGGCGATAAACGCCCTGGAGGAGAGGCTCTTCGAGTGGTCGAGGCTCACCGACGAGCGCCGCCTCCGGGGAAGAGCCCTCGCCGAGCATCTTGCCGAAGAGGAGGGGCCAGTGGGGGAGCTCGCCAGATCGATCCTCGTCCTCACCGAGACGAAGAGATCGATCCAGAAGAGCCTGGAGACGGCGACTGCCCAGATCGCCCCGAACCTCTCCGACCTCGCGGGACCGATCCTAGCCGCTCGGATCATCTCCAGAGCTGGTGGGCTCAAGAGGTTATCGGAGATGCCCGCCTCGGCGATCCAGGTGATGGGGGCGGAGAAGGCGCTCTTCAAGCACCTCCGGGGAAAGGCCCCCTCGCCGAAGCACGGCATGATCTACAGGCACCCCGCAGTCATGGGGACGACGAGAGCCTTCCGGGGGCGGGCGGCCCGCGCTCTTGCGGCGAAGCTCGCCATCGCGGCTCGGATCGACCGGTACTCCGGAGAGGGGGACCCCCGCCTGAGGGGAGCGCTGGACCGGAGGATACAGGAGATCAGGGCGAGCCCTCCGAGGAGGAGGGGCCAGGGGAAGAGGAAGGCAAAAGGCGAGAGGAGGGGCTAAAGATAAGATCTGAGGGCCAAAGCCCATCAGATTTATAACGGACGCTTCGGAATATAGAGGATGAATAAAAGGGGTAGATGATGAACTTCAGAGTTTTATCGCTGCTGATTGCTCTCTCGATGCTGCTATCGTCTCCCGGGGTGCTTGCAGACTGGAAGATCGCAAAGAGCGTAGAGCAACGATCGACCATATACCTCTCCGGATACATGGACGAGATGTTCATCTACCAGACCGAGAAGGATATAGCAGGCTCGAAGCTCGTCTACGGAACCCGGGGCAGCGGGACCGCCTCCAGGACCATGGCCACCTACGCCGACGAGGATGAGATATACTTCAACGTCCGGGGCGAGTTCCACTACCGCCCTTACAGGCCGATGGACTCAGAGAGCGACCTTCGTAAAGCGCTCCGGGCCAAAAATCTCGAGGTTGGGACGGTCGTCTCCGAGAGCTACACCGGCGGCGTGTACCTGATAAGGGACGCGACGCCTTCCAACGACGATGGAGTTATCATCCACCAGATCGGCTCGTCGAGGAGGCCGACGGTCGGCCTCGGCTCCTGGTGACGGGGAAGCGACTCGGCTCCTGATGACGGGGCGGAGAGCTGGGGAGGCTTCCGACTCCATCAGATTTATAACGGATGGTCCAGAATATCAAGCTTGGAAAAGGGGTTTATCATGAAGGCCAGAACTCTGCTGTCGCTCGCAGTCCTCTCTTTGATCGTATCATCTCCGACTGGGCTTGGAGCCTGGAGCATCGCCGGGAACGTCACGGAACACTCTTACATATACCTCTCCGGGTACATCGACGAGATGAAGATCTACCAGACGGATAAGGGGTTTTCCGGCCAGAAGCTCGTAGTCGGGACCCAGGGGAGCGGGATCGTCGATAGGAGACAGACCGCCTACGTCGGCGAGGACGAGATGTACTTCAACGAGTGGGGGTTCTTCGATCATCGTCCCTTCGCCCGCCAGAACGCCGAAAGCGACCTTCGTAACGCCCTATGCGCCAAGAACTACAAAATGGGGACAGTCATCTCCGAGAGCTACACCAACCTCGATTACCTGATCAAGGACACCACCATATTCCAGAACGATAACGCATCAGTCTATCAGATCGCATCCCAGGGGAGGGGGACGGCCCGGCTCGGGGCTCGGGTGAAAGACGGCCCCGAAGGCGTCACCATCATGACCTACGGCGGGACCTACATCGGCGACTTCAACATCCGCCAAGAGATCGGCTCAGGAAACCAGCTATATCTGACCTGTCCTTAAACGATAGACCCCAATATAGGAGCTATACGAGAGGACGCGGCTGCTTATTTCCCGGCAGGACCGGCAAAGGCATGGTGTTTATGAGGATCGGTCGGTCCACCTCCTTCGCCCTCTCCACCAGCACCTCCTTGCCCCAACCCGTCAGGCCGAATAGCGGGACGGCGGTCCCCACCTGGACGAGGGGCCGGACCTTCTCCCGGATAAACCTGGAGGCGCAGCCAGTCACGATGTCGGCGCAGGCCAGGAGCCGCTCCGCCTCCTCTTCACTGATCCCCGTCAGGTGGACCCCGACGATGAGGATTCTGACCTTCAGCTCTTCTTCCAGGTCCCTAAGCCTCTCTGCGGTCTCTATGTCGGCGACGGTGACCGCGAACCTAGACCACATCTCGGAGGCCAGCTTTGCTCCCGCCACCTGATCGATCTCGGCGGTCTCCGGGTCGAGGACGACTCCCTCCCTCTCTTCGATCCCGGCCAGAACTTCCGGTATCGGATCGGTGCTGACGAGTCCCGATATCCAGCCCCCCATCCCCTGGATGAGGCTGGGGTTGGAGGTGATCACCGTCCCGGCACCGTCGCAGACGGTGACGGCGCCATCTATGAGACCCCGGGAGGTCGCCGTCATCATCACCTCCGAGGCGCCGAATCCGACGAAGACCTCCATCTCCAGCTTCCTTCTTGGGGTGAACATCCCGTGCTCTTTCATCCGAAATTCCATGTTGGCGGCCGCGGCCTCGGGAGTTATCTCCTTTATCCCCCGGACCTTATCGAAGAGGGGGCACCACCTGATCAGAGGGTCCCCCGTCTCGACGACCCGCCCGTCCTTGACTTTGACCCTCGTCTTTCCCAAAAGCTCCATCTCGTCCAAGATCAATCACCATCCAAGACTCTGAAATAGACCCGCCTGTTGGCTCTCCCCTTGTTCTCGGCCTTGAGCATCTTTACGAACCCGATCTTTCCGGTCCTCCCGACGTGGGTCCCTCCACAGGCCTGAAGGTCGACCCGGGACCTATCCTCACCGATCTGGTTACCTGTTATCATCGCCCCCGTCTCCCGATAGATGAAGGCGGAGAGGAGGTGGCATGCGGTGTGGCTCCTCATGAACATGTACCTCCTCTCCCAGTCGATGAACCCCGCCACCCTGTCGCCTTCGACGAGCCCCGCCCTCCCCAGCTGGTTGCAGATCTTGCCGTCGGTGAGGCCGACGTATAATACTGGAAACTCCTCGCCGTCTCTCGCCAATGAGCCTGTATCGTGGGGCTGCCCTCCGGAGTTGGGGTAGAAGGCGGTCGTATCCAAGACGAGACGGTCGCCTTCTAGCGACCTCCTCCACCCTGGCCTCAAAGCTCTTCAGATAGCCGTCGATTATGTAGAGTCCTTTCAAGAGATCGCCTCATGAGCCAGATATTATATCGAGCGCTCCTCGGGAAGGGTCGGTAAAATCAGTTTCGATCCTTCGGGATCGAACCGGCCTTAACCTTCGCCCGGTCCGGATTAGGATATAATTATTTTGAACGTAACTTATATATGGATCTATAACTACCAAACCAATGGTGACCGCATTGAGGAATGTTTCGCTACCCGCTCAGAACGTTGAACGCGAGGAGTTCGCTTCGATACTGATGAAGATCGGCCTCAAGAGGAACGTGGCGAAGGTCTTGACGTATCTCGCCTGCGTCGACGAGGCCACCTCTCGCGAGATCGAGATGGGGTCGGATCTCCGGCAGCCTGAGGTGAGCATAGCCATGAGGGAGCTGCGGAAGCTCGACTGGATAGCCGAGAGGGACGAGAAGAACCCGGGGAAGGGGAGGCCCTATCGGATCTATAAGCTCAAGAAGGGGCTCTACGACATCATCGACTACCTGGAGACGAACAAGAGGGCAGAGACGGAACAGGTGATGACGAAGATCGGAAGGCTCAAAGAGCTTAAGTCCTCATGACGCGGAAAGCCATCGGATCTATGACCATTCTATTCTAAAAGCTCATTATTCGGGTGGCGAGGACGAGGGGGGGCCATTCGCCGCCAGACGAAATTCCAGACATCTCGCCCAACGGCGCGGGCGGCAGCAGCTCTCTTCCTGTCGTCCTTCAGCCGAAATGCTCCTCGAATACCTTCGGGATATCCTGGGGTCGCTCCAGCATCCTGACTCCCTCCATCGCCGCCAGCCTCTCGACGTGCTCGACGTCCTCCTTTCTTATGACGAGCAAAAGGTCTCTGCCGTCGGGGAGCTTCGTCGTCACCTCCCCCTCCCGAAAGTCTGATGGCATTATGTAGAGGGGGAGGAGGACCTTCTGGCTCATGATGGCGGCGTTGGTGAGCATGGTGTCTGCGATCCGCAAGGATATCTTCGCGACGGTGTTGGAGGTGGCGGGCGCGATGAGGATGAACTCGAACCTCCCCATCTGGACCTGCCCCGCGAGGAAGGGAGCGTTGGCGTTAGCCTCCACCCAGATCTTGTCGAACTCCGCCTCCAGCTCGGGAAAGAGCTTGTAGTACTTGACGACCTGATCTCCGGCCTTGGAGATGTAGACCCTGATCTCCACGTCGTCGTCGTACTGGCGCCTCATCTCCTTCATCACCTCGGCAGTCTCCCGGATCCGGTCGCCGGAGCCGGTGATCCCCCAGACCACCTTCTTCTTCTGCCTCTTATCGGTCATGATATCCCCTTTATCCATCCACAAGTTGATTTATTTCTCCTTTTCGGAGACGGCGCCCTTCAGGTGGTCGGAGAACCTCCGGACGGTCTTCCGGAGGGACCTCCACCCCTCCTCGTCATCAACGACCCCCTCCAGAGTGTCCCTAGACCAGAAGGTGGCGCCGAGGTTCGCGCCGAAGGAGCCGCCGCCGACGGGGACTGCTCCGTTGAGGACGTAGAAGTTGATGATCTGCTGGATCGCCGGCTCCTGCCCCCCCATCCTGTCCCCCCCGACGGCGATCGCCATGCCGACCTTCCCCCGGAAGAAGTCGAAGTCGGCGGCCACCAGCGCCCGGCACCGGTCCATCACCGCCTTAGTCTGGGCGGAGACGCCTCCGTTGTAGACGGGGGTCGCAAAGACGATACCGTCGGCTTCCCGGAGGAGGGGGTAGAGGTCGTACATATCATCTTTTATTCTGCACTCCTTGTTTGCAAGACAATAATCGCAGTGGAGGCAGGGGCTGATCCTCTTGCCCCTGACCCCAAAGAAGGAGGCGGAAAAACCCCTCTCCTCCAGCATCTTCAGCGCCTCCCTAAGGACGTGATCCGTCGCCTTCTCCCGAGGGCTGCCGCATATTCCCACGATCTTCATGAAGATTATATTAATTTCGTATGTGATTTATATTTATCCATTCCACCGAGGGGAGATGGTAAATATCCCCTCGCCGTTTTTGGGACCGATGAGCGAAGCCGAGAGCAAGAAAAGCGTCCTCTTCATCGCCACGGTGGCGGCCTTCCTCCCGGCCTTCGCGAACTCGGCGATCAACGTCGCCCTCCCCCCCATCGGGGCAGAGTTCGGGATGGACGCCGTCCTCCTGGGGTGGGTGGTGACCGCACACCTCCTGGCGATGGCGGTATTCATGGTACCCCTGGGGAGGGCCGCCGACATTTGGGGGAGGAAGAGGTTCTTCACCCTGGGGATGGCGGTCTTCGCCTCATCGTCCCTCTTCTGCGCCTTCCCCCCTTCCGGCTCCGCCCTTATACTCTTCCGGTTCTTCCAGGGGATGGGAAGCTCCATGATCTTCGGGACGTCCGTAGCCCTCCTCACCTCCGTCTTCCCCCCAGGAGAGAGGGGCAGAGCCCTGGGGATCAACGTCACCGCCGTCTACCTCGGACTATCCCTGGGCCCCTTCCTCGGGGGGGTCCTCACCGAGTACCTGGGATGGAGGTCCATATTCCTCCTGAACGTCCCCCTGGGCCTATTGGTCGTCCTCCTGACGGTCCGAAGGCTGAAAGGGGAGTGGATCGAGGCCGCGGGGGAGAGGTTCGACGGCCTCGGCTCGGTCATCTACGCCCTCGCCCTCGTCTCGACGATCTACGGCCTCACCTCCCTGCCGTCGGCCAGCGGGGCCGCGTTCCTAGCCCTCGGCCTCGCGGGGATCGCCGCCTTCGCCCTGGTGGAGCTGAAGAGCGATAGCCCCGTCCTCAACGTCCGGATATTCCGGGAGAACCGGGTCTTCGCCCTCTCAAACCTGGCGGCCCTGATCAGCTACGGGGCGACCTTCGCCGTCGCCTTCGTCCTCACCCTTTACCTGCAGACGGTCAAGGGGCTCTCCCCCCTCTACGCCGGGCTCGTCCTGGTGGCCCAGCCCGCAGTCCAGACCGTCCTCTCCCCCTGGGCGGGGAGGCTCTCCGACCGGATGGAGGCCCAGGTCGTCGCCTCCGGCGGGATGGCCCTGACGGCGGTGGGGCTCCTCCTCCTCGCCCTCGGCCTCGACGCCGAGACCGGAGTCGGCTTCATCATGGCGGTCCTCGCCCTCCTGGGGACGGGCTTCGCCTTCTTCTCGTCGCCGAATACCAACGCCATCATGAGCTCTGTAGAGAAGAGGGACTACGGCGTCGCCTCGGGGATGGTGGGGACGATGAGGTCCCTGGGGATGATGACCTCCATGGCCATCGCCATGACGGCCCTATCGGTCTTCATGGGACGGGTCCAGGTGACCCCGGAGGTCTACCCCCAGTTCCTGGAGGCGGTGACGGCCGTCCTCTCCGTCTTCGTAGTCCTCTGCGTCGTCGGGATATTCGCTTCCCTCGCGAGGGGGCGGGTGAGGAAGGAGGAGTGAGTCCTCCGGTCACAGAGGCAGGACAGCTTCCCGCATAAGAGAGATCGGCAGCTATATACCCACAGAAGGCGAGAGTACCTCTCGCGCTTGAGGGGTTTGGGGAAACCCTGAGAGTATTGGGGGTTAGATATGAGGAAATATCTGGTACTTTTAGCGGCTGCGGTCCTGATCTTCGGATCGGCGACGGCCGTCTCCGGGAAGCCGCCAGCGACAGGTGCTGCGGCAGCCGGCCAAGAGAACTCCGGAGTCGGAGATTTGGTGATGACCAAGTGGAAGAACGACGTACCCTACGGCCAGATGAAGAAGGCCGGGGATGAAGGCAGCCCCGCGAGCGGGGCCCCCGGGTGGGCAGCGGCCGTTGGCGCTGGCCCGGGGGTGCAGCAGGTCCAGGCGGGAGAGGCCGCAGGCCTCGATGGCCGGATCCTCGGAGGCCATCACAACTCGATCGTCCTGGAGAGCAGCCAGGTCGCGGCCTCTGGCGGGGCTGCCTCCGGAAGCCTCGTCCAAGCTTCGTCGATGACGGGCCAGATCGACGCTGGCCACCACAATACGATAATCTTCGAAGCCTCCCAGATCGGCTGGACGGACGGCTCCGCCACCAGCGACCTCGTCCAGCTGGCAGAGGCGAGCGGCCTGATCCTGGGAGGTCACCACAACACCATCATTATCAGGTCTCTCCAGGCGGCGGGGCCGGCCTAGGGGCATCTGGGTGGAACCGGTATGGACACCCCCCCACCGCTGCAATGTTGAGCTTCGGGGCGGAAGGGACGACTCTCTAAAAATGGGGTAAAGAGAAGTACTCGCATAAAAATAGAATGAACATCGAATTGAGAATAGGCTTCGACAGAGATATATACTAAAATGGTCACGTACCGACTATAAATGGGAGGGTTAATACCATGGGTGTGCTATCCGATGTAAGGATATTGGAGCGGATTTATGATAAAAAATTAACAATAAATCCTTTTATATATGATCATATTCAACCCTCCTCTATAGATCTGACATTAGATAATAAAATACAAATTCCCAAAAGTGGATTAGATTCAAACATAAATGTATATGACCAAGATATAAAGGATTATTTTGAAGAACGGACTTTTGACCAGCATATACTATTGGAACCTGGCGATTTTATCATCGGTGAAGTAAGAGAGACAATAGGCCTGTACCGAGATATGGTTGGTAATATACAAAATAGAAACAGTTTAATCCGACTAGGAATAAATGTAGGGCTATCCACATATATTAATCCTGGGTACCATGGAAAACTGCCAATAGTAATTAATAATTTGGGGAAATTTAATGTAAACCTTGTTCCTGGGATGAGAATATGCCAATTGGTAATATCTGATGTTGAACCAGAACCAGAAAGAGACTATAGCCAACAGAACGATGCTAAATATATAGGAGAAAAGGGTAAAGGGTTGTCAAAATTATATTTAGATAAAGAATTCGAAGAGTTTCTTAAGATACATAATAAGACAAAGATTGTAGAGGCAGATAGTGCCGATCTAATAAAGTTCTTAGAAAATAGACTAGAATCACGTTCTGTTGACATAACAATAGAACTCTCAAATGAGGAAAAGAGAAAGCTCGGATTATTAAGACATGACTGATGACTTCATAGAATTATTGGAAGGACTGCGACCATACATCATAAAGAAACTTCAAGATGAAAGGGTAGACGAGTACATAAGATTATATAAAGAGATTAATAAAAGTGAACCTAGTAAAGAATATATTAATACTTTTATAAGTGCTTTAATCGCTCATGGTTATGTTAAAACCTGACCTCCCCAGCGTTTAGGCACACATATGAAGAGCATCCATGATTTCGCGCTGTTTCTTGGATATCTCAGTGGTCATCTTCTCTCCATTCGGCAAGACCATGATCTTAATTTTTTCCAGCTC